>Ga0070665_100002513_pt1 | contig 20153 bp, 17 predicted proteins | sample KBSS13metaG_FD_65862 | JGI IMG/M metagenome (GOLD analysis project Ga0070665, IMG submission 65862) | Switchgrass rhizosphere microbial communities from Kellogg Biological Station, Michigan, USA - KBS S1-3 metaG | ecosystem: Host-associated > Plants > Roots > Rhizosphere > Soil ...
GCGCTCGCGGCGTCCCGGCATCGTCTGCAGGCCGGGATCGGCCGCCCAGTCCGCGCGACCGAGCACGGCACACAGGCCATTCCAGCTTGCCGCGTCGACCACACTGAGCGCGATCCACGCATCGTCGCCGGCGCAGCGATAGGCCCCCTGCGGAACATGTCCATCGTGATTGCCGACCGCGACGATCGTTTCGCCGTCGAGATCGCGACTCACTACATCGGCGAGGAGGAGGATCGACACTTCGAGCTCGGACAAGTCGATGTAGCAGCCACTGCCCGTTCGGTCGCGGCGGTACAGCGCAGCCAGGATTGCGGCGGCGGCGTGCAATGCGGAGCCGGTATCCGGGAAGATGCCACCCAGCGCATTGGGCGCCCCACCCGCATGCGCGGTCAGCGCATCCAGGCCCGCCCAGGCGTCGAGCGATGGACCGTAGCCGACGTAGTTCTGCTGCGGGCCCTCCTGGCCGAACGCCGAGAGCGAGGCCATGACGAGATCGGAGCGCTCGGCGGACAGCGCGGCATAGTCGAGGCCCAACCGCTTCATCACGCCAGGCGCGAAGTTCTCGACGACAACGTCCGCGGTGCCAACCAGAGACGCGGCGAGTGCGCGTCCCCGTATCGTGGAAAGATTGAGCGTCACGCTGCGCTTGCCGCGGTTCTGCGCATTCCAGACGCCGCTGCGATTCACGCCGGGCTGGCCATCCGGATAGGGCCCCTGCCGCCGATGCACATCGAGTCGTTGTGCGCTCTCGACCTTGATCACCTCGGCGCCCATGTCGGCGAGCAGCGCGGTGCAGTACGGGCCGGCCCACACGTGGCCGAAGTCGACCACGCGTATGCTGCGCAGCGGACCGTCCCGGCCTGGGTCCCGTGGCCCGTTCGAGCGGTGCCGCGCGATGCCGCTGCGCGCTCCTTCGGGCGTGACGAAATTGAACGGTGTACCGGGCACCATGCGCGGGCGGCCGTCAACGTCCTGTGCGGTTCGGAAAAAGCGGCGCGCATGCAGTTGTGGAATGCGTGGCAGGTCGGCAACCTGGTTCACCGGCGCGAAAGGCAGGCCGCGCCGCTGCGCTTCCCAGGCGAACAGCGCCTTGCGCTGCGTGAGCAGCCACGGCGCGAGACGCGCCTCGATGTCGACGCGATGCTCGAAACGGAAATCAGGATCGAGATAGCGGCAGTCGCGGGCCCATTCCGGCCCCCCCATCATGTCGACGAGCCCTTCCCAATGATTCTTCTCGACGACCTGCAGGAACACGTGGCCATCCAGGCAGCGTTTGACCCCCCAGGGTGCCAACCGCCAAACCCGCATGAACCGCGATGCGATCCGGCCTTCGTACTGAAACAGCGCGATCTCGCGGCGCAATGTCGGGATCAGCGATTCGAGCATCGAAACATCCACCAAGGCTCCGCGCCCGCCGTCCGCGCGTGCGTACAACGCGGTCAGCGCAGCCGCCGCGGCGCTGGCGCCGGCGTAGATCGAGACCAGTGCGCCGGGCATCTTGAGCGGTGGATCGCCCCCCTTCTCGCTCCGTGCTATGTCGCGTGGCGTGAGGTAGGCGAGGCCCGACATGAATGCGATCTCGAGGTCGCTCGCGCGAAAATCGCAATAGGGCCCCGTCAGGCCGAACGGTGTGACCGATACCTGCACGAGGCGTGGCAGTGCCTCCTTGATCGTCGCGTGCGCGAGATCAAGATGCGCACGCTCTGCGGGAGAACGATCGTCGATCAGAACGTCGGCGTCGCGCAAGATCTCCAGCAAGGCGATTCGACCTTCGCGCCGACCGACATCCAGCGGGGCAAGCTCCTTTCCGGCGTCGAAGAACGGACTCGCTGCACGATTTCGAGTGTCATGCGAAACGCTTTCCGGCGGCACGATGACCCGGGTGACCCGCGCGCCGAAGTCGACGAGCATGCGACCTGCGTACCCGGCCGCAACATGGTCACCCCACTGGACGACCCGCACGCCGGCCAGGGCGTCGCCCAGCCCTCGCGCCGGGGCGCCGGCCGTCACTGCACCAATCCGCTGGCGCTCCCGACGATCACCTTGTCGCCAGAGGCGTTCTCGATCCACACGTCGCAATGAAGGCGTACGCCTTCGGCCGAGTCCTCACGGCGCTTCACGGTGCCGCGCGCAACGCAGAAGTCCGATACGTACACGGGCCGGCGAAACGTCAGCTCGCAACGCCCACCCACGATCCAGCCCTCGCCGAAGCACGTGCGCAGCTGGCGAAATATCAACGCCGCAACCTGCGGTCCGGTCGCGACCGGCGCCGGCAGGCCCTCGCGGCGGGCAGCCTCGACGTCGGTATGGATCGTCGCTTCGTCCGCACGCCTGAAATGCGCCGGCGTGAACTGGCAGGCAAGCTCGGGCAACTCGAGGCCAACTTCCGAGTCGCGGGTCAGCACGGGCATTGCGGATCTCCTGTGGAAAAGCGACGCCTTAGATTCGCTCGGCCTTGATGCCGGAATCGATGCCTTCCCCGGCGCGGCGAGCCGATCGCTCGACGAAGTCGAGGACGTGCGTGCGTCGCGTGCGGAAGACGACGTCATTGTGGGGGTCCGTCGCCACCGCCTCGTATACGATGAACTCGCGCTCGTTCTTCACGTACTTGTCGCAAACCCGGGCGACGACGTGTAGTGTCACGCCCGGCCGGATCGGCCGCACGTTCTCCATCTCCCACCGATAGAACAGGCCGCGCACGTTGTAAGTGCGGGACAGCAGCCAGCGGGGCGGCCGGTAGCTGATCTGCGGAGGCGCGATGCGACCATTCCACGGCGAACGCAACGAATACCAGACGTCATAGTCGGCGTCGATCGCGCACTGCGTATCGATCATGTCCTCGGTCACGACCCAGTCCATCTCGCCGAGAACGCGGCCGATCTCGATGTCCTCGAATCGCGCGCGAGGACCTTTGCTGTCCGCCGCAACCCGCGTTGCGCCGTCCTTCGGTTCGCTCGTTTCGTCGACCTGCATTGGGAGCCTCCGTGAGCGCATCGACGGCGCGGGGCCATCCGGGGCAGAATGCGCTTGACACATGCGACTTATTCGAATGACTCTAATAAATTTGGGATCGATGGTCAACTGCGGATGCGGCAGTCACGACTCGCGTTCGGGCTTTTTCTTGCGTTGCGCCCAGCGAGACGGGCAAATACGGTGCCTGCAACTGCGCCTTGGGATGGCGCAGCCCGCAGCGCGCCGCCGCGTGCCCACGAAGTTGCAGCGCGCAATTACCATTGGGAAATGACGCAAAGGAGAACGGTTTGAACTCTGCCATCGAAACATCTCTCGCACGCCGCGCCGGCCGCGCCATCGTCGCGGCCGCCATCGTCTGGCTTTCGCTCGGCATCGTCACGCCGGCCGGCGCTGAGTATCCGGACCGCGCGGTCCGCTTGATCTCGCCTTTTCCGCCGGGGGGAGGCGTCGACTCGGTAGCGCGCATCATCGCAGCTGCGCTCACGGAAAGTCTGGGACAGTCGTTTGTCGTGGAGAACCATGCCGGCGCGAGCGGACGCATCGGCACGGAGATCGCGGCCAAGGCTGCGCCTGACGGCTATACGCTGCTGCTCGGCAGCGTCGGCCCGAATGCGATCGTGCCAAGCGCGTACCGCGACCTGCCGTACGACGCGTTGAAGAGCTTCTCGCCCGTGGGCCAGATAGGCACCACCGCCTACGTGCTGGTCGTGCCTGCCACGGTGCCTGTGAAGAGCGTGAGCGACCTGATCGCGCTTGCGAAAGCGAATCCCGGCAAGCTCAATTTCGCGTCAACCGGGATTCTCGGTGGACCGCATCTGGCAGGCGAGCTCTTGAATGTGCTCGCAGGCATCAAGACCGAGCACATCGCGTACAAGGGCGGCGCGCCGACCATTGCCGCGTTGCTCGGCGGGGAAGTCACGTTCGCGTTCGCGAGCCTCCCGACCGTTTCTCAGCACGTCAAGTCGGGCACGCTGCGCATGCTCGCAGTCACCAGCCCGCAGCGAGCGCCCGCGCTGCCGGAGGTTCCGGCGATGGCGGAAGTCCTGAAGGGGTATCAGGTGCTGCAGTGGTACGGCATCCTCGCGCCCGCCGGAACACCTGCGCCGATCGTCGCGCGACTCAATGCGGAGATCATCAAGGTGCTGAACACCGCCAAGGTCCGGGAGAGCCTTGCGCGCGTCGACACCGACGTCGCCACTTCCACACCGCAGGCGTTCTCCTCGCAGATCGGGAGTGAAGTGGCGCTGTACCGCGACCTCATCGAAAAGGCGGGTATCCATCCGGAATAGAGGTGGGGCCGGACTGGACGCCCGAAGCTCGCCGCTGCACTCGCTCATGCGGAGCGCTCGTTACGCAGCACATGCTGCGTTACGACTTCGAGCGCGACGCTGCCGTCGGTGCAGGTCACCTGCGTTTGCACCATCGCCGTCATGCGCCCGACATGCACGGCGCGCGAGCGAACGACAAGCGAGTCGCCGCGCCCGGGTCTTACGTACCAGGCGGAAACATTGGCCAGGCTCATCGACGCGGGTGCAGCGTCACAGGCCGTGGCCATCGCGATCCCGAGCAGGATGCCGCCCTGGACGTGGCCGACCCGGTTGCCGACGTGCGGGCCGATCGCGAGCCGGCGTCGTGCGCCCTCCTCGTCTTTCGGCGCCGGTTCCCGCTCGCCGCCCCAGAGTTGCTCGATGAACGGTGTCTCTGGCGACGCGCGCTCGAGCGCAAGATCCGCCGCGGCCAGCACGGCGCGCTCGGACTCCGTCAGTCGATCCTCGTCAATGGGCCCCGTTGCGTCGGATTCGCTTCGCTGCCACGGCAAGGGCGCCAGCTTCACGCCGGGAGGAGGCTCGAGATGCAAAAACTCGCCGGTGACGTAGCAGACCGGCTCGCCGCATGCCTTGAGCGTCGCGGCGCCCAGCCAGGATGCGACGCCGGTGCCGGCGCCGGCCCCGCGCGGCGTGGCCTCCGCGACGATGTCTCCGCGCACGGGCGCGGCGGTGAATTGCATGTGCAGATGGATAGTGGCGAGCCGCGCGCCTTCCGCGACGGCATGACGCGTTGCCGTGCTGACGGCCGTGTCCGCGACCACGGCGAGCACGGTGCGGTCGATCTCGCCCGCTGCATTCCGAACGTGCGGACCGTCGGGAAGCTCGATGACCGCACGGTCGCGCGCGAACGCCGGCCATCGGAACGCCAGCAGATGGCCCGGAAAGTGAAACCCGGGAATCCGGTTTGCGGCGATGGCCCGTTCCACGCGACTCCGAATGTGCGTGGCATCGGGGCCATACAGCGGCGGGCTACCTGAGGTCATTCGCGGCGGGCGCGTCGCGTCGTGTATGCAAACGGACGTGGCGGCGGCGTACGTCAGCGCACACTCTGCCTGGGTTCCGGCCGGTCGCCCGCGAGCCGCCTGTCAACGCTCTGGCGACGATGCCAGAACCGCTCGAATCGCTGGAAGTGCGCCAATGCGACGAGTGCGTTGGCGATCTCGTCAAAGACCGGAACCCCTGCGCGGAGAGCACGATCGCGCGCCGGCCGCTTGCGGGCGTCGATCGCCTCCGATCCGTCGGAGCGCAGCGTGAGCGCCAGCGGCGTCGCATGGCGGTCCAGGCGGCGTGCTTCGAGCATGCCGTCGACGAGGTTGTCGAACACGATGTCCGGAATGCTCGGATTGGTGAGGAACTGCGGCATGTTCACATGGAAGAGGATGGCGTCCGACCGCTCGGTTCCCGCGATCGTCGCAAGCAATGCCTGGGCAATGCGCCCGTCGTTCATTCGTAGCGCGCCGGAGGGCGTGTCCATGGGATTGTCGAGCGAGGTGCCTGCCGGCAGGTCCAGCATCTGCAACGCACGTCGCGTCTCGTCACCGAGCCGCGGGACGCGCATGCCGATGCGTGTCATCAGGTCCGTGGCAAGCACCGACGCGCCGCCGCCGTTGCCGACGACGAAGGCGCCGTCACCCGGTCGCTCGCAGCGCGGCTGCAGGCATTGGAATACGATGAGCGTATCGATCAGCTCGTCGACGGAGCTCACGATCGCCGCGCCGGTCTGCCGCGACAGTGCCGTCCACAACCGGTCGTCCCCCGCGAGCGCCCCGGTATGCGACAGCGCGGCCCGCTGACCCTGGGGCGTGCGGCCCCCTTTAAGGATGACCACCGGCTTTCGCTCGGCCGTGTATCGCAGCGTCTCGAAGAAACGGCGCCCGTCCGGCAGCGATTCGAGGTAGAAGCCGATGACGCCGGTCGCGGCATCCGCCAGGAAGTGCTCGAGGAAATCGGCAGGCCCAAGGTCGGCGCAATTGCCGACCGAGACCACGCCGCTGTAGCGCAAGCCGCGCTGCACGCCCCGGCGCAGCATGTCGGTCGAGATGCCGCCGCTCTGCGACACGAACGCAACGGGCCCGGGCTCGACGGGACAATCGCGGATGTACGTCAGGCGGCCGCGAGGCGAATAAGTGCCGAGGCAATTGGGTCCGATCAACCGCACGCCTCGCTCGCGCGCGACCGCGAGGAGCCGCCGGTTGAGCATCTCGCCTTCCGCCGTCTCGCTGAACCCGCTCGCCATGATCTGCGCAAAGCGGACGCGCTCGCCACCCTGGTCCAGCAGGTCGGGCACGCGCGCCGCGCCGATTGCGACGAATGCGTAGTCGATGTCGCCCGGACACTCGGCGAACGAGCGATAAGCCGGCAACCCGCCGATCGTCGTGGCCGTGGGATGAATCGGATAAATCGGCCCGCGGAAGCCCATTGCGCGCGTGAAGTCGAGCACGTCGTTGGCGCGTGTACGACCGCTGTTCGACGCACCGACAATCGCGATCGAGCGAGGCTCGAACAGGTACCGGAATTGCTGGCGCGGCTCATCGCGGGCCACGTCACCTGCGACATTTTCGGCGCCCTCGCGCAGGATCACGCGCGCGTCGACCACGATGGCGCCGCGCGGAGACACGATGACTGGATTGAGATCGATCTCGCGGATACGGTTCGCGTTCTCGACCAGCAAGCCGTTGCGTCCGCCAATCGCAACGAGCACCGCGACAAGGCCGTCGACGTCCGCCGGAGGTTGACCGCGCGTGCCGAAGAGGAGCGGCGCTGCATTGAGCTCCTCAATCATCTCGCGCGCGTCGTCGGCGTCGATCGGGCAGATCCGCGCCGCGACGTCGCCGAATACCTCGGTGAAAACTCCGCCCAAGCCCACCACAACTGCGGGCCCGAATACGGCATCCACCAGGCCGCCGACGAGAATCTCGACACCTTTCGCCGGCATCTCCTCGATCAGAAAGCCATCGACCCGGACGCGATGTTCAGCGGCTGACCGTTCGATCGCGGTGACCGCCTCGCGCATGCCGGCGGCGTCCTGCACACCGAGGCGCACGCCGCCGATGTCGGACTTGTGCAGGGCACCGGAGACGACCTTCACCGCGAGCGGGGTGAGCAACTCGGCGAGCACGCGCAAGGCGTCGTCGATGCCGGCCACGACCCGCCGCACGGGTGTCTGGACGCCGTAGCGGCCGATCCAGTCCTTCGCGGCGGATTCGCTGAGGTGGGTGCTGACCGTCATGCGCGAGTCGCCGGCGGAATGCGGGACCCGCAACGGATGCGCGACGAGGTCAACGCGCCTTCCACGCCGGCCGGCGCTTCTCGCGAAACGCGGCGATGCCTTCCTTGGCGTCTTCTGTCAGGAGCACGCGGTCGGCGATGTCTCGCGCAAGCCGCATGCGGGGCTCGATCGCCAGTTCCTGGCCACGCCGCCCCGCTTCCTTGACTGCCTGCACCGCGAGCGGCGCGTTCTCCAGGATTTCGGCGGCCCAGCGGTCTGCACACGGCAGTAGGTCCTCGCGCGTCGTGACTTCGTTGCAGATTCCGAACCGGTACGCGTCCTGCGCCGAGATGAACTTGCCGCGCAGCATGAAACCCATTCCCATCTGCCACGGTAGCGCGTGCAACCCCTGGCTAGGCCCCGAGACCGTCGAGATGCCGCGGCGCACCTGCGGCCAGCCGATCGACGCGTTCTCGGTCATGATCAGGATGTCCGAGCTCAGCGCGAAGCCGGCACCCTGTGCGAGGCACGGGCCATCCGCGGCGAGGATGAACGGCTTGTAGATATGACGCTGGTACAGAAACAGGTCGTCGTTGGACAGCACGAGCCCGTCTTCGATCTGCGGATCGACCTTCTCGAGCAGATCCTTGCCCGAGCAGAACACGTCGCCTTCGGCGTCGATGATGCACAGCCAGATGTCGCGGGTGCTCTCGACCTCGTAGAACGCCGCCTGCACCTCTTTGCGCATCTGGCGATTGAGTGCGTTCTTCTTGTCGGGCCGCGCCAGCGTAAGGCGCGCAACGTGACCTTCGGTCGAAAAGCGGGTGAAACGGCGCGGGGTGTCGAGTCTCATGCCGGTCTTCCGTGAATGCAGTCGTGATTCATTCGAATGATTCGCATGAATTTACCCGTGGTTGCGGCGGTGCGTCAAGGCGAAAATGGGCACGAGGATCACAAGCGGTAGAATGCCTGCGCAGTGCGCCAGAAGAATCGCTCCTGACCCTCCGCGGGCAGGTGGCTGACCATGCGTTTCATGGCGCGCACGAGCGGATCGAACTCTATTCGAAGCTTCGAGACGGGCGTGTCGGAGCCGAACATGCTGCGTTCCGCGCCGAACACCGCGATCGCGTCGCGTACGATCCGCTGGTTGGAATCGAAGTCCCACGGGCGATCCCTGAGGCCAAACTCGGAGATCTTGACGTAGACATTCGGATGCCGGGCAAGCGCTTCCATGCCGCGCCGCCATGTCGCAAGGCCGGTGTCGCTGCGATCCCACGGAAAACCGGCATGGTTGAGCGCCATGCGAATGCGGGGAAAGGATGCGGCAACTTCCGCAGCTTCGTGCAGATGCCACGGCGGCACGCGCATGTCCCAGCTGAGACCGTACTTCTCGAGCAGTGAAAATCCGCGCAGCCACTTCGGATCCTGCATCGATCCGGAAACGCCGGGTCGCATAGCGGCAGGCGACGCCGCCGTGACCGGCTTCGATCGAATCCCTCGCACCAGTGGGAAGGCGGCTTGCGCCGCGATGATTTCCTCGGCGTCGCCCGTATCGAACCACGCATGCGCGACGATCGCATTCGGCATGCCATGTCGTGCGTTGACTTCGGTGAGCCAGCGGGTCTCGCCGAGCTGGTCGTTGCGGTCCCATTCAGCCTCCACGTGGACGGTCTTCAGCACGTTGTGAGCGCGCGCCTCACGGCGATAGTCGTCGGGCAGGAAGTCGTGCTTCAACGCGTCGTAGTTCCCCATGAAGAAATGAGGAAGCGGCTCGTCGCTGAGCCAGGGATAGTAGTGGCTGGCGAGGTCCCACAAATGGTGATGGGCGTCGATCAACGTAACCTGTTCCATCGGGTCCCGGGCATCCTCCATCGCGGACCTCAACACTCCATTGCAAATCTGTACGTCGGTCTCGCCGCCAGCGGCGTCAAGTGCGCACCACGAACGGGTCGCGGCTGGCGGACGAATAGTCGACCATCACATTTTTCACCTGCGTGTATTCGAGCAGCGCATCCACACCCCGCTCGCGGCCAATGCCGCTTTTTTTGTAGCCCCCGAACGGCGCCGCCGGGGAGATCATCCGATAGGTGTTCACCCAGACGGTCCCCGCGCGAAGCGCCTTCGACATGCGGAACGCCCGTGCCATGTCGCGTGTCCAGATGCCCGATGCGAGACCGAACTCGGTATCGTTGGCAATGCGCAAAGCGTCCTCCTCATCCCGGAACCGCAGCACCGTCAGGACAGGACCAAATATCTCTTCGCGCGCGATCTTCATGGCGTTGTCGGCGTCGACGAACATCGACGGCTCGAAAAAATAGCCCCGCCCGAGCGGGAGTGTCGCGATCCTGTGGCCGCCACAGGCCAGCCTCGCGCCGCCGTCGACTCCTGCTTGAACGAAGCCCTGGACGCGCTCGAGTTGCAGCCGATTGGCCAAGGGCCCCATCTCCGTCGCGGGATCCCGCGGGTCGCCGATCCGGATCTGCTTCACGCGCTCGGTCAACCGTTCCAGGAAGGCGTCGTGAATGGAGTCGTGCAGGAGGAGCCGCGAGCCGGCGATGCACGTCTGCCCGGCCGCGCCGAACACCCCGGCCAGGACGCCGGGGATCGCACGATCGAGATCCGCGTCCTCGAACACGATGTGAGGCGATTTTCCGCCGAGCTCGAGCACGAGCCGCGTGAGATGCTGGGCGGCGGTGGCGCCGACGGCGCGCCCACCTTGGGTGCCACCCGTGAGGCTCAAGAGATCGACGCGGTCGTCGCTTGCGAGCGCCTGGCCGGCGGTCGGTCCCATGCCAGTCACGACGTTGAAGACGCCGGGCGGCAATCCAGCCTCCTCGACCACCCGTGCGAACTCGAGTACGGAAGCCGACGCGTGCTCCGAAGGCTTGACTATGACCGTATTGCCCGCCGCGAGCGCTGGAGCGAGCTTGTTCGCGAGCAGGCTCATCGGGGAGTTCCATGCCAGGATGAGTCCGCACACGCCGACCGGCTCGCGCAGCGTGTAGTCGAAGATCGATTCCTGGTCCACCGGAATTACGGTGCCGGAGATCTTGTCGGCAAGTCCCGCGAAATACCGGTAGCTGCGGACGGCAAATCGGGCGTGGGACGTCGTCTCTCGGATCACCTTGCCGTTGTCGGTCGTCTCGACCGAAGCGATGTGGTCGGCACGGCTTTCCATGACGTCCGCAAGGCGCAACATCAGCCGGCCGCGCTCGTAGCCGTTCATCCGGCCCCAGGGACCGCGGTCGAAGGCCTCCCGCGCACTTCCGACGGCGTTCTCGACATCCTGCTTCGCGGCATCCGCCATCGTCGCGCACACCTCTCCGTTGTACGGATTGATGCTGTCGAACCTGGCCCCGCCGTGCGCCTGCCGCCACTGGCCACCGATGTACAGCTGGTAGTCGCTCACGGTGGATGCGACCGCCGTCGTCTTGTCGTTCACGCTTCACGCTCCTTGATTGCGCACCTTCGCGTTGCCGCCGCGTTCGCCATGCGTGGCGTGCCGCGAGTGGGCTGTTAGAACCTGCTAGTGAAAGAACTCGCCCCCGTCGACATTGAGAAGCTGCCCCGTCACGAAGCGGCTCTGGTCCGACGCCAGGAACAGCAACGGACCCACCAGATCCTCGGGCGTCTGCACGCGCGCAAGACAGCGCTTGCGTGCTTTTTCAGCGAGCCGTTCCGGTGAGCTGACCGCCATCACGGCTTCCGTCGCCGTGCTTCCCGGGGCGACTGCGTTGACACGAATGTTAAAACGACCGAGCTCGGCCGCTGCCGTGCGCGTGAGGCCGATCAGTCCAGCCTTGGACGCGTTGTAATGCACGAGCTGGTTGGTGCCATGATAGATGCCGACCGTGGAGATATTGACGATGCTGCCACCCCCTGCGCGGCGCATCGGCTCGACCACGTGACGCGTGGTCAGGAACGGCCCCGCGAGATTGACGTCCATCACGCGCTGCCACTCGGCAAGCGGCACATCCACGAGCGGCCGCCGCGTCAGCTGCGTGAACAACGCCGCGTTGTTGATCAGCGCGTCGATGCGACCGAGTCGCCGCTCGACCTCCGCGATGGCGGCGGCGACGCTCGCCTCATCCGTCACGTCCATGGACACCGCGCAACTCCGCGCGCCGCCGCCGAGCTCCTGCGCGACGGCCGCCAGCTTATCGATCTGGAGGTCCGCCACGGCCACATCCCAGCCGCTCTGTGCGAATCCTGCGGCGACCACCCGACCGATACCCTGCGCGGCTCCGGTGATCAACACGACGTTGCGTTCGTGCGTCATCGCCATGCCAGGCTATTTCAGGTTGTTGACGTAGCGGACCTGCGCCACGCCAATCTTGTTCGAGCGCAACAGCTCCTTCGCGTCCTTCACCAGCGAAGCATCGATTGCACCCTTGATGTCGACTTCGCGCGGGATGAGCTTCTCCTTGACGACGAACGCCATCGTATCCGCGAGATCCTGGTGATCCTTGGCCTGCAGCTCGAGATTGACTTCCTCGACGGTCTTCCAGTCGCGGCTGCGGTCGATCGCCTGGGCGGCCTGCGCCACGTCAACCGCGACGCCGAACGCGGCTTCATAGCGCTTCGCGGCCTCGGCATGATTGTTCGCCCTGAACGCGACTGCGAGCATCTGCGCCGCCAGGAAACGAACCGCGGCGTCCCGGTTCTGCTCGACGAACTTGGCACGCATCGCCGTGAAGCCGGTGTGGTACCTGCGGTCCAGCGGGGTGGCCTTCTGGGTGCTTTCGATCACGCCCCACAACGGATCCCAGATCACCACCGCCGAGACCTGGCCGCCAGCAAGCGCGGTGCCGACGTCCGCCGGCGCAACGTTGACGAGCGTGCCGGGTGGCAACCCGTTCTTCGATGCAATGTCGGACGCCATCTTGAAGGCCGTAGTGCCGAAGGGGACACCGATCTTCTTGCCCTTGAGCTCCGCGATGTCCTTGATCGGAGGCAATGCTTCGAGCCGCAGCTCGAAGTCGTACATGAAGGCAACGATCTTGATCGGAATGTTGTTGGCGAGCTGCGCGAGGGTGGGCTGCGCACCGACGAACTCCACGTCCAGCGAATCGCTCGCCACCCCTGCCCCCATCTGGGGCGGATTGAGGAACAGCACGTCGATCTTGAGACCGACGAGTTCGGCGATGTTGGTCTGCTTGATGATGAGGCCTTCGACGCCCTGCGCCGTGCAGCTGCCGCACGCCGCGAATCGCACGGTCGGCGGCTCGGCCGCGGACGAAGAGCCGGCCGGCAACCACGCGAGGGGCATGGCAAGCGCCATCGTGTACAGCGCTCTGCAAAGTGCTTCCTTGATCGACATTTCTGGACTCCTCCTAGGCTGTCGCTGTGACGCGAAGTTCGCTCGATACTGCGTCGCGAATGGCGAGAAATTCGGGCGACGATCGGGCTTCACGGCGTCGCGGCCGCGGCAGGTCGACGTCGAAGGTGCCGACGACACGTCCTGGACGGCTCCCCATCACCAGCACGCGATCGCTGAGATACACCGCTTCGTCGACCGAATGCGTGACAAGCAGGACGGTCTGCCGCGTAACGCCCGTCAGGGCTCCGAGCTCGTCCTGCAGATCCTCGCGCGTCTGCAGGTCGACAGCGGCGAACGGCTCATCCATCAGGACGATCTGTGGCTCGATCGCCAGCGCCCGGGCGAGCGCGACCCGCTGCTGCATGCCGCCCGACAGCTGGTACGGATACAGCGACTGCGTGCCCTGCAGGCCCGCCATCTCGAGGTACTTGTCGATGATCGGGGCCGCCTCGTCCGCGCCGAGGCCCTTCATCCGCAGGCCGAACATCATGTTCTTTTCGACGGTCATCCACGGAAACAACGCGTAGGACTGGAACACCATGGTGACGGCCGCGGACGGGCGCGTCACCTGCACGCCATTCACGACGACCGAACCGCTGCTGGGCTTCACGAAGCCTGCGATGGCGTTGAGCAGCGTGGTCTTGCCGCATCCGCTCGATCCGACGATACCGATGAACTCGCCGCGCTCCGCGGTGAAGCTCACGTCGCGGCATGCGGGACGCCCTCCGCGCTTGTCCGCGTACGAAACGGTGACACCGGACACGACGATCGAAGGTGTCGCCATGCCGGTTCTCTCGAGCGGCGCGCGGTGCCGATCGCTCATCGCGCGGCGGCCCCGCGATGCCAGCGAAGCACGCGACGCTCGATGAGGACGACGATGTAGTTGCTCGCGAATCCCAGGAACCCGATCATCGCCATTCCGAAGATCACGTCGGCCGACTTGAACAACTCGCGGCTCTGCCACATCTGGTAGCCGAGGCCGGATTGAGCCGCCACCAGCTCGGCCGCCACCACGCACGTCCAGGCCATCGCGATACCGACGCGAAGCGCAGTGAAAATCTCCGGCATCGCGCCAGGCAGGATGATGCGCGTCAGCAACGCCCATTCGTCGGCACCGAGGCACTGCGCTGCATTGACGTAGTGCCGGCCGGTTGCGCGCACCGCCGCGGCGGTGGTCACGAAGATGGGGAACACCGGTCCGACGAATACGATGTAATACGCCGCGCGGTCGGTCAATCCGAACCAGAGAATCGCGAGCGGCACCCAGGCGATCGGCGGTATCGGGCGCAGCGCCTCGATGACCGGATTGAACGTCTTGTAGAGCCGGTTGTTCCACCCGACGAACAGTCCGAGTCCCACCCCAACCGTCACGGCGAGCACGTAACCCGCCAGCACGCGCTTGACGCTGATCGCGACGTTGGGAACGAGCACGCCGTTGGCGAACTCGTCGATTCCGGCCTTGATCACTGCGAGCGGAGACGGCAACAGCAACTCGTTGATCATGCCCGATGCCGATAGAAGCGCCCAGATCGCAAGCAGCCCGGCCAGGCCCAGGCACGGCAGCACCACGTCGGAAGGCGAGCGATCGGACCGTCCCGCGTGTCCGTCGTCTCGATCGGCCGGCGCGCGACGCGCCTTGCCGCCCTCGACCGGACCGGCCGGCAACACCTTTCCGGCGACCTGCGCGTCCGTCGAGGTCGATCGTGCTGCCGTGCCTCCTCCAGTATTGCGACTCATTCGAATGACTGGCATTCTGAGGGCCGGCAATCGGCCGTGTCAAGCTTGCCGGCGCGCCGCAGGCGCGATGTCTCCAGCGCACGCATCGAGCTACTTGCGACATAATTCACGTCTCTCCGTGTTGCGTCCGCTCAGGCAATCGATGGCCAAACGTCCGCTTTACAAGGAAGTTCGAGAGCAGCTGACCAGGAGCCTGATCGAGGGCGAGTGGCGTCCCGGCGCCATGCTGCCCAGCGAGCCGCGGCTTGCGGAGCGCTACAGCGTCGGCATTTCCACGGTCCGTGCCGCGGTTCGCGAGCTGGAGCTCGCGAACGTCCTGGTACGCGCCCAGGGCAAAGGCACCTTCGTGGCGCGCTTCGAAGAGCGGGAGGGCGTCCACCGCTTTCTCAACCTTGTCCGCGACGACGGCGTGGCGGAGGCGCCCCATCGAAAGATGCTTACCTTCGAGCGGATCGACGCACCGCCCCGCATCGCCGAGGCCTTGCACCTGCCGCGGAGCGGCAGCGGAGGGAAGGTGTTCAAGCTCACGACGCTGGTGAGCTTCGCCGGCAAGCCCATCTACCTTTCGAACGTATATCTGCCGGCCGCGTTGTTCCCGCGGATGAGGAAGTCACTGCTTCCGGATGGCAACCGTTCGCTGTACTCGCTCTACCAGCAGCAGTTCAACGTCAACGTCACCAAGGTCGTCGACTCGATCACGGTGACGCCGGCGCCTGCGATCGTCGTGAAGCTGTGCGATCTGCGCTCGGGCGCGTCGGCGCTCTGGCTCAACCGCATTGCCTACACTTACAACGAGGTGCGGGTCGAGTTGCGCCAGAACTGGATCAACACCGCGCATCATTGCTACCGGATAGAACAAGGAGATGGCGGATGAGTGACCGCGACAGTCCGGTCGGACCAGCGGCGGGGCCTGCGGCATCCGCCCCGCGCTCGTATTTGTTCGTGCCAGGCAACCGGCCCGACCGTTTTGCGAAGGCGTGCGCAACCGCCGCCGATGCCGTCATCGTGGACCTGGAGGATGCGGTTCCGCCCGACGACAAGGCGAGCGCGCGGGTCAGCATCGTGCAGTGGGTGTCCGCTGAGCATCCGGTGCTCGTCCGCATCAATGGCGCCGAAACGCCGTGGTTTCGCGAGGACCTCGAGCTCGCTGCACTCCCGGGCGTCGTCGGAATCGTCATACCCAAGGCCGAGCAGGTCGACGACATCATCGCCGTCGCGCGTCACGCCACGCCGACGTCGGCCATCGTGCCGCTGATCGAGAGTGCGCGCGGCTTTGCGAACGCGTTGGCGATCGCGCAGGTGCCCGGGGTGCAGCGGCTCGCCTTCGGCAGCATCGACTTCGAATTCGACCTCGGCATCCGCGGCGATGGGGAGGAGTTGCTCCACTTCCGCTCCCAGCTGGTGCTGGTGTCGCGCCTCGCCGGTGTCCGGGCGCCCGTGGACGGCGTCACCACGGATCTCCGCGATGGCGAGCGGATCGCGGTTGACACGCTGCGAGCGAGACGGCTCGGATTCGGGGGCAAGCTGTGCATCCATCCGAACCAGGTCGCGGCGGTGAACGACGGCTTCAGCCCGGACGAGGGCGAGGTCGCGTGGGCCAGGCGGGTGCTCGAGGCCGCGGCCGTGGCGAAGGGCGCGGCCGTCGCCGTCGACGGCAAGATGGTCGATGCGCCGGTGATCGCGAAGGCGGGAGCGATCGTGCGCGAGGCGGAAAGAGGAATACGGCGAACGATTCGGCCGGGATAGCCGCTTCGCTGCGGCGGATGGGATCGCGCGCCGTCGAGACGGCCGCGGACGAGGCATCGCTCATCCGTCGTCGCTGCCTTGACTTGGCGTCGCCCAAGTGCGCAGAATCGCCTCATTCATTCGAATGAGTCGACGAAACGCAATTCAATGATCGCCCAAAGCGCTCCCCCCGCTTCCACGCTGGCCGACGCAACCACCGCATCGATGCCGCTCGCGGTGCGGCTCTTCGACGAGCTGCGCCGCCTGACCGCCGACGGTGTGGGAGTCACGCGCGATTCGTACGGTGCCGGCGAGCAACTCGCTCACGACCTGTTCGAAGAAGCGGCGCGCTCGCTCGACCTCGAGACCCGCAAGGATCCTGCGGGAAACCTCTACATGACGCTTCCAGGGAAGGAGCGCAGCCTGCCCGCCTGGTTCGTCGGTTCGCACCTCGATTCGGTGCTGCACGGTGGCAACTACGACGGTGCGGCGGGCGTCGTCGCCGGATTGACCGCCCTCGATGCGTTGCGTCGCGCCGGCGCGCGCCCGCTGCGCGACATCACCGTCATGGGCATCCGCGCCGAAGAGTGCAGCACGTGGTTCGTCGGGCACCACGGCGGGCATCTGGGCAGCCGCGCCGTGCTCGGACTGCTGTGGCCCGGCGAGCTCGACTCGGCCGTGCATGTGCGGTCGGGCAAGACCTTGGCGCAGTGCATGGACGAGGCAGGGTTCGATTCCACCTGTTTCCGCGGCAATTCCGGCCCCTATCTCGAGCCCGAGCGCATCGCAGGCTATCTCGAGCTCCATATCGAGCAGGGACCCGTGCTCGAGCATCGCGGCTATCCGGTCGGCATCGTCACCGGCATTCGGGGCGCGCTCCGGGGTCGCAGCGCACGCACCACCGGCGGGTACACGCACTCGGGCGCGGTGCCTCACGAACTGCGCCAGGACGCCGTCCTGGCATCAGCCGAGCTGGTCAATACGCTCGACACCGTCTGGACGCGGATGCGTGCCGCCAACCGCGACATGGTCTACACCGTGGGCAAGTTCTTCACTGACCCCGAGCACCATTCGATCGTGAAGGTTCCCGGCGAGGTCAACTTTGCGTTCGACATCCGCAGTCAGGACATTGGCGTGCTGGACGAGATGCGTGGCGTCGTCACGAAGCTCGCCGAGGAGATCGGCGCGCGCCGCAACGTGCACATCGACCTCGGCGAGATGTCGCTCGTGCGGCCCGCCGAAATGGACGCCGCCATTCGCACGCACATGAAGACAGGGTGCGTCGAGCTGTCGATTCCCTACATGGACATCCCAAGCGGCGCCGGGCACGACGCCGCCGATTTCCACGACGCGGGAATTCCCGCGGCGATGATCTTCATCCGCAACGCGAACGGCAGCCACAATCCCGACGAGGCGATGGAGATGGACGATTTCGCCTTGGGCACGCGCTTGCTGACATGGACCCTTGCGACCGCGGACCGCATCGAGCCTGCTTCCGCGCCCGCGCACTGATCGCGATCACGCCACCACCTGCCCGAAAAATACGACGGAAGACGCCATGCCCGACAACAACCCCCGAATCCCCTACCAGCTGCTGACCGAGCGGCCGCGACTGCAGCCGCTCGACGGCAAGCCGCTGATGGTCCACATCGTGGTCAATCTGGAGGTATGGCCTTTCGACAAGCCGATGCCGCGGGCAATCCTCCAGAACCCGCACGGCAAGACACCGATGCCCGACATCGGCAACTACAGCTGGGTCGAATACGGCCTGCGCACCGGCGTCCCGAGGCTCGAGCGGATATTCACCGCGCGCGGGCTGCCCGTCACCAACATGATGAACGCAGCGCTGCCCGACTATTACCCCAGTTGCGCCGAGCTCGCGGCCAAGGCAGGCTGGGAGCTGACGGCGCACGGACTCTTCCAGCGGTCCCTGCTATACGAGGACAACGAGGAGGCCGTCATCGACGAGGCGCTCGCCAAGCTCGAGAAGTTCGCCGGCAAGCGGCCACGCGGCTGGCTCGGTCCCGGCTACGGCGAGAGCCTGGACACCCCGGACATCCTGAAGCGCAAGGGCATCGAGTTCATCCACGACTGGATGGTCGACGACACACCGTGCTGGATGCGCACCAAGCACGGCCCGCTCATCGCCTTGCCGTATGCACTGGATCTGAACGACGTCATGATTTTTGCGCTGGAGCGCCACACCGCCGAGGAGTACTACATTCGCTTCAAGGACACCGCGGACTATTTTGCCTCCGAGCCGGACCACCCGCCGCGCGTGATCACCATGGGCCTGCACCCGCACATCATCGCGGTGCCGTACCGGTTGGCGATGTTCGAGCGCACGATCGACATGCTGATGAAGCGCGACGACACGGTGTTCGTGACCGGCGGACAGATCGCGGACTGGTTCCGTGGGCAGGACGAAAACGGTCACGGGCAAATGGCGGCATAGCGTCCTGGATGGAGCCCGGCGCTGCCGGGCTCCAGCACGCATCCAGATCCCGCGGTGACCGCCCTGTGCCGCCTCGCCTGTCAGCTCCCCGGCAGGCCGTGCACTTCGGGAAAGAACATTTCCTGCCACGATGCCGGGCGCGACTTGATGTGCCCGACATCGGACATGAACGTGATGATCTTCATCATGTTGCGTGGCGTGGTGGTGAACTCGATCTCCGGATCGTTGATCAGGGCGTAGATCTCGTCGACCGAGACCTTTTCCTTGGTCATCCGGACATAGATTTCCGCGGCCGCCCGCTTGTCCTGAGCAATCACCTGCATCGCCTCGGTGAAGGCGTCGAGAAACGCCTTGTACGTCTTGGGATTCTCGTTGTGGAACGCCGAGGTGGTCCAGACGAGGTTGTAGGTCGTCTTGCCGCCCAGGACATCGTAGGATTTCAGGATTGACCTGATACCCGGCTTTTTCAGCGCGACGTACTGGAACGGCGGCTCGGAAAACTGATTGTTGATCTCGCCGGCGCCCGAGAGCAGTGCGGTGGTTCCTTCCGGGGTCGACATCGCCACCTGGAGGTTGTCGTACTTGAAGGCGCTGCCTTTCCCGAATTCCTTTTCGGTCGCCATCTGCAGGACGATCGCCGTTCCGGAGACCTTCGTCGCCGGCATCGCGATCCTGTCGTTCTCGGTGAAATCGCGGATCGACTGGATTCTCGGCTCGCGGGTCAGCAGCAGGATCGGCGCACAGTTCTTCGCGGCGATCGCCTTCACCTCGTTGCTGGTTCCCTTCGTGCGCGCCCAGAGGATCGCGAACGGCGCGATGCCGCCGCCTGCGACGTCGATCGATTTGGCCAGCAGCGAATCGTTCATCGTGGTGCCGCCGGAAAGCTGCATGTAGGTGGCGTGCGACGTGAGTCCTGCCGCCTTCGCATGCTTTTCGAAGAGCTGCTTGTCCTCCATGACGAGGATCGGCAGAAACGAAATGCCGAACTGCCGTGCGACTCTCACCTCGCTCACCTCGGCGGCGGCAACCGAGGGCAGAACCACGCCGGCAATCGACATCAATGCGACCGATAGCACTGCAATCGTGGATCTCATCACCTCTCCTAGGTAGTACTGCGGTTGGCTCTCATCGGGCACACGACTATCCCGGCAGGGCTGCAAGGTTCCTGATGTCCGGTGCGAGATCGCCTCGCTCGACGCGTCGGACGAGCTCGAGCATCGCTACCTGGGTCGGCACCGGGATGCCCACCTCGGCGGCCTTCTCGACCACGGTGCCATTGATGTATTCGATCTCGGTCCGGCGTCCCTTGAGGATGTCGTGCGCCATCGACGGTCGCCCTTCGTCCGTCATGCGCGTCATCCAGCCGGCGATCACCGATTCGACGGTCGTGCGTGCCGACGCATCGCC
>Ga0070665_100002514_pt1 | contig 20151 bp, 17 predicted proteins | sample KBSS13metaG_FD_65862 | JGI IMG/M metagenome (GOLD analysis project Ga0070665, IMG submission 65862) | Switchgrass rhizosphere microbial communities from Kellogg Biological Station, Michigan, USA - KBS S1-3 metaG | ecosystem: Host-associated > Plants > Roots > Rhizosphere > Soil ...
CGGCGACAAAGTCACCGGCAATGACCGCCGCCCTGCGCTCGACGAGATCGAAGACCACGACAGTGTCGAACAGGCCGAGCAGCAGATCATCGGGCTCATCCTCCCGCGCATGGCGCGACGGCAGCCGCTCCAGAGCACAGCGCAGCTGATAGCCGAACGACCCGAACAGCCCCGGCCCGATCGGCCAGTCGGCAGGGCACGTGAATTTCGGCAGGGCGTTCCACAGCTGATCAAGCCGCTCGAACGCATCCGGCCATTCGGCCTTGAGCACCAGCGCCGGGTCGCAGGCAACCGCCGAATACCGCCCGGTATCCGGGCCCGGCCCGGCGCTTTCCAGCATCACCGCCATGCTGTGGCCGGAGAGCGCCGCGAAGACCTCAACCGGCTCGGCATAGGGGATGGAGCGCACGACATAGGTCGCGGCGGCTTTCGGTGATTCAGGCATTTGGCTGCTTGATAGCGCCTTCTTGACCTCGCCCCAACGGGGAGAGGTCAATGGGGGCACTCAACTCCTCGCGAAAACCCCAGCCTCGGTGACAATCATGTCCAGCGGGATGTCATGCGGCTGCGGCTGGATGGTCGGCATGCGGCAGAGCTCGAAGCCGACGCCGATGGTCTTCAGCCGACTGGACCAGGCAGCCAGCGTGCGGTCGAAATAGCCGCCGCCGTAACCGAGGCGATACCCCGCAGCATCGAAGCCCAGCAGCGGCACCAGCAGCAGGTCCGGAAGCACCGCCGGCCCGTTCACCGGTTCAGGGATGCCGAAGCTGAACCGGCCCGGGGCCATCGCCGTATCCGGGGTCCAGGGCCTGTATTCCAGCGGCTGGCCACGCGCGATGACCGCCGGCAGCGCGACATCGCCGTTGCGACCGGCATGCCAGGCCGCGAGCGGCATCGGATCGTATTCGTCGCGGTGGGGCCAATAGGCGCCAAGGACCCTGGGGGTCAGCCGCGAAAGCTGATCGACCAGACGCAGCTCGATCGCCTCGGACCAGCGGACATAGTCGTCGCGGGTGGGCTGCTTGCGCACGGCGAGAAGTCGAGCACGCTCGGCCTTGCGCCACTCGGCGACGGTCGGGTCCATCAGGCCGGCCAATCCATCACGTCGGCTTGGCGCTCGCGAAGGTGCGGCCGATCAGGGCCTGCGCCTCTTCCTGGATCGCATGCAGGTGCTTTTCGCTGCGGAAGCTCTCGGCATAGATCTTATAGACATCCTCGGTGCCGGACGGGCGGGCTGCGAACCAGCCGTTTTCGGTCACCACTTTGATGCCACCGATGGCGGCCTGGTTGCCCGGTGCCTTGTCGAAGATCGCGGTGATCGGGTCGCCGGCCAGCTCCTTGGCCACCATTTGCTCCGGCGACAGCTTCTTCAGGATGGCCTTCTGCTCCCCCGTCGCCGGGGCATCGATGCGCTCATAGAAGGACTCGCCCAGCTTTTTGGTCAGCTTGGCGAAATTCTCGGCCGGATCGCGGCCGGTCCTGGCGGTGATCTCCGCCGCCAGCAGGCCGGGGATGAGCCCGTCCTTGTCGGTGGTCCAGACCGAGCCGTCGCGGCGCAGGAAGGATGCGCCGGCGCTCTCCTCCCCGCCGAAGCCGAAGCCACCATCGACCAGCCCGTCGACAAACCATTTAAAGCCGACCGGCACCTCGACCAGCTTGCGGCCGATCTTGTCCGCCACCCGGTCGATGATGCCCGACGACACCACCGTCTTGCCGACCGCGCTGGATTTCTTCCATTTCGGCCGGTTCTCGAAAAGATAGGCGATCATCGTCGCCAGGTAGTGGTTGGGGTTCATCAGCCCGAAGGAACCGGCGACGATGCCGTGCCGGTCGGCGTCGGTGTCGTTGGCGAAGGCGATGTCGAACTTCTTGCGCATCGCCACCAGGCTCTTCATCGCATAGGGCGACGAGCAGTCCATCCGCACCTTGCCGTCCCAGTCGGCGGTCATGAAGCGGAAGGTCGGGTCGACCGCCTCGTTCACCACGGTCGCGTCGATCTTGTAGCGCTCGATGATCGGCGCCCAGAAATGCACCGCCGCGCCGCCCAGCGGATCGATGCCGATCTTGACCCCTTCGCCGCGCACCGCCTCGAGGTCCACGACATTGCCCAAATCCTTCACGTAGGGCGTCACATAGTCGTAGCGATGGATGCAGGCGGCGTTCAAAGCCTGCGCATAGGGCATGCGCTTCACGCCCTTGAGCTTGGCCTTGATGAATTCGTTGGCGGTCTTCTCGATCCAGCCAGTCGCGTCGGTGTCGGCCGGCCCCCCGTTGGGCGGGTTGTATTTGAAGCCGCCGTCCTGGGGCGGGTTGTGCGACGGGGTGATGACGATGCCGTCGGCCAGCCCCTGCCCCTCTTTACGCTTGCGGTTGTAGGTCAGGATGGCGTGGGAGATGACCGGCGTCGGCGTATAGCCGTCATGGTCGTCGATCATCGTCTCGACGCCGTTCGCCGCCAGCACCTCGATCGCGCTGACCAGCGCCGGCTCGGACAGGGCATGCGTGTCCTTGCCGATGAAGATCGGCCCGGTGGTGCCCTGGGCGGCGCGGTACAGGCAGATGGCCTGGGTGATCGCCAGGATATGGTCTTCGTTGAAGGCGTTGGCGAAGGCCGATCCGCGATGCCCGGACGTGCCGAAGGCGACGCGCTGGGCCGGGATCGACGGATCGGGCTTGCCGGCGAAATAGGCGGTGATCAGCCGCGGCACATTGACCAGGCTTTTCGGATCGATCGGCTTTCCTGCCAGCTTGCTGACCTGCTCGCCCATATCCCTCTCCATTACCTGTCGTGAGACCACAGAACACGATTCCCGCGGCTCGGTTCTATCATAGGGATACGACGCGCCGCGCCCAGTGCTCCTGTCGCGGACTGGAACATTTCGCCGCGACCGTTCTATCCGCAAGCCGCTGGGACGATTACGTGACTATCCCGGATCGATTTCCAGTGTCCACAAGCCCTTAGGCAAACTTAGGAGTGTATGATCATGCAGCTTGGCATAATCGGTCTTGGCCGAATGGGCGGCAATATCGCCAGGAGATTGATGCGGGCCGGCCACCAATGCGCGGTCTTCGACCAGGCGCCGGACGCGGTGACGAAGCTGGCGGCTGACGGGGCCAAGGGCGCGGCCGATCTGGCCGGTCTGGTGGCGCAGCTCGCCAGACCGCGCGCGGTCTGGGTCATGCTGCCGGCGGGCGAGATCACCGGCAAGACGATCGAAGCGCTGGGCGATCTGCTGGAGGATGGCGACATCGTCATCGACGGCGGCAACACCTTCTTCAAGGACGATATCGCCCGCGCCCAGGCGCTGAAGGCCAAAGGCATCCACCATGTCGATGCTGGCACCTCCGGCGGCGTGTGGGGGTTGGAGCGCGGCTATTGCCTGATGATCGGCGGCGAGAAGGATGTCGTCGACCACCTGGACCCGATCTTCAAGACCCTGGCCCCCGGCACCGGTGACATCCCGCCGACCGAAGGCCGCACCGGCGGCGACCCCAGGCCGACCGAGGGCTATATCCATTGCGGTCCGAACGGATCCGGCCATTTCGTGAAGATGGTCCATAATGGCATCGAATACGGCCTGATGCAGGCCTATGCCGAGGGCTTTCACGTTCTGCAGCAAGCGGGGATCACCGCCCTTCCGGCGGAACAGCGCTACAATCTCAACCTGCCCGATATCGCCGAGGCCTGGCGGCGGGGCAGCGTGGTCAGTTCCTGGCTGCTCGATCTGACCGCCGACGCTTTTGCTGTAAATTCCGACTTGTCGAACTATAGTGGATATGTACAAGATTCCGGCGAAGGCCGCTGGACGATCATGGCGGCCATCGAGGAAGGCGTTCCGGCAACCGTCTTGTCGGCCGCGCTCTACGCTCGTTTCCGTTCCCGCGAAGAACAGAGTTTTCCAGACAAACTGCTCTCGGCGATGCGTCACGGGTTCGGTGGCCATGTCGAGCTAAAACCAGGAGCCTGATAGATGGATGCCAGCCCCGCCAACACCGCCTGCACCTTGGTCATTTTCGGCGGGGCCGGCGACCTGACGAAACGGCTGCTGATGCCGGCGATCTACAATCTGAAGCGCGCCGGCCTGCTACCCGAGAACTTCGCCCTGGTCGGCGTCGCCCGCACCGAGATGAATACGGAGACCTTCAAGGAGGCACTGGGCCAGGGGCTGGACAAGTTCGGCGTCAATGTCGACCCGGCCGGCCGCGATTGGCTGGTCGAGCGCATGCATTACCTGCAGGGCGCTTTCGACGACCCGGCGACCTATAAGAAGCTGAAGACCCTGCTGGACAAGACGGCCACGAGCAGCGGCACCGGCGGCAACGTCCTGTTCTACCTCGCGACGCCGGCGGCGTCGTTCGGCCCGATCATCGAGGAGCTCGGCAAGGCCGGCCTGTCGGACGAAAAGAACGGCGCCTGGCGGCGCGTGATCGTCGAGAAGCCGTTCGGCAGCGACCTCGCCTCGGCCAAGGCGCTGAACCGGCAGATCCTCGCGGTGCTCGAGGAAACCCAGGTCTACCGGATCGATCACTATCTGGGCAAAGAGACCGTCCAGAACATCATGATCTTCCGCTTCGCCAACGGCCTGTTCGAGCCGGTCTGGAACCGAGACCATATCGATCATGTGCAGATCACGGTGGCCGAGACGGTGGGTGTCGGCACCCGCGGCAAGTTCTATGACGCCACCGGCGCGCTGCGCGACATGGTGCCCAACCATGTCGGACAGCTGATCACGATGATCGCGATGGAGCCGCCGGCCCGGCTCGATGCGGACTCGGTCCGCACCGAGAAGGCAAAGGCGCTGCAGGCCGTCCAGCACTACAATCCGGACGATATTCTGGAGAATGTGGTGCGGGCCCAGTACACGGCCGGCACTGCCGGCGGGCAGGATGTCGTCCGCTTCCGCAGCACGCCAAACGTCGATCCGGAATCGACGACGGAAACCTATGTCGCGATGAAGCTGAAGATCGACAATTGGCGCTGGGCCGGCGTGCCGTTCTATATCCGCACCGGCAAGGCGCTGGCCAAGCGGCATACCGAGATCGCCATCCACTTCAAGCGCGCGCCCTTCTCGCTGTTCCGCGACACCGATGTCGATCGGCTGACAGCGAACAACCTGGTGCTGCACATCCAGCCGGAAGAGGGCATGACCTTGCGCTTCAGCGCCAAGAAGCCCGGCCCGACGGTCCAGATGGGCCAGGTCGAGATGAAGTTCAATTACGGCGATTATTTCCAGGCCCAGCCGGCGACCGGCTATGAGACGCTGATCTTTGACTGCATGAAGGGCGACGCATCGCTGTTCCAGCGCGCCGACAGCATCGAGGCCGGGTGGGAGATCGTGCAGCCGATCATGGATGCCTGGCAAAAGGCCGGCAAGGTGCGGCTGCCGAGCTATGAAGCCGGAAGCTCGGGCCCGTCGGAAGCGACCGCGATGATGGAGCGTGACGGCCGGCGCTGGCGGCCGATCGCCAGTGCGACCGCCGAGACGGCGCGATGAGCCCAAGCGACGCCGAGGGCACCGCCGGAGGCAAATGGCCCGGGAAGATCTCCCTGCTGCTCTCCGACGTCGACGGCACGCTGGTCAACAAACAGAAGGCGGTGACGCCGCGCACGGTGGCGGCCGTCAAAATGCTGGGTGAGGCCGGCATCGCCTTCACCATCACCAGCAGCCGCCCGCCGCGCGGCCTGGCCCATCTGATCGAGCCGCTGAACCTCCAACTGCCGATCGGCGGCTTCAATGGCGGCGGGCTGATGCGGCCGGACGGCAGCGTCGTCGAATCGCTGATGCTGGCGCCGGACGCAGCGCATGAGGCGTTCCGGATCACGCTGAAGCACGGGCTGGATCCGTGGGTCTATACCGCCACCGAATGGTATGTGCGCGATCCGGAGGCGCCGCATGTGGCGCGCGAAGCCTTCACCATCACCTTCCCGCCCCATGTGACGACCGATTTCGAGGGGCCGCTCAATAATTGCGGCAAGATCGTCGCGGTCGGCGACGATCCGGTCGCGGTGCTGGCCTGCAATGCCGAGCTGGACCGGGTGCTGGCGGGCCGGGCCTCGTCGACGCGGTCGCAGAGCTATTTCATCGACATTACCCATCCGCAGTCCAACAAGGGTACGATGGTGGAGACGATGGCGCGGCTGCTGTCGATCCCGACAAGCGAGATTGCCACCATCGGCGACATGGCCAACGATATCCTCATGTTCCGCAAGGCCGGCCTCAGCATCGCCATGGGCAATGCCAGTGACGAGGTGCGGGAACAGGCGATGCTGTCGACCGACACCAACGAGGAAGACGGCTTTGCCAAGGCCGTAGAACGCTATCTGCTGGGCATCGCCCATTAGGCACGGGCAATAGGCGTGGAGGAGTCTGACATGACCGAACGCAAGCTGATCGTACTGGACGATGCTGAGGGCGTCGCCCGCCATGTCGCCGACTGGATCGTGGACGCGGCGGTCGCCAAGAAAGGCCGCTTCGCCGTTTCGCTGTCGGGCGGATCGACACCCAAGCGGCTCTACCAGATCCTGGCCGAGCCCGCCTATCAGTCGCGTCTCCCCTGGAAGGATGTGCACTGGTTCTGGGGTGACGAGCGGATGGTGCCGCGCGACAATGAGCTCAGCAACTACCGCATGACCGCGCAGGCGATGCTGAACCACGTGCCGGTGCCGCCGGAGAACATCCACGGCATCAAGACCGAGGGGCTGACCGCCAGGGAATCCGCCGAGGACTACGAGGCGACGCTGAAATCCTTCTACGGTTCGCAGAGGTTCGACCCGAAGAAGCCGCTGTTCGACATCACCCTGCTCGGCATCGGCCCGGACGGCCACACCGCCTCGCTGTTCCCCGGCACGGCCGTGCTGAACGAACGCTCCCGTTGGGTGGCGGAGGTCGTCGGCGCCAAGCCGGAAGACCGCATCACGCTGACCTACCCCACCCTGGCCAGCTCAGCCCATGTCGCCTTCCTGCTCGCCGGGCACGACAAGCAGGACATACTGGGCAAGTTCATGGGCGAGGACCAATCACTGCCGTCGGTCCATGTCGATCCGGTGGGCGAACTGCTGGTGTTCACCGACAAGGCGGCGACGGGGAAGGCGTAACGGCCGCAGGTGGGGGTGAACGCCGGGGAAGCGCCCCCTACCGCCGCGCCACGAAAACCAGGCCCGCTACCGGCACGCCGCCCTCCTGCCGCAGCGCCTCCTCTGATAGCTCGACCAGTGCCAGCCCCGCCGCATCCAGCGCCGCCCGGACATGGTCTTCCCCGTGCCGATACCGCCGCTTCTCGCTGAGCGCCTGCCCACCCTCACCTCGCTTCTCGACCGTCCCGGCGAACAGCCCGCCGGGCTTCAGCCGCGTTGCGGCCGCGCGGAAGATCGGGCCGAGGTCGCCGATATAGTTCAGCATGTCGACCGCGGCGATGACGTCCCAGGACTTGCCGCCATCGGCCAGGAACGCCTCGGCCTCCCCCACCGCCAGCAGATCGTAGATGCCCCTGCCGCGCGCCTTGGCGACCATGCCGGGCGACAGGTCGACCCCGTCTAGCGTCCGCGCGAATGGCTTCAGCGCTGCCCCCGACAGGCCGGTGCCGCAGCCGAGATCGAGCAGGTCGGCGCGGCCCTCGGCTACGCCTGAGCGCGCCAGCAGCGCCGCGACCAGGGCCGGCGCCTGGTATTTCAGCGTGCCGGTCAGGTCGGCATCGAAGCGGTCGGCATACTGGTCGAACAGGGTGCGGATATAGGCCTGGGTCAGCCCCCCCGCTTCGTCGAGCGACTTGAGGCCGCCGGCGGCCTCTTCGCTATCGGGATCGATCGACAGGGCGCGGCTGAACCAGGACCGCGCCCGTTCGACATCGCCCAGTTCCCGCCACAGCCGGCCGAGCTCAGTGAGAAACGCCACCCGATAGGGATCGACCCTCAGCGCCCGCTGATAAAGATCGACGGCCCCGGGCAAATCACCGGAATCTTCAAGCAAAATAGCCAATTCCCACATGGCGCCGGTGTCCTGTGGCGCCAATAGCAATCTCTCGCGTAGCTCTTCCGGTGTATTTTTCTTTTCCGGTATTTCAGTAAAATTATCTTCCACTATAATGCTCAAAAATCGTCATGAAAGGGACCTACTATGTCACGCGCAGGCTTGTCAGCCTTGGTACTATGCCTCATTGCATTCCAATCGCCAGGAAGTGCGCTCGCAGAGACATGCGCCATGGCGAAAATCGCGGATCTGCATGTCACTGTCACACCGCGGAACGCAATTCTCGTAGATGGCAGCATCAAAGGCCAGCCTGCCAAGTTCTTGGTCGATGTCGGCACGAATGGCACGGTCTTCGATGGCACCGTCTTTTCACAATTCGGTATTCCACATGACGGCAAGCAAGCCCGCCTGACCAGCGAAACCGGCGAAAGCAATGCGATCATCAGAACTGTTCCCGACCTCAAGTTCGGAAACTTCGTCGGCGACAATCTTCACTGGTACATTGCCGACCATCATTTCCTGCCCGACGGCGTCTACGCCCTTCTGGCGGGCGATTTCCTGCAGTCGTTCGATCTGGACCTGGACTTGGCCCATAACACGATCGGGCTGTACCAACACAACACCTGCCACTCGGAGCCGGTCTACTGGTCGCAGTCGTTCAGCGAAGCCGATCTGATTGTTCGTGACAATCGGATATTCGTTGCGGTCGAACTGAACGGCACGGCGACCGAAGCTTTGTTCGACAGTGGATCGTCGAGAACCATCATCTCCACCCGGATGACCCATCGTCTGGGCTTTGACGAAACCGCTCCCGGAATGACGCAAGCGAATGCGGCACATCCCGGCAATTTCTACACCTATCGGTTTTCGGAGCTCAAAGTCGGGGACGAGGTCATCAAGAACCCGCTCCTTTACGTGCGGCGGTCGCAGGTTCTCAAGGTGGATATGAGGCTTTCCAAAACCGCTCAGCTCGCCTACGACCAGCGACCCGATGCTTATCTTGGCGCGGACTTCATCAAGACGCACCACATCTATCTCGCCCCCAAGGATCGGAAGATGTACTTCACTTACAATGGTGGCGGTATTTTCTCGCCGCCTCAGGACAGTTCGGCGGCTGGGCGCGAGGATAAATAAGGGGCCTGAATGAACTATCGCCATGCCTATCACGCCGGTAACCATGGCGATGTCCTCAAGCACGCGACGCTGACGGCGGCGATCGGGCTGCTGCATGACAAGCCGGCGCCTTTGTTCCTGCTGGATACCCATGCCGGCATCGGCGTTTATGACCTGGCCGGCATCGAGGCCGGGAAGACCAACGAATGGCAGGCTGGGATCGGGGCGGCGCTGGGCTCCGACATCCAAGGGATCCAGCCCTATCTCGATATCGTACGGAGCCTCAATCCGGACGGCGCGCTGCGGCACTATCCCGGCTCCCCGGCGATCATGGCGGCGCTGCTCAGGCAAGGTGACCGGCTAGTCCTGTCCGAGCTGCATCCCGAGGATGCCGAGACGCTGCGGCGCTGGGCGCATGGCAATCCCGGTATCGCGGTGCATCGGCGCGACGCTTATGAGGCGCTGAAGGCCTTTCTGCCGCCCAAGGAAAATCGCGGCCTGATCGTCGTCGACCCGCCCTATGAGGCGGTGGACGAGTTCGAACGGCTCGCCGACGCGGTCGTCGCCGTCCATCGCCGCTGGCCGGGCGGGCGCTGGATGATCTGGCATCCGGTGAAGGAGCGCGCGCCCGTCTGGCGGCTGGAGGAGGCGCTGATCGCCGGCGGCGTCGGCAAGATGCTGTCGGCCGAGTTGCTGGTCCGCAAGGTCGACGGCGTGTCGCTGGCCGGCAGCGGCCTGATCCTGGTCAATCCGCCCTATGGGCTGGAGCCCTGGCTGGCCGAGACCTTGCCCTGGCTGGTCGCCGCCCTGGCGCCCGAACATGGGAGCCATGCGCTGAGGTGGCTCGGTGCTGCATGATGATGCTACCATAGTCCCACCCATGAGTGCCGAAACCGTAGAGCTCGACTACCCTCACGCCGAGCCGCCTGCCCATGACAGCTATATCGAGGTCGCGCCCGGCGTACGCTGGCTGCGCTTCCCCCTGCCCTTCGCGCTGAACCATATCAATCTCTATCTGCTGGATGACGGCGACGGCTGGGTGCTGGTCGATACCGGCATCAAGTCGGATATTTCCTACGACCTGTGGCGCAGGCATTTCGAGACGACCTTGGAAGGCAAGCCGATCACCCGCGTCATCGGCACCCATTTCCACCCCGACCATATCGGCTGCGCCGAATTTCTGGTCGAGCATTTCGAAGCGGAGTTCCTGACCACCCGCGCGGAGTGGCTGACGGCGACGATGCTGCAGTCCGAAACCTCGCACAACGCGGAAAAATTCTGGGGCGCCTATTACCGCTCCGTCGGGCTGGACGACGAGATGCTGAAGGCGGTCGCCACGCGCGGCGAAAACTATGCCCAGCGCGTCGGTCACATCCCGCGGCCCTTCACAAGGCTGATCGACGGCGACCGGATCAGGATCGGCGATCGCACCTGGCACGTCATCATCGGCACCGGCCATTCGCCCGAGCTGATTACGCTCTACTGCGCCGACGACCACCTGTTCATTTCATCCGACCAGGTGCTGCCCGGCATCAGCCCGAATATCAGCGTCCAGGCACCCGAGCCGTTCGGCGACCCGCTGACCGAATTCCTCGACAGCTGCGCCAAGCTGACAGCGCTGGACCCGATCGCCTATGTGCTGCCGATGCACGGCCGGACCTTCTATGGCCTGCATGAGCGGCTGGAGGAGCTGGTGCGCCATCATGCCGAGCGTCTCGCGCTGACGGTGGAGGCCTGCCGCACGCCGATAACCGTGGTGGAGCTGCTGCCGATCATGTTTAAGCGCAAGCTCGATTTCCAGCAGACGCAGTTCGCCATCGGCGAGGCGCTGGCGCACGTCAATCATCTGGTCATACTGGGCGATCTCGAGCGGATCGCCGAGCCGGGACAGCCGCTTCGCTATCAGTCCTTGACGAACTGAGGGCTTCTTCGTGCTTCAGTCCCTAACGAACTGAAGGCTCTATCGTGTTTCAGTCCTTAACGAACTGAAAGTTGCGCGTGTCGCTGAGCGCGCCGATCGCGAAGGTGCGGAACGTCTCGGGTTCGTCGATCCGGAACAGCTTGGCATGAACGGCGCCCGAGGCATCGGTATGAAGCGCGGCAACCTCCCACACACCGCCGGCCGGCCCGATCTTCCGGTAGTGCTGCCCTTCGGCGATCTCACGTATTCTTCGTGACATATCGAAAGCTAATCACCTTTCGCGGCGCAGTACCAGAACGACTGTAAAGCGATTAGACGTAGTCAACCGTAAATTCTCAGTTACCGGAGCATCCCGATGTCCGAGAGTCCTATGTCCGATGGGCGTCATTTCGATTTCCGCAGCGACAATGTCGCCGGCGTCGCGCCTGAGGTACTGACGGCGCTGGCCGCGGCGGCTGGGGGCTCAGTCACCTCCTATGGCGAGGACCCGATCACCCAGCGCGTCGAGGCAAGGCTGAAGGACCTGTTCGGTCATGACCTGACCCTGTTCACCGTCGCCACCGGCTCGGCTGCCAATGCACTGGCGCTGGCCCATCTGGTGCCCGGCTGGGGCGCGGTGCTGTGCCACCGCGAGGCCCATATCGCGACCGACGAGTGCGGCGCGCCGGAATTCTTCTCCAGTGGGGCGAAGCTGGCGCCGCTAGATGGCGCGCACGGCAAGATCACCGCCGAGGCGGCCGCTGCCTATCTCGCCCGCGATACGCGTGGCGTCCATCATTCCCAGCCAATGGCGATCAGCATCTCGCAATCGACCGAGGCCGGCACCTGCTACACGCCGGACGAGGTCGCGGCGATCGGCGCGGTCGTGCGCAAGCACGGGCTCAAATTCCACATGGACGGCGCCCGCTTCGCCAATGGGCTGGCGAGCCTGCGCTGTTCCCCGGCGGAGGTCACCTGGCGGGCCGGGGTCGACGCGCTGTCCTTCGGCGTCACCAAGAACGGGGCGATGGCGGCCGAGGCGGTGATCTTCTTCGACACCGCGCTCGCCCAGGATTTCGGCTATCGCCGCAAGCGCGGCGGCCATCTTTTCTCCAAGGGCCGTTTCGCCGCGGCCCAGTTCGACGCCCAGCTGACCGACGGGCTGTGGCTGAGGCTGGCGGCCAACGCCAATGCGATGGCGTCGCGCATCGCGCAGGGCCTTGCCGGCATCCCCGGTGTCTCGCTGCTCCACCCGGTCGAGGCCAACGAGCTGTTCGTGCTGATGCCGGAGCGGGTCATCGAAAGCCTGGAGGCCGCAGGCTTCCTATTCTACCGCTGGCCAGCCGACGAAGGCCCCTGCATCCGCCTGGTCACCGCCTTCGACACCGAGGCGGCACACGCCGACGGATTGGTGGCCGCGATCCGACAAACCGCAAGGTAGTCGTGCGCCCATAACCGGATGTCCGGACTGGGTGGAGTGCTACATCATACGCCAAAATTGCCACTTGGATGGTGCACGCATCATTTGCCCGGGAGTTTTTGAAGGACTATCCTCGATCCCGTGGCCGAGTTTGTTGCGGAAATCTCGGCCGAGGCGCGTTTCGCAATCCGTCCCAGGAGGTGACTCATGCCCAAATACCTGCTCCAAGCATCTTACACCGCCGACGGCCTGAGGGGTCTGCGGAAGGACAAGGCTTCAGGCCGAAGGGATGCCGTGAGCCAAGCGGTGGAAACGCTCGGCGGCAAGCTGGAGGCGTTCTACTTCGCCTTCGGCGCCGACGACGTCGTCGCCATCACGGATATGCCCGATAATGCAAGCGCGGCCGGCATCGCCCTTGCCGCATCGGGCTCAGGCCTCGTCCGTACCAGGACGACCCCGCTGTTGACCCTGGAGGAAGCCGACCAGGCCCTGCAGAAGAGCGTCAGCTACCGTCCCCCAGGCCACTAGGCTCGGGCTGGCCCGATCTCTTCGTCTTGCCCCTGCCGATCGGCGATTGGCCGGGAACGGGAGGTTTGTGCAGATCCGGACCGGCTCGCGTGATTGCGTACAACATGCGTTGCCGGGACTCTTGCCCGAGCCTAGACTGCCCCCAAGCCGGCCGTATCGGCATTCGGGGAAAATCATGCGTTCGAAAGCAATCCGTCAGACCGCCTTGGCTCTCGCGCTGTCAACATCCTTCGTCAGTGGCATGGCCGAGGCGCAGAACCAATATTCCGGCATCGTCATCTTCGGCGACAGCCTGTCGGACCCCGGCAATATTCCGAAGTTTTTCGGCATCGATTATCCGCCCGCACCCTATTTCGAAAACCAGTTCAGCAACGGCCCGATCTACGCCAAGTCCCTGGATGCGCTCCTCGGCATCTCCACGCCGCTGCAGGATTTCGCCATCGGCGGCGCCGGGACGGGAACCAACAATATCGGCGGGCTGTCGGGCAATCCGTCGATCGGCCTTCCCAATGCCGGCATGGACGGCGAGATCTCGCTCTATTTGAAAAGCAATCCGACCCCTGCCCCGAATTCCCTGTTCATCGTCTGGGGCGGGGCCAATGATTACTTCAACCTGGTCGACAACTTCAAAGGCGGTGGCCCGACCGGCGCGGCACTGCGGGCCTTCGCGCTGAGTGCGAACGGGCCGGTCACGGTGACGGTCGGCGGACTGGTGACCGACATCACAAGGCTGGCCCAGGTTGGGGTGAAGAATTTCGTCGTGCCCAACCTGCCGAATCTGGGTGCGACGCCGGCATATCTCGGCAATGCCAAGACCGCCGGGCAGGCCACGCTGGTCACCAATCTCCATAATCGGGAACTGGCCGCAGCGATGGGCGCGCTGCAGCAGCAGCTGCACGTCAACATCACCATCGTCGATATCAACGCGGTGTTCAAAGGCGTGCTGGCCAACCCGGCGCAGTTCGGCCTCGATCCGGCCCACATCACCCAGGAATGCATCCAAAGTCCTGCCTGCGTCTCCCAGCACCAGGCCTATCTGTTCTGGGACAATGTGCACCCGACCGGGCTGGTGCAGGCCGAGTTGGCCTATGTCTTCCAGGCCTCGGTCGACGGCCCGACCACGGTGGGACCTGAGATCGATCTCGACAAGCTGGTCCAGCAGGACCTGTTCGATCATATCTCGGCCCGTACTGCGGCGCTGCGGCTCGGCGCGGCCGGCCTCTCTTTCAGCAATGTCGGCGGCGCCTCGGGCTCGATCGGCGACAGCGATCATCCGCTGGCGGCCTTCATCACCGACAGCTACGGCTGGGGCTCGCGCGATGCGCGGAGCAACGTCGTCAGCTTCGATTACGACCACAACATGATCTCGGGCGGCGTCGACTACCGGCTCAACGACTGGTCGGCGGTGGGCGGGCTGATCGGCTATAGCTCCACCAACGACACGCTGGGCAACAGCCTGGGCAGCCAGTCCTTCGACAGCTATCAGGCGGCGATTTATGGCACCGCCTTCCTGGGCGGCTGGTACGGCTCGCTGGCCGCGACCTATGCCTACGAGGAATGGGGCAAGATCGACCGCAACGTCTTCATCGGCAACCAGGTCGCCCACGCCACCACCAACGGCCATGTCTTCGGCGGCAAGATCGAGGGTGGCTATGTGATGCAGATGGGCCAGTGGTCGTTCGGCCCGGCGGCCGAGATCCGCATGGCCGACTATCACATCGGCAGCTATACCGAGCGCGGCACGTTCGGTCTGAATCAGCAGGTCGACAGCCAGAATGTCGGCTCCGTCGTCGGCCAGTTCGGCGTCCAGGCGGCGCTGTCGACCATGCTGGGCGACTATGCGGTGACACCACAGATTCGTCTCAACTACGACCACGAGTTCCACGGCACGACCCGCGCCATCACCACCCGCATCGCCAGCCAGTCCGCCACCTTCGTTACCACCGACCTGGCGCCCGAGGGTGCCGATTACGCCCGCATCGGCGTCGGCGTGGACGTCAAGCTGAACAGCAGCTTCTCCGCCCTGGTCGATTTCGACAGCACGGTCGGCCGCGACGGCGGCGAGGATTACAGCATGCTGGCGCGGCTGAAGGGGACGTTCTAGGGACAGGAACTCATAAGCGCCGGTACTTTCGATCAGCACGAAGATCGATGGCGTCTTCGGTTGGGAGGCGAATTCGATGCGGCCTTATTTTACCTCTGGCTGGGCAGTCGGCTGTGCCTGGCGCAGGCTCACAATGTAGGCGGTCAGCTTGTTCAGCTCGTCGGACGTAAGGTCCTGATTCGGCATGGTGAGCGCGCCGACCCGTCGGTTGGATTTGGTCAGGTGCTTTCGCAGCTTTGCAACCGCCACGTCCTCGCCGTTGGCGATAGTCTGAAAGGATGGACCACCGACATGTTCAGGCGGATTGACCTGCCCGGGTTCGATCAGGTGGCAGGTGGTGCATTTCTGCTGCGCAATGCCGTGCCCCATCGCCGGGACAAGCGAATTGGCGGCATAGGTCACGGGGAAAAAACCGATGGCCACGGTCATTGAGGCGACGATAGGTAGAACGATCCGTATCACTTGGCCTCCTGCGCTTGGAGTGCGCAGAGTAGCTTACGGATATTGCCGCAGAAGTCGTGTTTGCTACTGTATCATACAGGCAGGCGAGCGCCCGATATAACCGATCGACCCGGCCAAACACTTGCTGGCTTTTGCGTTGACAGCGCATTGGGCCGCTCCCACAGTCGATGCCGTGATAACAAACGGGGGAAGGCTGTGGCGGAAGACGGGTTGGGCGCGTCCGTTGCCGACCGCCATCTGAACTTCATCGACGGGCAATACCGGCAGCCGCTGTCCGGCGAATGGCTGGACAGCATCGATCCGTCCACCGGCAAGGCCTGGACTCTGGTGCCCGCCTCCGGCCCCGACGATGTCGACGCGGCCGTGGCGGCGGCCAAACGCGCCTTTCGTGGCCCTTGGAGCAAGCTCACCGCCGGCCAGCGCGCGGCGCTGATGCGCCGGCTGGCGGCCCTGGTCGATGAGCATGCCGACGCACTGGCGCGGCTGGAGACCCGCGGCAACGGGCGCATCCTTGCCGAAACCCGCAACGGCGACATCCCGATGATCGGCCAGATCCTGCATTACTTTGCGGGCGCGGCCGACAAGATCCAGGGCGAGACGATCGAAACTTCGCCGGCGAGCCTGATCTATACCCGGCACCAGCCGGTCGGCGTCGTGGCGGCGATCCTGCCGTGGAACGCGCCGCTGGCGACCTTGACCGGCAAGATGGCCCCTGCCCTCGCCGCCGGCTGCACCATCGTGATCAAGCCGGCTGAAACCTCGTCCGTCTCCAGCCTCGTCTTCGCCAGGCTGATCGCCGAGGCGGGCATTCCCGACGGTGTGGTCAATATCATCTCCGGCCTGGGACCGGTGGTGGGTGACGCGCTGGCGGGCCATCCTGATGTCGCCAAGATCACCTTCACCGGATCGACCGCGACGGCGCGGGCGATCACCCGGCGGTCGGCCGATGCGATCAAGCCGCTGGGGCTGGAGCTGGGCGGCAAGTCGGCCAATATCGTCTTCGCCGACGCCGACCTGGACGCCGCCGTGGTCGGCACGACGACCGCCGCCGTCTTCACCGCCGGCGCCGGCCAGGTCTGCATCGCAGGCTCCCGCGTGCTGGTCCAGCGTTCGATCCACGACGCATTCGTCGCGCTGATGACCGAGCGGGCACAGGCGATCCGCCTGGGTGACCCGATGGAGAAGACCACCCAGATGGGCCCCATTGCGCTGGGCAAGCAGTTCGACAAGGTGAAGTCCTATCTCGACATCGCCAAATCCGAGGGCGCCGAGCTGGTGACCGGCGGCCGGTGCGGCGCGGCCCTGTTCGCGCCGGACGACGCGCTCTCCGGCGGCTATTGGGTCGAGCCCACGCTCTATGTCGGCGCCAACAATGCCATGCGGATCGCCCGTGAGGAGATTTTCGGGCCGGTCGCCGTCGTCATCCCGTTCGACGACGAAGACGAGGCGATGGCGATCGCCAACGATTCCGAATACGGCCTCGCCGCCGGCGTGTGGACCAATAACCTGAAGCGCGCCCATCGGGTGGCGGCGGGAATCGATGTCGGCTCGGTCTGGATCAATTGCTATCGCAGGATGCATTGGGCGGTGCCGTTCGGCGGCGTGAAGAACAGTGGCTATGGCCGCGACAGCGGGCTGGAATCGATCCGCGGCTATCAGTTCACCAAGGCCGTGACGGTCGACCTGACATAGGGGAGAGGCAGATGCGCGCCGCCGTCATGCACCGTTTCAACGATCCACTGGCGATTGAGGAGGTCGCGGTCGAGGAGCCACGCGCCGGCGAGGTGCTGGTCAAGATCGCAGCCTCAGGCGTCTGCGGCTCGGACGTCCACGCCTGGCATGGACGCTCCAACGTCACCAAGACCTTTCCCATCATACTGGGGCATGAAGGCGCCGGCGTGATAGAGGCCGTCGGGGCTGGCGTGACCACCCTCGCGCGCGGCGACCATGTCGTCATCGCCATGTTCGGCCCGTGCGGCCAGTGCGATTATTGCGGCACCGGCCAGCTGGAATATTGCGACGGCCCGTCCCGGCGCAGCATGTATGGCGAGATGCCGGACGGCAGCACCCGCCTGTCGCAGGACGGCGCCCCGGTCTATCCCTATGTCGGCGTCGGCTCGTTTGGCGAATCTGCGGTCGTTCGTGCCGAGATGGTGGTGAAGGTGAAGCCCGACCTGCCGCTCGACACGCTCTGCATCACGGCCTGCGGCGTCACCACCGGCCTGGGCGCCGTCTTCAACGTCGCCAAGGTGACGCCGGGCAGCTCGGTGCTGGTCGTCGGCTGCGGCGGTGTGGGCTTGAATGTCGTCCAGGGCGCGCGCATCGCCGGCGCCGCCAAGATCATCGCGGTCGACACCAACCCCGCCAAGCTGGACCTCGCCGCCGATTTCGGCGCCTCGCATTGCCTGAAGGCGACCGAGGACCCTGCGGAGCTGGACGCAGCCGTCCGCCGAATCGCGCCCAAGGGTGTGAACTATGCCTTCGACGCCGTCGGCAGCCCTGCTTTGATCCGCCAGCTTCTCGGCCTGACCGCGATGGGCGGCACGACCGTCGCCGTAGGCGTGGTGCCCTGGGCAACCGAGATCGGCGGTCCCGCGGGGCTGTTCCTGTTCGGCGAACGCAAGCTGACCGGCGTCATGGGCGGCAGCAACCGCCCGGTGCGCGAAATCGGCCGCATCGTCGATCTCTACGAACAAGGCCGGCTGAAACTGGACGAGCTGGTCGGCAAGACCCAAAGCCTTGATGAGATCGGCGCAGCGATCGAAGGCGCCGTGGGCGGCGACTGGGCCCGCACCGTGATCCGGGTCGACGAGCGGCTGCTTTAAACCAGCTCCTTCGGCAAGGCTTTCAGCCAAGCCGACAGCGCGCCCGAGGTCGTACCGAGCGCCCCCGCCAGTTGCGGCAGCAGCGTGCGCGTCGCCGCCTCGTCGCCGCTCTTGCAGGCGGTCTCGACCGAGCGGGCCAACGCCGACACTTGCGATGCGCCCACATTGCCCGAGGTGCCGATCAGCGCGTGCGCATCGCCGCCAATCGCCTTGAGGTCGCTGGCCGAGGCCATCCGCGACATCCGCTCCTCAGCCTCGCCCAGGTACATTTCGAGGAAATCCCGGACCTCCGCCGGCTCCATGACCGCGGTCAGCGTCTCGAGGCAGCTGCAATCGATCCCGGCGGCGGCGAGCGCGTTGTCCAGATCGGTCGGCGCATCGGTGGCCACCGGCTGGGCGACCGCGACGATCCCGTCCGCCACGTCGAGGCGCTGCGCCAGCTCCAGCAGCTTCGACAGCAGGACCGTCTGGTCGACCGGCTTGGAGACATAGTCGTTCAGGCCGGCGGCGAGATATTCCTCGCGCGCGCCGGCAAGCGCATGGGCGGTCAGCGCGATGATCGGGATATCCGATTTCGGGCCGGGCATCGCCCGGATCTGTTTGGTCGCCTGGATGCCGTCCAGCTCAGGCATCTGGATGTCCATCAGGATCACGTCGAAATCGTTGCGCCTCAGCGCATCGACCGCCTGATGGCCGTTCTCGGCGATCCACACTTGATGCCCGCCTTTGGCCAGCAGCGCCATGGCAAACTTCTGGTTGATCTTGTTGTCCTCGGCCAACAGGATCCGCAGCGCGCGCGATGTCGCGGGAATGGAGACGGACGGCGCAGAGCTGGGCTTGCTCGCAAAAGTCTTCTGCGCGGCAGGCGCGGCGTACAGCGTCGCCAGGCAGGCGAGCAGGTCGCGCTGGCGGATCGGCTTGTCCAGGATCGCATCCAGCACACGCCGCGCAGTCTCGCCGCGCCCATGCCGGCCGGCGGAGGAGATCAGCACCAGCTTGGTCTCGTGCAGCTGCGGGATCGCGCGGATGCGCTCGGCCAGCGTCTCGCCGGCCAGGCCGGGCATCATCTGGTCGATGAAGACGATGTCGTGCGGCTTGCCGCGATGCCAGGCGCGCTCGACCTCGGCCAACGCGTCGAAGCCGTCGCTGCAGCACGCCACCTCCATCCCGAACCCCTTGAGCTGGCGCGAGATGATCTCAAGATTCATCTCGATATCGTCGACCGCCAGCGCCCGCACACCTTTGAGTTGTGCCGGCAGGTTCTCGCGCTCCACCAGCGGCGCGATGGCGGCATCGAGCGGCAGCTCGAACCAGAAGCGCGAGCCGAAGCCGGGCCGGCTCTCGACATCGATCGTGCCCCCCATCAGCTCGACCAGCTGCTTGCAGATCGCCAGCCCAAGACCGGTGCCCCCATAGCGGCGGGTGATCGAATTGTCGGCTTGGGTGAATTTCTGGAACAGGCGGGAGCGGACATCCTCCGGCATGCCGATGCCGCTGTCCTTGACCTCGAATCGTACCGTTGTGACGCCATCGGGGGTGGTGCCGTCCGCCAGTTCGCGTCCGTGGACGACCGAGACCTCGACCGCGACGCCGCCCTTGTCGGTGAACTTGATGCCGTTGCCGACCAGGTTGAACAGGATCTGGCGCAGCCGCGCCGGGTCGCCGCGAAAGGCGCCGGCGACCTCGGGGTCGATGAACAGGCCCAGGTCGATATTCTTCGCATACGCCTTCGACGCCAGCAGGGTGACGGCGCTCTCCACCGTCTCCGCCAGGTCGAAATCGATGCTCTCGATCTCGACCTTGCCGACCTCGAGCTTTGAGATGTCGAGGAT
>Ga0070665_100002515_pt1 | contig 20150 bp, 17 predicted proteins | sample KBSS13metaG_FD_65862 | JGI IMG/M metagenome (GOLD analysis project Ga0070665, IMG submission 65862) | Switchgrass rhizosphere microbial communities from Kellogg Biological Station, Michigan, USA - KBS S1-3 metaG | ecosystem: Host-associated > Plants > Roots > Rhizosphere > Soil ...
CGACCACGAAGACACGAAAACACGAAGACGCACGAAGAAGATCACACCGAAACACACGAAACGAAAGAGCTCGCGAAATACACGAAAGATCAACACGGAGGAACGGCCGTTCGTTTCTCCGTTGCTCCGTTTCTCCGTGTGAAGCCGTTAACTCCGCCCTCTCCGCTCCCTATAGGAAAACATGTCTACCGACCCGAAAGCGCTGGCACAGGAAATCATCGACGCGTACGCCAGGCGGGAGATCATTCCGGCGCCTTCGTCGCGCGAAGGGGGCATCGATCTCGATACCGCCTACGCCGTCGAGGCGGCGATCGCGGCTGCGCGGCGGGCCGGCGGTCATCAGACGGTCGGCTGGAAGGTGGGCTACGCCAACAAGGCGGTGTGGCGCGCGCTCAAGCTCGAGACGTTGGTGTGGGCGCACATCTACGACGACACGGTGCGCTACGCCGACTGGAACGATGCGACGCTGGCCATCGCCCCGATGTTCTCGCCGAAGATCGAGCCCGAGGTGGTCTTCAAGCTCGCGAAAACGCCTGCCTCCAGCGATCCGGTCGCGGTTCTCGAAGCGACGGAGTGGTACGCGCTCGGGTTCGAGATCATCGACTGCGTGTTCCCGGACTGGAAGTTTCAGCCGGCCGACTTCGTCGCCGCGCGCGGACTGCACGCGGCGCTGGTCGTCGGCGAGCCGGTCTACGTCGAGCCGGAAGACATCGCCCAGCTGGTGACCGACATGGCGGAGTTCACGCTGCGGCTGCTCAGGAACAACGAGCTCGTCGAAGAGGGCGCCGCGAAGAACGCGCTCAAGAGCCCCGTGCTCTGCGTCGGCGAACTGGCCGAGGCCTTGAAGCGCCGCGGCGGGGAAACGCTGCAGGCGGGCGATCTGATCAGCACCGGCACGCTGACCACGTCGCTGCCGATGACCGTCGGCGACACCTGGATTGCGTCCCTGTCGGGCATCCCGCCGTCTTCTCTGACGCTGCGGATTACGTAGAATTCTTAATTCTTAATTCTGACTTCTTAATTCCTGAGGCGAAGCCTCAGGAATGGCGGCGCCGTCGTGACGCGGCTCCGAGGCGCCGAAGTGGACGCCGGAACCGTCGCTCATCACCGCCTGGCCGTGCCCGAAGGTGCCGGTTCGTGGCGGCACAGACGTCACCTCGTGGCCGAGCGCGGTGAGCTCCGCCCTGACCGATTCCGGCACCAGCGCTTCGATGCTGACGTCGGCGCCGCTGAACGTGCCCTTGGTGAAGCGGCCCGCCTCGAGCGCCTGCTGAATATCCATGCCGTAGTCGACGATGTTGGCGACGAACTGTGCGTGGGCCTGCGCCTGGTTGAAGCCGCCCATGATGCCGAAGCCAATTCGCGTCTCGCCGCGTTCCATGAAACCGGGGATGATCGTGTGCAACGGCCGCTTGCGCGCAGCGAGAGCGTTCGGGTGGGCCTCGTCGAGGGTGAACAGCGCGCCGCGGTTGTGCAGCGCGAAGCCGGTCCCGGGCGGAACGATCGCGGCACCGAACCCCTCGTAGATGCTCTGGATCAGCGAGACGATGTTGCCGTGTCGGTCGATGACGGAGAGGTAGATCGTGTCGTGGCCCGAGGAATTGGTCAGGCCGTCAAAGGTGGACGGGCGCACGTCGTGCGCCGCCCGGCCGGGACGAATCTCCGCTGCACGCCGCTTCGCGTGCGGCTTGTCGAGCATCGCCGCGATCGGCGCCTGAGAGAAGCGCATGTCGGCGACATAGCGCAGCATGTCCGCGTAGGCGAGCTTCTTGGCCTCGATCATCACGTGCAGCGCGCGGGCGCTGTGGAAGCCGTACTCGCCCAGCGGAAACGGCTCCATCAGGTTGAGCATCATCAGCGCCGCGATCCCCTGTGTGTTCGGCGGCAGCTCGTAGACCGTCCAGCCGCGATAGGTCGTCGAGATCGGCTGCACCCATTCGGGCGCGAGTTCCCGGAGATCGCCGGCGGTCATCGTGCCGCCCTTCTCCTTCGAAATCTTCAGGATGGCGTCGGCTGTGGGTCCCTCGTAGAAGCCTGAAGCCCCGTTCGCGGCGATGCGGCGCAACGATGCCGCGAGATCGACGTTGCTGAAGAGCTCACCCCCGCGAGGCGCGCGGCCTTCTGGCAGGTAAGTCGCTGCAGCGCCTGGTTCGGCCGCCAGCTTGTCGGCCAGCGCCGCCCAGTGCGCGGCGATGACATCGGAGACAGGGAAGCCTTCTTCGGCGTACCGGATCGCGGGCGCCAACAGGTCGGCGAACGGCAGCGATCCAAGCCTGGCGCGCAGCGCCTCCCAACCGCGGACCGCGCCCGGCACGGTCACGGTGTGGATGCCGGCCTGCGGCATTTGCGCGTGGCCCTGAGCTTTCAGGAGTGCCGGCGTCAGACCGGCCGGCGCCCAGCCGCAGGCGTTGAGACCGTGGAGCGCGCCGCTCTCGGCCTCGTACACGATCGCGAACAGATCGCCGCCGATGCCGTTCGACTGCGGCTCGACCAGGCCCATGACGGCGTTGGTGGCGATGGCCGCGTCGATTGCATTGCCGCCGCGCTCGAGGATCTGCACACCCGCCTGCGCCGCCAGCGGCTGACTGGCGGCGACGATGCCGTACTTGGTCGCGATTCGCGATCGGCCGACGATGACGCTCATATGCTTCATCCTACATTTATCAGGCGTCACGCCGCGATCGAGTCACTGTTAACAGGAGATAAGGAGGGCAGGAGACGTTGAACCGAGACCGCACACAGCTGAGGGCGATGCGGTTCGGCGGGCGCCGCGAAGCGGCGGCATGAGGGACGACAGACGAGATCACAAGCCGAACCAATCGTGAAGCGGTTTGTGATCTCGTCTGTCGCCCCTCATGCACAACGGCCTGCATGGCAGGCCGTCCCGCCGAACCACCGTGGGGCCTCCTGTGCTCCTGTGCTCCTGTTTCAAATCTTCTTCGTGCGTCTTCGTGCCCCTCGTGTCTTCGTGGTGAGGTTTGTGATTAACTGAGGCCGTGAAGAGCGGACGGCATTTTCTCCAGATTCCAGGCCCGACCAACGTGCCCGATCGGATCCTGCGCGCCATCGCGCAGCCGACCATCGATCATCGCGGCCCGGCGTTCGCCGCGCTGGGACGGGAAGCGATCGAAGGCCTTCAACGCGTGTTTCAGACCAGGGGCGCAGTCGCCATGTATCCCTGCTCCGGCACAGGCGCCTGGGAGGCGGCGTTCGTCAACACGTTGTCGCCCGGCGATGTGGTGCTGATGGTTGAAACCGGCCAGTTCGCCACGCTCTGGCGCGACATGGCCGTGAAGCTCGGGCTCCAGGTCGATTTCATTCCCGGCGATTGGCGCCACGGCGTCGATCCCGCCCTCATCGGAGAGAAGCTGGCGGTGGACCGCGGCCACACGATCAAGGCCGTCGCCGTGGTCCACAACGAGACCTCGACCGGCGTGACCAGCAACATCCCGGCGGTCCGGCGCGCGATGGACGAGTCCGGACACCCGGCGCTGCTGCTGGTCGATGCCGTGTCCTCGCTCGGCTCGATCGACTATCGCCACGACGAGTGGCGCGTCGACGTCACCATCAGCAGCTCGCAGAAAGGCATGATGCTGCCGCCGGGCATGGGGTTCAACGCGATCAGCGCCGGAGCGCTCGCCGCATCGAAATCGGCGCGCCTGTCGCGCGCGTACTGGGACTGGCAGCCGATGCTCAGGGACAACGCCGCCGGATTCTTTCCGACCACGCCCGCGATCAACCTGCTCTACGGGTTGCGAGAGGCGGTTCGCATGCTCGAGGAAGAAGGGCTGTCCAACGTGTTCGCTCGTCACAAGCGCTTTGGAGAAGCGACCCGCCGCGCGGTCGCGGCGTGGGGGCTCGAGCTGCTCTGCGTCCAGCCAGAGGAGTACAGCAGCGTCCTGACTGCGGTGATCATGCCCGAAGGACACGATGCCGATGCCTTCCGGAAGGTCGTCCTCGACCGATTCGACATGTCGCTCGGCGCGGGGCTCGGCAAGCTCAAAGGCAAGGTGTTCCGCATCGGTCACCTCGGCGACTTCAACGACCTGATGCTCGCCGGTACTCTCGGCGGCGTCGAGATGGGGCTCGCGGCGGCGGGCGTCCCGTTCACCCGCGGCGGCATTACCGCGGCCCTCGATTATCTAGTCTCCGGTAGTGTCCGCCTTTAGGCGGACCTGAACGGTCGCGACCGAGGAAGGGGTCCGGCTAAAGCCGGACACTGCCTGGGAACACCATGACATCAGACATCTGCCAGCTGAGCGCCGTCGACCTCGCGCGGCTGATCCGCGCGAAGGAGCTGTCGGCGCGCGACGTCGTCGGCGCCCACCTCACGCAGATCGAACGCGTCAATCCTGGCGTCAACGCGATCGTCACCCTGGTCGCCGATCAGGCGATGGAACGCGCGCGCGCCGCCGACGAGGAGCTTGCTCACGGCCGCGTCGTCGGCCCGCTGCACGGCCTGCCGATCGCGCACAAGGATCTGCAGCCGACCAAGGGGATCCGGACGACGTTCGGGTCGCCGATTTATCGCGACTTCGTGCCGTCCGATGATTCGCTCCTGGTGGAGCGCCTGCAACAGGCCGGCGCGATCGTCGTCGGCAAGACGAACACGCCGGAATTCGGCGCCGGCTCGCAGACGTTCAACCCGGTGTTTGGATCGACGCTGAACCCGTACGACCGGACCAAGACCTGCGGCGGGAGCAGCGGAGGCGCCGCGGTCGCGCTCGCGACCGGGATGCTGCCGATCGCCGACGGCAGCGACATGGGCGGCTCGCTCCGCAACCCCGCGAGCTTCTGCAACGTCGTCGGTCTGCGAACGTCACCTGGCCGGGTGCCGGTGTGGCCCGCCGCTACCGCGTGGTCGCCGCTGAGCGTCGATGGTCCGATGGCGCGCAGCGTGGCCGACGTCGCCCTGATGCTGAGCGCGATTGCCGGGCCCGATGTGCGCTCGCCCATCTCCATCGACGAACCGGGAAGCCGCTTTGCCGCGCCGTTGGGCCGGGACTTCAGGAACGTCCGCATCGCGTGGTGGAGCAACCTCGGTGGGGTTCCGGTCGATCCTCTTGTCCGTAGCCGCGTGAACGCGCAGCGCGGCGTCTTCGAGTCGCTCGGCTGCTTCGTCGAGGAGGCGGAGCCGGACTTCGCCGACTTCGATGCCGTCTTCAAGACCGTGCGCGCGCTGGCGTTCCTCACCGGCGTCGCGCCGCGAATCGCGGGGCATCGCGACAAGCTGAAGGAAACGATCCGCTGGGAGATCGAACGCGGCGAGCGGCTGACTGCGGCGGAGATCGCCTGGGCGGAGACGAAGCGGACCGAGCTTTATCACCGCATGCGGCAGTTCATGGCGCGCTACGAGTGTTTCGTGCTGCCGACGGTGCAGGTGCTGCCGTTCGACGTCGATCAGCCGTACGTCACCGAGATCGACGGCGTCGCCATGGAGACCTACATCGACTGGATGAAGTCCTGCTACTACATCTCGATCGTCGGCAACCCGGCGATCTCGGTGCCGTGCGGCTTCACGCCCGAAGGCTTGCCGGTCGGTCTCCAGATCGTCGGCCGTCATCGCGACGACTGGGGATTGCTGCAGATGGCGCACGCCTTCGAAATGGCGCGGTCCGGCTAAAGCCGGACACTACCGAAACACGCGTGACGCCGGCACGACACCGGTAGTGTCCGGCTTCAGCCGGACCGTTGATTCGTCGCAACGGCGAGCGTAGCGATCATCGTCAGGCCATTCGGTATCCACGCGATCGCGGCTGCGGGCAGCCAGCGCATGAGCGCTGCAACGTCGGAGTCGGGGATGAGGACATAGCAGCCCACGAACACGGTCAGCGTGGTGAAGACGATGACCGCCGCGAGTCGGCGGCGCTGGCTGGCCGCCCCCGTGAGCGCAAGGACGCAGAGCAGCACCGGCGCGATGGCGAGCGAAAGCCGCGCGTTCAGCCAGAAAGCCATGGGCATTGGGCCGTCGAGCGCGATCCCTGGATTCTCGTTGTAGATGCGCTGCCCGAGCTCGGTCAACGTCAGCTCGTTGGGACCGGGCCACGTCTCCTGTCCGGCGACGATGTTTCGGTACGCGGTGTTTGCCGCCGGCGTGATCCAGCCGGTGTTGACGACCGCCAGCAGAAGAGAGAGGCGCATCAGCCACAACGCCGTTCTTCTTGTTGACGGGTCCGGGCCTTCACGGCGAATCCAGATGAACAGCCCCAGCGCCACGCAGACCGGCACGCTGATCGCGAGCGCTTGCGGAACGAGATAAAGGACCAGCGACACCATGTGCCCCTGGGTATGGATCGTGGCGGCCGTGCCGGCCAGCGCGGAGCAGATCGCCATTGCCGTGACCAGCGCGGCCGCCGACAGCGCGACGACCATCGCCCGCGCGCCGTGCCTGTGCGACGCGAAGACCGCCAGGGCCGCCACCTTGCAGAACGCGATGAAGCTCGCGACGCGAACCCAGCGCGCGCGCCATAGACGGCCCTGACGCATCGCTTCGGCGTGCTCGCATTGCAGATCCGCGATCGCCGGATCGATCAGCCGTTCCAGCGTCGCCGGATCGAAGAGGCCCGCTGCGATCGCGCGAAGACGTCTGCCAGGAAGGTTCATTGCGGGGACTCCTCCGGCTCGGCTGCGAGAGGCCGGCGAAACGAGAGCATTGCGATCACCACCACGAGCAGATTCGGCATCCATTGCATCCACGCGGGCGCGGCCGACAGCAACGAGTCGCGATAGATGGCCTGGCGAGCGAGGTTCAGCAGCGTGTAGTAACCGAAGCAGACCACGAATGCGGCAACGACGGTCGTGATCAATCCATGGACTCTGCGTTGTGCCACTCTCGCGCCGAGTGAGAACATGGCGAGCGCCAGCGGCGCGAACGCCAGTGCGAGGCGGAAATGAAATTCCAAGGCGAGACGCTCCACGGTGACGCCACCCGACATCACCCGCATCAGTCGCGCCGCATCGCCGGACGCGAGCTCGCCGAGAGTGAGCTCGTTGAAACCTCGCAACAGTTGGCGGCCGGCGGCCAGCTCGCGGAATGCTTGATTGGTCGCTGGCATTAACCACCCAATGACGATGAACGCCGCGGTCGAGCAGAGTATCCCCAACGCCGCGACGCTCCATGTCACTCGCGGCGTCGACACTCGGTTCCGCAGGCCGAGGAGGAGGCCGAACACGAGGCCGAGGGGGACTGCGACGACCAAGGCGCTGGGCACGGAATACAACAGCAGCCGTGACGCGGTGCCGGCGTCCGAACGTCGTAAGGCCGTCGACTGCAGCACCGGCAGCACCAGGACCGCAGTCAGCGCGAGCACGGCGACGAGCGAGAAGACGATCGCGCGGCCCACCGCGCGATCGTCCTCGGCCGACCGCTCGAACACCGCGTGTCTGACGGTGGCGATGGTCAGCACCTTCCAGCACGTGCCGTAGCCGATGAGGCAGATGACGCGCCCCCGCCAGTTCAGGCCGCGACGAACCGCCTCTTGATGTTCGTGCTGGAGATCGGCGATGGCCGGATCGATCAGCCGCTCCATCGTCGACGGATCGAGCACGTGTGACGCCCACGAGCGAAGCCGCCCTCCCGGCCGCGTCATCGTGCGGGCTCCGGCGTCAGGTGGCGCACGACGTGTTCGTAGGCGCTCAGCACGCGCCGGCCGAAGGCCGTCGGCTCGTAGAGGCGGCGGGGAAGGCCGCCGGCTTCCGGCGGTGCCTCTTCGAGTCGCGACGTGATGAAGCCTTTCTCCTCCATCCGCCCGAGCGTGACGTAGACCGTCCCTCGTTTCAGCCGGCCCTTCGACGCCGCGACGAGCTGCAGACCGTACAGTTCGGATTCCTGGACGAGGAGCTCCAGGATCAGCGCCTCTTTCGGGGGCAGTGTGGGAACGGCTGATCGCGTCGACATGAGTCTGATCTTACACAATGTAAGACTGCTGTCAACAGCCCACGAAAAGCATCCGCGGATTGCGCGGATTCAGTCCCTGATTCGGACTGCGTCTGGCGCGTGCCGATCGCTGGTACGGCGTCCGGCGGCGCGGCGCAGCCGCGCGTGCGTGCCAAAACGGACGGCGTGAACGCGAGCCACAGGATCATCGGGCTTGCATTCACACCGTCCGTTTGGCGCTCAAACCGGCCGCTTCGCGGCCGGCGCCGGACGCCTTGCCGACTAATCCGCGTACATCCGCGTAATCCGCGGATAACCCTGGGCACGCGCCCTCAGCTGATCGCACCGACCGCCCGCAGCGCCGCGATTTCCGCGTCGCTGAGCCCGGCTTCCGTCAGCACTTCGTCAGTGTGCTCACCGAGTTGCGGTGCGCGGCGGGCGACGTCGGCCGGCGTCGCGCTCATCTTGATCGGCGACCCGAGCGTCCTCATATGTCCGAGCGTCGGGTGCTCCGTCTCCACCACCATCTCGCGGGCCAGCACCTGCGGATCGGCGAACACCTGCGCGTAGTCGTTGATCGGCCCGCACGGGATGTCGTTGGCTTCGAGCAGCTCCAGCCAGTGTGCGCGCGGCTGCGTCGCGGTGATCGATTCAATCCGCGCGGCCAGCGCCTCGCGATGCTTCACCCGGCTGGCATTCTCGGCGAAGGCCGGATCGGCGCTCCACTCGGTGTGGCCCAGGACCTCGCACAACCGGCGGAACAGCCGCTCGTTGGCGGCGCCCAGCGTGATGTAGCCGTCGGCGCAGCGAACCGCCTGGTACGGCGCATTCATCCGGTGCGCCGATCCCAACCTCGTCGGGACGCCGATGCCGGAGAAGTACTCCGTCGCTTCCCAGACCGACAACGCGACGCCGGCGTCCACCAGCGACGTGTCGATCTGCTGGCCGGCTCCGGTTCGGTGCCGATGCTGGAGCGCCGCAAGAATGCCGACAAGGGCGAACAGGCCGGCGCCCAGGTCGGTGACCGGCACGCCCGCCTTCACCGGCGGACCGCCCGGCTCTCCCGTGATCGACATGATCCCGGCGACCCCCTGCGCGATCAGGTCGAAGCCGCCTTTGCCGCGGTCGGGGCCCGTCTGGCCGTAGCCGGAAATCGACGCATAGATGAGCCGGGGGTTCGCCGCCGACAACGTGGCATAGTCCAGGCCGAGCGACCTCATCACGCCCGGACGATAGTTCTCGATTACGATGTCAGACGATCGCGCGAGCCGCGCGAAGACCTCGCGCCCCTCCGCGGTCTTCAGGTTGATGACGAGGCTGCGTTTGCCTCGGTTGACGGCGTTGAAGCTGGGGCTGTCGGTACCGGAGGCGCCCGGCATCTGCCGGGTGGAATCACCAGCCGGCGGCTCGACCTTGATGACGGTGGCGCCCAGATCGGCGAGCAACATCGCGCAGAACGGCCCGGCCATTACTTGCGTGACGTCGAGGACGCGGATGCCTTCGAGAGCCGAGGGAAATTTGGTCATCGGGTAATCGGGTGATCTGGTAATCGGGTAATTGATTGGCAGATTGGCAGATTGGATTATGGCTCACACGGTGTTCGAGACCGACGGTCCCGTCGCGACGCTGACCTTCAATCGCCCCGAAGCGCGCAACGCGATGACCTGGGAGATGTACCAAGCGCTGGTCGAGGCGTGTGAGCGCGTCGATCGCGATGCCGCGATCCAGGTCCTGGTGTTTCGCGGCGCCGGCGGCAAGGCCTTTGTCGCCGGCACCGACATCGCCCAGTTTCAGGACTTCAAGAACCGCGAAGACGGGTTGAAGTACGAGGAGCGGCTCGATCGTGTGCTGGATCGGCTCGAGCGCGTGGCCAAGCCGACGATCGCGCAGGTCGAAGGCGTCGCGGCCGGCGGCGGATGCGCCATCGCTCTCACCTGCGATCTGCGCGTCGCCACCCCGCAGGCGACGTTCGGCATCCCGATCGCGCGCACGCTCGGCAACTGCCTCTCTGGCGCCAGCTACAGCCGGCTGCTCGACGTGATGGGACCCGGTGCGGTCAAGGACATGCTGTTTACCGGCCGTCTGATCGGCGGCGCCGAAGCGCACGCGCTCGGCCTCGTCAATCGCCTGGTCCCTGCGGATGAGATCGAGGCCACGGTTCGCGCGCTCGCGGCCGAGATTGCAGCAAACGCCCCGTTGACGCTCCGCGCGACAAAGGAAATGATCCGGCGTATCGTCGCGAAGCGCCGGCTGCCGGCCGGCGAGGACGCGGACATGGTCGAGATGTGCTACACGAGCGCCGACTTCCGCGAGGGCGTCACGGCATTTCTCGCCAAACGCAAGCCGGTTTGGACAGGAACTTAAGACCTGGAACCTAGAACCTGAAAGGAGACCGTCATGGCAGAAGAGAAAAACGACCTATCACGCCGAGACTTCGTCGCGCTGTCGCTGGCCGCCGGCCTGGCTGCCGCGGCGGGTGACCAACTCGCTTCGGCGGCAGAAATGCCGGTGGAGATGTCGAACGTCTCCGTCACCACGCCCGACGGGACCTGCGACGCGGCATTCATCCACCCCACCAGCGGCTCCCACCCCGCCGTGATCATCTGGCCGGACGCGTTCGGTCTGCGGCCCTCGATGATCGACATGGGCAAGCGCATCGCGGCCGACGGCTACTCGGTGCTGGTTCCGAATCCGTACTACCGGATGACCAAGGCGCCCGGCATCGACATGAACGGCTTCAATTTCCAGAATCAGGCCGACATGGCCAAGCTGCGGCCGCTGATGGGCAGCATCGGCGCGGCGGGCGCCGCCGAGAAGGACGCGGTCGCGTTCATCGCCTTCCTCGACGCGCAGAAGCAGGTCAACAAGGCGAAGAAGGTCGGCGCCCAGGGCTACTGCATGGGCGGCCCGCTCGTGTTCAGGACGATGGCCGCGGTGCCGGACCGCATGGGCGCCGGCGGCTCGTTTCACGGCGGCGGCCTTGTCACCGATCAACCGACCAGCCCGCACCTGCTGATACCGAAGATGAAGGGGCGCCTGTACGTCGCCGTCGCGGCCAACGACGATCAGCGGCAACCGGACGCGAAGGACAAGCTCAAGGAAGCGTTCGCCGCCGCGAAGGTGCCGGCGGAAGTCGAGGTCTACAAGAGCAACCACGGCTGGTGCGTCCCCGACATGCCGGCCGAGGCGAGCAACCCGATCTACAACAAGCCGGAAGCCGAGAAGGCCTGGGCCAAGCTCGTCGCGCTCTACAAGACGGCGCTGGTGTAGGACGACACGACGATCAACGCAGAAACCGCAGAACACGCAGAGCAAACCCTTCTTGCTGCGGGTTCCGCGAGTTCTGCGTTGTACGTCGTCGGTGGATCATCACCGAAACGTTTCGGCGGCGCCGCGCGCGGTGAAATCGATCGCGCGGTCGCCGACTTTGCCGGTGACGCGGTACTCGCCGCCCAGCTGCAGGAAGTCGGTCGGCGTTCCCGGCGCGGCGGTCATCGCCATCGCGGTCCGGACCGATCGATCGATCGTGAAGACGAGCTCGAGATCGATCGTCTGGCCGCGCGCGTGAACGGTGACGCGCTGCGGCACACCGCGCTCGTCACTGGTTTCCTCGAGGGAGACGCCGGTCGAAAAACCGAGCGCGCCTTGTTCGCCAAGCACACCGAGAAACCCGGGGATGCGATCCGGGTCCGCGACGTCGGGCGGCGGGAAAATCCGGCCGTACACGAACGAGAGGTCGCCGTTCGCCACCTGGCCCCATTGCCACCGCACGCCCTTCCAGAACCCCCAGTTGTGATCGTGATAGCCCGCCGCATCGCGCACGGTCACCCGATCGCGTCCGATGGTGAGCTCCCCGCTGACCCGTCCCGACAACACCGGCGCGGTGTAGCCGGTGATCCAGCCGCGCGCGCCGGTGATCGTGGCCGGTGGCAGCGACTGGCCGGGCGCCGCGTCGAGCGTCAGCGTTCCCGACGCACCAGGCAGCGACAACGTGATCTGGTACCGCAAGCCGTCGAGCCGCACGCGGCTGCCGGCGATGTCGAGATTCGGGGCCGCGGCCAGCACGACGGCGTCATCCACAATCTCGGCGGCTGAATACGTGGTGGTCTTCCCGTCGCGATCCAGCTGCAGCCGGACGCCGGCCGCCCTGCGCCCCGGTCCCGCCTCGGGTCCGACCATGAACGTCAGGTAGAAGCGCAGCCGGCCGTCCGCGGTTCGCCCGTTGAAATACAGCCACTCAGCCCACGAGGCCGCGAATTCCGGTGTGCGCGGAATCGGATGAAAGCGATCCATCGCCTTCAGGACGGCGGCCTGATCCGGAACGGCCCACGCGCGATCGGCGGGCGCGTCCTTCCAGGCGGACGCCGTCTCCACTTCGCGATCGCCGATCCCGCGCCCGGCTCCGGGCAGGCCGCCGGTGACGGCCACGGCGGTCGCGCGCCCGTCTTTCAGCAGGTACAGCGTCGCCTTCTTCGAGGGCGCCACCGCGACGGCTCGCTTCGCGAAGTCCGGCGATCCCAGGACGCTCGCCATCAGGAAGCGCGCGTTCTCCAGCGGGCCGAACCGCCCGCTGATGACGACGTCGCCGCCGCCCTCGAGCGCCGGCGAGTGCGACTGCTCGAGAATGACGTCGCCGACACCGAGCAGCGCCGCCATCACCGCGATGCCGAAGCCGAAGCCGCACGCCAGCACCGCCGTGCGCACCGGCCGCGTCGCCAGCGATCGAAGCGCGAGCCGCAGAATCACGCGGTGACCACGCGGCCGCGCTTCATCGCCAGGTGACGGCCCGCCCGCGCCGCCACCGCCGGATTGTGCGTGACGACGACGATCGCGGTGCCGTCGGCGTGCACCCGATCGAACAACCCGGCGATCTGCGCGCCGGTGTCTTCGTCGAGCTCGCCGGTCGGCTCGTCGGCGAGCAGCAGCGCCGGCCGGTTCGCCAGCGCACGCGCGATCGCGACCCGCTGCATCTCGCCGCCGGACAATTGCGACGGCCGGTGATCGCTCCGCTCCACCAGGCCGACGTAGTCGAGCAACTCCCGAGTCCTCGCGCGCCGGGCGGTTTTCGTCACGCCCGCCTCCGACTGCGGCAGCTCGATGTTCTCCCACGCCGTGAGCATCGGCAGCAGGAAGAACCGCTGGAAGACGAAGCCGATTCGCGTCAGGCGGATGCGGCTGCGCTCGGCCTCGGTGAGGCCGCCCACGTCGTGCCCCTCGAACTCGAGCGAGCCGGCGGTGGGCTGATCGACGCAGCCCAGAATGTGGAGGAGCGTCGACTTGCCGCAGCCCGACGGACCGGTGATCGCGATGTAGTCGTGCGCATCCACGCGAATCGACACGTCGCCGAGCGCGGTCACCGCCCCGGCCGGCATCGCGAACGACCGCGTCAGGCCGCGCCCCTCGATGATCGGGGTCCCCGTCCCGGTCATGACAGGATCTCTCGCCTCAGCGTCGCCGCAATCGGCAGCCGGGTCGCGAGCCAGATGGGGTACAACGCGGCCAGCACGCCGGTGACCGACAGCAGGATGGCATGCAGCACGATGGTCCGCGGCTCGAAGACGAAGAAATGGAGCCGCACCGGCACGCCGGGCATCTGACGAAGAATGCGATCGAGCGCAATGGCCAGCAGTCCTCCAACCGGCAACGCCGCGAGGCCGCCGACGCCGACGAGCAGCACCGATTCCCACAACAGGTTCGCGGCAATCCGTCGCCGCGGGAACCCCAGCGCGCGCAGCGCCGCAACCTCTCCCAGGCGCTGGTTGACCGACATGGTCAGCAGCGTCGCGATGAGCAGGAACGCAAAGGCGAGCGTCATCGACGACAGCACCGTCGAGATCTGGCGAAAGTAGCTGAACGCGTTCTGGTTGAACTGTTCCATGACCTGATCGTTGGACAAGGTCCGCACATCCGGACGGAGCCGTGAAATCGCAGCGGCCGCGGCCGGTCCAGCCCCGTTTCGCGACGAGACCAGCACCAGTTCCGCCACGCCGCTTCCCCGCGTGCCCTCCGCCGCGGCAAACCCTTCCATCGTCGTGGCCACGGTGTACTCGTCGGCGGCTTCGAACGTGAACTGCGCGACGCCGATGACCCTCGCGGTGACGAGCGGGATTGCGGACGCCGCGCCCGGACGGAACAACCGGAGCTGCAGCTCGGATCCCGGCGCGAGGTGCAGTTCGGACGCGAGCCCGGTGCTGATGACGAGTGGCGGCGGCGCGCCGGCGTCCGTCACGGACGGCAGCGAGGCTCCGCTGATCATGGTCCAGATGCTGCCCGTCCCGGCCGCGGTGGTGCCGACCAGCCCGACGCGCACGCCCGCGCGATCGCCGCCGGGGAGAATAGCCGCGGCGCTCTCAGTGCGGACGAGGGTCACGCGCTGTACCTCGGGCAGCCGCGCGATCGCTTCGACCAGGGACGTCGCGTCGGCGATCGGAGGCCGGTGCACCATCGACCCTTCGGCGGCGACGATGCGGAGGTCGAAGTCCTGAGCCTCCAGCAGATCATGAAACGACACCAGAAGGCCGCGCGACAGCAGCAGCATGTCGAAGAGCAGCGCGCCGATGACGGTGACCCCGACGACGGCCAGCACGGAGCGCGCCGGGCTGCGCGCGATGGTTCGCCAGGCGAGTCCCCAGGCGGTCATCGGCCGACGAGCGCGAGCACGTCGCGGCGAAGCAGGGTCCAGGATCCGACCAGGCCGGCCAGGATGCCCAGAGGGACCGACACCGCGATCGACTGCAAGGCGATGGATCGCGTGACGCGCACGAACACCAGCGCCGTGTCGTAGCGCCATTGAAAGAACGCGTTCACCGCGCCCTGTGTGGCGACGGCGAGCAGGATGCCGAACGCCGCCCCGGCCGTGGCGATAAGCAAGCCCTCGACGAGGACTTCGATCAGGATCGAGCGCTGCGAGATGCCAATCAGCCGGATGATGCCGATCGTTTCGCGCCGCTCCTCGGCGCGCATCACCATCAGCGCCAGGAGAAAGGCGGTGCTGCCCAGGACCGTGACGATCGCGACGGCGACGTGAAAGCGCTCGAGCACGGCAAACGGGTCCGAACCGTCCCGCGCGCGAGTCGTCGGACGCACGACGATGCCTGGGGCGCGCGCCGCGACGGCCGCGGCGAAGCGGACGGCATCCTGCGGATCCGCGAGGCGGACGTTGATCGCGCTGAGCGATTCGGCGGAGGCCGGATCGGCCGGATTCGCGGTCATCGCGATCAGATCGGGCAGGTGCATGCGGGCTTCGATCCGTTTGGCCGTGAAGCGCAGCGGGTCCGGCGTCGGTTCGTAGGTGCCGTCGACGCGGAATGGTCGCGAGCCGGTGCCGGTCGCGTCGAGCGCCAGCGAAACCAGATCGCCGGCGTGGAGATGTTCCCGCTCGGCCAGTTGGCGGGAGATCAGGATGCCCGCAGGAGGATCGGCAGGCGCCGTCGTCACCACCGGAACCGCGAGCGCCATGAGACAGGCCGCCGCGAACGCGGCCGCGCGGACGCGGTTCAGACCTGGCACCGTTCGATTATTGGATAAACTACCTCGTCCAGCAACCCGGAGGGATTTGATGAGACGCGCACTCCTCGTGATGCTACTGGCGGCGAGCGCCGCGACGTTGGTCGTCGCGCAAGGTGACAAGCTCGACTACGCGATGCTCGGGAGCATTCGTGACGAGGGGCTGAATCGCTCGCAGGTGATGGACCATGTGTCGTGGTTGAGCGACGTCTACGGACCGCGGCTCACGGGATCGCCCGGCATCCAGCAGGCCAGCGAATGGGCGATGAAGAGATTCCGGGAATGGGGCCTGGCCAACGTGCACCAGGAGCGGTGGACCTTCGGCAAGGGCTGGTCCCTCGTCCGGTTCACCGCGCACCTCGTCGAGCCGCAGATCCAGCCGCTCATCGGCTTCCCGCAGGAGTGGTCGTCGGGCACCAGGGGTCCGGTCACCGCCGACGTCGTGCGCGTGCAGATTGCGAATGAGGCCGACCTTGAAAAATACCGCGGCAAGCTGCGCGGGACCATCGTCCTCGCCCAGCCGGCGCGGCGCGTGCGGCTGCTCGAAGGGCCGATCATCCTGCGGATGACCGGCCAGGATCTCGCCGAAGCGGAGACGACGCCGGTGCCCGGCATCGGCGGCGGCGGACGGGGCCAGGCCGCGGCGACGTTCCGGCAGAAGGTCTCCGACTTCTACGTGCAGGAGGGCGTGGTCGCCGTCTTCGATCGCGGCGGCGACGGCGACATGGCCGCGGGAGGCAGCGACCTCTCGTGGCAGCAGCAGCATCCCGACGGCGGGACGATCTTTCCGAACGGATCCAGCGCCCGCGACGACAAGGCGGGCAAAGGCGTGCCGGTCATCGCGCTGGCGGTCGAGCACTACAACCGGATGATCCGCGTCCTCGATAAGCAGGTACCGGTAAAGGTGGAGCTGAACGTCGAGACGAAGTTCTACGACGAGACCACGCCGAACGGCTTCAACACGATCGCGGAGATCCCGGGCACCGATCTCGCGTCGGAGATCGTCCTGCTGGGCGCGCACTTCGACTCGCACCCCTACGCCACCGGCGCCACCGACAACGCAACCGGCAGCGGCGCGATGATGGAGGCGGTGCGGATTCTGAAGGCGGTCGGCGCCAGGCCGCGGCGCACCATCCGGGTCGGCCTGTGGGGCGGTGAGGAGCAGGGGCTGCTCGGCTCGCGCGCCTACGTCCGCGATCACGTCGCCGACGTCGACACCATGGCGCTGAAGCCGGAGCACGCCAAGCTGTCGGCGGTGTTCAACTCGGACAACGGCACCGGAAAGATCCGCGGCATCTGGCTGCAGAGCAACCTGGCGACGCGGCCGATCTTCGAGGCCTGGATGGCGCCGCTGCACGACCTGGGGGTAACGACGATCGGGCCGCGATCGGTGTCGCAGACCGACCACGTGTCGTTCGACAACGCCGGCATCCCCGCGTTCCAGTTCATGGTCGATCGGCTGGAATACAACTCGCGCACGCACCACTCGAACATGGACACCTTCGATCGCGTGCAGCGCGACGACATGGTGCAGCAGGCGACGGTGATTGCGGTGTTCGCCTATAACGCGGCGATGAGGGACGAGAAGCTCCCGCGCAAGGCGCTGCCCGCACCCCAGAAAGGCCGCGGGAGCTCAGAGCCGTGAATTGGGTGATTGGGTAATCGGGTGATTGGGTAATTGATTGGAGATTGGCTAATCCCCAATCCATCACTCGATTACCCAATTCCCCGATTACTCGATTCCTCGCCGAAGGCCCGTTCAGGATGCATCGTCGGCGCAAGAAACGCGCCGAGCAGCAGGAAGCCGAGCGAGCCGGCGAACGGCAGTTGCCAGTTGCCGGTCCGGTCGATGATGTAGCCGAACGCAATCGGCGACAGGATCGCGGCGAGCGCCGAGCCGGTGTTCATCATCCCCGCCGCGGTGCCCGAGAACTTGCCGGCGATGTCCATCGGGATCGACCACATCGGCCCGATGACGATCTCGGCGCAGAAGAACGCCGCGCCGAGCGACACGATGATCAACACGAGATCGTGGGTGAGGAAGACCGGCACGAGGCAGACGAACGAGCCGAGGAAGCCGATCATCACCACGTTGCGGCGCGCCTTCTGCAAATCGCCGGTGCGATGGAGGATGCGATCGCTGATCTCGCCGCCGAGGTAGTCGCCGACGACGCCGGCGAAGAACACCGCCGACGTGAAGAGCGCCGACTTCCGCAGATCGAACTGGTACTCGTGCAGGAAGTAGGACGGCAGCCACGTCAGGTAAAGCCAGAGCGTCCACCCGTAGCAGAAGTAGACGATCGTGACCGGCGCCATACGGGCCGTCAGCGCGCGCCAGGGGACCTTGGGCCGCGAGATCTTCGCCGGCGCTCCCTGATTCGGCAGCGTGTCGAGCTCGGCGCGGGTCATGGCCGGATGCTCGGCGGGGACGTCGCGGAAGTACCAGAGCCAGATCACCACCCACACGAGGCTGCAGCAGCCGAGCGCGATGAACGATCCTCGCCACTCGACGAGCACGATCAACCACGCGACGATCGGCGGTGTGATCGCGTTGCCCAGGCGTGCGAAGGCGTGGGTCAGCCCCTGCGCGAACCCGCGCCGCCCGACCGGCGTCCAGCTCTGCATCGCACGCGTGGCCACCGGGAACGTCGCGCCCTCGCCGATGCCGACCAGCAGACGACAGACGAACAGCGACACCAGGCCGCCGGAAAAACCGGTGAGGATCGTCGCCGTCGCCCAGATCAGGCCGCACAGGAACAGCGTGCGCCGGGGGCCGAAGCGATCGCCGATCCAGCCGCCGAAAATCTGGAAGATCAAGTAGGGATAGCCGAACGCCGACTGCAGGAAGCCGAGCTGCGTGTTCGAAAGCGCGAGCTCACGCTTGATCGAGTCGGCCGCGGTCGAAATGTTTACTCGATCGACATACGTGATCAGGTACATCACGCAGAGCAGGCCCAGGACGACGGCGGTCGGCTTCGGCCGCTTGATGGGGGGCATTCGAGAGGTTATAGACTACATCAATGAAATATAGACAACTGGCCGACACCGGCGTTTTCGTCTCCGAACTGTGCCTCGGTACCATGACGTTCGGTGGCGTCGGGCAGATCTGGGAAGTGATGGGCGCGCTGGATCAGACCGCGGCCGATGCCATCGTCCATCGAGCCCTCGACGCCGGGATCAACTTCATCGACACCGCCGACGTCTATGCCAGCGGCGAGTCCGAGAAGCTGGTCGGCCAGGCGATTGCGGGCCGCCGTCACGAGATCGTGCTGGCGACCAAGGTCCGCGGGCGCATGGGTCCCGGCCCCAACCAGGTCGGGCTTTCCCGCCTCCACATCGTCGCGAGCGTGGAGGCGAGTCTCAAGCGCCTGAACACCGACTACATCGACCTCTACCAGATCCACCGATCCGATCCGGTCACCAACATCGAGGACACGCTGCGCGCGCTCGACGATCTGGTGCGTGCCGGTAAGGTCCGCTACATCGGCTGCTCGAACCTGCCGGCGTGGCAGCTGATGAAGGCGCTGGGGATCTCACGCGAGCAGCAACTCGAGCGCTTCCGCTGCACGCAGTCGTACTACTCGCTGGTCGGGCGCGATCTCGAGCGCGAGACGCTGCCGCTGCTGAAGGATCAGGGGCTCGGGCTGCTGGTCTGGAGCCCGCTGGCCGGCGGGTTCCTGTCCGGCAAGTTCACCCGCGAAGCCGCGTCGGACGAGTCGGCGCGCCGGGTGAAGTTCGATTTCCCGCCGGTGAACAAGGACAAGGGGTTCGCGATCCTCGACGTGCTGATCCCGATCGCCAAGGCGCATGGCGTCACCGTCGCGCAAATCGCGCTGGCGTGGATCCTGGCGAACGAGGCGGTAACCAGCGTGATCATCGGGGCCAAGAAGATCGCGCAGCTCGACGATAACCTGAAGGCGGTGGATGTGGCGCTGACGGCGGACGAGATGAAGGCGCTCGACGAGGTGAGCAAGCTTACGGTCGAGTATCCGGCGTGGATGGATTCGCTCGGATCGGACCGGCGTCCCGGCGAACGCCGGTACTGACCCGGCCCGGAACGAGGCCGCCCCTTGCAGATCTGTTGGGGCGTGTGCCGAAACAGCACTTCCTCCCGGTGTCCGCCCGCACCACACTGGGACTCCGGTGGGGAAGGCGTCTGCGGCTTGCTCCGTAACTGTCTGGCCCAGGGTTGTTTACGCTGCCGCCCTCGGGTCGTGGAAATCGACCGCCCGATCTGGAATGGCTGTTGCGAATCGGACATCCGATTTCGCACTACATATTCCATGGCATCTACCATCCGCCGACTGGAGGCCGTGAACAAGGAGCTGTGGCTCGTCCTCTCCATGTTCGTGATTGCGCTGGCGCTGAATCTCGCGCTCGACACGCAGCGCATGATGCTCAGCTTCTACACCCTGCCGACCCTGGGCTCCGCTTACTTATACGGCCGTCGCCACGCGACGCTGACGGCGTTCGCCAGCGTCCTGATGGTCGTCATGCTCACGGCGACGGCGGGGGTGTTCGGCAACAAGACCGGCCCGGTGCCGACCACCGCCTGGCTCGACCTGACGGTCTGGGGCGGCATCCTGATCATCACCGGGTACCTCATGGGTACCATGTACGATCTCAAGAACGCTCAGCTCGCCGAGCTGCGCGAGACCTACAACGGCGTGCTGCGTCTGCTCCGGCACTTCATCTCGAAGGATGAATTCACCGAACATCATTCCTACCGCGTGTCCGTGTATGCCACCCGCATCGCCGCGCATCTCGG
>Ga0070665_100002516_pt1 | contig 20147 bp, 17 predicted proteins | sample KBSS13metaG_FD_65862 | JGI IMG/M metagenome (GOLD analysis project Ga0070665, IMG submission 65862) | Switchgrass rhizosphere microbial communities from Kellogg Biological Station, Michigan, USA - KBS S1-3 metaG | ecosystem: Host-associated > Plants > Roots > Rhizosphere > Soil ...
GCTCCAGCTTCGGTTGGCAGCCCCGCTCAACCCGTCCTCGCCTTCGCTGGAGAATCTGCATGAATCGGAAGTTCACGCTGCGGCCGCTTGCCGCCGCGCTTGCCGGGGGTGCGTGCATCGCGCTTGCACCAGGCGTTGCCGTTTCACAACCCGCTCCTGCCCCCGGCCCATCCGACACGACGTTGCCGGAGGTCAAGGTCAAGGATTCGACACCGGCCAACGACTACAACCCGCCCGTCGCGACGGTAGGCGGCGGTGTCCCCACGCCGATTCGCGACATTCCGCAATCCGTGACGGTGATCAACAGCGCGCTGATGCAGGCGCAAGGCGCAACGAACCTCGCGGACGCGCTTCGCAACGTGCCGGGCATCACGCTGGGCGCGGCGGAAGGCGGCACGATCGGCAACAATTTCAACCTGCGCGGGTTCAACGCGCGCACCGATCTCTATCTAGACGGCATGCGTGACCGCGGCCAGTATTACCGCGACGTGTTCTCGCTGGATTCGGTCGAGGTGCTGCAGGGACCGTCCTCGATGCTGTTCGGTCGCGGCTCCACCGGCGGGATCATCAACCAGGTGAGCAAGCTGCCGAGCCTCGCGCCCTTTGCGACGGGACAGCTCTCCGTGGGAACGCAGCCGTCGGTGCGCGGCACCGCGGACTACAACCAGCCGATCGACGCGACTTCGGCGTTTCGCCTGGCCGGGATGGCACAGGACGTCCATTCGACCCGCGACGTGATGGAGAACCACGATTACGGATTCGCGCCCTCACTTCGCTTCGGGATCGGCACGCCGACCGAAGTGACGCTGAATGCGCTCCTCACGCACTATTACGACCAGCCGGACTATGGCCTGCCGCCCCTCAACGGCGGGCCCGCGCCGGTCAATCGCAAGAATTTCTACGGCGCCACCGACGACCGGACCGTGCAGGACGTCGTCAACCTCAATGCGACCATCGCGCACAATTTCGGAAGCGGCGTCACGCTGCGCAACCAGACGCAATACTCGCGCTACCGGATCGACGCGCGCGAGTCGGGCCCGAACAACGTCGGCACGCTGTCGGCAGCCGGCGTCTACACTGCGTTTCCGGCTACCAATCTGTCCAACTCGACGCCCCTGCCGCCCGACGTGCTCTACGTTGGCCTGGGCAGCCACGACCGGGTCATCACGGATTCGTCCATCTACAACCAGACCGACGTCGTGATGACGTTCGCGACCGGCCCGGTGCAGCACCAGCTGATCGCCGGCCTGGAGCTTGGACAGGACACGAACGATGTCCAGAATTCGACCCGCAACATCCAGGGCAATCCGAACAATTACTTCCGCGCCGTGTCGCTCGTGGATCCGCAATACGAGCCCGCGGCGTACCTGCCTTCGGTCGCGGGCAACGTCGTGCACGCGAGCGCCACCGACGTCGCGCCCTATGTGAACGACACCATGGCGTTCCTCGACACATGGAAAGCGGTCCTGGGTGTCCGCTACGACCGCTACAACGCGAGCCTCACGAATTCGATCAACCTCCCACCCTCGGCGAGCCAAGGCGTCGGATTCACGAGCGTTCGCGCGGGCGTCATCTGGCAGCCCTCCGATGCGCAGTCGTACTACCTGTCGTACGGCACGTCGTTCAATCCTTCGCTGGAGACGCTCGCGCTCACCAGCGGCCAGCAGAGCCTCGATCCCGAAACGAGCCGGCAGTACGAACTCGGCGCCAAGTGGGATCTCCTGAACGGTGACCTGTCCGTCACGTCCGCGGTGTTCGAGATCGACAAGTACAACACGCGCTCGCAGATCTCTACCGGCGTCTACGAGCTGACCGGCAATGTCCGCGTGCGCGGCTTCCAGACCAGCGTCGCGGGACGCCTCACGCGGGCGTGGCAGGTGTTCGGCGGCTATACTTTCCTGGATGCGGAGATCGTCGAGGCCTCCGTGCTCGACGCGACCAAGGGGAACACACCGGCCAATACGCCGCGCAACAGCGCGTCGCTCTGGACGTCGTACGACCTGACGCGCGCATGGCAGGTGGGGACCGGGCTCACCTACATGTCGGACCGTTATGCGTCCAACAACAATGCGGTCAAGGTAGGCGACTATCTGCGCTGGGATGCGATGATCGCGTATCAGCAGCCGAAGTACGCGATCCAGCTCAACGTGTTCAACCTGGCCAATCGCAACAACTTCGATGCGTTGATCCCGTCGGATCGCGGACGCTCGGTCCCCGGCACCGACACGCAGGCGATGCTGACTTTCACCTACCAGTTCTTCTGAGTGCGCCCGGGTTGAATCGATGCTCCTTCGCGTTCCCAATGTGCTTTCGGCCGATCAGGTTCGTACCATGCGCGATCGTCTCGACCATGCGGGCGGCGTGTGGGTCGATGGCCGTGCCACGGCCGGGCATCAGGGGGCGCGCGTCAAGCACAATCGCCAGATCGCGGAGGAATCGGATGTCGCGCGCGCGCAGGGCAGCGTCGTGCTGGGCGCGCTCGAACGCCATCCGCTCTTCCTGAGCGCGGCGCTGCCGTCCCGTATCTACCCGCCGATGTTCAATCGCTACGACAGCGCCGAGGGCATGCAATTCGGCACGCACGTGGATGGCGCCGTGCGACTCGTGCCGGGTACGGGCGAGAAGCTCCGCACCGACATATCCGCGACGCTGTTCCTGTCGGCGCCGGACGAGTACGACGGCGGCGAGCTGCAGGTCGAGGATATCTACGGCATGCAGCGGGTGAAGCTTCCCGCCGGCGACCTCGTGCTGTACCCGGCCACCAGCCTGCATCGCGTGACGCCCGTGACGCGCGGCGCACGCGTCGCGAGCTTTTTCTGGATTCAGAGCATGGTGCGCGACGACGCGCAGCGGACCATGCTCTTCGATCTCGACATGGCCGTGATCAAGCTCACGCAGAGCGCGCCGGGCCATGAATCGCTGGTGAGCCTGACCGGCTGTTATCACAACCTGCTTCGAATGTGGGCGGAGCCATGAACCGTACGACCAGCAGGAAGGCGCCGCGCCGAATCGCGCTCCGGGCATTTTGGGTACAGGTCCATCTGTGGCTGGGGTTGTCGCTCGGCGTGGTCGGCGCGTTCCTGGGCCTTTCCGGCAGCTTGCTCGTCTACGACGGCGAGATCGATGCCTGGCTGCATCCGGCGCGTTATGCGACGACGGGACCGGGCGTGGGGCGGCCGCTTGGCGAGTATGCCGATCGCGCGGCCCAGGCCCTCGGCGGCGGCACACGCCCGACCGCCTTGCGCTTTCCCGATGGCGGCGAGGGTCCGGTCATTGTTTTCGCGCGCGCGGGCCAGGGGCCGTTCCAGCGTGTGTATCTCGATCCGCCGAGCGGCCGCGTGCTCGACGTCGGTTCGGGATTCGACCTGATCGCCTGGCTGCACACGTTCCACGAATCGCTGCAGCTTCGCGATTACAGCGGTCGCGAGATCGTCGGCGCCGTGGGCATCGCGATGCTCATCTCGTCATTGAGCGGCATCTATCTCTGGTGGCCGGCTCGCGGGCTGGGGGTTGCCGCCTTCGGCTTCCGGCGAGGCTTCACGACCTCGCGCAACCTTCACTACACGTTCGGATTCTATGGTTCGATCTTGCTCGCGATGCTGTCGTTCACCGGGATCTTCCTTGCCTATCAGGACGCCGGCCGTGCCGTGGTCGCCGCATTCGGTGCCGTTTCCGCGTCTCCGCGCGGTGTGCAGTCACCCGAGTCACCGGGCAAAGCGGTCGGCGTCGAACGCGCCGTCGACGCTGCGCGCGAACTCTACCCGGGCGCGGCGGTGACCGGCATCGGTCTGCCGATGGGCCCGCGCGGCGCGTATCGCATCAGCCTGCGCGAGGCCGGCGACTCCTCGCCACGACCTGGGACCGTGGTCTTCGTCGATCCCCGTACGCGCGCCGTCCTGCAGCATTCGGGCCTCGCGACGCGCACGCGCGGCGACGGGTTTCTCACCGCGCAGCGCGTCCTGCACGAGGGGCACTGGTGGGGCTCCGTCGGGCCCGCGCTGACGTTCGTCGTTGGATTCCTGCCGGCGACGCTCGTCGTGACGGGGACGCTGATCTGGCTTCGTTCGCGCCGGCGTCGTGCCGATGCGCGCCCGATCGGCGTAGCGGCGGTCGGTACCAACGACTGATCGAAGCGGGCGCACCCATCGGCTGGCGGTGACACCCGCCGATGGGTCGTGGCTTCAGACTCTACTGCGAGCCGTCGTGCTGTCCTCGCGCGATGAACAGCTGCGCCACGGATTCGCCGAGCTGCATGCCCGCAGCGTTGTCCATCGGAAAGTGAATCCCGGCCCAGATCCGCGAGTCTCCGGCCTCCCTCCCCAGGGCGCGGAAGAACGCCGCGCGCGTCGGAAACAAATAGGCAGCGACTTCGGCGCGAGCGGCCGAGAACGTCGAATGGTTCGAGGGATAGCTCGGGAAGTTCGGCACCGGAAACAGTGGAACGATGCCGGAGTCGAGCTGATGGGGCCGGATGTACCAGTACGTGAACTTGCCGTCCTGGCTCGCGATGAACGCATCGAACAGGACCGCCGCCATCAATGCATACGCCCTCGCGACGCGCGGCGCATTCCGATCGAGGCGATCCTCGAACATCGCCTTGTCAGCATAGCGGTACAGCCAGGTGCTGAGGCCCTCCGGGCTCTGCCAGTAGAACGCCTTGTAGTTGGTCACGAACGACCGGGGAAAAGTGCGTACCGTGGCGCTTTCGGCCACGACCTGGGCCGAATCGCAGGCCGGCGGCGGCGCAGGCCTGAACTGGCTCGGCGACGTCATGAGGAGCGGCTTCCACGTCCCTCCAGTGACATTGGCCGGATTCGTTCCGACCCACTTGCAGGGCCCGATGGGCACGGTGCCGGTCCAGGGAGCATCCGACCCGTCGCCTTTCGCCTTCGCGATGACCTGCTCGGCCACCTTGAGCCCCAGCGCAAGCCCCGCGACGTAATCGCTGGGATACTGGACGCCCGCCTCAACGCGGGACCATCCCGCTTCTTCCGCCATGGCCTGGAACGTCTTCGCTTCATCCGGGAAGAAGTAAGCGAGGATGGCCGCGGCGGCCTGCGCCGTTGCTGCGTGCTCGGAAGGATAGGAGGGGCTGTCGGGAACGGCGACCGCGGTTGCGATCCTGTGGCTGCGATCGCTCGGCCGCTGCCGGTTGTAGGCGTACTTCGACTCCCAGGTTGCGATCGTCGCGTCGTGCATGGCGAGCGCAACGTATGCGTAGACGCGCTGCGCATAAGGCGTCAATGAGGCGCCCGACATCGCCCGCGCATTGAGCAGGTCCATCCATCGATAGGCAGGTGCGCCGGCGTCCCAGTACGCGATCCGGGCCTGGGCCTGCGCGTCGCTCTGATCGATGAGATCGGCCAGCCCGCGCAACTCCGCCTGGGTTGCCGCGGCGCCCGGCGGCGGCGGAACGCGGTAGTCGCGCCCGGACGAAATGATCCACGTCTGCCAATGTCCGGCGTTCGGTTCAATCGGGTCTCCGGCGCGCACCGGCGACGGCAGCGCGACGGCACAGGCCAACAGTGCGAGCAACAGCGGGTTCGGCGTCATGGATGTCTCCCTCGATGGCATCGCCGCAACATGCGGACTTGGGAGTTGCGCCGGGACGGACCGTTGTTGGACCCGGCGTGACCCCGACTCAACCCTAGTGAGGAAGACGCGTGCCGTGAATTGGAATCCGACGAACAGGATCGAAGAATGGACGAATCCCGTGAATGGCCGATGAATGCGGGGCGCTCCGCGCGGAAAGGCGCGCCGCACGCGTGCCCGCGCACGATGCATGCACGAGTTTGCAGAATGGGCCGGGCATCCTGATCGGAACTCTTCCGCGCCCGTTGTCCGCGGGGAAGGCCTGCGCAAGTGTGTCGCTAGCCGGGTCGTTGAGGCAGAGCGTGGACGCCGCACACGCCTACGCGCCGTCCACCGAAACGAAACGTGTTGCCATCAGCCGGTGCTCGGCTTCCAGTTCGGTCCTTTTATCTCGACCATGATGATTCGCGAGGCGGCCTTGTCGACGACCTCCACCTCGTGCGTTTCGGCCTCGTACCAGCGCACGTCGCCCGCCTTGACGCTGCCGCGGACCACGGTCCCGTCCTCCTTTGTCATCTGGCCGGTGAATTCGCTGAGGAAGATGTCCAGGTGCGCGGGGTGGTAGTGGCGTCCCCGGCCGCAGGGCCCGAGGCCGGGGCGGTTGTTGTACTCGATCACGCGCACCCTGTCGTTTTCGAACATTACGCGATAGGTCTTCGGCGCGATCACCGTGGGATCCTGCGCGAACGCCGTCGCCGGCACGCCGAGCGCCGCAAGCAGTCCCAGCGCCTCACGCCGCGTCATCGGTTTCGCAGCCGGTCGATTGGGCATGGTCGATGCCGATGTGCTCGCGCACGTGGATGATGCTTCGCATGTCGTGGTCATGATGGCCCTCCCGGGTGGCACTACATTCTGCGAAAGAGGTGGACGTATGCGTCGGCCACCGGCAGCGACTCCTGCCGATTCTTGAGCTTCACGGACACGCGCCCGCGCACGTTGCGCTCCACGCTCGCGATGGCATTGACGTTGACGACCGTCGATCGATGGATCTGCCAGAAGCTCCGCGGATCGAGCTCGTCCGAAAGCTCCTTGATGGTCTTCTGGATCAGCGACTCTGCATGGGGCGTGACCACCAGCGTGTACTTGTTGTCGGCCTGGAAGTAGCAGATCTCGTCGACTGTGATCACTTTCACCGCCTTGCCCACCGAGACGTTGATCCAGCGCAGATGGTTCCCGTGGCTGGCGATTCCCGACAGGCGCGCCAGCAGGTCGGTGAGGTCGGCCGGCGGCGATGCGAGGCGCTCCTTCAAGCGTCCGATAGTCGTGGCGAGGCGCGTCGCCGTGAACGGCTTCAGCACATAGTCGACCGCACCCTGCTCGAAGGCGGCCACCGCGTATTCGTCGTAGGCAGTGATGAACGCGACGTGGCACCGGTTGCTTGCGCAGCGGGCGACCTCGAGTCCGGTCATGCCCGGCATCTGGATGTCGAGAAACAGAATCTCGGGACGACACCGATCGAGCTCGTGCAGCGCATCCAGCCCGTCGCCGACGATGGCGGCCAAGTCGAGCTCCGGCCACAGATTCGCGAGCCGCTCGGCTAACTGCTCGCGCAGCCTCGGCTCGTCCTCAGCGATCAGCGCGCGCGGTCTGGACATAAGGCACCTCCACGAGCACGGTTGCCACGCCGGGGGTGTGGCAAGTCGTTTCCATTCGGCCCACGGAATCGAACATCGTGCGGAGCGTCCGCCGCACTTCTGCCATGCGCTCCCCGGCGGGCGCGGCATGCACGGATTCCGCGGTCACGCTCAAGCGCGCGGTATTGCGTTCGCGCACGGCGGAAATGCGCAGTCGCGCGGGAGCGTCACCGACCAGCGCCGCCCGCGCCAGCACATCGCAGATCGGCTGAACGACCATCGGGGGGAAGCGCGCGTCACCCGCACTCGCCTCCACGCTCGCTTCGAGTTCGAGCGGGGAGCCCGCTGGGCTTCGCAGCATCCGGACATAGGCGAGGGCGAGCAGGACCTCGCGCCGCAGCGTCGACTCGGTCTGGCGGAGCCGAGGTAGCGCGCATCGGAGGTAGTCGATCAGCGCATCCAGCAGTTTCTCGGCAGTAGCCGGATGCGAGCGATAGACGCGACTCACTTCGTCCAAGGTGTCGAACAGGACGCGCGGGTCGAGCCGAGCCTGGAGGCTGGTGAGGCGAAGCTCGAGCAGCCAGCGTTCCGCCCCCTGCCGCGCAAGCTCGCTCGCCCGCAGCACGGCCGTCGAACGCCGCGCGCGATCGGCGCTCTCGTAGTACCACACGGCAAGCATCAGGTAGGTCGTACCCGTCCAGAGTCCCGATAGCGCGACGTTGGCGGGCGAGACGAGACCGAGCCTGACGATGATGAATTGCGAGTTCTGCGCGCTCGCGGCACACCAGCAGCCGATCCATACGAGAAGCGCGGCGATCAGGAGGATCGTGCGCCTGCGTCCGGGCGCGAACTGCACCTGGAAGATCGCGATGATGGAGAATCCGACGATATAGATCGGAAGATTGTGCACGATCATTCCGGCGAATATCTCCACCAAAGGGTGGAGCGAATAGCTCAGGCTCGCCGCGAGCTGAAGCGTGTATTGCAAAACGACCAGCAGCCCGACGAACGTCGCATGAACGATCCGGACCTTGAGCAGGGGCCACAAGTTCTTCGTTGCCGCCGTGGCGTCAGCGCTGCGCGCTGCGCCCAGGGACCACGGCATGTCGGACGCGGCGGTGCCGATGGCGTGCATGCGCTACCGCATCGGCAGGGAAATCGCGGCGACGATGCCCGAGGGCTCGTTCGCCCGCAGCGACAATTCGGCGTGGTCTCCAAACAGCGCCGAGAGCCGCGCACGAATGTTGGCTAGCCCGACGCCTTTGCCCGAGCTGCGCGTGAATCCGACGCCGGTATCGGCCACTTCGACGGTCAGGCGTGGACCGTTTGCACGCGCACGTACCACGATGGCCCCGCCACTCGGCGAGCGATGGATGCCATGCTTGACCGCGTTCTCGACCAGGGTGACGACCATCATCGGCGGAAACGCGCGGTCGCGCAGTTCCGCCGGCACGTCGACTGAGAAACTCAACCGGTCGCCCATGCGTGCAAGCAGCACCTCGAGGTAGGCTCGCGAGAGGTCGGCTTCGCGACCGAGCGTTGCGTGCGTGTCGCGCATCTGGGGCAACGCGGCGCGCAGGTAGATCTTCAGGTTGTCGAGCAGGCGCTCGCCGGATTCGCGATCCGTCTCGTACAGGCGCTGGACGTTGGCAAGCGAATTGAAGAGAAAATGCGGCTCGATCTGCGCTTCCATGAGTTGCAGACGCGCCTCCAGCGTCTGGCGGCTCAACGCTGCGCTGACGACCTTGGCTTCGTAGGTTGCCTTGGCCGCGGCATCCGAGCGGCAACGTAGCATGTAGATGAACGCGACCGCTGCCCCAATGACGGTGAATCGCAGCGTGTCGCCGACGTATTGCCAGGAAGCAATCGGGAACCCCGGCGTGTAAAGGAGCGTCACCGCAAGGCCGTATCCCAGCGCCGCGCTCACCGGCAATGCCATCGCCACTGCCATGGCGCGTTGGGGGCCACTGCCGACTGTCGCCTCCTCGGCCACCGCGAATCCGGCGAGCATCGCGAAGCCCGACAGGCCGACCTCGACGAAGTAACACGCCCATCCCTCGACGATGTGCTCGAGCGACCAGTACTCGAACAGGTCGGGTTGCGCCAGAATGTGTGTGGATAGAACCAGGCACAGGACGAGCACGGTGCCGGCGCGGCGCCAGGTGAGCCCGTGGCCAGCGCGCAGGAGGATATGCCGCGGCCACCCGACGGAAGGCCGGAAACCAGAGTGGGCATATCGGGCCGCGTTCAACGAAGCCGCTCCTGCCTTCGGTCAGGTCCGGCATTATCGTCCCCGCAATCGGACGCTTACAACTGCCTACCGACGGACAGGGCAAAACCGGGTGTGATTGCCTTTGGTACCCGACGATTGCGCAATCGCAGCCCGGCAGCGTCGGATGGCCCGACGCTGGCCGGCGAACGGCCGCCGTGCAATACTGTTAGGGGCGCCTCGCCTGCCGGGAAACCGGCGGCTCGCGCAATCTCGATCCAGCGCTCCGACGCGGTACAGGGCCACGTGCCGAGGCCACGCAACGATCGGATGCGAAGGTCGGCGCCTCGGTCGACCGGGCGCTTCGCAATGGATACGCCGATGAAATATCTTCTCCTCCTGGTGACCACGCTGACGCTCGCCGCGTGCGCAAGCGTGCCCGACGCGCCGCCTTCCCAGAGCCTGTATCTGGACGCACGGTTTGCCGCGCCGTCGGAGCGCATCGGCGCGGGCGACGTTTTCGCGCTCAGCCCGGAGATGAAGGATTACGTGCAGACGGACCTGTCCGGCCCGGTGCGCACGCTGGGGCATCAGCACGGTCTCTTCGATGCGCTCTACAAGAAAGGGCAACTCAAGCTCGAATACGACGGCGTGATGACGAAAAACGCGTCGGAGGCGTTCGCCGCGCGCTCCGGCAACTGCCTGTCCCTCGTCATCATGACGGCTGCGTTCGCCAAGGAGATGGGCCTGCCGGTTCGCTACCAGAATGTGATGGTGGAGGAAACATGGAGCCGCACTGGTGACATCTACCTGTCGATCGGCCACGTCAACCTGAGCCTCGGCCGCAAGCAGACCGATGGCGGCGTCGATCTGGTGGGCGAGATGCTGACGATCGACTTCATGCCGCCGTCGAACCTGCGCACGCTCCGCACGCACACGCTGGCCGAGCAAACCATCGTCGCGATGTACATGAACAACCGCGCCGTGGAATCGCTGACGCGGGACCAGCTGGACGACGCGTATTGGTGGGCACGTGCCGCCACCGTGCAGGATCCCAAGTTTCTCAGCGCCTTCAACACGCTGGGCGTCATCTATCAGCGGCATGGCAATATCGAGCAGGCCGACCGCGTGTTCGAATACGTGCTCGAACGCGAGCCGGGCAACACGCGCGTCATGTCCAACCTCGCGCCGGTGCTGGAGAAGCTCGGCCGCAATGCGGAGGCGCAGGAGCTTACGCGCAAGCTGCAGCAGCTCGAGCCTTACCCGCCGTTCTATTTCTTCAAGCTGGGCCAGGAGGCGATGCAGCGCGGCGACCCACGCGCGGCCGTCACCTACTTCGAGCGCGAAGTGGAGCGCGCGGCGTACTACCACGAATTTCACTTCTGGCTTGCTGTGGCCTACGCGAGCGTCGGCGATGCGGACAAGGCCCGCCGGCAGCTCACGCTGGCCATGGAAAACAGCGCGACGCGCGCCGACCACGATCTATATGCGGCGAAGCTCGACCGGATACGCATGTCGCATCTCCGATAGACGTCATCGGATGCCTCACATGCGCTTCGGGTCGGCGACCGTGGCCGCTTGCCGCTGCGTCGCCTCCGATCGTTCGCCCTTGCCCGCCGCGATCCTTCGTCTACCCATCACCCGTCGCCAGGACCCATGCCCAGCCAAGCTGCAGCCAAAGCATCAGTGACCGTGCCCGCCCCCGCGAAACCCGCGGAGGATACGGCGGACGCGCGCCGAACCATGAGGCACCTCGTGATGGACCTCCTCCGTCCGTACACGGGATGGCTCGTGATCGTGTTCGTCGCCATGCTCGTGGAGATCGCCATGAGCCTGGCTGCCCCCTGGCCGCTCAAGCTGGTACTGGATGACGCGCTCGGGAAGCACCAGCTTCCCCAGTGGCTCGCATGGGCCCACGACTACGGCATCGGACGGCACACGCTCGGCGTCGCGCTCTTCGCGGGGATCGCGACGCTGGTAATCGCGGTGATCGCCGCGATCGCCACCTACATCGACAACTACTACACGACGAGCGTGGGGCAATGGGTCGCCAACGACCTTCGCGTCCGCATCTACGAGCACCTGCACCGCCTTTCCCTCGCCTATTACGACAACGCGAAGACCGGCGCACTGATGTCCACGATCACGAGCGACGTGTCGACGGTTCAGGGATTCGCATCGTCATCGACGCTCGGCATTGTGGTCGATCTCCTGACCATCGTCTTCATGCTGGGACTCATGTTCTGGCTCGACTGGGATTTCACGCTGATCGCCATCGGGGTCACACCCTTCCTGCTGATGTTCGTCATGCGCTTCAAGAAAGCGGTGAAGGAAGTGACGCGGGTGGTGCGGGTGAAGCAGAGCGAGGTCGTCGCCGTCGTGCAGGAAGGACTGGGATCGGTACGAGCGGTGAAGGCCTTCGGACGGCAGGACCTCGAAGTCGCTCACATGCAGACGGCCAGCCGCGCCACGGTCGACGCCGCGCTCAAGGCGCGCCAGGTCAAGTCGCTGCTGTCGCCCGTCGTCAGCATCGTCGTCGCGCTGTGCACGGCGATCGTGCTGTGGAAAGGCACCTCGTTGATCGTGGCGGGAACGATGACCGCCGGTGCGCTGACTGTCTACCTGGCCTACCTGACGAAGTTCTTCAAGCCGGTGAAGGATCTGGCGAGCATGACGAGCGCGATCGCGCAGACCACGGTCGCGCTGGAGCGGATCCAGAAGATCCTTTCCGCGGACAACATCATTCACGAGCGTCCCGAACCCATCGATCCGGGCACCGTCAAGGGCGAGATCACCTTCGATCACGTCGCCTTCGGCTATGGCGACGACGAGGAGGTCCTGAAGGATGTCTGCTTCACGATCAAGCCGGGCCAGGTCGTCGGCATCGTGGGCCCGACGGGCAGCGGCAAGTCGACGGTGGTCAGCCTGATGCCGCGCTTCTACGACCCGAATGCCGGGCGTGTGCTGATCGATGGCATCGACATCGCCACCATGAAGCTTGCGGCGCTCCGCTCGCAGATCGGGTTCGTGCTGCAGGAAACCGTGCTGTTCCGCGGGACCATTCGCGAGAACATCGGCTACGGCCGTCCGGGCGCGACCGAAGAGGAGATCGTCGCGGCGGCGAAGCTCGCCAACGCCGACGAGTTCATCGCCCGGATGCCGCACGGTTACGACTCGATCGTGGGCGAGCGTGGCGATACCCTGTCCGGCGGCCAGCGCCAGCGCATCGGCATCGCGCGCGCGGTGATCCGCAACAGCCCGATCATGATCCTCGACGAGCCGACGGCGGCGCTCGACACCGAGTCGGAGCGCCTCGTGATCGAGGGCTTGCAGCGGCTGATGAAAGGCCGCACCGTCATCATGATCGCGCATCGCCTCTCGACCATTCGCGATGCCGACAAGATCATCGTGCTGAAGGATGGCGTGGTCGTGGAGGAAGGCACCAACGACGAGCTCATCGCCAAAGACGGCGTCTACGCGGAGCTTCATCGCATCCAGTTCGAAACGCCGCCGGCAGCGCCGGCGACCTGACATGCGCCGTCATCCATTCCGTTCAACTCAGGTCCACTCATCATGACGCACAAGCTGATCGTTCTGCCCGATGACTCCTCGAAACCCATCCTCGACGCCATCAATGGGGCGACGCGCTCGCTCAATGTCCGCATGTTCCTGTTCACGGACACCTCGCTGCTCGACGCGGTCATCGCCGCCAAGGGCCGCGGGGTCAAAGTAAGGGTGATGCTCAATCCGGCGCGCCGGAGCGGGGAGGCGGAGAACGAGCAGTCGCGCAAGACACTCGTCGCCGCAGGCGTAGAGGTCCGCGACAGCAATCCCGCCTTCGACCTGACGCACCAGAAGTCGATGGTGATCGACAACGCCATCGGCTTCGTCGAATCGCTCAACTGGGAAGTGAAGGACCTAACCGAAACGCGCGACTACGCGATCGTGACGACGCGCGAGCAGGAAGTGGCCGAGATGGTGACGTGCTTCGACGCGGACTGGGAACACAAGGATTTCGCGCCGCATCCCGAATCGCTCCTCATCTGGTGTCCGAACAACGGACGGCAGCGGATCGCAAAGTTCATCGACGAATCCAAGCACACGCTGTGGGTGCAGAACGAGCGCTACCAGGACACGGTGATCATCGAGCGCCTGGTTCGCGCGGCGCGGCGCGGCGTGAAGGTGCGAGTGCTGGCCAAGCGGCCGCATTCGCTCAAGCCGGACAAGCTGATCGAAGGCGTCGGCGGGCTGCGCATCCTCCAGGACGTTGGCGTGAAGATCCACACGCTCAAGCACCTGAAACTGCACGCGAAGATGCTGCTGGCCGACGACGAGCGGGCGATCGTGGGCTCGATCAATCTCGCGCCCGGAAGCTTCGACGCGCGCAGGGAGCTCGCGATTGAGACCGACAACCCGCACGCGATCCGCCGCCTGGTGAAGACGGCCTCCGACGACTGGGACGTGTCGCACCGGCTCGATCTTTCCGATGAAGGGCTAATGGCCGACCTCATGAAGCGCGGAGGCGAGGGCGCGGACAAGCTCGTCCTGAACGCCGACCCTTCGAAGCCCAAAAAGAGTCACGACAAGAAGGGCAGAGCCTGACGCAAGTCGCGCTGCAAGGGCTTGCGACATGCCGGGTGGCATCAGGACCGAAATCCACGCCTGGATCGTCGATGCGGCGCTCGCAGGGGCAGACGAGATCGCGATCCTCGCCGGCGTGTGCGAGCGGATGACGGCGGCAGGCATCGCGCTGGTCCGCTCGTCCATCGCGAACGATCTGCTCGACCCCACCTTCGACGCGCGCGGCGTGCGCTGGGTGCGCGGCGAGGGTGCGCTCGAGGAGCATTTCGCGCGCTCGGGCGATCCGGCGGTCAACGAGACATGGACCCGCAGCCCGTTCTATGCCGTCGTGACCAGCGGCGAGACCACGATGCGACGACGCCTGGACGCCACGTACCGTCGCGGCGAATTCCCGATGCTCGACGCCTTTCAGGACGAGGGCATGACCGATTACATCGCCTTCGTCGCACGCGTTGGCAAAGGCGTTCAGCTCGGCACGAGCGAAGGCCTGGTGTCCTCGTGGGCCACTGACGCGCCGGGAGGATTTTCCGAGGCCGAGATCGCGCTCCTCGGCGAGATCATGCCGGCGCTGACACTGGCCTTCACCCTGCGCACGACCTATCGCGCCGCGCGCACACTCATCAGCACCTACCTGGGAAGCCACGCGGCGGAGCGGGTGCTCGCCGGCAATATCGTCCGTGGCCGGGCCGACCCGATCCGCGCGGTGGTCTGGTTCAGCGATCTCGTCAGCTTCACCCGCATTTCGGACACGGCCAGCGCGGATGACGTGCTGGCGCTATTGAACGACTATGCCGAAGTGCAGGTCGACGCAATCGAGGCGCAAGGTGGTCACGTCCTCAAGTTCATGGGGGACGGCATACTCGCGATCTTTCCGGATGACGATCTGGCGGTTGCCTGCAGGCACGCGCTCGACGCCGCAGTCGCGCACCGCCACCGCATCGAAGCGCTGAACGCGCGCCGCCGCGCCGAAGGCGCACCGGTCACCGACACGCATCTCGCCCTGCACGTCGGCGAGGTGCTCTACGGCAATCTCGGAAGCTCCCGCCGGCTCGATTTCACCGTGCTCGGTGCCGCCGTCAACGAGGCGTCGCGCATGGAGACGCTCTGCGGATCGCTCGACCAATCCGTCATCGTCTCCTCGGCCTTCGCCGACGCGGCCGGCGAATCGCGGAGCGAGCTCGTGAGCGTCGGACGGTACGCGATGAAAGGCGTGAGCCGGCCGCAGGAGCTGTTCACGCTGGACCGCCGGTAGAGCACCCGATCACAATCCAACGCGCCGTCGATCGCGCGAGCTGACACCGACATTCGTAAACGGGCATCGCCATTACCTTCATTGCCGCGCCCGCGAAAGCGGACATCGCCACGTCCCGCATCGACACGCCCCACGACAGTCGGAATCGCCATCACGCGCCATCCTTTCCCGACGATGGCGCGCATTGCCACTACCCGATCGTCATTCAGGCGGAGGCGGGCATCGGCACTACCCGATCGTCATTCCCGCGGAGGCGGGCATCGTCACTACCCATCGTCATTCCCGCGAAATCGGGAATCCAGTGTCTTTGAATCGCCGACGCCGATGCAGGGTTCCCCTCAACCCGCCGCTGAATCCTCGACCGGACGGTCCGCCAGCCAGTGCGATGTCCGCGTCGATTCGCCTTTGGCCAGGTACACCTTGGCGCGGCGCTGGATCTCACGATCCGCTACGCTCGCGCGCTCGTGCTGCCGGAGGTGCTCGACCCACGATTCGTCCATGAAGCATTCGACATGGCGGGTCGGATCGCCGGGGTCGTGGTAGAGATCCCAGAAATAGGCGCCGTTCCGCTTTCGCATCTCACCGACAGCCTGCATGGCGGAGACGAACTCCGTCCGCTTGTCGGCCTGGATGCGGTATTCGATGGTGACCATGACCGGCCGGTCGGGCTCGGGGCTCTCGGCGAGCGCCGGCACCGGCCAATCCTGCGACGGCGTGAAATCCAGCGCCTCGTGAAGGCCGAGCTTGTAGCGCCAGGTCAACGCGATTGCGGCCACGAGGCCGACGGCCGCCGTCGTCAGCGTGGACGGAATGCCGATGTGCGTCGCCACCTGCCCCCACAGGATGCTCCCGATCGACATCCCGCCCATCAGGACGATCACGAACGCCGCGATGCCGCGCGCGCGAACCCACGCGGGCAGGGTCAGCTGCGCCGCGATCTGGAGCGCGGACAGGATCGAGATCCAGGCGACGCCGGTCGCCAGCATGGCCATCGCCAGCAGCGCGAGATTGTGCACGTGGGCGAGCATCACGGCGGCGAGCGCGTAGAGGACCGTCGCGCCCGCGACCATCGCGTCGCGCGTGAACAGCACGCGAAGACGAGGTAGTGCGAACGCGCCTCCCACCGCGCCGATTCCGATGCACGTAAGCAGGAGGCCATAGATCTCCGGGCCGCGACCGAGCTCGCGTCGCACGATCAGCGGGAACAGCGACCAGGTGGCGCTCGCAAAGATGAAAAAAGCCAGCCCGCGGATCAGCACCGCCTGCAGCGAGCGCGTGTGCATGACGAAGCGAAATCCGACGCGGATCGCGCTCGCGAAGCGCTCCGCCGGAAGCGCATTCTTGACGCGATCCCTCCGCCAGCGCAGCAGGACCGTCAGGATGCCGATGTACGAAAGCGCGTTCAGCATGAACACGAACCATGGGCCGACGGCCGCGACGAGCACGCCGGCGATCGCCGGACCGATCGCGCGCGATACGTTGATCCCGACGCTGTTGAGCGCGACGGCCGACGACAGCTCGTCGGTGGGCACGAGGTCGGGAACGATCGCCGCCCATGCCGGCATCGCGAGCGCCGCGCCGATCCCCAGCATGAATATGAATCCGAGAAGGAGCCAGGCCGTCGTGAGGCCCAGCCACGTCGACAGCGCGAGGGCGCCCGCGATCACGAGCAGGTAGAAATGAACGCCGATCAGTAGCCGCCGCCGGTCCATGATGTCCGCGATGGCCCCCGCAGGCAGCGCCAGGAACATCACCGGCAAGCTGTCTGCCGCCTCGACGAGCGCGACCAATGACGGCGACGAGGAAAGCGACGTCATGAGCCAGCCGGCGCCGACGTCCTGCATCCAGGTGCCGACGTTCGACACGATCGTGGCGATCCAGAGGTTGCGAAAGAGCGCCGTCCGAAGCGGCGCCCAGGCGCTTGCGATCGTGCCTGCGCCGGGTTCGGTCCCGGAATCGTCCGGAGTCATGCGTTTTCGCTCCGCCGCGTTCTCGTCAAAGCTCCATTGCGAGCTGGTCGATGTAGCACCAGCTCCAGTCCTCGCCTGGCTCGAGCGACGTGATGATGGGGTGATGCGTCGCGTGGAAGTGCTTGGTCGCGTGCTTGTTCTTCGAATCGTCGCAGCACCCGACGTGCCCACAGGTGCGGCACAGGCGGAGATGCACCCAGGTATCGCCCATTGCGAGGCATTCCTCGCAGCCGTCCGTGTTGGGAACGTCCGTCGTCACTCGATCGAGATGCGTGCAGGAAGCGGGCATGGCGTTGTTCCTTTCGTGGATCTGACAGGCGTTCGATCCTTTCGAATCACGGTGCGCACGGCAATCGCAGCCAGAGCCGGTTGTGACCGTCTTCGTAGGCGTAGCGGGCGCGAGACGCGAGCCGCGCGACCAGTTGCACACCGAGGCCGCCGACCGCGCGCGACATTGCCGTGGCGTCGTGGGCGGGTTGCGGGCGGGCGGCGAGCCGGGCGAGAGGATCGTAGGGCTTGGCGGCGTCCTCGTAGAGGAGCGCAATGCCGTCGGATGCCTTCGTCAGCACGACGCGCACGGTCGCGTCGCAGTCCCCGCCGTAACCATGCAGCACGGTGTTGGTGAAGAGCTCTTCGACCACCAGGATCAGCTTCAGGACGTCGTCATGCGCGATCCCATGGCGTGCGCAGAAGTCCTCCACGAAGGACGCCGTTTCAGCTAGCATATTCATGCGGGCCGGGAAGACTCGACCCTCGTCGGAGTTCGTCAATGCCCAATCCAGGTTTGGAAATGACGGCGTGCAGCAGTCGACATGCCGCTTGCATACACGCGTCCGCACACCGCGTGCAGATCCGATTCTACCTTTCGTGCATCCTCGGGGGCATTTGCCGTATCGCGCGATGGCGGCGATCGGCCCTGTCGATCGTCGCAACCGCGTCGATGCTGGCACTCCCTCCGGCGATCGCAGCCGACAACGGCATCGGACAGGTCAAGGTCGCCAAGGGACGCGTGACGGTCGAGCGCCGCGGCCAGACGCTGCCGGTCGAGATCGGCGCCCGCCTGCAGACCTCCGACATCGTGCGCACGGGCGACGACGGCTCGGTGGGCATCACGATGAACGACAACTCGCTCCTCTCGGTGGGACCCAACAGCATGCTGTCGCTCGACCGCTTCGACTACGACGGTGCGACGCAGCGCGGGCAGTTCGACTCGTCGCTGCAGAAGGGTTCCGTGGTCGTCATTTCCGGACGCATCGCCAAGCAGTCGCCGGACGCGATGACGGTGAAGACGCCGTCGGCGATCCTCGGCGTGCGCGGCACGGAATTCGCGGTCAGCGTCAATGACTGAAGGGTCAGTGCCGATATGCGGGCGCATGATCGCGGGAGCGCTGATGGCGGTGCTGCTTGCGGCGTGCGCGCAGACGAGCGGCATCGTCGTGCTGTTGCCGGAGAAGGACGGGAACAAGACGGCGGTGGTCGTCAAGGACGGTGACAAGGAAATCGTGCTCGACCAGCCGTACGCCGCAGCGCGGCGGTCACCGCTTGGAACGCGTGCGGATACGACCACGCCGCAGGAGGTTCAGGCGCGGTTCGGACCGGCATTGGCGGCCCAGCCCGCGCGTCCCACCGCATTTACGCTCTACTTCGTCGAAGGCAAGGACGAGTTCACCCCCGATTCGCAAAAGCTGGTCGAGACGGTCTTCACCGAAATCGCGAGCCGCCCGGTGCCCGACATCCTGGTGATCGGCCATACCGACGGCGTCGGCACCGACCAGGTCAACGATGCGCTCGCGCGTCGACGTGCCGAAACGGTACGGGCCGAGCTGATCCGCCGCGGCGTGGCGCCGGAAAACGTGCAGGCGATCGGACGCGGGAAGCGGGATCCGCTCGTTCCGACCCCCGACAACGTCGCCGAGCCGCGCAACCGGCGCGTCGAGATCGTCGTGCGCTAGCGGGCGGTTACGGCCCGCCTGGTTCACGCCCCCGCAACCAGCGGCCCGTTCCAGCGAAGCACAATCAGCGAGAGGTCGTCGGAGGCCTCGCAGTCCCCGACGAATGCCGCGATGTCCGTGCGGAGCGCTGCGACGATCGTGGCAGGATCGGCGCCGCGGTCGCGAAGCTCGCGCAGACATGCTTCGATGCGTACGTTGCCGTACAAGGCTTCCGCGGCATTCTGCGCCTCGGTCACGCCGTCCGTGACGAGGCAGATCGTCTCGCCCGCCTGCACGCGATGGCGCGCGCCTCGATAGTCGAAGCCATCGACCGTGCAAAGTGGCGGCCCGTCGCCGTCGTCGAGACGAGGGATCGCGGTGTCGCCAGGACGCAGGACGTACGGATTGTCGTGCCCGGCGTTGCAATACGACAGCTCGCCGGTGACGAGATCGAGGATCGCCGTAAACGCGGTGACGAAGAGCATTTCCGGATTGTCGCGCGACACTTCCGCGTTCGCGTCGCGCATCAGCTCGCCGATCGTCGCGTCGGGCGATCGCAACGTTGCGCTCTTGAACAGCGCCCTGCTGACGGCCATGAAGATGCTCGCCGACAATCCCTTGCCCGCCACGTCGCCAATCGAAATGAAGATCCGGTCGGCATCGAGACGGAAGAAATCGTAGAGGTCGCCCCCTGTTTCGCGCGCGGGCACCATCGCCGCCGCCACCTCGATGCGAGGATCGCCGCGGAGGAAATCGGTGGTGGGAAGAAGGCCCGTCTGGATGCGGCGTGCGGCCTCCAGCTCGCCGGCCATGCGTGCGTTGTGCTCGCGCGCGACTTGCATCTCCGCCTCCAGCTTCCTCCGCTGCCGCGTGGCCTCGGCAAGCGAGAGTGCAAGGAGCGCGCCAAAGAAGACGAGCAGACCTGCGCTCGGGATCAGCGCGTCGAACAGCGACCGCTGGGTGCGAAAGGCGAGGTAGCCGGCGCCCGCCATGATCGCCACGCACACCAGCACCAGCGCAACGACGTAGCGTGGCGGG
>Ga0070665_100002518_pt1 | contig 20132 bp, 17 predicted proteins | sample KBSS13metaG_FD_65862 | JGI IMG/M metagenome (GOLD analysis project Ga0070665, IMG submission 65862) | Switchgrass rhizosphere microbial communities from Kellogg Biological Station, Michigan, USA - KBS S1-3 metaG | ecosystem: Host-associated > Plants > Roots > Rhizosphere > Soil ...
TGAGCTATGTCTGCGACGCGACGGACGAGATTGCCGACTCGATGCTGCGCGCGATTCGCCGCGCGCTTTGACGCCCGGCGGGGTGCCCTACAAGCCCAGCACGGTTCCGGTCAGGCCCGGCTCGCCGGTCGCCCAGATCTCGTCGAAGCGCGTTGCGAGCGGACTCGTCGCCTGTGGCATCGCGATCGCGAGCGTCGCGCGCGGCTGGTCGATATGGTAGCGATGCAGGAAATGGCGCTGGTCCACGATGAGGAGCGGGTCCATTGCCGTGCGCGCGCCCTCGCCGGTGCGATAGACCGTCATCGCGTGGCCGTATGTCCGCAGGAGCGACGCAAGGCGGGGCGCCGAGGTCTCGATCCATCGCGTGTCGTGCACGATGATCTCGAGGCGCGCATTGGGAATGCGCAGGAACGCCGCCAGGGCGCCGGTGCGCTTTTCGGTGCTCCACCCGCCCTCCGACAGGTCGATGTCGAAAACCGAGATGCGCGCGCGCGCAAAACCGACCAGCGTGTCGATCGCGGCGGTCTGGGCGGCCACGGTGTCGAGCCGCACCTCGCGCGGCGTGTCCGCCTCCAGTGGAGTGGCGAGGGGGTCAGGCGTCGATGCGGGCGTATCCATGTCGATACCATTGGTGGAGAAGCGCCCGCGCGGGCGCAGGGAGCGATCCGCATTCGCGAGCGTCGAGTTGGCGCCGGTCCGCGAGGCGCATCAGCATTTCCCTGCCCGCGGCCGGCATCGTCGTCGCTTCTCCGTTCATGTAGAACGCATCGTCATCGTAGAGAAACTGGGTGGCGCGGTCGAGTGTGATCCCCGACCGGGCGATGCGCCGCGCGAAGGACACGCCCGCCAGCAGCGGCGAAGGCTGCGTGAATTGCACCGAAGCCTTCGGCTCCGACAGAAAGATTCCGAGGAAGCGTGCGACGTCGTGCCGGTTCCAGCGCAGTTGCGCGAGCGTCTTCGCGACCTCGCGCCGCATGGCGTTGTCGATGCGGCCCGGACGGCGTGCGGGCACAATGCCAGCATCGGTGTAGCGGCCCGGGAGTGCGACCTCGTCGCGCAGGTAATCGAAGAATGCTTCCCCGATTTCCGTGTTCGACGCGGCGCGGAAGCCGATCGAATAGGTCGTGCACGCGTCGATGGCGACGCCGTCGTGTGCGAACTGCGGCGGAAGGTAGAGCATGTCGGATGCGTCCAGAACGGCGTCGTGGCGCGGTTCGAAACGCGCGAGGATCTTGAGCGGCAGATCCGGCACGAGGGACAGATCGCGCTGCTTGCCGTAGCGCCACCGGCGGCGGCCAGGCCCCTGCAGCAGGAACACATCGTAGGAATCGACGTGCGGTCCGACGCCGCCCCCGGGCGCAGCATAGCTGACCATCAGGTCGTCCAGCCGCGCGAACGGGAGGAACGCGAACCGGCGCAGCAGGGCATCGGCTTCCGCGTTCGCAAGATTCGCACCCTGCACGAGGAGGGTCCAGCGCGATGGTGGAAGGCGTCTCAGTTCACGCGCGGGAAAGGGCCCGTGCGCGAGCGACCATCGCCCGCGTTCGCGCATGACAAGGCGCGACTCGAATTCGTCCCGCGAGGCGAGGTCGAAGAGCTCTCCGCGCGTGAAGATGCCCTGGAAACCAGGAATCGCGCCGCGCACGAGACATGCATTCTTCTGCCAGAAACGCGTGAGGAATGCAGCCGGCGAATGACCCCCCAGGAGCGTGCGCGACGCTGAGGCGGTCATCGGTCGGACTCGTGTATCCCGGCTCCCGAGGCCCGGCAGTCGGACGGTACAATCATGCCATTGCCGGATGCTGCCCGCGTTCCCGTCGGAACGCCGGACCGAAGGCACCCCCCATCCCTCCGTACTTCCGCGAGCCCCCCTCGATGAACGTCTTCGCCAATACCGTGGTCACCATCACCTTCAAGCTCTATGACGCTCGCAACACGCTGCTCGAAGAAGCGCCCGAGCCCATTGCGTACCTGCACGGAGGTCACTCCGGCATTTTTCCCAAGATCGAGGAAGCGCTCAACGCCAAGAAAGTCGGCGACTCGATCTCGGTGACGCTCGAGCCGATCGACGCGTTCGGCGAATACGATTCCGAGATGATGCGCGTCGAGCCGGTCGGGAACCTTCCGGCCGACATCGCCGTCGGTGGCCATCTCGTTGCCGAGCAGGACGGGCACGAAGTCGTCTGGCGGGTGACGGACATCGCCGACGGCAAGGCCGTGCTGGACGGCAATCACGAGCTTGCGGGCCAGCGCTTGCGCTTCGACTGCACCGTGGTCGACATCCGGCCGGCCACCAAGGAAGAGATCACGCACGGCCACGTCCACGGTGCGGGCGGCCACCATCACTGAGGTCGGACACTGAGCGGCGCCTGGCGTCATCGAAGCGGGCGGCATGCAGGTCACGGCTCGGCAAGCTTCTTCAGCGCATAGAGCGCGGCGAGCGCATCCCGCGGCGGCAGCGCGTCGGGGTCGAGCGACGCGAGATGGTCGAGAACCGCCGACACGCGATTGACCGCATCCGCGCCATCCGTTGCCGCGGACGCCACTGCCACGGACGCCACTGCAAACAGATCGGACTGGTTCGCCGACCGCGCCGAGAATCGATCAAGCCGCGACAGGTACGAGCGCGCCTGGCGGATCGTCTCGGCAGGGACGCCGGCGAGCCTTGCGACCTGCAGGCCGAAGCTCTGGTTGGCGGGGCCTTCCTCGACGGCGTGCAGGAAGACGATGCCGTCCCGATGCTCCACCGCATCGAAATGCACGTTGGCGCAACCTTCGATCTCGGCCGGCAGCGCCGTCAGCTCGAAGTAATGCGTGGCGAAGAGCGCGAGGCTGCGATTCTTCTCCGCGAGACGATGCGCGATGGCCCAGGCGAGCGCGAGGCCGTCGAAGGTCGACGTCCCGCGGCCGATCTCGTCGATCAGCACCAGGCTTTCCGGCGTGGCGCGATTCAGGATGTATGCGGCTTCGGTCATCTCGACCATGAACGTCGAGCGGCCGCCCGCGAGGTCGTCGGACGCGCCGATCCGCGTATAGATGGCATCGAGCGGGCCGAGGACCGCACGCTTCGCGGGCACGAAGCTGCCGCAAGCGGCAAGCAGCGCTATTACGGCTGTCTGCCGCATGTACGTGGACTTGCCTCCCATGTTGGGCCCGGTGACGACGAGGAGCCGGCGCCCGCGCGACAGCGACACGTCGTTGGGAATGAAATGCTCGACCTGGCGCTCGACCACGAGGTGGCGTCCGCCTTCGATCTCGACCCCAGGTTCGGTCCTGAACTCGGGGCGCGCCAGCTTGAGCGTCTCCGCACGCTCGGCCAGATCGGCGAGGACGTCGAGCGTTGCCAGCGCATGTGCCGTTTGTTGCAGAGGCACGATGGCTGTCGCGAGCTCTTCGAGCAGTTCGGAGAAGAGGCGCCGCTCGCGCGCGAGCGCACGCTCCTGCGCCGACAGCGCGCGGTCCTCGTACGACTTGAGCTCGGGCGTGACGTAGCGCTCGGCATTCTTGAGCGTCTGGCGGCGTCGATAGCCCTCGGGAATCCGAGCGACGTGCGCGTTCGTCACCTCGATGTAGAAACCGTGGACGCGGTTGTACTCGACCTTGAGGCTCGCGATGCCCGTGCGCTCGCGCTCGCGACGCTCGAGCTCGACCAGGAATTCACCGCAGTTCGCGTCGATGCCGCGAAGCTCGTCCAGCTCCGTGTCGTAGCCCTCTGCAATCACTCCGCCATCACGGAGCTGGGCGGCGGGCTCGGCCGCGATCGCACGTGCGAGCAGCGCATGCCAGGCCGGATCGACTGCCAGCCCCGACGCCGTTTCGCGCAGCAGCGGCGGATCGAATGCCGCGACGTGCGATGCAAGGTCCGGCAGCACGGCAAGGGTGTCCCGCAATCCGGCGAGGTCGCGCGGTCGAGCCGTGCCGAGCGCGATTCGCGATACCACGCGTTCGACGTCGACCGTTGCGCGCAGCGCTTCGGCGATCCGATCGCGATCGGCAGGGCGGGCGCACAATGCATCGATCGCGTCGTGGCGCGCCGACGTCCTCGTGCGGTCGCGCAGCGGCTCGGTGAGCCATTGCCGCAGGCGGCGGCTGCCGGCGGCGGTGACGCACTGGTCGAACAGCGAATAGAGCGTCGGCGCCGGCTCGCCGGCGAGCGTGGCCGTGATCTCCAGATTGCGCCGCGTCGCGGGATCCAGCGCGACGAACTCGCTCGCCGTCTCGACCGAAAGCTCGCGCACGTGCGCGAGCGTGCCCTGCTGCGTGGCGGCGGCATAGCCCAAGAGCGCGCCGGCGGCACCGGTCGCAAGGGGCACGTCGGCGACGCCGAATGCGGTCAGATCCTGCGTGCCGAGCTGGCGCGCGAGCGCGCGCGCCGCGGCGTCGCGATCGAAATGCCACACCGGCAGCCTGCGGGTCGGTGGCATGCCCGCACGGGCTTCCGGTAGCTGGGCGTCCTCGGGGACGAGCAGTTCGGCAGGCTCGAGTCGCTCCAGCAGGGCTCCGAGCTCGCCTGCCGGGACTTCCGTCAGCACCAGCCTGCCGGACGCGAGGTTGAGCCACGCGATGCCGGCGCGGCTCTTCGCGCAGACGATCGCAGCAAGAAGCGCGTCGCGCTTGGGTTCGAGCAGGTTCGCTTCCGTCAGCGTGCCAGGCGTGACGATGCGCGACACCTTGCGCTCGAGCGGGCCCTTGGTCGTTGCCGGGTCGCCGTACTGCTCGACGATGACGACGCTTTCGCCCTGCTTCATCAGGCGCGCGAGATGTTGCTCGATCGCGTGGTGGGGAACCCCGGCCATGGGAATCGGCGCGCCCGCCGACTGTCCACGCGCGGTCAGCGTGATGTCGAGACGTCGCGAGGCATTCCGTGCGTCGTCGAAGAAAAGCTCGTAGAAATCGCCCATCCGGTAGAACACGAGCTTGTCCGGATGCTCCGCCTTGACGCGCAGGTATTGCTGCATCATCGGCGTGTGGCCGTCGTGCGCCTGCAGCGAAGTCATGGAGTGGTCGGTCGGCAACGCAGCGTCGCCGCGGCAATCGCGGCACGCGGAATTTTACGCCGCGGGATGCATCCGGTCGTCCGCCGGTCACGCCGCCGCAGCGTACCCCCCCGCAGGACTTGTCGGTGCCCTTCGCGGACCACCCCACACGCGACGCCGTGCGGGGGTGGGCGTCCGGCGCGTCAGTCGTCGCGGGTAAGCACGCCGGCCAGCTGGTTGCCCGTTCCCACGAGGTAGAGCGTGTAGGTATGGCCTGCGTCGAACTCGACAGCGGGCATGCTCAGCACGACATTGGTGGTGCCCGCGAGGTCGAAGTTGATCGAATAGACATCCTGCGTGAACGCGACGTAGCTCGACGCCGCATTCGTGCCGAGTCCCGCCACCTTCAGCGCGAAGTTCACGAGGACGTCGACCGCGCCGAGGTTGGAGGCGACGTTGACGAAGCGGACGCGCGCGCCATTGGCTGCGCCCGGCAGGTTGTTGTCGTTCAGCACCAGCGCCATCTGCGCGCCCGGCGTCCCGGTGACCACGAACGACGTGTCGGTCGCGGGCGCGAACGGGGGCTGCGCGCTTGCGATCACCGCGCCTGGCGTCGCGGCCGATTCCGCCGTCACGTTGTGCGTCCCCGCCGCGAACACCGAGTAGCTCGACGCGCCCTGGTAAGGCACGTTCGCAAACGCCACGACACTGTCGACGAACGTATTGATGACGGCCGTTCCCGGGGCTGCGGCGACCATCTTGAGCTGCGCGATCTTGCTGTTGACGATAGCCGCTGCGCCGGAGGAATCGACGTTCATCAGGGCGGCGTTGACGAGCGTCCCGCTGCCTTTGGTGTACGCGATCATCTGGTACGAGCCCTGGTTGACGAAGGGCAGCTGCCCGGCGTCGTAGATCACCTGCTTGCTGTTGGCGAGGGTGAAGCGAATCTGGAACGAACCGGGCGTCAGCGTGGCGAACGGCGACGAGCCGTTGAACGCGACGTTGCTGATGTTGGGGGAGGCGTTGTCGAGCGGCGCGCCGGGTGCAGTGATGTAGACGTCCAGCGCGGCCGTGCCGAAGGCGGCATTGGTGACCCGCAGCACGAACTGCCCGCTGTTGGGCGCGGTCGGTACCTGGTCCACGATCAGCTGCGCGAGCGGCGCGGACGCGGTGCCGTAGACGACGTAGGTATACAGCGCGTCGCCGTTCAGGGGCAGCGTCGTGTCGATGATGGTCGACGTGCCGCCGGCGACGCTCACCTTGAACTCCTGCGTTCCGGCATCGACCTGGTCGTATCCCGTGACGCCCTCGAAGGGCAGACCGGTGACCGGCGTGTTCGAGCCCACGGAGATCGTGATGGGGCTGCTGTCGACGAGGGCGTTCATGAAGCGGACCTGCGCCGAACTGGAGCCGCTGTTGCTCTTGCTGCAGCCGCCGGCGAAGGCGACGACCAGGCACAGCAGGAAGAGATGAGCGAGGCGACGTAAGGACATTGGAGCTCCGATGCGGGCGGGGACGAAGGACGTCATTTTCGCAGATTGGCGGAAACGCGGACCTGCGTCCGATGGTTTCGAGTTGTAACCGGCGTGGTCAGTCGTCGCGCGTCAGCACACCGCTCAGCTGGCCGGTCGTGCCCATGAGATAGAGGGAGAACGTGTTGCCACTGGTGACGGAGACCGAAGGGAGCGTAAGCAGGATCGAGGTTGTCCCTGCGACGTCGAAACTGACCGAGTAGGCATTCTCGGGCAGCTCGATATACGCCGATGCCGTGTTGGTGTCCACGTTGGCCGCTCGCAGGGCGAAGTTCACGTAGACATCGACGGGGCCGACATTGGGCGCCATGTTGACGAAGCGCACGCGGGCGTTGCCCGGCGTTCCCGGCAGGTTGTTGTCGTTCAGTGTCACGGCAGTCTGCGCACCCGGAGTTCCGGTCACGATGACGGAGGTGTCCGTTGCCGCGACGAACGGTGCCTGCGTGCTGGCGATGATCGCTCCCGGCGACGTCATCGCCTCGAAGGCGACAGTGTGCGTGCCGGCGGACAGCAACTCGTAGCTCGACGCACCCTGGAAGGGAATGTTGGCAAAGGCCACGTTGCCGTCGACGTATGCGTTGACGGGCGACGTGCCGGGTGCTGCATTGACAACCTTGACCTGCGCTATCCGGCTGTTGGCGATGGCACCCGTTCCGGAGGTGTCGAGCACCAGCAGCGCAGCATTCACGAGCACGCCGCTGCCGCGGGTGTAGGCGATGAGCGAGTACGTCGTCCGCTCAGCGAACGCGAACGTGCCGCCGTCGTAGATGACCTGCTTGGTATTCGGCAGCGTCATGCGGACCTGATAGGTCGCGGGCGTGAACAGCGTGAAGGTCGTGATGGCGCCGTAACCCGCGTTGCTGACGTTCGGCGAGAGGTTGTCGAGCGCGACGCCCGGCAGTGTCACGTAGACATCGAGACCGGCGCTGCCGTATGCCGCGTTGGTGACGCGCAGCAGGAACTGATTCTCACCCGGCGGATTGACCAGCACGTCCGAGACCTGCTGCGCGGCCGGCGCGGACGACGTGCCGTAGATCAGGAAGGTCGACGAGGAGTCGTCGATGAAAAGCGTCGTGGTGTCGAGGATCGTCGCGTCACCGCCGGCGACGCTGATCTTAACTTCGTTGAGGCCGGCGTCGATGTTCTGATAGCCGGTGAGTCCTTCGAACGGAAGATTGTTGATGACGTTGTTTTTCGAGATCGTGACATCGATGGGGCCCCCACCGATCATCACGTTGAAAAAGCGCACGTGCGCAGGCAGGGTGACGATGAAGCCGCCACTTTCGAAGCTGCAGCCGACGAGAATCGCGGGAACCGCAAGAATCGCCAAGGCGCACAGCGCCCCGAACCACGAGCGCGCACGTCGAATTAGCATCATGAAGGTGAGGAGTCGAATGGGATTCGGGAGGCGCTTCGAACCTGCCGCCGTTCACAGGTGCTGCGACCGCCGCGCTGACTCCGCCCGGGCGCGGATTGCGGGGACGGCGGCGAGGACGGCAGTGCGAGTGCAGGGGCCGTCGACATGCGCGGGCGCGGCTCGATCAAAGCGCGAAACATAACATGGGCGCGTGTTTGCGTGGGCGAGGGCTAACATTTGGTTTCATGCACGCAAATGCGGCAGCCCGTTCGGTGCGACGATGACGCTCATGCTGAGGCCCGGCCGGCTTGCGCTCTCCCTGCTCCGCGACCTGTGGGCGGCGCCGCGCCCGCTCGAGGTCGACCCGTTGGCCCGTGCAGGCGTCGAAGCCTCCGCGGCGGCGATTGGCGCCCTATTGCGCGAGGACCGCGTGGTGTACGGCGTCAACACCGGCTTCGGCCTCCTGGCCCGGACCCGCATCGACGCCGGGCGCCTCGCGGAGCTGCAGCGCGCGCTCCTGCTGTCGCATTGCGCCGGCACCGGTCCGCTCCTCGACGACGCGGTCGTGCGCCTGGCCGTCGCGCTCAAGGCAGCGGCGCTGGGCAGGGGGCATTCCGGCGTCCGCTGGACGGTCGTGGAAGCGCTATGCCGGATGCACAACGCGGGCATCGTGCCGTGCATCCCGGCGCAGGGATCGGTCGGGGCATCCGGTGACCTCGCGCCGCTCGCCCACCTGTCGGCGGTCCTGATCGGCGAGGGCAGGGCGCGCGTCGAGGGTCGCGTGGTCGCCGCGGCCGATGCGCTGGCCGCCGCGGGCCTGCAACCGCTCGAGCTGGCGCCGAAGGAGGGACTTGCGCTCCTGAACGGCACCCAGGTGTCGACGGCGCTTGCGCTGGCATCGTTGTTCGCGGCCGAGCGCGTCATGGCGGCGGCCTTCGTCGCGGGCGCGCTGGCGGTCGATGCATGCCTTGGCAGCGATACGCCGTTCGACGCGCGCATTCACGCCGTGCGCGGACATCGCGGGCAGATCGACGCCGCGGCCGTTTATCGCACGCTGCTCGATGGCAGCGCCATCCGCGCGTCGCATCAGGACTGTCCGCGCGTGCAGGATCCCTACAGCCTGCGCTGCCAGCCGCAGGTGATGGGCGCGTGTCTCGACCAGATGCGCCATGCCGCCGACGTGCTGCTGATCGAGGCTAACGCCGTCTCCGACAATCCGCTCGTCTTTGCCGGCGATCGCGACGCGAGCATCCTTTCGGGCGGCAACTTCCACGCCGAGCCCGTCGCATTCGCGGCCGACAACCTGGCACTTGCGATCGCTGAAATCGGGGCATTGTCCGAGCGCCGGATTGCACTTCTGATGGACGCCAACCTGTCCGGACTGCCGCCGTTCCTCGTGGCGGATGGCGGCGTCAACTCGGGCTTCATGATCGCGCACGTGACGGCGGCAGCGTTGGCCTCGGAGAACAAGGCGCTCGCCCATCCGCATTCGGTCGATTCGCTTCCCACCTCCGCGAACCAGGAAGATCACGTGAGCATGGCGACGAGCGCCGCACGGCGCCTCGCGCCCATGACCGCGAACACGGCCGGCATCGTGGCGATCGAGCTTCTCGCCGCCGCGCAGGGCGTCGACTGGCGGCGCCCTCTGGGAACGTCGCGACGACTTGCGGACGCCCACGCGATCGTTCGCGGCGCCGCGCGATTCTGGGACCGCGACCGCGCATTCTCACCCGATCTCGAAGCGATGCGAGAGCAGGTCGAGCGGGGCGAATTCCTCCCGTTTACCGGGATTCTGCCGCTGCCGGATCCGATCTGAGCGAGCGGCGGAGCGCGGCGAGCGTCAGCGTGCCGATGACACCGCCCGCCGCATCGACGACTCCGGCGGCGTCGACATCGGCCGCGAGCAGTAGCGAAAGCGCATCGCGCAGATTGGCGTCGCTTGCGACCCGCGGCGCGCCCGGAGGCGGCGGCGAGGTGGTGGCAACGGCTGCGACGGTGGCGAGCGACAGGCGCTTGAGCGCGCGATCGGTGCCGACGAATTCCGCGACGAACGCATCCGCGGGATGCGCGAGGATCGCCTCCGGCGTGTCGTACTGGACGAGCCTGCCTGCGCGCATGATCGCGATGCGCGTGCCCATGCGGATCGCCTCGTCGATATCGTGGGTGACGAAGACGATGGTCTTGCCGAGCTCGCGCAGGATGCGCAGGAACTCGTCCTGCAGGCTTCCGCGCGTGATCGGGTCGATGGCGCCGAAGGGCTCGTCCATCAGCATCACCGGCGGATCGGCAGCCAGCGCGCGCGCGACGCCGATGCGCTGTTTCTGCCCGCCCGACAGCTCGCGCGGAAACCGGTCGCGCATCGTCGCGGGATCCATGCGCACGAGCGCAAGCAGGAAATCGACGCGCGCGTCGATCCGCGCCTCGTCCCATCCCAGAAGGCGCGGCACCGTTGCGACGTTCTCCGCGATCGTGAGATGCGGAAACAATCCCACCTGCTGGATCACGTAACCGATCGATCGCCGCAACGTCACCGCGTCGACATGGGTGACGTCGCGGCCACCGACCTCGATCGTTCCCGCATCGGGCTCGATCATGCGGTTCACCATGCGCATGGTCGTGGTCTTGCCGCATCCTGACGGGCCGATCAGCACGCAGATCTCGCCCGCGCCGATGGCGAGCGTGAGCGCGTCGACTGCGGGCGCGGCGTCGGCGGCGAAGCGCTTGGTGAGCCCGCGGAGCGTGATCATCAGTTAGCGGATGCCGCGCGGCGTCAACCGTCGCTCGAGGGTGCCGAACAGATAGTCGGTGGAAAGCGAGAGCAGCGTCACCGGAATGGCGCCGACCAGGAGTTGTGGCATCGCCATCATCGCGATGCCGGCGGTGATGAAATCGCCGAGGCCGCCGCCGCCGATGAACGCGGCGAGCACGGCGCCCGACACGACTTGCACGGCGGCCGTGCGCAAACCGGCGAACACGACGGGAATGGCAAGCGGCGTCTCGATCTGGCGCAGGATCTGCGATGGCGTCATGCCCATGCCGCGGGCCGCATCGACGACGTCGGCCTCGACACCCTGCAGACCGGCGATGGTATGCGTGAGGATCGGTGGCAGCGCGAGCAGCGTGAGCGCCACGAGGGACGGCGCGAAGCCCGTGCCGAGCAGCGGCAGCACGAGCGCCAGCACGGCCAGCGACGGCAGCGTGCGCCCGATATTCGCGATGTTGATCGCCGCCAGGGCAGCGCCGGCCTTGCGCGCCGCGAATACGCCGGCGGGAATCGCGATGGCGGCGGCAAGCAACAAGGCCGAGGCCGAGATCGTGACGTGTACGCCAAACGCGGTCGCGAATTGCGCGCGGTGGAGGAGCAGGTATTGCCAGGCGTCGACGAACATGCGCTTCGGCTCGTCAGGCGGTGCGGCGCCGGCGGAGCGTGCGCTCCAGTGCCGCGAGCGACAGGTCGACGCCCACCGCGAGCGCGCACGCGGTCAACGCGCCGGCCCAGATCTTGGGCGGGTGGTCGGTGGCAATGCCGTTGAAGATCAGCGTGCCGAGCCCGCCCGCATTGACATACGCGGCGGCGACCGTAACGCTGATGACCGTCACGGCGGCGACGCGCAGGCCCGCGATGATCACCGGCAGCGCGAGGGGCAGTTCGACTCTTGCCAGCACCTGGCGGGCGTTCATGCCCATCCCGCGCGCCGCGTCGACGATTTCGAACGGAACGTTGCGGATTCCGGTGGCGACGTTGCGTATGAGGATCAGCAGCGAGAATGCGACCATTGCGATGATCGCGTTTGTGCGTCCGAGACCTACCACCGGGATCAGCAGCGCTAGGAACGCCAGGGTTGGAATCGTGTAGAGAAAACCGGCGAGCGCGATCGCGGCCGCGTAGACGCGCTGATGGCGCGCGGCGACGATGCCGACCGCCAGCGAGATCGCGAACGAGATCGACAGCGCCGTGAGGGAGATCGTGACGTGCTCCCACAGCGCGATGGCCACCTGGTCCCAGTTGCGCAAAAACCAGGTCATGCGCGCGCGACCGCAGCGAGCGCGCCGCCTCGCAACAGTGCGTCCATGCGGTCGATGTCGGGACCGAGCGGCCGGTCGACGTCGAGCACGGGTACGCCTTTGCGCACGACTGCGTACGCATCGCGGGTGCCGGCGCCGAGCGTCGTGCGATCCGTGCCACGGAGATCGATCGCCTGCGCCGCGATCAGGAGCTCGATCGCGACGAGGTAGCGCGCCTTCTCGACCGCGATCGCGAGCTTTTCGGCGCCGAGCAACGCGAGCGTGGCGTGATCCTCGACGCCTTCGGAGACCGGGAAAAAATCGAGCGAGCCCGGATTGGCCTCACGGCGGATGCCCGACCACAATGCGGTCAGCGTCTTCTGCACCGTGGCGAAACCGGAATGCGCGGGTCCGCGGCGCGTGAGTTGCAGCGGCAACTCGGTGAACGCCGGCGACATGAATCGCAGGCAGCGCTGCACCGCAAGGCTCGCGACCTGCGCGAGCGCGATGGCCGTCGCGTCGAGCGCAACGGCCAGGGCGGGCAGATGAAAGTTGCCGTTCGACAGCATCGCGCCGTCGGCGGTGACGAGCGGGCTTTCGGCCGCGCTGTTCAATTCGATCTCGACCTGTGCGCGCGCTTCGCCGGATATCCAGCGGAGCGCGCCGTGCACCTGCGCGACGGCGCGAAACGACAGCGGGTCCTGCACGCGGCGGGCGGCGCCGAGCGTGAGTAGCGCGCTGCCATCGAGCAAGGCGATCAAGTCCGCGGCCGTCTCGCGCTGGCCGGGCGCCGGTCGCGCAGACGTGGCGCGCGGGTCGAGCGGCGACAGGTTCGCGCGAAATCCTTCGCACGACAGCGCGACCGCAGTCAGCCATTGCTGTTGCAGCAGGATGACATCGTGCAGCGTGAGCGCAGCCGCGCCAATCGTCGCGGCGTTGGCGCTGATGAGTGCCAGTCCATCCTTGGCGCCGAGCACCACCGGGGCGAGTCCGGCGCGCATGAGCGCATCGGTCGAGCGGACACCGCCATGATCGGCGGCGCCTTCGCCCTGCATGGCGAGCCCGATGTGGGCGAGCGGGGCGAGATCGGCCACGCTGATCGAGCCCGTGCGCGGTACCACGGGAACGACGTCGCGGTTCAGCATCGCCACGAGCGCGTCGAACACGGCGGGCGAAACACCCGACCCGCCAGCCGCCATGCCTGCGATCCGCGCGAACATGATGGCGCGCACTGCGGCCGCGTCGAGTTCGGGCCCGACGCCGACCGCACGCGCGCGCACGGCGCGCTGCTGGTATTCCGCCAGCTCGTGCGCGGGAATGCGCGCACCGGTGTTGGCACCGAGCGCCGAGTTGAGCCCGTAGATCGAATCCGGTGCCGCGGCCAGCCTGTCCACGACATCGCGTGCCTGGACGAGGCGATCACGAACCACGGGTGCGACGGCAATCGGCTCGCGTCGGCGCGCGACGGCAGGCACGTCGTCAAGGGTGACCGGCCGTGCGCCGATCGTGATGGTCATGGGAAGGCGCGTCGCCGCGGCGGCTCGCGCTTCAGCGGACGATGCCCTTGGCCTTCAGGAACTCGCGTGCGACGTCCTTCGGCTCCATCTTTTCGCCGTCGACCTTGTAGTTCATCTCCGCCATCGTTGATTCGTCGAGCGTCGCGCTTACCCGATTCAGGATGTCGGCGATCTTGGGATTCGCGTCGAGCGCGTCCTTGCGCACAACGGGCACGACGTAGTAGGGCGGCCACAGGTTCTTGTCGTCCTTCAGCCGCTTGAGCTTGAGCGCGCTGATCATGCCGTCGGTGGCGTAGCCGTTGACGACGTCGATCTGCTTGTTGGCGAGCGCCTGATAGCGCAGCCCGATCGCCATCTGGAGGTCTTCCTTGAAGTCCATGTTGTACTTCGCCTTGAGACCGGGCAGCCCGTCCTTGCGGTCGCGAAACTCGGGGCCCGCGCCGAGCTTCAACTCCTTCGACACCTTGGCGAGATCGGTCAGCGTCTCGAGCTTGTATTGCGCCGCCGTGTCGGGACGCACGACCATGTTGTACGTGTTGTTCACGGGCGCCTCGTTCAGCACCACCAGGCCGCGGGCCGCATAGTCGGCCTTGACCTTGTCGTAGACGGCCTTCTGATCCGTCATCGGCTCCTGCTTCATCACCGCGAGCAGGATCGTCCCGGTGTATTCGGGATAAAGGTCGATCTGCTTTTCCTCGAGCGCCTTGTGCGCGATCAGCGTGCCGCCCAGGTTGATCTTGCGCTCGACCTTGATGCCGTTCGCCTCCAGCGCCTGCGCATAGAGCTCGGCCAGGACGAACTGCTCGGTGAAGTTCTTCGACCCCACGCGCACAGTGGGCTGGGCATTCGACGCGAGCGCGAACAGCGCGGCGAACGCAAGCGCTGCCGCGGCGCAGATACGGCTCGTTCTCATCGACGTCTCCCTGAATGATCCGTCCGCGATTGCCGGACGGGCGACCGATTCTGCCGGTGGGCTCCACGGGCGTCAATCGCGGCCGCCGTTTCAATCGGCGCGGATATTGGCCTCGCGCGCCAGCTTGGCCCAACGCGCGGCCTCGGTCCTCTGCATGGCGGCGAACTCCGCGGGCGTGTTGCCGACGGGCTCCGCGCCCAGCGTGGCGATTTTCTCACGCACGTCCGGTGCGGCGAGCGCCTTCGCGATCTCCGCATGCAATCGATCGACGATCACCGGTGGCGTGCCGGCGGGCGCAACCAGCGCGTACCAGGACGTGACCTCGAATCCCGGCAATCCGGATTCCGCGATCGTGGGAAGATCCGGCGCAGCCGCGATGCGCCGCGGGCTGGCGACGCCGAGTGCCACCACCTTGCCCGTTTTCACGTGCGGAAGCGCTGCCGAGCTCTGCGCAAAGAAAAGCTGCACGTCACCTGCCAGGACGGCTGTCGTCGCAGGTCCGACGCCATTGAACGGCACGTGCACGATGTCGATCCCCGCCATGCTTTTCAGGAGCTCGCCGGCGAGATGCGGGCCGCTGCCGTTGCCGGGCGAAGCATAGTTGAGCGTTCCGGGCTTCGCCTTGGCGAGCGCGATCAACTCGGCGAGGCTCTTCGCCGGGACGCCGGGATTGACGATCAGGACATTCGGCACCGAGGCGATGACCGTGATCGGCGCGTAATCCTTCGCCGGATCGTAGGGCAGCTTCGAATAGAGCGATGGCGCGATCGTGAGGTTGCCGGTGGGCGCGAGCGTCAGCGTGTAACCGTCGGGGGCGGCCTTTGCACCTTGTTCCATGCCGATGTTGCCACCGGCACCGGGCTTGTTCTCGACGACGAACGGCTGGCCGAATGCTTGCGACAGCCTGTCGCCGACGAGTCGCGCCAACGCATCCGCGGGACCGCCCGGCGGAAACGGCACCAGGATGCGCACGGGCTTGGTGGGGTAAGTCTGAGCGCATGTGTCGACGGGAGCGCCAAGCGCGAGAGCGCCAGCCATCAGGACGGCAGCCAGACGAAGCGCAGCGTGCATTGATATCCTTTCAGGTGGAGGCGCCATTCATCGCAGCTCTCGATAACCGAGCGCATCGATGGCGCGGGCATTGCCCGCCAGTATCGCGTAATCGTTTTCCTTGACGCGTGCAAAGCCGTAGAGCAGAAGGGCCGCGCGCACATCGGCGAGTTCAGGCGCCGTTGCAACGGTTTCCAGCGCGGTGGTCAGCCGGTCGCGCGTCCCGGCGGGAACGCCCGCGGCGGCAACCAAAAGCGGCAGCGGTGTCGCGGGCGTGCGCGCAATCACGCGCAAGCGCTCCGCGAGCCGCGGCTCGTGACGTTGCAACAGCGCATGCCACCATGCATCCAGCGGTCCGGCATCGGCATCGCCGGCGACCACCGACTCGGCGACCCGGCGCGGCGTGACGAGCGGACCCACGGTTGCCGCGAAGAGGCGGCCCCCGGCCGCGATCGCGGCATGCGCGAACAAAGCGCGGGGCGCCTGATAGCCACTCTGCGAGTCCACCTGCGTATAGGCAAAACGCGCGCCGGCGAGGTCGGCGATCGACGTCGCGGCACTGTCGCTCCGCACCACGATGTCCGTCCAATACACCGGTTGCCGACCGAACGCGTCCGGCGCGGGAATCGGCGCGGCGAGCGGCAGCGGTCGCGGGACGTGCGGCTCGTTCCAGGTAGCCCACGGAAAGCCGCACATCATGCCCGCACCCAGATCCGTGCGCCGCCACAGCAAGGCGAGCGGCTGGGGCGCCGCATGCTCGATCACCGTCAACGGCACGCCGGATGTTTCCGCTACCCAGTCGAACAATCGCCGCCACGCGTCGGCGACCGCAGGTGTCGGCGCGTACATGCGCGCGTTGGCGACCCATTCCATGCGGCTGACGCAATCAGAGATAGCGGAGCGTCTGCCCGATGCCCATGCGCTTCGCCTTGTCGAGCATCGCGGCGCCGAGCGCGATGTCGGAGAGCGACAGGCCGCGGTGCCACAGCAGGATCGTCTCGTCTTCGCGCTCGCGTCCCGCCTTGCGTCCGGCGACGATCTCGCCCAGCTCCGCATGCAGCGTGCGCTCGCTCAGCCTGCCGGATTCGACATGCGCGCGAAGCGATCCGAACGGCCCCGACTTGCACTGCCCCCAATCGTCCACGACGACCTTGTCCATGATTTCGGTCAGCGAGAGCTCGACCGCGCTCATCGTGCCGTACGGGACGACGAACGCGGAGCGCTTGATCCACGCAGTCATGAGCATTGGTGCGGGCGCTTCGAGTCGCGATGCCTCGACGACGATGTCCGCGTTGTCGACGCACGCGTGCCAGTCGGCCGTCGCGATGACGGGCTTGCCCAGGTCGGTCGAAAGTCGCGCCGCAAACGCGTCTCGCGATTCCGGACGTCGCGAGTGGACGCGGATCTCGTCGAAGCGGAACAAGCGATCGAGGAGGCGCACGTTCCAGTACGCCGTGCCCCGCGCACCGATGTGACCGAGTATCCGACTGTCCTTGCGCGCCAGGTACTTTGCGCCGATGGCGGTGACGGCGCCGGTGCGCATGTCGGTCAGCCCGGACGCGTCGATGATCGCCACGGGCTGGCCGGTCTGCGGGTCGAAGAGATTGAGCAGCCCCATTTCCGAGGGCAGGCCGGACCGATAGTTGTCGACGTAATCGCTCACGATCTTGACGCCCGCGAGCGCCATCGGCGCCACGTAGCCGCGCAATACGTTGAAGTGCCCGCGGATCGGCGCGCCGGCGCTGTCGTGCCCGGGCATCAGGTGCATCCGCGGTTCGATCACCGTGCGACCGTTCCCTTGGGCAAGAAGGCCCGCCTCCACCGCTTCGAGGATCTCGTCGTCGGTGAGCGCGAGCGCCGCAACGTCCGGGCCGTTGAGATAGGTGAGCGTGAGTGGCGAGTGGTGAGCGTTCAAGGTTCGGTCTCGACGGCCCGGACTGGATATGGCAACGCTTTGTTGCGCCGGCGTCGACCCGGATTGTGCCAGTTCGTGTCACGCGAAGCTCCGTCATTTCCCGCGAAAACGGGAGTCCATCCGGGTCAGGTCGAAAATGGATGCCCGCCTGCGCGGGGACGACGACGATGTCTTGTCACCTGCTGTGGTCAAGCAGGTCTGGCCTGACTCGGTACACTGGCGGCAGCCGCACCCTGCTCGAGAGGAGGCTTCCATGCTGCAGCGAGTAACGTCGGCGGGCACCCGCCATTCGGACCGGATCGTTCGAGCGCCACGCGGAACGGCGCTGACTGCGCGCTCGTGGCTCACCGAGGCGCCGCTGCGGATGCTGATGAACAATCTCGATTCGGAAGTGGCCGAGAATCCGCAGGAGCTCGTGGTCTACGGCGGGATCGGCCGTGCGGCGCGCAACTGGGAATGCTACGACGCGATCGTTGCTGCGCTCACGGTGCTCGGCGACGATGAATCGCTGCTGATCCAATCCGGCAAGCCGGTCGGCGTGTTTCGCACGCACGAGGATGCGCCCCGCGTGCTGATCGCGAACTCGAACCTCGTGCCACGGTGGGCGACGTGGGAGCATTTCAACGAGCTGGACCGCAAGGGCCTGATGATGTTCGGGCAGATGACCGCCGGCTCCTGGATCTATATCGGCAGCCAGGGCATCGTGCAGGGTACTTACGAGACTTTCGCGGAAGCGGGCCGGCAGCACTCTGGCGGCCAGCTCGCCGACCGCTGGATCCTGACGGCGGGCCTGGGCGGCATGGGCGGCGCGCAGCCGCTCGCGGCGACGATGGCGGGCGCCTCGATGCTGGCGATCGAATGCCAGCAATCGAGAATCGACATGCGGCTCTCGACCCGCTATCTCGACCGCCAGGCCGCGACTCTCGATGAAGCGCTCGCGCTCGTGCGTAACGCGTGCGCCATGCGGAAGCCTCTGTCGGTGGGATTGCTCGGCAATGCCGCGGAAATCCTGCCCGAACTCGTGGCGCGCGGCGTGCGTCCGGATTTCGTGACGGATCAGACTTCCGCGCACGACCTCGTGAACGGCTACCTGCCCGCGGGATGGAGTGTTGCGCAATGGCAGGACGCGCAGAAGGATCCCGCGCGACACGGTGAGCTTGTCCTCGCCGCGAAGCGATCGATCCGTGCGCATGTCGAGGCGATGCTGGCGTTTCACGCGCAGGGCGTGCCGACCTTCGATTACGGCAACAACATCCGCCAGGTCGCGCATGACGAGGGTGTCGCGAATGCCTTCGACTTCCCGGGTTTCGTTCCGGCGTACATCCGGCCCTTGTTCTGCGAAGGGAAGGGACCATTCCGCTGGGTGGCCTTGTCGGGCAATCCCGAGGACATCCGGAAGACGGATCGCAAGGTGCGCGAGCTCTTTCCGGACAACGCGCACCTGCAGCGGTGGCTCGACATGGCGGGCGAGCGCATCGCATTCCAGGGCTTGCCGTCACGCATCTGCTGGCTGGGCCTGGGTGAGCGCCACCGCGCCGGGCTTGCGTTCAACGAGATGGTCGCGAGCGGCGAGCTCGATGCCCCCATCGTCATCGGCCGTGATCACCTCGACACCGGTTCGGTTGCGAGCCCCAACCGCGAGACGGAAGCGATGGCCGACGGCTCCGACGCGGTCTCCGACTGGCCGTTGCTGAATGCGCTGTTGAATACGGCCGGGGGCGCGACGTGGGTATCGCTGCATCACGGCGGTGGCGTCGGAATGGGGTACTCGCAGCACGCAGGCGTGGTCATCGTCTGCGACGGCACGCCCGCCGCGGCGAAGCGCATCGCGCGGGTGCTCTGGAACGATCCCGCGTCGGGTGTGATGCGTCACGCCGACGCGGGCTACGTCAAGGCGGCAGAAGTCGCGCGCGCCGCGGGACTCAACCTGCCGATGCTCTGAACCGCGAGCCGCACGCGACGAAACGGCGGCCGGGAGGTCCCCGTGCCGCCGTGATTGCAAAACGCGCGTACCGGGCGCGAATCGATCAGTCGTCTTCGTCGTCGCTGTCGCTCGGCACCTTGCCGAGCGGCCCGCGGATTTCACCGCTCGGACGCTGCACGGTGTGGACGTTGGCGTAAGCGGCGCCGTTGCGCAGCGCCTGGATCATTTCGGCAAATCCGGCAGCGCCCGCTTCGATGCCTTGCGCCGGCAGCGCGATCACGTCGGCTGCGGTCAGCGTTCCGGTCACCGTGCCCGCCGTCAACGGACAGGGCGGCGGCGTGGGCACACCCGCCGGCGGCGTCAGGTTCGTGCAGAGGAAGAGCGCCACGCCGCCGGTCAGCGAAGGCCGACCGAAGTGGATGTGCGCCTGCAAGGCGTTGGTCGGGAGACCCTCGTAGGTCAGCGTATACGAGATGGACGACTCGTCCTTGCTGACCTTCGCCACGAAGGTGCCCGACCCGGGTGAATTGAGGGTAACGGTCGTTTCGTTGTAGCCGGAAAGATCGGTCGAGAAATTGCCCTTTCCCTTTGCAAACGCTGGCGCCGCAACAAGCCCCATGGCGACAACGGCCAGTGTGCCCAAAAGCCTCCAGTTCCTGATCATCGTGCACTCCTTTTTGAGATGGCGTGTGAATCCCTGCCGGACGACGGATCCGATCAGATGCTGCTGGCTGCCGCACCGGTGTCGCGGGCACGGGCCAACCCGGAAGCAAACAGGATCGCGCCGGCGTTATTTCATCGCCGGCGGAATAAATGCGGATTGCGGCGCGGCCGGAGAAACGGGCACCCGCCAGTGCACGATGGAGCCCGGCGCGGTCTTCCGCGTCAGAACACCCAGAGCTCGCGGCGCGGCATTTCGAGCCAGTGCGCGCCGGCATCGAGG
>Ga0070665_100002521_pt1 | contig 20127 bp, 17 predicted proteins | sample KBSS13metaG_FD_65862 | JGI IMG/M metagenome (GOLD analysis project Ga0070665, IMG submission 65862) | Switchgrass rhizosphere microbial communities from Kellogg Biological Station, Michigan, USA - KBS S1-3 metaG | ecosystem: Host-associated > Plants > Roots > Rhizosphere > Soil ...
TCGGCGACCAGACCTTCAAGGTCTTCCTCGACGGCTACAACCAGATGGACCTGATCACCGGCAAGGGCCCGTCGAACCGCAACGAGCTCTGGTATTTCGGCGAGAGCGAGCTCGGCGCCGTCCGCATCGGCGATTACAAGTACCGCTTCATCGACCAGCCCGCCGGCTGGCTCGGCGAGAAGACCAAGCCCGACGTCCCGTACCTCATCAACCTGCGCCTCGATCCGTTCGAGCGCACGGGTTGGCCGAACAGCGGCACGAAAGAAGGCGCGCAGCAGTACTTCGACTGGTTCAAGTACGAATTCTGGCGCTTCGTCTTCGTCCAGTCCCAGGTCGAGAAGCTGGCCATGACGGCGGTCGAGTTCCCGCCGATGCAGAAGGGTGCGAGCTTCAACCTCGATGCCGTGAAGGCCAAGATCGCGGCAGCCCAGGCGGCAGTTGCGCGGTAGCCGCGCGCCGACGACCACCCCCGGAGGGATCGAACCCTCCGGGTCTTCTTTCACACCGACTTTGGGCAGCAGGCAACATGACCCGGAACTTCCTCGCCCTCGTCCTGGGCTGCGCCGCAGCTATCGGCAGCGCCGTCGCTCCGGGCATCGCGGTTGCGCAGGCAACCGGCCGCGCGCCCGCCAGCGGGGCGGCGCTGTCCGACCCGGAACCGTGGCGCTTCAATGCCGCTCTCTACGGCTGGGCGATGAGCGTCAGCAGCACCATGACCGTGCGCAACCAGACGCTCGACACGAACGCGAGCTTCCTGGACCTGATGCAGAAGAGCGATTCTCTGATCGGCTTCATGGGCTACTTCGAGGCGAACAAGGGCAGCGTCGGCGTCTTTGCGGATCTCGTCTTTGCCAAGCTCGGCTTCGCCGCTGCGCAGACCAACTATCGCAACCCCATCGCCGGGCTCAAGATCTCGACCAGCGCCAACGCAGCGTTGACCTACGACTTGTTCATCGTCCAGGTCGGCGGGCTCTACGAGCTCCATCGCTGGCCGGGCGCGGAAGGATCGTCGACTGCGCTCGATGGCCTGCTCGCCTTCCGCTACTGGAACAACTCGTTCGACGCGACCTTCGACGCGACGGCGAATGTCAACTTCACCAACCTGAAACTCGAACGCTCGTTCGGCATCGCGACCGCGCGCTCCAACGTCGTGCAGTGGGTCGATCCGGTGCTGGGCCTTCGCCTGCGCCACCAGTTCACGCCCAACCAGCAGATTTTCGTCCAGGGCGACATCGGCGGCTTCGGCCTCGGCAGCCAGTTCTCCTGGCAGGCGGTCGGAGCGTACAGCTACTCATGGCAGTTCGCGGGTTACCAGGTCGCCGCCCTGCTCGGCTTCCGCGCGCTGGCGGTGAATTACACCCAGGGATCGGGGGGCGACTTTTTCGGCATGAACCAGATCCTGTACGGTCCGATCATCGGTGTCAGTTTCCGCTTTTGACGCCAGGAGCCGATGGTTCTCGCCATTTGACGCCAGCACAAGCTCGTGTCGGCTTCTCAGGTTGATCGAGGTTCTCGCAGCCCCGCCTGCTCGGCCACTCGCAGGACCTCGACGCGCAGCGGCTCCTCCATCCGTCGAACGCCGGTCAAGTTGCCGGCCTTCGCGCTGCACTCGATCGCCTCGGCGATCTGCTGCAAGGTCTCGGCGCCGATCATCCCCGAGGCGCCCTTCAGCCGATGCGCCGAACGGGCGATCGTGGCGAAATCGTCGGTCTCGGCCATCTCGCATGCCGCATCTCGTGCCGTGTCGAAGAACTCGCGCTCGATCTCGGCCAGAGTCCCGGGATCGTCGCCGAACAGCTCGACCAGCTTGTCGCGGTCGTAGGCCGCGCTCACGCCGCCTGCTCCGCGCGGACATTCTTCAGCCAGGCATCCAGCGTCGCCCGCAACTGTTCGACGCTGACCGGCTTGGCGATCAGCCCGTCCATCCCGGCGGCGCGGGCTCGCGTCTTCTGCTCTTCGAAGGCGCTCGCCGTCACGGCGAGGATCGGCGTCCGCGCCAGCCGTTCGTCGCGCTCGCGGCTGCGGATGCGGCGGGCCAATTCGAAACCGTCCATCCCCGGCATCTGCAGGTCAGCCAGAACGAGATCGTAGGGGCCGCGCCGCATCAGTTCGAGCGCTTCCTCGCCACCCGCCGCCGTATCGGTCGACGCGCCCGCCAGCTCGATCTGGCGGGCAAGGATGCGGCGGTTGACCGAATTGTCGTCGACGACCAGCACGCGGCCGCCGAGTCGTGCCGGCTTGTGAAGGATCTGCGCCGCCGCTGAGGTCGGCCGTGTCCTGCCGGCTGCACGCGTCGCGGCCTGGATCAGCGCGTCGCGCCGCCATGGACGTGGCAGGCCGCCGGACGAGCCCGGCGCCGCGGTGGCGTCGAGCATCGGCACGTGGCCCGGGCCATCGCTGCCCGCGACGCGCATGCCGACGAAGCCGTCCGCCGGTGCCAGCACCACGGTAGCGCCGGCATCCTCCAGATAACGGCCGATCGCGCGCGCCTCGTCGGCGTCGGGCAGCGACAGCACCAACGCGAGGTTTCTCAACGGCCGTCGCGGCACCGGGGCCGGCTCGACCGGGTCGAGGGGGACGGTGACGCTGAACGTCGAACCGGCGCCCGGCACGCTTTCGGCCGCGACGCTACCGCCCATGGCTTCGGCCAGGCGTCGCACGATCGACAGACCGAGGCCGCTGCCCCCGAAGCGGCGGGTGGTCGTGCTGTCGGCCTGCACGAAGGGCTGGAACAGCCGTTCCCGCTGCTCGTCGGTCAGACCGATGCCGGTGTCCGCGACCGTGATGCGGAGCGCACCATCCGGCGCACGCTCCAGCGACAATCTGACAGTGCCAACTTCCGTGAATTTCAAGGCGTTGCCCAGCAGATTGAAGAGGATCTGCCGCAGCCGCAGCAGATCGCCTTTCACATGCTCCGGCACGTCGGGCGCCACGTAGGCGGCAAGCCTGATGCCCTTGGCGACGGCATGCGGCGCCAGCGCTTCGGCGACGCCTTCGATGAGCTCGACGGTCGAGAGCGGGAGGTGCTCGAGGTCGAGCCGGCCGGCCTCGATCTTCGAGAAGTTCAGGATATCGTCGATGATGCGCAGCAGTGTCGCTGCGGAATAGCGGATGGTCCCGAGCGACTCCTGCTGCTCGGGCGAGAGGGGCGTGTGCCCCAGGATATCGACCATGCCCAGCACGCCATTCATCGGCGTGCGGATTTCGTGGCTCACCGTGGCGAGGAAGGTCGACTTTGCCTGGTTGGCCTTTTCGGCCTCGCGCTGCGCGGCCATGGCGGCAGCGCGCGCCTCCCGCTCCTCCTCGTAGGCGAGTTGCAGGCGGCGAGCGAGTTCCTCCCTTTGGCGGCCGAGCACGATGTTGTCGTACTGCCAGCGATGGATATCGCGCACGTAGGTCATGAGATGGCCGACATAGGCGCCGCCGACGAACCCGACCAGCTTGTAGAAAGGATCGGCCGAGATGAGCAGCACGAACAGGAGCGGCGCAGTCGTCGCGACGGCGAAGGCGTAGAAAGTCGGCGGATGCGCCGAGCGGATCGGTACTGCCGTGGTGATGGTCGCCAGCAGCACGAGGGCGAGCAGCATGCGCTGCAGCTCGTACTCCTTGGAGGCGAGCAGGAAGCCCGCCACGCCCCAGCAGGCGCCCGCGAGGAACGACAGGACGGCAAACCACCGGCCCCACCGGATGACCTCATCGTCCGGCGGGCTGGCACGCGTGAAGTTGCGGCGCAGGACCTCGAACCCGACGGTGACCGCGAGATGGGCGACAAACGGCGGGACCAACTCGGTCAGATCGACCTGCTGCCAATAGATCGCAGCGATCACCGGCCACAGCACGAACGAGAAATAGCGCGCCTGCCTGGAGCCCCCGAACAGGCGGCGGATGAGCTCGGCGCGGACGAATACGTCCAAGCGTGCCGGATCGGAGACCTCGGATGGGACAGTCATGGAAGACCCAACGACGAGCGGCATGGCGAATCGTCCGAAATGAATTGACTCCAACGTGCGGCCGGATCCGCGCGAGGAACACCCGTTACCGCATCAACAATATCAAGAAAGCCGTATAAATTATTGCAAAATCTTGGTAATTTCCCAACAAATGAAAGGTATCATATTGGATCGGGCCATGCAGCAGCCTTCGGTTCTTCTGGTCGAGGACGACCCATTCCAGCGCAAGGCGGCCGAAACCTATCTTGCGCATCACGACCTCAAGGTGATCGCGGTCGCGAACGGCGCGCAGATGCGCCATCAGGTCTCGCGCGCGATGCCCGACCTCGCCCTGCTCGACGTGCAGCTTCCCGGGCAGGACGACGGCTTCGTCCTTGCCCGCTGGCTGCGCGAGAGCAGTGCGCGGGTCGGCATCATCATGCTGACGGCGGCGGGCGATCCGGTCGACAAGGTGCTCGGGCTGGACAGCGGCGCGGACGATTACATCGCCAAGCCCTACGAGCCTCGCGAGTTGGTGGCCCGCTGCAAGAGCGTGCTGCGCCGCTCGGTCAACAAGACCATGCCCACGCGCATCGAAAGGGTGCGCATGGGCCGCTACATGCTCGACTTCGCCCGGCGCACGCTGCATGACGACTCCGGCAACGACGTCCCGGTGACGGCAAGCGAGTTCGACATCCTGAAGATCTTCGCCGAAAACCCCAACCGGCCGCTGAGCCGCGACTGGCTGCTCGAAACCACCAGCCACCGCGCCCGTGACCCGTTCGACCGGGCGATCGACCTGCGCATCACCCGCATCCGGCGCAAGATCGAGCCGCTGCCCGAAAAGCCGGCGGTCATTCGCACCGTGCGCGGCATCGGCTATATGTTCGTGCCCGCCGAATGATGTATGACGGCGGGCCGCGAGGCGGGGGCCCGTAGTTCAGCGGTTAGAACGAGCCGCTCATAACGGTTATGTCGCAGGTTCGAATCCTGCCGGGCCTACCATCGTCTGGCCGCAAAACGCGGCTCTACCGCGTCAAAGCCGGGAGGGCATCGGGCAACCGGGTTACGACCGCGGGGCGCGAATGAAGAGTACGTGGTCGCCGCCGGGGGATCGCGAGGGCTGCACGCATAGTTCGTCGCCGCAATTGCTCAGGTTCCGCTGCCTCGCGCCATCGATCAGGAAGACATCGCGGCCGCGCCCGCCGCGCTCCGAATCGCGCACCTCGAGCCGGACGCCGTCGGCGTAGCTGCGCGCCTGCTGCAGCAGGAGGCCGATCTGCTTGCGCTCATCGTCGTTCTCCGGCGGGGGCAGCTCGCTTCGCTGCCCATCGGGCGCAAGCATTGCCTGCCGAGGCCACGGATCTCCCTCGACAACCCCCAGCACCGAGCCGTCGGGCGCGACGCCAAGCAGCGTGCGCCAGTCGGCCGGGGCACCGACCGGGGTTTCGCTGCCGTCGGCGATTGCGATGCGCACGACCTGCCTCTTGCGCACGGCAAAGACGGCCAGGCCATCCGGCGAGGCCACGGGCCACGCCAGATCGTCGGCATTGCCGATGCGCCTGCTGGCGCCGTCCCGAAGATCGATGCGCCAGACGGCACCTGTCGTGTCCGTTCCGCTTCCGAGGCTTCCGATACCGGTAAAGACGAGCTTCAGGCTGTTGAGCCCGGCGGAAAAGACCCGCTTCAGGCCGCTCTCCCGGGCAGCCTGAGGGGTGACAGGCGTCTGAGCGAGGACCGCTCCGGCCAGGAGCAGGGAGCTGCAGGCCAAGACCGCGTTGCAGAACCGGATCGATGCCCACGTCACGTCTTCGGGTCTCCCACGGCAGCGCTCAGATCGTCGACACTGGTCGTGGCAACGCCATCGATCTTGTCCTGCTTCAGCGTGATCAATCGGCCCTGACCGTCCGGCGCGCGCGCATACAGCACGACACGGTCCGAGGCACCGCGATCGACCAGCCACAAGGGGGGCTCGATGCCGGACACGCCATCCGGCACGCGCTCGAGCCGCCGCGCGTTGCGGTCGGCGTGGAACACGCCGTGCTGCATCGGCAGCAGGACGAGCAGCAGTGCGCCGATCAACATCAGCACCATGCCAAGCCCATCGGGTCCTTCCGGCCGGGCAAGGCGAGCGTTGCACCAGGCCAAAAGCGCCGCGGCGAGGCCCGTGGTGAGCAGCAGGATGACCGTCCCGTAGCCGTTGCGTCCGAGCGCCGCGGCGCCGAGCCAGTTGGGCGAGCGGGTGAGCAGCACGCCGGTCACCCCCAGCGTTGCGACATAGGCCCAGATGGTCACGCCGCCGGCAAGGACGGCAGCCACCACCTCGACCGCGTACAGGGAGCCAGGTTCGAGCCTGCCCACCAGGCTTCCAAAGACGTCGAGCGCGAGCAGCAACGGTGTCATCACCAGCAACGCGAACAACAGCGACAGCACGAAGCGAAAGCCGGCGAACACATAGGCCTGATCGATGAGCGCAAAGCCCGGGTCCGTTCCCAGGGCGCGGGCACGGGCACGCAGGACCAGGTAGCCACAGCCGTAGGCAGCACCCGACAAGGCTGCCAGGACGACGCCCGCATCCTTGGCCGCGTCGGCGATTCCGCTGCTGATCGATGCCATGCCGTTTACCGTCCGCTCACTTGCATCGCCGCCCAGTAGAAAGGATGCACGATCCCCTGCTTACGCATTTCGCGCATCGCTGCGGCCGCCGCCGTCGCGATCGATACGCCGCGACCGAGCTCCCGGTAGAATACCCCCATCCATTGACCATTGCTCGCCCCATTGACGTCCCATCGCGACAGCACCGTCGCCGTCGCGCCGCCGGCCAGCAACACCCAGGGAAACCCGTACAACTCGCCCGAGATGCGGGTGCCGACCCGTCCGCCCTGGCATGCGCTCAGGACGGCAAGCTGAACGCCCCGCAACGGAAGCGCCACGAGCTCGGCCGCCAGGATCGGCGCGTCGGCCGATCTGGTCCTGTCGAGGCTCGACAGCAGGGCTTCCCACGAATCGAAGTGGCCGTGCGTGAGAATGTGCAGCCCGTCGGCCCGCCAGGCGCCCGCGAACAGCCCGTCGCGCGCCGTGGCTTCGAGCTGGACGCCCGATGCGCGGATCGCCGCGGTCTCGCCGGTATTGATGTCGATCATCGGATCGACCATGGCGACGACCGATTTGACGGGGCGCCCCTCCCGTTCGAGCGCAGCGAGCGCCATGGTCGCATTGGGGGCGTACGAGACGGCCCAGCGATCGATGACCGCGGCCCCCGAGGCTGGATCGATCAGCGCTTCGAAGGGCAGCCGCAACAGCGAGCCGTGCGGCACGATCATGATCTGCCTGGTGGCAGCCGAATTCAGCCGTTGCGCAAACGGCGCGAGGAGATACAGGAACAATTCGCGCGCCGTCGTTTCGTCGAATTGACTTGTCGAAGCGCTGCTGCTCGCGAGCAAGCGGCCGACTTTCTCATCGAGCACGCGCAATGGCAGGAAGATCGCGCGGACATCGGAACCGTCGGCGGCCACATACCACGCAATCACGTTGGTGAATGTCGTCCAGTAGAGGAGCACCGGGACCCCGCTGCGGGCCGCCGCCGCACGCAGCGCATCGAGCGAGGCGACGGGCGTCGGACGGTCGGCCGAGAAACGGACGCGCGCGGGCTGGTTGGCGCGCAGCTTGGCGCGGCGGGCGCTGCGCAGACGCTCCAGCTCTCCGAGCCTTGCCGCCGGCGCATCGAGTTTTCCGTTGGCCACGAGATCGGTGACGATCTGCTGCTCGATCGCACCGGCGCGCGCGTCGAGCACCAGCAGATCGGCAAGCCAGGCGCGCTCGCTCGCCGTGACGTCCGGAAGCGCGAGCACGCTCGCAAGTTCGCTGAGACCGCGGGCGCGCACCGATTCGAAGGCGGCGAAGGCATCCGACTCGCGGCCGAGAGAGAGCAGCCGAAGCGCCAGGCTTTCGACCGTCTCGCCCCGGTTCTCGATCACGGTGCCACGCCGCCGCGGATCGAAATAGCCGCGGCGCTCGGTACCGAGCATTGCCGCGGCCGCCGCATAGTATTCCGCCGCCTCCGACGGCTGCTTGCCCTGCATGTCGGCACTCAAGCCGCGCAGATACTTGCTCCGCGCATCGACGACGCCGGATCTTGCATCGGTCTCGGACAGGACCGTATCGATCAGCCTGGCAAGCGTGGCCGTGTCGCCCAGCAGCGAGGCGCCGGACTCGAATGTCTTGCTCACCAGCACGTCGGTCGGAGTGCGGGGATTGAACGGGACGGCGGCGACCTGCGCCTCGACCCGGGCCCGCCCCTCGATCATCTGCTGGCGCACGCCAAGCCTGCGCTGGAAATTCCGTGTCTGGCCGACCATGAATCTCCAGCCAAGGGCGGCGGCCGTGGCGGCCGCCCGCTCATAGGCCATCCCCGCCGCCGCGACGGCGCGGCGGCAGGCGGCATAGAGGTCGGAGCCGTCGTCACTGCTCTTGGCGTCGATCAACGGCCGGTAGTCGCAGCTTTGGACCAGCTTCGTCAGGCCATCCGCAAGATCGAGCTCGGCGTAGAAACGATCCTTTGGGTCGCCGGCGAGATCGATTGCTTGCAGGGCGTCGATGATGCCGGCCTCGAGTTCGCCGCGGCCGATCTCGAGCTGGGCGCGATAGTCGGCCAGATCCGCACTCTGCTTGGGTGTTGGCTGCTCGCCTGCCGCGTCGACGGCGCGCTCGAACGCGATCGCCGCCGCCCCATGGTCGGATGTCCCGTAGGCGTGGGCGCGCGCGATGCCGATCCACGCCGTGAATGCGACGTCCTGCAAGCCGAGAGCATCGGCCGCCTCGACAGCCTTCGAGAGGGTGGCAATGGCGCCGCGATAATCGTTGCCCATCCGCTGCGCACCGCCGAGCTCGGCCAGAGCGCGCACGCGAGTCTCGCCGGCGCTTTGCTGCACCAGGGTTTCGAGACCACGCGTCAAGGCATCCAACTGCTGACGATCCCTTTGCCCGGTGGTACGGAAGCCGTCCACGTAGGCGTCGCGCTGCATTCGGTAGCGATCGAGCATGTCGGCCGGCTGCGCTGTGGCGAAATCGGCAGAAGCAGCCATGATCGTAATCGCAAGGATGAGGATCTTGAGACAGGCCAGAGATCTCATGGACGTCCCTCGCCACTTCGCGACGCAGACATTCGCTCCGAAGAGTCGGCTTCACAAGTGCGGCGTGAGCAAGGAATTCTCACCGCGGTGGCGATCAACTCGGCCAGGTCACGTTGAGCACCCGAACGCCTATGCCGGTTGCGACCACGAGCGCGAGGATCGCCAGAGCTGCATTTGCAACCAGCGGCCATCGACCACGAGCGGCGGTCGGTGCGGCGCCCATGGTGCGGCGCAAGCCGCCGCCCGCCCAGGCGGCGGCGATCGCCACCGGGATGGCAGCCAGTGCGCCTGGCCCCATCATGACCACCATCGTACGCACCCTGTCCAGGAGGGTCGTGCCGATCTCGATGAAGAAGACGATGTTGCCGACCGCGATGACGGCACCTGCGACGAAGGCGGAGAACAGGCCGCAGATCTCCGCGAGCCGCGTCGCGCGTGCGGCGACGATGGCGGCGGCGAGGACCTCGAAGAGCACCGCGGACGCCGGCAACAGCGCGGTGCGATTGCCGAACACGTCGGCTGACCAGGCGAACAGCACGCCGACCCCGGCGACCATCTGCTGGCCGATCGCGGCCGGCAGCAGGTGCTTGTTGTAGTAATGCAGTTCCCACCACGCCCAGTAGAGCAGCCCCATCCACAGTCCGGCGGACGCGGCGGCCCACAGGCGCGGCGCTTCACGACGGCCAGGGATCTCGGGCTTGACGCCGTCGAGGAACACCCAACCAGCAACGGGCGCGTGCGTGCCCGGCTGGCGCCACAAGGCGGCAGCCAGGGGGAAGGCCCAGACTGCGGCCGACGCGGCGAGGATCGGCGCGGCCATGAGCGCGTAGCTATAGACCGAGCTCTCGCCCATTTGGAGCCGGACAATGACGGCAAACAGGATGACGAAGCTGGCCAGGCCAAAGGCGCCCGCTACCAGCAGAAGCGCCACCGCCACGCTCAGCAGCATGATGAATCGCGGCGATCGGCATCTCACGACCACCTCGAACCAGGCCGATGCCGCGTGCGACAGCCAGGGAAAGATGACCAGGCATCCCGCCAGAAGGGCAATGTAGGTGCCCAGTTCGATCAAGGTGAAGAACAAGACCGCGTGAAGCAGCATCGGATTGGCTTCGGCGGGCTCGAGAGCGGCTTGGACGACCGAGCTCGCCAGGCTGGGAAGCGCGCCAGCCACGAAGGCCAACGCCAGCCACGCAGTCCCCTTGGTCGAACGCTCGCCTTGCAGTTCGGCCGCAAAGCCCGTGCGCCACACGCCAATTCCCACTGCGCCGATGCCCAAGATGAACACCGCCGCGGGCAGGACGAGCTTCATCCCGCCCATGAACATGAAGGCGGCGGCCGGGCCGGTGGGCAGCAGGACAATGAGCAGGCCCGACAGGACAGCGATGACGGACCAGGTCGCGATGCCGATGCCCAACACGTCGCCGAAGCCCAGGCGCAGCAGCTCCGACGGATCCCTGACGATGTCCCGCCGTTGCTGCGGGTCGGGATGAAACCGCAGCCAGCGCCGCCATCCTCCGCCGGTGGGAGCGGCAAGAACGGCCAGCATGCCGTCGACCGGCAATCCCCGGTCCCACGCCGATGCGCGCAGGTCGGCGTAGTATTCGCGCGCGCGCAGCACGGCCAGGCCCGAGAGCACGATGACGGCGGTCCACAGCACGCCGTTGAAGAATAGTAGGGCTGCATCCGACCAGCGGCCTTGCACCAGCCGCCACACGAAGAACGCGACGGCCGGCAGCAGCGCGACCGCGAGGAAGGCGTGCCACAGCGCCCGGGTGAAATAGGTCTTGGCGACGTCGCCGTTCCTGATGTGGGCGAGCTCGTGCAGCATGACGGCGCGGAAGCCGTCCCGGTTGCCGTGGAAATACTGGGTCAGGAAAGGCCCGCTCAACGCGACGCAGTGCCGGCCGCTGCGGCCGAAGACAATCGGCAGCCCGCCGGCAAGCGGGTTCCAGAGGAAGGTCGGCGCCCTGTCGAGGCCCGCGGTCTCGAGCAGGCGCTGCAGCTCCTGCTCCAGTTCGCCGAGCCCCGCCGTACCGATCGGCTCCAGGCGGCGCCTCCAGAGCATCCAGGCGGGATATACATGGTAAAGTAGCACGGCCGCACCAGTGACGAGGCCGATGCCGGCCAGCTTCAGCACAGCGCCGGACCGCATCTCACCGAGACAGTACAGGAGGGCAGGCACCATCTCTGCGCTGAGCCCCTCTATCCTCTCTATGCCGTCCGGCCCGGTAGAGGCTTCGGTGATCGGCATCAGGAAGCCTGACCAGAGCTGCGATGCGCACTTCACCGATTCGGGAGGCGTGTTCTCGAACGCCCCGTAGAGCGTGGCCGTGCCGCACAGCACGAAGATGATCAGCAGACCGAAGCGCAGCGTCGTCTCGGACGGGAAAGCGAACGGATTGATCCGCGGCGCCGGGATCGTTGCGGCGATCCGCTGCGACAACGCCCGTCAGTCCTTCAGCACGAGTTGCGCCGTCACCGCGTCGGCCAGCGCCCGCGCCTTCTCCTGCGGCAGGCGCAGCCGCCGCGCCGCCAGCAGGACATTGTTGTGGATCGCCGCGATATGGTCCCGGGTCAGGATTGACGGAGTGTCCGGCGCCGACGGACGGAACCGCTTGAACATCGCTTTCACGAGTCCCGATATCTCGCTGCCGAGCCCGTCCGCCACCGCCTTGGCGGCCACGCCGGTCAGGAACTGGAACACTTCGGTGACGACGATCAGAATCACCGGAGTGGCCGCCGCCGCCAGCGCTTCCATGCCGAAGCCCAGCATCTCCTCTTTGGCGCCGAGGCCGCGCAACGCCGCCGCGGGATCGGCGACATAGGCCCGGCTGGCAGCAGGGAAGATCGGCAGCTCTTCGGGCGCGATCTCGGAAAGGACGTCGCGCGCGACGTCGGTGACGAGAGCTGCATCGTCGGTGCTGGGCATGACTGGTGTCCCCCCGATCTCCCGTCGGTCGGGCAGCCGTACGGCAGCCGGTGAGACGGTGGCGTGACGTGGAGATGGATCGCCTACGCCCTCCGGTGTTGCGGCCGTCCGTTCGGTCCGCGCCGGACTCACGCCTCGCCCGGCCCTCGAACGATGCGACGCGCCACCTCTGTCGTCAATATCGGTGGCTGCCGCCGCGTCGGCGCGAGGGGGTGGCCTTCAGCCGCTCGCGCGCCACGCGTCGACGATCTCCGCCCCCGTCGCCGGCCATACGCCCGCATGCTCGAGGATCCGGTCGAGCATCGCGCCGAGGGCACGAATGCGATGCGGCTGCCCCATCAGCCAAGGGGTGATCGTCAGCGTCAGGATCCGGCCGCTGCCCGTCTGCGCCGCTTCGGCATACAGGGTCCTGAAGGCACGCAGGACCTGCTCGACGAACTCGCCCGTGTCCATGTGCTGCTGGAACAGCAGGTGCAGATCGGACAGATCCCAGGTCAGCGGCATTGCGGTCAGCCCTCCGCTCGCCGCGGTCACCGGATAGGGCATGTCGTCGTTGATCCAGTCGGTGACATAATCGAGCCCCGCCTCGGCCACGAGGTCGAGCGTGCGCATCGACTCGGAATGGGCCGGCGAATGCCAGCCGCGGATCTTCGACCTGAAGGCGCCCCGCAACGTGCCGACGGCTTCCGTCACCAGCGCCCGCTCGTCGGCCTCGGCCAGTCCGCCATGATGCAGCCGCCCCATGTCGACGCCGGCAGCCGCAACTTCCCAGTCGCTGGCGGCGATCTCGGTCGCGAGCGCGGGGTAGCGCGCGGCGACCGCTGAATTGAGCAGCGCCGTCGCGCGCAGGCCGCGCGCATCGAGGGCGCGCATCAGGCGGTAGATGCCGATCCGGTTGCCGTAATCGCGCTGCGTGTAGTCCCAGTAGCTCGGATAGGGCCGGTCGACCCCGCCCGGCGCCACGAACGGCTGGCGCGGCATGTCCATCGGGAAGTGCGCGACGTGGACGGCGACCCACAGGGCCACCCTCGCCTTGCCCGGCCACACGACCGGCCTGGCCTGCGGCAGGTTGCGATGGAGGAAACGGTCGTGGTCGAGCCCGCGGCGACGCAACGGATAGTCGAGGTAATTCGGGATGCCCGGGCCGCTCATCGCCGGCCTCCCGGCGTTCCGGCCGCCAGCCATGCGACGAACGCATCGTAATAGTGCTCGGTGTACCAGGCGGCGATCTCGCGCCCGGTCGCCAGCCACACGCCGTCATGCGCCACGATGTGGGCAAGCGCCTCGTCGAGAGCGGAGATGCGCTGCGGCTGGCCCGTGAGGAACGGATGGAGCGGCAGGCACATCACCGTGCCGCTCTCGGCGCCCTCGGCGTAGAGCTGGTCGAACTGCGCCTTGACGATGGCCGTGTAGCGCTCGACCGGCGTGTTGCGGTTCAGGAACAGCGGCACGTCGTTGACCTCGAGCGAATAGGGCACGGAGATCAGGCGGCCGTTGCGCACCTTGACCGGCATCGGCTGGTCGTCGTGCACCATGTCGAGCGTGTATTTGATGCCCTCCTCGGCCAGCACGTGCTGCGTCGTCTCGTCGTTGGTGATGGCCGGCGTCAGCCAGCCGTCGAGCGACTGGCCGCTGTATTTCAGGATGGTCTCGCGGCTGTCGGCGATCACCGCGCGTTGCTGATCCTCCGACAGGTCATAGAAGTAGCGCGTGTTGTAGGTGCCGTGGCTGAACAGCTCCCAGCCCAGCTCGCAGCAGCGCTCGATGATCTCGGGATAGTGATCGCAGACCGCGACGTTCAGCGAGACGCTGCCGCGCACGCCGTGCCTGGCCATGACGTCGGCCATGCGCCAGAATCCGACGCGGTTGCCGTAGTCGCGATGGGCGTAGTTGAGCACGTCCGGCACCGGTCGCGGCCACGGCACCCTGCGGGGATTGTTCGGCGGCTCGAGCTCGTAATGCTCGATGTTCGGCGCCAGCCATACGGCGATGCGGGCACCACCGGGCCAGACGATGTGCGGGCGCCCACTGTAGGGTGCATAGTCGTAGTGTCCAGGCTCGGCCAGCATCGCGCTCCCTCTCGGATATCGTCCCTGCCGGCCATCACCGGCCATTCAAGCAAGCAGAATTCGTTCCACTTTTCGGCGGTGCGTTCATGAGGAATCCCCGTCTTGCAGGACCGCATGAAGGGCGTACGCGCCGGCCCATGTCGCCTCGGCGCCGAGCGCGCTGGCGTCGATGCCGACCGTCTTCAAGGCGAGGGCGTAGCGTCGCGTGAGTGCCGGCGCGCCTATCAGCACGACGTCGCGGATTCCTTGCAACGGCTGGGTACGAAGCTCCTCGCCGATCAGGATGCCGGACAGATAGCTGGTCAGCGCGGACGACGGCATGCGCTGGAACAGTCCGAGCGTGCGCGCACCGAAGGCGTTGTGCAGCAATCCTTCACCATTGCCGGTGCAAGCCACGCCGCGCAGGAAAGCGGCCTCGTCGAGTGGAGCGTCAGCCTGCAGCGTACGCGCCAGGATCGAATGCTGGCTCAGCACCGAATAGAACTCGCCGGTCATGCAGGTGCGGAAGCCGGTCACGCGGCCTTCACGCACGGCCGCCCATTTGTTGTGGGTGCCCGGCAGCACGAACAGGCCGGTCGTCATGCCGGTAAGCCGCATCGCCCCGAAGATCTGCACTTCCTCGCCGCGCATGACGTCGGGCACGCCGCCGCGCTCGTCACGCAGGCCGGGCACAATGGCGATGCGCCCGCGGTCGATCCAGCACAGTTGCCGCGCCAGATCGGCGAGCCCGGCGGGACAGGTCTCGTAGGGCGCCTCGGCCCAGCCCTGCTGGCTGCCGGCCATCCCCGAGATCAGGCAGAAACTGCCGGCGCGCTGCATCCACGCCGCGAAGATCGAGTCGAAGACGGCGGCAAAGTCGCCGGCAGGCACGGTGAGGATGCCGCGCGGCGCGGTCTTCTCCTCGAGCACCCGACCGGCATCATCGAGGAGAGCGCCGCGCAGCGAACTCGTTCCCCAGTCGACCGCAATCAAGCCCACCCGGCTTCTCCTCGGCACCACGCGTCCGGCCACGCCGGATTCGTCCGTTCAACGCGAGGGAGCGTACCACTTCCGGCGGCATCGCCAGCGCGTATAAAGTGCCCCTGAAGCCGGACGAAACCTGGGGCCTTTTCCAATCCATGACTCTTTTGCTCCTGGGGACCGCGCGCCTTGGCCTCCACCTCGCTCCGTCGGCCGGAGGCGCGATTGCCGGCTTCACCGTCGACGGCACCGACATCCTGCGGCCGATGGCGGCCGCCGACATCGCCAGCGGCAAGGGCAACAACGGCAGCTGCTACCCTCTGGTGCCGTTCGCCGGCCGGATCCGGGACGGACGGCTCGACTTCGGGGGCGAATCGATCCGGCTTGCTCCCAACTGGCCCGGCGCGCGCCATCCGCTGCACGGCGACGGCTGGGCCAACCCCTGGGACGTCACGCAAAGCGATCGCACGTCGGCGACGATCTCCTACCTTCACGAGCGCGCCGGCGAACAGGGAGGCTGGCCTTTCCGCTATTGCACCAGCCAGCACTTCACGCTGGAGGACGATCGCCTGACCATCCGGATGACGCTCGAGAATCTCGAAGATCGGGCTGTGCCCGGAGGCTTCGGCCTGCATCCCTTCTTCGTGCGTGACGCGGACTCCGAACTCATCTGCCGCTCGCAGACCGTATGGCTCATGGATGCCGACGTCATGCCGACGGAGCGGGTACCCGTGCCGCCCGCGTGGGACTTCAGCGCGGGACGCAAGGTGGATGATGTCGCGCTCAATACCGGCTTCGAGGGCTGGGACGGTCGCGCGACCCTGACCTGGCCACAGCGGCGGTTGCGACTCGACATGGCGGCCGGCGCGCCCTTCGGCAACCTCGTGCTCTTCATGCCCGCCGGCGAGAGCTTCTTCTGCGTCGAGCCGTGGAGCCACGGGCTCGGCCAGGTAGACCGCACGCGGCTCGATCCGCACGCGACGCTGGAAGGCGAGGTCACCTTCCAGGTCAGCGGGCTTTAGGCCATCAGCCCGGCGAGATACGCCTCGGCGTGCGATCGGTCCTCCGGCGAGCCGGCGAAGCCGACATAGCCGTCCGGCCGGACCAGCCGCAACGTGGTGGCATGGCCGAGATCATGGTCCGAAGCGGCAACCACTAGCCTGGGGAATTTCGCGGCCAGCACCGCTGCCGCCTCGGGCGGACCGAAGGCGAGAAACCGGGCGCCGCGGGGGCCGGCTGGCAGCTTGTCCGGCCAGCGCTCTCCCGCCTTGGGACCGGTTCCGACGTGGCCGTGATGCGCCGTCAGCGGGCTGTCGGGATAGCCGATATCCATCTCGGCGAGCTGGTCCGCCATCCTGTGCTGCACCACCGGAAAGCCGACGGCGAACTTCGCCACTGTGTTGCGAATGTTCTGCAGCAGCGGGTTGCGCAAGGTCGCAGCCTCGGTGAGGCGGCCGGCATTGCGCAGCACCCGGTCACCCACCGCCGTGCGCTCCGGGGAATAGCTGTCGAGCAGCGACGGCCTGGCGTCGCCCCTGATGACGAGTGCCAGCTTCCAGGCGAGGTTGAAGGCATCCTGCATGCCGGTATTCATGCCTTGGCCGCCGGCCGGACTGTGGATGTGCGCGGCGTCGCCGGCGAGGAAGACGCGGCCCTTGCGATAGTCCTTCACCTTGCGCTCGTTGATGCGGAACGCAGCGAGCCAGATCGGGTCCGACATCGCCAGGGAAGACACGCTGCGATGCGACAGCAGGGCGTTTATCTCCGCGAGCGTCGGGTCGGCATGACGTTCGCCGCCCGTCGCGGGGCCGAGATCGGCAATCACCCGCCAGCGATCGCCGACGATCGGGAAGAATGCCAGGATGCCGTCGCGATGCCAGAAGATGTGCATCCGGTCCTTCGGCTCCAGCCCGGCGATCGGGCCATCTGCGAGGGCCCAGTGGCTCTCGAGCGTCGAGCCTTCGAAGACGAAGTCGAGCCCGTGCCGCACGGTCGAATGAGCGCCGTCGCAGCCGACCAGCCAGTCGACGGTCAGTGTCTCGGCCTCGCCGTTCGCCTTCTTCAGGATTGCGTCGACCGACGACCCCTTGTCGGCGAACGACGCCAGCTCGACCGACCGCTCAACGGCCGCGCCGTGGGCCGCCAGGCGTTCCTCCAGGATGCGCTCGGTGTCGCTTTGCGGGATCATCAGGGCGTAGGGAAAGCGGCTGTCGACCGAATCGAGCGTCACCGTGGCGATGATCTCCTTGCCGGTCGAGATCTGCGCGCCGTGCCCCGGCATGCCGGCCCGCAAGAACGGGTCGACATAGCCTGCATCGTCGAAAAGCTCGAGCGAGCGGCTCCACAGCACCAGGGCCTTGGACTTGTCGGTGCGCGCCGGCGCCTTGTCGACGATGCGCACGGCCACGCCCTGTCGAATCAGCTCGTTGGCAAGCGTAAGCCCGACGGGACCCGCCCCGGCAATCAGGACGGTCGAACGGTCAGCCATATGATGCCCCCAAAATCACGCCGACCAGCCTACGGGATGGAAGATATGAGTCCAGCATTGCGCGGTAGTGACTGACTTTTTCGGAGACCCTGCTATCTTGGCTCGGGGTTGGCATTTGCCGCATGGGTTGCACTGAATGATCTCTCGCAGGGCCGTACTCGCAGGAATGACAGCCCTGCCTACCGTTGCCGCCTGTTCCAGCCGGAATTCCGGCCAACCGGTGTCGTATTCATCGAGCAGCAGCGCGTCCGGCTATCCGGCCGTGGCAGGCCTGGATGCGGTGATCGATATCAGCCACAACGTCCGGGTAAGCGATTTCAACCTGGTCCGCCGCAGCAACATCCTCGGCGTCATCCACAAGGCGAGCGAGGGCGGCGACTGGTTCGATCCGAGCTACACTCCGCGGCGGCGGCAGGCAGAGGCGGCCGGCCTGATGTGGGGCGCCTACCATTTCGGCACGCGCCAGTATTCGGGTGAGCAGCAGGCGGCGGCGTTCCTGTCGATCACCCAGCCGGGACCGAAGACCCTGATGGCGCTCGATCTCGAGCCGAACGAAGGCAACCCCCGCAACACCATGCGACTCGCACAGGCCGAGGCCTTCGTGCTCGCCATCCACCGAGCCACCGGCCGGCTGCCGATCGTCTACACCCATCCGAAGTGGGCCAACGGCCAACGCTATGGCCGCGCCGGAATGACCCTCGACGCGCCGGTCACGTCGTCTTCGGTCGTGGCCCGCTGCGATCTCTGGCTGGCCGACTATCGCGAGCAGCCGGAAGTGCCGTTCGCCTGGGCCGATCGCGGCTGGCGGCTCTGGCAGTACGTCGCCGACGAGCGCGAGAGCGATGCCGCCTACGGCAGCGTGTCCCGCGCCGTGAAAGGTCTCGACTTCTGCGACCGGAATCTCTTCGCCGGCGACGCCGCGGCGCTCCCGCGCTTCTGGAGCGGGCGCGGCTGAACGGAGAATACGTTCAGTCCCGGCTCCAGCGCGAGACCGGGGCCCGCCAACCATGGAACAGCGCCATAATGCGCAGGAAGATGCAGAAGGCGGCGCCCAGGAGCATCGCCCAGGCCGGCGGCGCCCCAAGCACGTTGCCCAGCGCAACGATGGCTCCGGCTGCCAGGGCCGCGACGGCATAGAGGTCGGTCCGCAGCACGAAGGGCACTTCGCCAGCCAGCACGTCGCGCACCATGCCGCCCCCGATGCCCGAGATCATGCCGAGGACGGCCGCCATGACCGGGTCTATGCCGTAGGTCAGCGCCTTCTGCGCCCCGGTCACGGCAAACAGGGCAAGGCCGATGGCATCGAGCAGCATCACCGGCCGGCTGAGCAGATGGACCAGCGGATAAGCGAGGAAGGTCGCCAGGCCCGCCACCATGGCGATGGCGAAGCTGTGCCAACTGGCGATCGCCGCCGGCGGCACCGCGCCGATCAGCACGTCGCGCGCGATCCCGCCCGAAACCGCCACGACGAAGGCGAGGAACAGCACGCCGAAAATGTCGAAACGCTTCTGGACGGCAAGCGCCGCGCCGCTCAACGCGAAGACGAAGGTACCGACCGCATCGATGGCCGAAAGAAGCAACGGGACGTCCGGCAGCGTCACCGAGACTTGGCGCGATCGGCCCCGGCGCGCTCGATCGCGGCAACGATGAGCTGGCGCGCCTCGTCGACGCCGCCCCAGCCGAGCAGCTTCACCCACTTGCCAGGCTCTAGATCCTTGTAGTGGATGAAGAAGTGCTCGATCTGCTGGCGTGTGATCTCCGGCAGATCGGCGTAGCTCTTCACGTTGACGTACCGCAGCGTGATCTTGGACGTCGGCACGGCGATGATCTTCTCGTCGCCGCCGCCGTCGTCCTCCATGCGCAGCACCCCGATCGGCCGCACGTTCATCACCGCGCCCGCGATGATCGGCCTGGTGTTGGCGACCAGCACGTCGATCGGATCACCGTCCTCGGAGAGGGTGTGCGGCACGAAGCCGTAATTCCCCGGATAGCGCATCGGCGTGTAGAGGAAGCGGTCGACCACCAGGGTGCCTGCCGCCTTGTCCATTTCGTACTTGATCGGTTCGCCCCCGATCGGCACTTCGATGACGGTGTTGATGTCGTCGGGCGGGTTGTTGCCGATTTTGATCGCTTCGATTCTCATGGCCCGATCTTAGAAGAAACCACGAACCGTTTCGAGGGCCTGCCTTTTCGGCCTTTCCTCCCCTTGCGGATACCGCCAAGGGAGAGAAAGGCGCCGTCTCTAATACGGTTCGATCATCCGCTTGCGGGCGGCGCGCGGCGGCGGCTGCAGGGTAGCCAGCGTGTTGAGCAGAATGGCCCTCGTGTCGGCCGGGTCGACCACGTCGTCGTAGCCGAAGCGGCCGGCAACCTCGAGCGCGGTGTTGTAGCGCTTGAGCTCGTCGGTACGGTCGCGGTGGGCCGTCGCCCGTTGCCCGGCATCGTCGATGGCTTCCAGTTCCTTGCGATAGATGATGCTCGCCGCCCCTTCCAGCCCCATGCCGCCGTACTCGGCCGTCGGCCACGCCAGCAGGATCGCAGGATGGAATGGCCGCGAGCCCATGATGTAGTAGCCGAGTCCGTAGGCCTTGCGCAGGACGACCGTCATCATGGGTAT
>Ga0070665_100002523_pt1 | contig 20118 bp, 21 predicted proteins | sample KBSS13metaG_FD_65862 | JGI IMG/M metagenome (GOLD analysis project Ga0070665, IMG submission 65862) | Switchgrass rhizosphere microbial communities from Kellogg Biological Station, Michigan, USA - KBS S1-3 metaG | ecosystem: Host-associated > Plants > Roots > Rhizosphere > Soil ...
CGCGCCGTACGCGCTGTGCCTGGGCTACCGCATCCGGTTCGTGCTCGACCTCAATGCGCGCGAGGCGATGCAGCTCATCGAGCTGCGCTCCGGTCGCGAGGGCCACCCGAGCTACCGCGCAGTCGCGCACGCGATGCACGAGCACATCGCCCGGGTGCACCCTGCCGTCGCCGCGGCGATGCGGCACGTGGACCGCACCGCCGAGCCGCGCCTGGAGCGGATGCTCGGCGAGCTGCGCACCCAGGCCAAGCTCGACGCCCACGCCTGAGCGGTCCGTCATCTCCGGCCGGCTCATGCCGGCCCTCTTCGTCCTGCTGTGGAGCTCCGGCTTCACGTTCGTCGCGCTCGGGCTCCCGCACTCCGAGCCGATCACGTTCCTCGCGCTGCGCTACGTCATCGTCGTGGCGGTTCTCGCCGTCGCCTTCGCGGTCGTCCGCCCGCCGCTGCCACGGGGCCGCGCCTGGCTCGACCTCGCGATCGTCGGCTTCCTGCTGCAGGCGGTCTACTTCGGCCTCTTCTACCTCGCGATCGACCGCGTCGCTCCGGCGACGGTCGCGCTCATCGTCTGCCTGCAGCCCGTGCTCGTGGCGCTCCTCGCGCCCGCGCTGGTCGGCGAGCACGTCCCGCTCGCGCGGTGGGCGGGCCTCGGGCTCGGGCTCGTCGGCGCCGCCATCGTCATCCTCGCGCGCTCCGACGAGGGCGGCACGGACGTCCTCGGGGTCGTGCTCGCGTTCGGCGGCCTGCTGGCGATCACGCTGGCGTCGCTGTACGAGAACCGCTTCGGCACCGAGCAGCACCCGATCAGCGCGAACCTCGTGCAGTTCAGCGTCGCGCTCGTCGCCACCGCGATCCCCGCCGCGCTGTTCGAGGACCTGCACGTCGAGTGGACGGGCGACCTGTACATCTCGCTCGCCTACCTCGTGTTCTTCAACTCGCTGCTGGCGATCACGCTCCTGCTGACGATGATGCGCCGCGGGACCGCGTCGCAGGTCTCGGCGCTGTTCTTCCTCGTGCCGCCGCTCGCGGCGCTCATCGCGTGGATCGTCCTCGGGGAGTCGCTGCCGGTCCTCGCCTGGCTCGGGATGGTGCTCGCCGCCGTCGGCGTCGCGGTCGCGACCCGGCGGTAGCTCAGCTCCCGCCGCTCCATGCATCAGCGGGACTGATCGCTGGCTGCGCGTTCTCGTCTTTGACTTCACGATGGCCGTGCGCAATCGTCAGATCATGGAGCTACGCCACCTACGGACGCTGGAGGCGATAGCCCGTCACGGCAGCTTCACCCGCGCCGCGGAGGAGCTGCACCTCGCGCAGTCCGCGCTCTCCCAGCAGATCCGCCGGCTCGAGGGCGAGCTCGGCATCCAGGTCCTGCGCCGGACGAGCCGCCGCGTCGACGTGACCCCCGAGGGGTCGGTCGTCCTCGCCTACGCGCGCCGCGTGCTCACGGAGGTCGACGGCCTGCAGGCCGAGCTCGAGGAGCTCACCGGCGTCGTCCGAGGGCGCGTCGCGATCGGCGCGATGTGGCCGACCGGCAACTACGACCTCGCCGGCACGCTGGCGGCGTTCCACCAGCGCCATCCCGGCGTCGAGATCCACATGGTCGAGGAGACCGCCGACCGCCTGCTGGAGATGCTGCGCGCCGACGAGCTGGACTGCGCGTTCGCGTCCGTCGATCCGGACCGGCTCGGCGACGAGTTCGCGGCGACGATGCTCTTCGAGGAGCAGATCGTCGTGGCGTTCGCGCCCGGCCATCCGTTCGCCGAGCTCGAGCACGTCACGTTCGCGCAACTGGCCGACCAGGCGCTCATCGCCTACCGCGAGGGCTCCGAGCTGCGTCGCCGCCTCGAGTGGGCGATGGCCGACCACGACCTCAAGCCGCGCAACGCCTTCCTCTGCACCGAGATGGCCGCCGTCCGCGGGCTCGCGTCACGCGGGCTCGGGGCCGCCGTCCTGCCGGAGTCGATCGCGCACATGGAGGGCGAGCCGATCGACTTCCGCCCGGTGGGCCCGGAGCCGTTGACCTGGCCGGTCACCATCGTGTGGCGAGCGTCGCGCCGACAGCCTCCGGCGGCCAAGGCGTTCCTGGCGCTCGCGCTCGACGGCGTGCAGCAGGCGGCACCGCCGCGCCTGGCCGCCGCCTAGGCGGTGCGACGCCGGAACAACACACCGGCGAGGGCGACCGACGCGACGAGGATCGCGCTGCACCACGCCACGGCCTGGACCGGGTCGGTCCCGGCCGGCGTCCCCAGCAGGAGGCTGCGGATCGTCTCGATGACCGGCGTCACCGGCTGGTGCTCCGCGAAGCCGTGGATCCACGCCGGCATGGTCGCGATCGGGACGAACGCGCTGCTCGGGTAGGGCAGGAACATCACGAAGAACGTGAACCCGCTCGCGCCCTCGGGCGTCTTCGCCAGCACGCCGATGAGCGCCGCGAACCACGACAGGGCGACGACGAAGAGCGTGAGCATCCCGGCCGCCGCGACCCACTCGGGCGCCGTCGCGTCGGGACGGAACCCGATGAGGATGCCGACGCCGAGCACGACGACCGTCGACGCGGCGTTGCGCGCAACGCTTGCGACGACGTGCCCCGCGAGGAACGCGGCGCCGCCGACGTCGAGCGAGCGGAGCCGGTCGACGAGCCCGCTCGACATGTCGTGCGAGACGCTCACCGCCGTGATCGACGCCCCGTAGCCGGCGCACAGCAGCAGGACCCCGGGGACGACGTACGTCACGTACTCCGTGCCGGTCCTGATCGCGCCGCCGAACAGGTAGACGAACAGCAGCATGAGCATGATCGGCAGCATCAGGGAGGTCAGCAGCGCCTCGGTGTTGCGGCGCGAGAGACGCAGGCACCGCCCGGACAGGGTCAGTGCGTCAGACATGGCAGGTCTCCTCCGGGGTCGTGTGACCGGTCAGGGCGAGGAAGACGTCGTCGAGCGTCGCGTCGTGGATCGCGAACGAGGCGAGCCGGTCGCCGTGGGGATCGACCTCGTCGAGCAGCGCACGCACGTCGGCGGCGCTGCCGTCGGTGGGCACGCCGAGCACCAGCGCGTCGGCATCGCGGGTCGTGACGCGCTCGCCGAGGAGCTCAGCCATCTCCGCGAACGCGCCGGGTCCGGCCGGCGTCAGGTCCACGCGTGGCCCGGCGATCATGCGCTTGAGCTGGGCCGCGGTCCCCTCCGCGACGATGCGCCCGCCGTCGATGACGGCGATGCGGTCGGCGAGGCCGTCGGCCTCCTCGAGGTACTGCGTCGTCAGGAACACCGTCACGCCGGCGTCGACGAGCTCGCGGATGACCTCCCACATCGCGCTGCGGCTGCGGGGGTCGAGTCCCGTGGTCGGCTCGTCGAGGAAGAGCACCGCGGGACGCGTGACGAGGCTCGCGGCGAGGTCCAGGCGCCGCCGCATCCCGCCCGAGTACGTGCCGACCCGACGGTCGCCGGCGTCGACGAGGTCGAAGCGCGCGAGCAGGTCCCGCGCGCGGGCGCGGGCCTCGGCGCGCGAGAGGCCCGCGAGCCTGCCCATCATGCGCAGGTTCTCCCCGCCGGTCTGGAGCTCGTCGACCGCCGCGTACTGACCGGTGAGACTGATCGCGCGGCGCACGCCGCGGCGTCCGGCGACGACGTCGTGACCGGCGACGGTCGCGGTCCCACCGTCCGGCGCGATGAGCGTGGCGAGGATGCGGACCGCCGTCGTCTTGCCTGCGCCGTTGGGTCCGAGCAGCGCGAAGACGGAGCCCGCCGGCACCCGCAGGTCGACGCCGTCGAGCACGCGCACCTCGCCGTAGGACTTCTCGAGGGCGGTCGCATCGATCGCCAGGTCGTCTCTCATCGGTATCCTTTCTGCGTAAGCCATACGCGTAACTGCGTTGACTATACGCAGAAGGAGATCCATGTCAACCGATCTGCCTCCGGGCATCGCCGCAGCGTGGGGTGTCCGCGCGCCCATGACGAAGGGCCCGCGGCCGAAGCTCACGGTCGAGGCGATCGTGGCCGCAGGCATCGACACCGCAGACGAGGAGGGCCTCGAGGCGGTCTCGATGAACCGCGTCGCCAGGCGCCTCGGCTCCTCGCCGATGGGCCTGTACCGCTACGTGACCTCCAAGGAGGAGCTGCTGCAGCTCATGGTCGACGCCGCGCTCGGCGCGATGCCCGACGCGACGCCCGCGGCCGGCTGGCGCGAGGGCCTGGAGCGCTGCGCGCGGTGGCTCGCCGGCGCGATGAGCGCCCATCCGTGGTCGACGCACGTCCCCATCACCGGGCCGCCCCTCACGCCGAACACCGTCGCGTGGCTCGAGGCAGCGCTCGCGTCCCTGCGCGACACCGGGCTGGCGGAGGGCGAGAAGGCGTCCGTCGCGCTCATGCTCAGCGGCTACGTCCGCGAGCACGTGATGCTCACGGCCGACCTCGCGGCCGCCGGATCACCGGACGAGCTGATGCGCGGCTACGTCGACACGCTGCGCGCCCTCGCCGGGAGCGACCGCTTCCCGGCCCTGACGGCCGCAATGGACGCGGGCGTGTTCGATCGCGCCGATCCACCCGACGAGGAGCTCGCGTTCGGCCTGGACCGGATCCTCGACGGCGTCGAGGTGCTCGTGCGGCGGCGGAGCTAGACCGGGTACCTCAGGACCGCCGCCGCGGTGACGCCGCCGGGGATGTCCTCGCGCCGCAACGCGAGCACCCGGCCGCCGTGGGCGATGACCCTGCGCGCGATCTCGTCGACCACGCCGTAGTTCGTCGCGTCGCCGTCCGCGTCGATCGTGACCGCGCCGGACTCCTCGTCGACGAACCCGGACAGGACGTCGTCCATGTCCGCCATGAGGGTCTGCACCGCGCCGAACGTCGCCGCGCGCGCGATGTCGGTGATCTCCGAAGCGGCACGTCCCTGCGAGCCGCGCTGGTCGAACAGCCGGCGCAGCTCGTCGAGGTCATCGGCGTACAGCGCGTCGAGCACGCCGCGCGCCTCCTCGGCCAGCTCCGCGGCCGTGGCGGTCTCCGGGTTGCCCTGGATCGTCTGCGACGCGAGGAACGGATAGGTGTTCACGGAGCGGTAGATCGACTCCAGCGGCTCGGCGGACGCGAGGATGAGCGGCACCCCTGACGCGCCGAGCGCCGGGCGCAGCGCTGCGTCGACCTGCCGCGCGTACTGGCGCATCCGGACCTTCTGGCCCTCGGAGCCCTGGATGCGCCCGACCGCGGACCGGTCGGCGATCGACGCCTTGCCGACGGCGCTGGCGACGTCGCCCGGGAGGTCGGAGATCCGGACCTCCTCGGCCGGCACCTCCGCGGCCACCTCGACGAGGCGCACCGAGCCTTGCGCGAGCGCGAGGACGAACGCCGCCTGCGGGAACGTCACGCTACGCAGCAGCGGCTTGAGGTGGTAGCGGTCGGAGACCTCCACGAGCGTCGTCAGCCGGTTGGGCAGCCGGAACGTCCGCACGCCGGCCGCCGTCGCGAACACCGCCAGGCTGATCGCCTGCGTCGTCCAGAACTCCTCGTCGTCGTGCAGGTCGTCGAGGTGCTCGCGGATCTCCGCCGCCGGCAGCCCGGCCTCCTCCACCTGGGTCAGCGCCTGGTGGGCGAGGTTCTTCAGCTCGATCCGGGCGACCGCCTCGTCGTGCGGCAGGTGACCCGTCGGCAGATAGAGCGACACGGATGGCGTCGCACGGGCGGCGAGCAGCGCGGTGAGCTGCTGCTGCGTGGGGATGTCGAGGTGCAGGGGCACGGGGTCAGAGTGCCAGTTCGTAGCGTTCCCGTGCCAGCTCGCGCCCGAGGCCGCGCCCGTCGTCCTCGGCCACCCACAGGCGGCCGGGGCCCGGGCAGGGTCCCGTCAGCCACTCGCCCATCCCCGACGCGACGTACCCTCGAACGTCGCGTCGAGGTCGTACTCCCCGGCGTACAGCCTGGCGTGCAGGCGATGACCTCCCCGACGTCACCGGGGCGGTCACCGACACGCACCGTCGCCGCTACGCCGATTCGTCCTCGTCCTGGCGCTCGGAGATCTTGCCCTGCAGCTGCGACATGACGTCTGGGTCGCGCAGCGTCGTGACGTCGCCCAGCTCGCGGCCCTCGGCGATGTCGCGCAGCAGCCGGCGCATGATCTTGCCGGAGCGGGTCTTCGGGAGATCGTCGGCCCAGATGATGCGCTTGGGCCGCGCGAGCTTGCCGATCCGCTTGGCGACGTGCTCGCGGATCGAACCGATGAGCTCGTCGTCGCCCTCGCGATCGCCCTCGAGCGTCACGAACGCCGTCACCGACTGGCCGGTGTCCTCGTCGCTCTGCCCGATGACGGCAGCCTCCGCGACGAGGTCGTAGGACACGATCGCCGACTCGATCTCCGCGGTCGACATCCGGTGGCCCGAGACGTTGAGCACGTCGTCGATGCGCCCGATGATCCAGTGGTAGTCGTCGTCGTCGCGCCGCGCGGCGTCGCCGACGAGGTAGACCTCCGGCCCGAAGCGCTTGAAGTACGTCTCGACGAAGCGCTCCTTGTCCTTGTAGAGCGTCCGCAGCATCCCCGGCCACGGCTTCGTCAGGACGAGGAGGCCCTGCTTGTTCGGCCCGACCTCCTCCTCGGAGGACTCGTCGAGGATCCTCGCATCGACGCCGGGTAGTGGCGTCCCGGCCGACCCGGGCTTCATGTACTGCGCGCCCGGGAGCGTCGTGATCATGATGTGGCCGGTCTCGGTCTGCCACCAGGTGTCGACGACCGGCGTCTCGCCGAGGCCGATCACCTCGCGGTACCACAGCCAGGCCTTCGGGTTGATCGGCTCGCCGACCGTCCCCAGGAGCCGCAGCGACGAGAGGTCGTGCTTGGCGGGCAGCTCGGCGCCCCACTTCATGAACGACCGGATGGCGGTCGGCGCGAAGTAGTAGATCGTGACCCCGAGGTCCTCGACGAGCTTCCAGTGGTGGTCCTTGGACGGGTAGTCCGGCGGCCCCTCGTACATGACCTGGGTGAGCCCGTTGAGCAGCGGGCCGTAGACGATGTAGGAGTGCCCGGTGATCCAGCCGACGTCGGCCGCGCACCAGTAGACGTCGGTCTCGGGCTTGAGGTCGAAGACGTGCTTCGTGGTCCAAGCGACGCCGGTGAGGTAGCCGCCGGTCGCGTGCAGGATGCCCTTCGGCTTGTTCGTCGACCCCGACGAGTAGAGGATGAACAGCGGGTGCTCGGCGTCGAGCGGGACGGCCTCGCACTCCGGGCTCGCGGCCTCCATCGCCTCGTGCCACCAGACGTCGCGGCCCTCCTGCATCTCGCAGTCGGTATCCGTCGACTTCACCACGAAGATCTTCTCGATCGACGCGACGTCCCCCATGACGTCGTCGACCTCGGGCTTGATCGGCGCGGTCTTGCCCTTGCGCCGCGCGCCGTCGACGGTGACGAGCGCCTTGGCCTCCGACGTCTCCATGCGCTCGCGGACCGACTCGGTCGAGAAGCCGCCGAACACGACGTTGTGCGGCGCGCCGATGCGCGCGCACGCGAGCATCGCGACGATGACCTCGGGGATCATGGGCATGAAGATCCCGACGACGTCGCCGGCCTCGACGCCGTTGTCCTTCAGGACGTTGGCGAAGCGCTGCACCTGCTCGTGCAGCCACCCGTAGGTGATGTCGCGCTCCTCGCCCTCCTCGCCGCGCCAGTGGATCGCGACGCGCTCGCCGAGCCCGTTCTCGACGTGGCGGTCGAGGCAGTTGTAGGACGCGTTGATCGTCCCGCCGTCGAACCACGTGTAGTAGGGCGGGTCGGAGTCGTCGAGCACCGTGTCCCACTCGGAGAACCAGTGCAGATCCTTCGCCTGTTCGGCCCACCAGGCGACCGGATCGGCCTCGGCCTCCTTCCAGAGCGAGTCGTCGGTGTCCATCGCCTCCGCGACGAACGCCTCGGGCGGATCGAAGTGGTCGGTCTCCTGCAGCTCCTCGAGACGCTTCCCGAGGTCGTCGTGTGTGGTCTCGGTGCTCGCCATGTGCTCCCCCTTCAGCGGTCGAGCTCGCGCTGGCGCAGCTCGACCCGGCGGATCTTGCCGGTCAATGTCTTGGGCAGGTCGTCGACGAACTCGACCTCGCGCGGGTACGCGTAGGCGGAGAGCCGGCCGCGCACGTGCGCTCCGATCTCCTTGCCGAGCTCGTCGGAGGGCTCGTAGCCGGACGCGAGGACGACGAACGCCTTCACGATCGACCCTCGCCGCTCGTCCGGCTTGCCGATCGCGGCCGCCTCGGCGACGGCGGGATGCTCCAGGCAGGCCGACTCGACCTCGAACGGTCCGATGCGGAACCCGGCGGAGTTGATGACGTCGTCGGCACGGCCCTCGTACCAGATGTACCCATCCTCGTCGACCGAAGCCGCATCGCCTGTGTGGAACCAGTCGCCGCCGAAGACCTCCTGCGAGTCCTCGTCCCGGTTCCAGTAGCCGATCGGGTAGTGCGGATTGGACCGCGCCCGCAGGCAGATCTCGCCGCGCTCGCCGACCGCGAGCGGCTTCTCGTCCTCGTCGAGGACCTGGACGTCCCAGCCCGGCATCGGCCGGCCCATGGATCCCTCGCGAACATCCATCCAGGGGAAGTTCGCGACCATCGGGTAGCTCTCGGTCATCCCGTAGTAGTCGAGGACCGTCACCCCGTACTGCTCGCGGAACCAGCGGATCGCCTCCGGGTTCAGCGGCTCGCCGGCCGAGCAGACGACCGCGAACTTCTGCGGGTACTTCGTACCCGCCTCGGGGATCGCCATCATCGAGCGCATCGCGGTGGGCGTCGTGAACACGTGCGTCACGCCGTGGCGCGACAGCGCGTCGAGCTCGCGGTGGGGATCGAAGCCGCCGGCGCGCTGCACCACGACCTGGACCGCGCCGAGCCGCCAGGGGCCGAGCAGCGGCGCGATGCCGGCCGCCCACGCCCACTCGCCCATGCCCCGGAAGCGGACGCCGTCGGAGACGTCGTGGCAGTAGGTGAACTCCTCGTGCGCGAGCAGGTAGCGATGCGCGTGCAGGATGCCCTTGGCCAGGCCGGTCGTGCCCGACGTGTAGTAGAGCTGCGCGGGATCGTCGGCGGCGGTGTCGGCCACCTCCACGTCGGTGGGACCGTCGTCGAGGTCGCCGGGCGAGAGCTCGATGACCTGCTCGGTGAGATCGGCGTCGACCCGCTCGCGGTTGGCAGCGTCGGTGACCAGGAACTTCGCCTGGCTGTCGCGCACGCGGTGGCGGATGCCGTCGTCGCCGTACAGCACGGACAGCGACAGGAGGATGCCGCCGGCCTTCCAGACCCCGAGGAACGCAGCCGCGGCCTCCGGGATCTGCGGCAGCAGCATGGCCACACGGTCACCGGGCTGCAGGCCGGCGTCGAGCAACCGGCGGGCGAACCGGGAGGACATGTCCTGCATGTCTCCCCACGTGAGCTCGCGGACGTGGCCGTCGGGATCCTCGTGGACCATCGCGAGCTTCCCGCGCGGGTGCTTGTCGCACACGTCGACGGCGATGTTGTAGCGCGCCGGGACGTCCCAGCGATGGGCCGCGCGGGCCTGCTCGTAGCTCTCCACTGCGACGCCCATGGCTCCCCTCTCCTTCACGGTTGCGCGTACTACAGCGCATAGTCGCAGCACTGCGGGGAGCCGCGCGGACGGGGGCCGTACCCGCCCCCGTCGCGCAGCCCCCTGCGCCTCCCTGCGGCGCCTACGAGTGGAACGAGTGCTCCGCGCGGCGCTGGGAGCTCAGCACGGTGCCCAGAGAGCCGCTGCAGCTCAGAGTGTTCCCAGCTCCGAGGGTCTGTACGCAACGGCGGGAGCGCTCCCCTGCGTACGCTGTCGGCGTGCCCGACGAGACCGACGCCTTCGGCCGGCCGCTGCAGCCCGAGGAGACCGACGCGTTCGGCGCGCCCATCGCCCCCGGGGATCGCAGCGCGGCCGTGGACTGGCAGCCCCCCATCGCCCCGTCCGTCGAGACCGCGGCCGACTGGCGTCCTCCGGTCAGCTCCACGCCGGGTCCTCCCGGCGAGCCCGCCGGCTGGTGGCGCCGCGCCGGCGCGGCGATCATCGACGGCCTGCTCGTCGGCGTCGTCGCCGTCGTCATCGCCATCATCGTCAGCTCGGCGTTCGGCGCGAGCAACGACGGCGAGACTGCGATCGCGGCGTTCATCGGGATCTTCGTCGGATCCTTCTACTACGGGAACCTGATGAGCCGCCAGGGCGAGATGAACGGCCGCACCTGGGGCATGCAGGTGACGGACATCCGCGTCGTCCGCGTCGACGGGGAGCCGATCACGTTCGGCTTCGCGCTCGTCCGCGAGATCCTCGTCAAGCAGATCCTCTTCGGCTACATCGCCGCCTTCACGCTCTACATCGCCACGCTGCTGAACTACCTGTGGCCGCTGTGGGACTCGAGGAACCGGGCGCTGCACGACCACATCTGCAAGACCCTGGTGCGCTCCGTTCCCTGAGAGGGTCGGCGGTCGTCGCGCGGGGCCGGAGGCGCGCGGGGATCATGCGGCGGCCTGCGGTGCGGGGACCTTGGCGCGCATGCCCTGCGTGCCGCCGGCGGGCTTCGTGGCGGCGCCCTCGCCCTGCGTGCTGGCGAGAACCGCGAGCCCGCCCGACGCCGCGACGAGCGCGAGGAGGGCGACCGCGATGCTGACCACGGAGGTGTCGAGCGACTCCTGCATGATCGTGGTCCCGAGCACGACGGACGTGATCGGATCGGCAGCCATGCACGCCGCGATCGCCGGCGCGAGCACGCCCGTCTGCAGCGAGAGCTGGCTCAGCGTGAGCGCCACGTAGCCGACCGCGATCAGCCCGTAGAGGTGCCAGTGGGTGAAGATCGACAGGACGGAGTCCGAGAACTGGTCGCCGACCGTCTTCGTGAGCGCGGCGGTGAGCCCGAAGAGGATCCCGGCCGCAGCGCCGATGACCGCGGCCCTGCGCGCCGGCGGGCCACCGCGCGCGACCACCATGAGCGCCGCGGCGGCTCCGATGCACGCGCCGCAGGCGATCATCCACTCGCCGAACGGCGCATCGTCGCGGCCGCCCGAGGGGTCGGCGACGATGAGGAACGCCGCGAGCGCGGCGGTCACGACGAGCGCGGCGACGACGTCCACGCGCCGGACCGTCTGCCCGGTGAGCCGCACGCCGAGCGGCAGGGCGAACACGACGCTCGACACCAGCAGCGGCTGCACGACCGCCAGGCGGCCGATCGTCAGGGCGACCGCCTGTGCCGCGAACCCCAGCGCGTCGGCGGCGATCCCCGCGAGCCACACCGGACGGCGCGCCATCTGCAGCAGCAGCCCGGAGGTGCCGCCCGGCGCGTCGGTGTCGGTCGGCTCGTCCAGCCCGGCCTTCTGCTGGAGGACCGTGCCGAGCGCGAAGAGGAGAGCGGCCACGAGCGCGAGGGCGATCTCCATGACGCGACGCTACAGATCGCGATCCAGCGGATGCAGGTCCGGCGCGCCGCCCGACCACACCTCGCGGGGCGCCGGGGGCGGGTAGGTCGGCGTGCTCGCGCGATCGTCGGCGCCCGCCCGGCGCATGTGGCGGTACCAGCGGTGATACAGCGGCGCGAGCGCGACGACGACGCCGACGAGGATCGCCAGCCCGGCCAGGAACCAGAGCTGCCGGCGCATGAGCTCCCAGCTCCCGTCGACGAGGCACGCGAGCCCCACGAGCACGAGGGAGAACGCGACGCCCAGGTAGTAGTCGAGCGGGAAGCGCCAGATCCACGGGACCTCGAACCACCAGACGTTCCCCCGGCGGAAGCGCTTCACGGTGTACGCGGGGTTCAGCACGAACCACAGGTAGTCCCAGACGACCGCGAGCACGAAGTACGTCGCGATCGTGCGCAGCTCGCCCGCGAGCGTCCAGTCCACCCCCATGACGTACGGGAGGTGGAGGATCAGCATCGGGATCGTGAAGGCGTACACGTGGTAGCCCGTCAGCGGCCGCTGCCCCATGACGATCCCGTAGATGCGCCCGGTCAGGCCGCGCTTGAGGTACCAGGTCGGTAGTCGCTCGGCCCAGCCGACGCCGCCCTCGATCTCGATCTCGATCCCCGCGAGCCCGAACGCCCACAGGAACAGCAGGAGGGTGCGCCCGATCTCCAGCTCGTCCATCAGCGGCCCGCGGCGACGAGCTCCGGGACCGTCACGAACTCGTAGCCCAGCGGCACGTAGTGCTCGAGGACCGCCTCGGTGGTCTCGATGGACTTGTGCCGGTCTGCGGTCGGTTCGGTGTTCGAGCCGTCGTGCAGCAGGATGATGTCCCCCTCCCCGGCGTGCAGGCAGCGGCGGGTGATCCGCTTGGCCGTCGTGTGCGCGCGCCAGTCGTAGCCGGTGATCGACCACGTGACCGGCACGTAGCCCTCGGCGCGCATCGTCCGCAGCGTGCCCGGTCGCCTGCGCCCGTAGGGCGGGCGCATGAGCATCGCGCCGTCGACGGTGGAGAACCGCTCGCCCGACGCCTCGACCGCCTCCCGGCACGTGCGCAGCTCCTCGCGGATCCGGGCCGCGCCGTGCGCCGGCATCGACGGGTGCGTGAACGTGTGGTTGCCGATGGCGTGGCCCGCGGCGACCGTCCGCCGGATGAGCTCGGGCTCGCGCTCGGCCCACTTGCCGATGAGGAAGAACGTCGCCTTCGCGTCGTAGCGCGCGAGCAGCTCGAGCAGCCCCGGGGTGCGCTCGGGGTTCGGACCGTCGTCGTAGGTCAGCGCGATGCGCTTGCCTGCCCCGCGCTCGCGGTGGATCGTCGCGCCGTAGATCTGCGCGGTGGGGTACTGGCCCCCGTACACCGCGACGCCGGCGGCGGCCGCGGTGGTGGCCCCGGCCGCGATCGCGAGCGTCCCCTTCGTGTTCATGCCTTCTGCCTCTTCCTCGCCTGTCGTCGTGCGCGGGCCCGGTCGCGGCGCGTGTCGGCGCCGGCCGCGAGCACTCGTGTCTCGATCTCCGCGAGCGCCGCGCGATTGCCGTCCTGCTCGTACGCCTCGAGCGTCTCGTGGTAGCCGTCGAGCCCGTCCAGGAACGCCGCCACGGTCGCCGGGTCGACCGTCCGCGCGCAGATGCCGAAGCCCTCGCGCTCGAGGTAGCGGGCGTTCATGAGCTGCTCGAACTGCCCGCGCAGCGGAACCGAGAGGACCGGCTTGCCGAGGTACACCGCCTCGCTGAGCAGCGAGAAGCCGCCCCCGGTGACCACGCCGCGGGCGGTCACCAGGTCCTCGAGGAAGCCGTCGATCGAGCGCGCGCAGAACTGGATGGCGCCGTCCGTGGTGCCGACCCGCGGGCCGTCGCGCATGCCGTACAGGCGGCAGGGCACGCCGGTCTCGCGCAGCACGTCGACGAGCTCCTCGCTCCCGCCCGAGTAGACGACGAGGTGGTCGCCGCGCGTCGGAGTCGCGTCGACGATCGCCGGCCGCACGATCGGCGGCACGAGCGACGTGCGGCCGCGGAGCAGCGGCGGCTCGAAGAACGTCGTGATGACGTAGTCGCCTGCGGTCGGGACCATCGCCCGGGTCACCGCGCGGGCGATGCGGAAGTCCTCGCGCGCGCCCTCGACGATCGCCTCGTCGTGGTGACAGCGGTCGATCATGTGGATGTTGTCGACGCAGACCAGCGGGGTGCGCGACCACCGCGCGTAGATGCCGGAGAGCGGCTCGAAGTCGGTGACGACGACGTCGGGCTCCCACTCGTCGACGGTCTCCATCCACGTCCGCACGCTGCCGGGGAGCTCCCGGCGCATGGCGGTCATCGTGTGGGTGACCGAGGCCCAGCGCCGGATCTCGCCGTCCTCCATCGCGAACGACGGCCCGAAGACCTCGTTGACGTCGCCGAGCCGGTCGCCGAGGTACCGGAACGCGGCGCCCGAGGCCATGACGCGTACGTCGTGCCCGCCGGCCTGGAGCCCCCCGATGGACACCTCGGAGCGGGTCGCGTGCCCGAGCCCCTCGCCGTTCACGCCGTACAGGACACGCACCTGGGGAACCTACCTTCCCGGCGGGCTCGAAGCCAACGGGCCGGCCTGCGTAGAGTCGCCGGATGCACGTCGAGATCCGCCACAGCCCGTCGTTCGCCCTCGGACGCCTCACCCTCGCCGGCGGCGAGGTGGCTCGGGTCGAGTCCGGCGCCATGGCCGCCCACTCCGCGGGCGTGCACCTGGACGCGAAGATGGAGGGCGGGCTCATGAAGTCGCTGCGCCGCAGCGTGCTGGGCGGCGAGTCGCTGTTCATGTCGACCTACACGGCGCCCGACGAGGGCGGCTGGGTCGACGTCGCCCCCCGGCTGCCCGGCGACGTGTTCACCGCCGAGGTCGACGGGACCTACATCCTCACGCGCGGGGCGTTCCTCGCCTGCTCGGCGGAGCTCCAGCTCGACACCAAGTGGGGCGGCTTCGGGAACCTGTTCGGCGGCGAGGGCGGCTTCCTCGTCCACATGACCGGCACGGGCACCCTCGTGGGCTCCTGCTACGGCGCGCTCGACCGCCAGGTCCTCGCGCCCGGCGAGACCATCACGGTCGACTCCGGGCACCTCGTCTCCTACGACGAGGGGATCCAGATCAGCGCGCGCAAGGCCGCCAAGGGCCTGGTGCGGACGGCGAAGACCAGCGAGGACCTCGTCTTCGACGTGACCGGGCCGGGCGAGGTGACGACGCAGAGCCGCAGTCCCGACGAGTTCGTCGAGTGGATCATCCCGCTGCTCCCCTTCTCGCGGAGCTAGCGGCCCTTGCGGCGGCGCTTGCGCGAGCCCGAGCGCGGCGTCGTCGTCGCCGGCTCGTCGTCGCGGGGGTCGCTCGGATCGTCGGCCGGAAGCTCGTCTGCCTCGGGATCCTCCCCGCGCGCGAGGGCCGCGCGCCGCTCCCGCATCTCCTGCTGCGACGGCCACGGCTGCGCGGTCCCGCTCTCCCAGGCAGGCGGGCGGCCCCCGATCCACTTGCCGAGGAACATGAGTCCGAGCGCGATGAGGAAGAAGGACCGGATGATGCCGGGCTGGTCGATCGGCAGCACGAGCAGCAGACCGGACAGGATCCCGAGCACCCCGAAGAACCGCGTGAGCAGACCGGTGCGCATCGCGTTGAGCGAGATGATCACGAGCGCCAGCGCCAGGCCGAAGCGGCCCAGCTGGTAGATGACCGTCGCGGCCTGCACGGCCGATCCGGAGACGGCGTCGCGCGCGGCGCCGCTCGTCTGGACCGCCTCGTCGGCGAACGACCTCGCGTCGAGCGAGAAGGCGATCGTGTAGACGAGGAACCCGACACCGGAGGCGATGCAGCCCGTGACCGTCGCGATGATCCCCGCGCGGCCCATCTTCGGGTTGCGCGCCTGGATGGCCAGGAACAGGTACCGCAGCGGGAACAGCATGAGCAGCGACGCGATCGCGACGAGGATGCCGCCGAGCGCCTGGGCAGCCACGTGGTCGCCGATCCAGGCGACCTGCTGCGCGAGGATGCCCGGCGGCAGGTCCCGGCCCGCGAGCGAGTCGCTCAGCGCCGGCAGCAGCGTGATGACGTCGTCGGAGTCGTTCGGCAGCTGGTTGCTGACGATCGTGCTCGCGATGCCTCCGCCGAGCGTCGCCGCGCCCGCGGCGATCGCGGCGACCGCGGCACGGCCGCGCTCCTTCTCCTCGCGCGCGAGGGCAGCCTCTGGCGAGATGTCTGCCATCAGCGGAGCGGCGCGCAGCGGTGCGGAGCGGGCACGGGTCCCGCAGTCTAGTCAGTGGCCTCCGAGGGCCGCGAGGACGTCGCCGTCCATGCGCCGCGACGCCGTCGGGACGAGTCCCGCCGCCTCGTCCGCCGCTCGGACCACGTGCGGCGGGGTGTCCGGGCCGGTGACGAAGACCACCGGCACGTCGATGCCGCGCAGCTCGCGGCGGCTGGGCGACCAGGTCGCCAGGCCCGCGTAGTCCGCGAAGAACCCGCGCGGCGAGGCCTGCCCCCGCTCGAGCTCCTCCGCGGTCGCGCGCGGGCCGAGCCAGTGCGCGATCGCGGCCGGCGGCCCGCCGTCGCGCAGCGCCTCCTCGAGCTGCTGGCGCTGCAGCGCGAGCGCCTCGTTGGCCTCGGGCACGAACGCGAGCAGCGGCGCGTCGCACAGGATGGCGGACGCGATGAGCGCCGGACGGCGGACGAGCAGGTCGAGCGCGACCAGCGCTCCGAAGCCGAAGCCGACGATGCGCACGGGCGCGACCCCCAGCGCCTGCAGCAGCGCGGCGGCGTCCTCGCCCTGCTCCTGGACCGTCGTGGCCGCGTAGGGCTCCGGCGCGCCCGACCCGCCGTAGCCGCGGCGGTCGTGGGCGATCACCCGCCCTGCGAGCCGCGCGCGGAGCGCCCTGCTGCCGCCCGCGCCCGACGCCATCTCGTGCACGACGAGCGTGGTAGGCGGGTCCGTGCCCTCGTCCTCGTAGGCCAGCTCGACGCCGGCGCCCTCGACCGTCGGCATTGCGCCGACCCTAGTACGCGAGGGCGGCCTGTGCACGAGCTTCTACGATGGGGTCATGGAAGGTGGATTCGGAGGACTCTTCGGCGACCCGGACGAGCTTCAGCGCCGTATGGCGGAGTTCGCCGAGCAGATGCAGGGCCAGCAGAAGCTGGCCTGGGCTGACAACGCCATCAAGCTGGCGGTCGACATGACCGTCGCGGCCATCAACCGCATCAACGTGCAGGGCACGACCGATCAGCAGGCGGAGCAGATCCGCGCGGTGATCGCGACGGTCTTCCCCGAGGCCGTCACCCTCGTGCGCGAGGCGCGCGAGGGCCTGCAGTAGCCCTGCGGCACCCCTGACTAGGCCGGGCCGGGCGCCTCCTGGCGCTGCTTCTCCGCCTCGCGGTGCTCGCGCCCCTGCCGGATCGCCTCCTTGAACGAGCGGATCCGGAAGATGAAGAACAACGCGAGGAAGCCGACGAGGAGCGTCCACGCGCCGATCGCGATCTGCTGGCCGACCGAGTACGCCGCGACGGTGGCCGAGGTCGCCGCGCCGGCGAAGACCTTCACGAGCAGCGCCTGCTGCACGCCCGCGCCGCCGGGGGTGAACGGGACAGCCGCCGCCACCGCGTTCACGCCGAGGACGAGCAGGACGTTGCGCACCGAGCCGCCGACGTTGAACGCGTCGAGCAGCAGCCAGAACGCCAGGAACCGGAAGCACCAGCCGCCGAGCTGCCAGGCGAACACCTCGCGCAGATAGCGGCGGCGGTCGCGCAGGATCGTGACGCCCTGGCGCACGCGCGCCCAGAACGCGCGCACGCGGTGCGACAGAAGCGCGAACCCGACGAGCACGCTGACCGCGATGAACGTCAGCAGGAACAGCAGGAACCGCGGGTGCGACGCGAAGAACTGCAGGTCGAACGCGGGGATCTTCGAGAAGTCCGGCGGCTTGGGGAACACGCCCTGCGTGAACGCGAACGTGAGGATGAAGACACCCATCACGAGGTCGAACACCGCCTCGACGAAGAACGCCGCCGCGACCGCGGGGTACGTCGAGTTCGGCACCGAGGTCTTGACCAGGAACAGCTTGATGACGTCGCCGCCGCGGGCCGGCACGACGTTGTTGAAGCCGTAGGCCGCGATGTAGGCGCCCCAGATGCGGCGGAACGGGATGCGCTCGCCGGGATAGGCGGCCCGCAGCGTGTGGAAGAACGCGCGCGAGCGCAGCGTCAGGTAGACGAGGAACGACAGCAGCCCCAGCAGCAGCGAGAACCAGCCGACCTCGCCGAGGCTGGAGAAGAAGTCTCCCGCCGCGTCGAGGAACCCCTCGATGCTCGAGCCGATCGACGCCAGCATGCCGTCTCGATGGTACGAGCGCGGCGACTCGCTACGCGCGCGGTTCGCGCCAGAGCAGCCACAGCGAGGGCGCGCCGCCCGGAAGCTCGAGCCGGCGCTGGACCTCGAAGCCGTGGCGGGCGTAGAAGCCGACGTTCGCCTCGGTCGCCGTCTCGAGGTACGCCGGCACGCGCTCCGCGTCGCAGCGGTCGAGCACGGGCTGCATGAGCGCCGACCCGATCCCCTCGCGGCGTCGCTCGGGTGCGGTGCCGAGCACGGACAGGTAGTAGTGGGCGTCGACCGGGTGCGCGATCTCGATCCGCGTCATCGCGCGCATGGTCCGCAGCAGGCGCGGGAGCAGCGGGGGGAGGAGCGAGAGGCTCGAGACGGACTGGCGCACGTCCTCGCGCCACTGCCCCGGGAGCGCCCAGAGCGCCCCGCCCGCGTGGTCGTCGGTCGTGTAGAGCTGGTTCTGCCGACCGAGGCGGTTGAGGCTGACCATGAACGAGCGCTCGACGTGGCGGTCGCGGCTGCGCGCGCGGGGATACAGCCAGACCGTGAGCGGGTCGTCGTGGAAGGCGCGCGCGAGGACGCGCGCCATCGCGGGGAAGTCCTCCCTGCGCGCGACCCGGACCTGCTGGGCGGGCACACCCGTCGTCATCAGGCGGCGGGCGGGGTCTCCGGCGGCGTCCACCGCGAGGCGTGCACCGGCTCCCACGCCGTGAGTCGATCGATGAGCGTCGCGGGGTCGCCGTCGCTCAGCAGGAGCGCGCGGTGCTCGGCCTTCAGGAAGCCCTGCTCGCGCGAGCCGTCGAGGAACCCCTCGAGCGCGTCGTAGTAGCCGTGTACGTTCAGGAGCGCGACCGGCTTGAGGTGGATGCCGAGCATCGTCCAGGTCAGGGCCTCGACGACCTCCTCCAGCGTCCCCACCCCACCGGGCAGAGCGATGAAGGCATCGGACAGCTCGGCCATCCGCGCCTTGCGCTCGTGCATCGTCTCGACGAGCTCGAGTCGCGTGAGTCCCTGGTGGCCGATCTCGCGCGACCCCAGCGCCCGTGGCAGGACGCCGATGACCTCGCCGCCCGCGTCCATCGCGGCGTCCGCGAGGACGCCCATGAGCCCGACGCTCGCGCCGCCGTACACGACGCCGATGCCGCGTCCGGCGAGGGTCCGGGAGACCTCCGCCGCGGCGCCGGCGTACGCCGGATCGGCGCCCGGGCTCGATCCGGCGTAGAGGCAGACGCGGCGCAGCTCGGGCACGCGTCTGAGCCTAGACGTCGGTCCTCTCAGGCGGCGTCGCGCAGCGGGATGGCCTCGGTCCGGCGACCGATGGGCGGGCAGGAACGCCGGCGACGGAGTTGGCGCCCGCCGAGGAGCCGTCCCCCATCGTGATCGGGCCGAATGCCTGGACCCCGGGCGCGAGGCGCAGGAGATCGGCACGGAGATCGGACAGCACAGGACGATGATCGGCACGCGCGCCGACACATGAGCGGCTATCGATACTTGCGCCGCGACGCCATCCGCGGCTGGATGTGGTCGCCGAAGACCTCCAGGCCCTGCAGGAAGTCGTCGAAGATGAGCATGATCCCCTTGGTCTGAGGCACCGCGGCCGCCTCGTCGAGCATCGCGGCGACGCGCTCGTAGGAGCCGACGAGCGTCCCGATGTTGAAGTTGATCGCGCCCTCGGGCATGGCGAGCTGGCGCGTGTGGCTGCGCTCGTCGGAGCCGTCGGTCGCCGCGCGGCCGGTCATCGTCGCGATCGCCTCGCGGTCCACCGCCGCGTTCAGCGCGTCCCACCGCGTGAAGGCCGCCTCGTCGGTCTCGTCCGCGATGACCATGAACAGGACGTAGACGCCGACATCGCGACCGCTGTGCTGCGCCGCGACGCCCAGTCGCTCGTTGGCCTGACCGTGCGCCGCGGGCGTGTTGCGTCCGCTGCCGAGGACGAACTGCACGTCGCCGTACTCGGCGCAGAAGCGCATCCCGCGATCGCTCTGGCCCGCGCAGACGATCTCGATCGGTCCCTGCGGGAGCGGGCCCAGGCGGCAGTCCTCCATGTGGAAGAACTCGCCGTCGAGGTCGCAGCGACCCGTGTCCCACAGGTCGCGCATGACGCGCACGTACTCACTGGACTGCTCGTAGCGCGTCGCGGCGTGCTGGTCCCCCGGCCACAGGCCCATCTGGGCGTACTCGCCCTTCTGCCAGCCCGTCACGATGTTCACGCCGAACCGCCCGGGCGCCATCGAGTCGATCGTCACCGCCATCCGCGCGACGATCGCGGGCGGCAGCGTCAGGGTCGCCGTCGACGCGTACAGCCTGATGCGCTCCGTCGCCGGCGCGATGCCCGCCATGAGCGTGAACGACTCGAGGTTGTGGTCCCAGAACTCGGTCGCGCCGCCGAACCCGCGCAGCTT
>Ga0070665_100002524_pt1 | contig 20109 bp, 9 predicted proteins | sample KBSS13metaG_FD_65862 | JGI IMG/M metagenome (GOLD analysis project Ga0070665, IMG submission 65862) | Switchgrass rhizosphere microbial communities from Kellogg Biological Station, Michigan, USA - KBS S1-3 metaG | ecosystem: Host-associated > Plants > Roots > Rhizosphere > Soil ...
GCGCACGTGCACGAGCAACGGCAGATCTTCCTGACAGGGGAAGATCTTCTTGACGACCGTTTCCGTCACGGCCAGATACAGGCCCTGCTCCACGTCCTTGTCGTCCGGGTCCAGCAACGTCGTGCCGGCAGTGACGCAATCGGCGACGGCGGTCGCCGTCGAGAGTTGAGCCTCGCCTTCAGCGACGACAACCAGCGCGAGCCACGGCGTTTCCGACGTCTGCACCTGTTCGGCCGGATTGCGTTCCCAGGGCAGCGTGCGCCGCTTCAACACGATCTGCGGAAGACGATCCCCGAACGCGCCGTCGGCGTTCGCCGGGGGAAAAGTGGACAGAATCTGATCGGTCGGCATCACGTACCGCGGCGAGGCCACGGTGACGTGCGTGTGCTGCGCCGCGACTTCGAACGGCAGCCCGGTCTGATCGGTGACCAGGTCGTACCGGCCCGCGGTGAGCTTGGGCATCACGTTGGAGTGGAGTACGAAGAAGCCGGTCTTTGGCATCAGCGTCGTCCTTTGCTGCGACCCTTCGCGTGCCCCTTGCTCGCGGGACTCTTCCGGTGTTTCGCAGCAGGCTTCGATGGCTTTGCCGATGTCTTGTGCGGTTTTGTCGCAGCCGTCGCTCGTTTGCCGCCGTGCCTTGGCGGTTTGCGTCCCGGCTTCGCCGGCGCGGCCGGCTCGGACATCGGCGGCCGCCGGCTCGCGCGCATCTTCGCGATGCGCCGTTCCTCCGGCGAGCGGGTCGGTCCCATCCACACCAGGCGGCTGAGATCGCCTGCGTTGGCCGTGGCAGACGCGAACGGATGGATCGCCGAATCGAGTCCGCGCGCCGACACCAGGGCGATCGCGCCGGTGGCGTCGATCTGCGAAGAGCCCATCACGCCAACGAGCGACCAGCCGGCCTGGCTGGCAATCGTGACGACGACCGGACGGTTACCGTCCGGCACGACGTCGTATGCCAGCACGCTGCGATTTTCGGCGACGAGCAGCATCGGCGGCCGCTCGCGGCCGGCCGCATCCAGTGCGCGGTGTGCGCCGTCGAGGCCGAGCAGCAGCGTGCGTCCATCGACGCTGTCGCCGAACGCCGCCGGATCGTCGAGCACGACGACTACGGTCGAAGGGGCCGTGCTGAACGTCGTCGTCACCGTGCTGACGCCGCGCGCGAGTTCCGCGCCGGTCACCCAGCCGGCGTCGAAGCGCTCTCGATGCAGCCGGAGCGGCTCGCCGGCGGAACGCACCACGCAGCCAGGCGCGATCCCCGTCGACCACCCCGCATACGCCAGTTGCATGCCGGAGTGCCAGCCGACGAGCCCCGCGTGCGCATCGGTTTGCGCACCCTGTCCGATCGCCACGATGCGCTCGGCACCCTGGGCAATCTCGATGGTCCCGCCGTCGGCGAGATTCTGATCGGCGGCGACGACTCCCCCGTGACCGAGAATCACGACACGCGCCGGCGCACCGCTCACGCCGAGGCGCGGACGATCGCCGCTCATGGCGGTGTCCGCGTGAGCGTTCGGCATCTTCAGCACGACGATCTGACCCGGTGACAGCGTCGCGCCGGCCGTGCCCCGCGGTGGAGCCGCAGCTCGCGCCCGGGTGGCTTGGGCGATCAGTCCGCTGGAGAACGCGGCGAGATGCTCTGTGCCCGCGGCGCCGGTGCGCTGAACGAGGGTTGGCGCGGCATGCGCGACAGCGGTCGGCGGAGGCGCTGACACTGCGACGACCGTGCCCGCTCGTGACAGGCTCACGGCTCGTTGATCGGCAACGACAAGCCGCGCGGCAATCGATCGGCTGCGATCTGCCTGCACGGCGGCCAGCGTCGGCGGCGCAACGCGCCATGCGCGGACCGCATCCTTGACGGTGGTCCGGGCCGACGAAGATACGCGAAGGTTCGACGCCGCGCCCGACAACAGGCCGACGGCTATCGGCGGATCGACAAAGTGGTCGTAGACCTTAGCGGTCGGCTTCTCTCCGATCCCCGGCGCGACCGTGATGCCGCTCTCGTCGATTCTTTCCGCGAGCGATCCGAGAAGCGGCGGCGACTGGCGCTCGCCACGCAGCGAGGCCAGCGCGGTCGGTGTCGCGGTTGCGGCCAGATACACCGTCGCGGCCTGGAACGCGCTCGCAACCGACACCGGCTCGGCGACGAGGCCGGCGACCGCCAGCGCGTCGGTCTTCAACTTCGCGGCGTCGACGGTCCGGCGCGTGAACGGCAGCGGCTTCCGCTTGCCGATCTCCACCTGGTAGTACGGAATTTCCGGTCCGGCCACGGACTCGGCGGCGCGCGCTTCGAGGTTCAGCTCGTTGAGCGCCTCGATCATCTCGGCCTTCGGGACCTTGCGATTGTCCGGATCCTGCGGGAGTCCCCAGACGCCGACGGGGAAACTGCCGAACGGCCTCGCGGTCGCCGCGAACGGGAACGTCTGGACGGCGCCATCGCGCTGCCACTCGAGCGTAATCACCGGCAACAGGTTGGACGTCAACATCGGGGCGACGCCGAGCGCGCGGCTCGGCGGATGTTGTGTCGTGGCATTGGCCGGCGCCTGGCTGCGCGTAACCGTCGCCGCGGGAATCGTGCTCGTGAAGGTCAGACCGAATTCGACGACCACGACGTACGGCCGCTCCGCCGATCCGTCGGGTGTCGCCTTGTCGCCCTTCGACGGGAGCGATCCGAACGACGTCACGACGGCGTGCGCGAGCGCCGAACCATCGCCGGCAGCCTCGAGGTATTTCGCGATGAACGCCCCGGCGGCCATCGGCTGCTTCTGCGCCTTGTCGGATCCGCCGAACTCGACGGTGAGCTCGATCGGACCGACCTCGAACGTCGCGGTGCCGTGGAAATCCGGGCCGGTCACGTCGATGCGCGCGCCGAGGCTGATCGAGATCGTGATCTCGCCGAAGATCCACGTGTCGATCGTGACGCCCGCCGCGATCCGCGCGTACGCGTCCACGTGGTAGTGGAACGGATCGAAGTAGACGATGCCGTTCGCGCCGAACTTGACTTCGGCCCAGGCCGGACCGAAATGCGCGGACGCTTCGAAGTCGCCGCCGGCCATGAGCGCTTCGGACGTCAACGCGAAGTAGGAGCCGGCCTTGATCGTGATCGCGCTGCCGATGCTCCAGCGCAGCCCGAGCCGCGGCACCACCGGATAGCCGTCGCGGTGGAATTCCGGATGGTAGCCGCCGAGGGTGAACACGAACTCGCCTTTGTGCTCGCCCTTGAACCAGATCACGTACGCGAAGCCGCCCGTGAGCTTGATGTCCGGATAGAGCAGCCACGAGTTGTCGGTGAGTTGCGCCTGGACCCACAGAACACCCTCGGAGCTCGAGAATCGGACGAGGAGCGCGACTTCGATCGAGACCAGCGCCACCTGCGGACGCGGCAGCGCCATGCGAGCGAGTCCCAGCAGGTTGATGTCGAGACCGTCACCGATTTGCACGGCCACGACCGCGATGCCGTCGACCAGCGCGAAGCTGTTGAAGGCGAGCCCGGCGGCGAACCAGAACGTCCCCTTTTGCATCGGGAAGTACTGGCCGAGCGCCCGCAGCTGATCCATCGGGTTCTGCGGCTTGGCGGCGATGTCGAGCGCCTGAATCAGCGGATAGTCGCCGAACTTCGACAGATCGGTCGGAACGACGAGGCGCCGGTTGATCCCGAAGCCGCCGCCGATGCCCATCAGGAAGAAGGCCGGCGGTCCGCCGATCGGACCGTTGATCGCGCCGACGGCGAAGAACGCGGTGAACTTCTGTCCCTGATCGACGCCTTCGCCGTAGCCGCCGAAGATGGTGAGACCGTAGACGCCGAACCGCCCGAGCAGCATGCCGAGGTACTCGATGCCGTTCGGTGTCGTCTGCTTGAGCAGGCCGCCGGCGATCGTGACGCCGGCCATGTCGGCCGACACGGCGAGCCCGGCCAGATCGATCGCCCAGTTGGCCGGGTTGAAAAAATCGCCGTTGGACGTGATGTAGGTGATCTGAAGATCGTCGACGGCGCAGGTCAGGCCGAACATCGAGACCGAGCCGTCCATGAGGAGCGAGATGCGCTCGACGCGCCCGTTGGGCATCGTTGCGCCGAAGCCGACCTGTTCGAGATAGAGCGGACCGAACCCGCGCTGAATCGCAATCCACCACGGACCCGCACCGTCGCCGGCACGCAGGGTAACCGACACGGGGTTGGAGCCGTGCTTCTGGATGGCGAGCGCGGGCGAGAACGCCGGCTTGGGCGGCGTGGGGCCCGTGTCGCGCATCACGCCCTGCGCGATGCCGTTGTCGCCGCCGGCACCGTCGGCCGAAACCGCGAGGTTGGAGAACTGCAGCTGCACACCGCCGCTGCGCGCGCCGGCCGCATCGAGTTCGGCAAAGGCGTGCAGCGCGATCGAGTCGAGCGTGAGACCGAAGTCGAGCAGCGGCCCCGAACTCTTTCCGATGCGAAGGCCGAGACCATAGACGGCAAGGTTCGGCTTGAACGCGAGCGGCAGCGTATCGGGCAGGAATCCAACGAACAGTCCGCTCTTGGGCGGATTGTTGTTCTCGATCCAGGTGCCGTCGTTTTCGAGCCACAGCATGACGTCGCCCGTCACGAGCGCGAGTCGATCGACCAGCTGTGCCTGGAGTCCAATCGTGTTGTTCGCCTTCGCGAACGACACCTTCAAACCTTCGACGGTGATGCCGATGTTCGCGCCCGCGATGTTGCCGAACAGCTTGTGGATGCGGCCGAGCAGCGTCGAAGGATCGAACAGTCCGCTGATGAGCGCGCTGGGATTGTTGACGTCCTGCAGGACGACGCCCCGCATCAAGTTGCGGACGGTGGTGGCGCCCACTGGCGTGTTGAGCAGATCCTGAACGGCCTGCTGGGCGATGGCGACGCCGGCCACCAGATCCGCCACCGCTTCGACCACCCGCAGCGCGACCTGTGCGGGATCGGTGGCTTCGACCGCGGTCGCGATGGCTCCATCGCTCGACACGAATGCGAACGCGTGGCTGTCGATCAGCCAGCGCGCGGCGAACCGATGCGTGTCGTCGAGTGCCATGCCGACCGCAACCCGGCGGCCGTTGGCGGGACTCAGGCCCGCGGCGACCGTCACGAACGGACGCAGCATGACGCCGCCGGCGTTGATCGCGGCGGGGCCCACCGTCACGCTGAGCTCGTTCAGCCCCAGGGCGCTCACGGCCACGGTGAAGCTGACGCGATCGATCCCCGGAACACTGACATCGTCGCCGACAATCGTGGCGACACCGCTGCCCGGGTTCCATGAAGCCGAGAAGTCGCCGATCGCGACGGTGAGCTGGTTTGTCGTGGCTGTTGCCGAAACCGCGGCGGGCAGGAATGCGTCCAGCAGCGGCGCGAGAGTCGTCAGTCCCGTCGCCGTGATCGACGGCAACGCTGAGGTCAGCGCGCCGGCTGGATTCGTGGCCCAGGCATGCAACGCTGCCCCGTCGAAATGCTTCGGGTTGCCCGAGCGCAGGGCGAGCGCGTCGCCGACCTTCTGAACAAGATCGCCAACCGTGCCAGGGATCGTCGCGAGTTTGTCGAGCAGGAACGGGAGCGCGGCTTCCGCGGCGGCAGCCAGCGATCCAAGCCCGGCAAACGGGATTAGAGAAATGTCGCCGCCGCTCGCCGGCCTCAGGAACAGCTCGATACCGCCGGCCCCGATCCGCGTGTGGACGGCCTGTCGTCCCGAGGCGGCGCCCGTCAGTCCCACGAACGCGTCGAGCCCGAACACCGGCGGACCGCTGGGGCCGACGGTGAGCGTCGTTCCCACGCCCGCGGCAAGCCGTCCCGTGACGCCGTTCGGCGTCGTCCACACGGTGGGATCGATGCCGAGCGTCAATCGCGCGCCGGGACCGTCCGTCGTGACCGCGAGCGAGACACCGTTGGCGAGCGGAATCGGTGATCCGGGTGCGCCGCCGACGCCGAGCAGCGGACGCAACGCGTCGAACAGCGCCTGGATCTTCGCCGGGTTGGCGGCCAGCGACTCGGCGCTGCGGAGCCAGCCGGCCGGATCGGCGAGCAGGCCTGCCAGCGGACGAATCGAACGTTCGAGATCGCCCGCCGTCCCCGACAGCATCCCCATGGCGTCGAGCACCGCATCGATCACGGGGCGCGCCGTCTCGTCGGCGCGCCGCATGAGCTCGAGGGCGACGTGACCGCCAAGGCTCGGTGCCGCCGCGGCGATCGCGCGCGCGATCGCGGCCGCGTCTGGATCCGGCCAGACGGCGATGGTGTCCGTCGTACCGCCGGCCCGATGCCACACCAACGATGCGTGCAGCGGATTGAAGTCGACGACGAAATTGAGCTGGCCCGTCGCGGCTCCCGATGCGTTCGCACCGAGCTGCAGGTGACCGGCGATACCGGTTGTCGACGCCGTCACATCGGCATGCCACCCGAAACGGCCGCTCGTGTCGCTGCCGCCGTTGATTCGAACGGCACGCGCATCGAAATCGACGCTCGAGGCGAGCGGTCCCAGCAGCGAGTTCGCCGCGGTCTTGATTGACGCCGCAGAAGCGGCGAAGCGCTGGGTGACGAAGCCGGTTGGATCGTGAACGAGCTGATCGACCGCGTCGCCGGCCACGCCGCCGGCCGGGTCAATGATGCCCAGCGCGGTGAGCAGTTGCGCGAGCGCGACGGAAGCCGTTCCCGCCGCATCGGCGCTCAGGCGCTGCACGACAGCCGCGAGCAGCACGCGCGCCTCCGGGAGCACCGGACCTGCCCCCGGCCCGTTGCCCAGCACGAGCCGCTCCCACGTCTGACCGAATACACGCGCGTCGTGCAGCGTGATCGACGCGCGGCCTGAGGCGGTGCCCTCGAGCGGAACGTCGACGTCGGCCGTCACCTTGCGCAGTTCCAGGTCGGCGGTGGATGTGATCCAGCCGAGTCGATCGCCGACGCGAAGCCGCACGCGCAGGCGGCGTCCCAGATCCACGCCGGCCGTCTTGTCGTACGCAAACAGCGTCACGAGGGCATCGCCGGTGACCGAAAGCGCGCCATTGACCGTCGGCGCCAGCACCAGCCTGATGCCGGCACCGACGCCGGTGGCCGGCGGCGGCGGCGTCGCGGCGCGAATGCGCGCGCGTTGGGCGAGACCCGCAACGACAATGGCAGTGATCGCGCGGCGGATTTGACTCTCGGTAACGGAGCCGAACACCGCGCGGACCGCGAGTCCTGCTCTCGGCGACGGCGGCGGTACGACCGGCTGCCGGAGATCGATCGAGGGATCGGCCCGATCGACCAATTCCATCATCGAGCCGACGAGCGCGCGGCCGAGCGCAAGATCGGCGTCCTCAGTCACTGTCGAACCAGCGGGCGCAGCTGCCGGAAGCAGCCGGTTCAGCAGCCGCAACGCATCCGCGGTTGGCTGCGTGCTGATGGCGGTAAGGGCGATCGGACCGAGCGGCGTCCCCAGCGTGATGAGATCCGTCACGGCCGCTTGCGCTTCCGAAGCAGCGCGCGCGGCGTGACCGGCTCCGGCGACGGCAACGAGGACGATGTCATTGCTGACGGTCGCGAGCGAATCCAGCACGCGCTTCAGCCGTGCCGTCTGTTCAGGCGTGCCATCGGTGACGCTGCCTGCGAGCAGGCTCGCGGCCCGGCCGCCGAGCGCGACGAACCAGTCGCCAGCAGCCGCGGATGGCGGAGCGAACATCGACGCGTCGAGTCCGGCGGCGGTGAGATCCACGCGGCGGCCGGCGGGCGCATCGGGCCACGCCGTGGCGCCGATCGCGACGTAGACCGTCGTCGTCGGCACGCGACCGGTGAGGTTCCGGAGATCGATCTGCGACAGCAGCTGGCCGACGGCGACCGCGTTTCGATCGACCGTGACGCCCGGTGGCGCCGTGTCCGGCGGCACGATGCGGCCGTCGCCGCCGACCCAGCGCTGGGTCAACGCGGTCAGGCCGCCGGCCACGTCGCGGCCGTCGACGAGATCGTTGACGTCTGCGGCCACGCTCGCTTCGGCTTGAAGGGCGGCCGCCAGCGCCGCGGCGCCGAGCCCGGGATCGCCGGGCCGCCACTGCCGGATCGCATCGGACGCCGCAACGATACGCGGCTCGAGTCCGGCCGGAGGGAACCAGACGACAGGTTGCGGGAGCGCGTCGGTGAGCGCGAACCGATACGGATCGTCCGGGTGTCCGGTTCCCTGAATGAAGCCGCGATTTGCGCCAGAGCCGGCGAACAGATCCGCGAGAAGCCGCAGCGCCTCCGGTCCAACGTCGCTCATCAAGAGCTGCGGCAGCCAGTTGGAGAGAGCAGCCGCCGGGTCGGCGATCAAGTCGCTGAGGCGAAGTCTCGCGCCTCGAACCGCGTTGCCGCCAGCGGCCGCCAATTCCGGCGCCCATCCCAGCGCTTTCGCGACGTCACCGAGGAAGCCGCCGAGCAGGTCGCCGAAATATCCGACGAGCACCTCGAGCCCGTCCCACGCGGGTGCGGGCAACGTCACGGTGCCGTCGGATGCGATGACCGGCAACGCGATCGGCAGCGTGACGCTCCCGGCACTGAGCGTCAGATTCGGCGCGCGGACGTCTGCGACCAGCCCGTGAGCCGGCGACCATCCGAGCCGGAGTCCAACGCCGCTCGCAGTGAGCGCCGCCCCGTCGCCAAACGGAAGCAGAATGCGCGGCGGGTTGACGCCGCGCTCGCGTGCGGAGAGCACGCCCTCGACCGCCGGCAAAAGCTTCCCGCTCTTCGCCGCCAGATCCACTTCGGCGATCGTCACGCCAAACCGTGTGGTGACGACGGTGCACTGTTGCCCGAGGGTATCGACTGACGTCGTCGCGGCGACGCCGATCGTGAGGACGGCGCCATTGGCGAACGCTTCGAGCTCGAGCGGCCCGATCAGCGGCACGCGCCATGGATCGTCCTGCGTTCCGGTGCCCTTGATCGTCGACGCGGCCCCCGTGGCATCCGCGAGCGCGTCGCGGAGCGCGGCGAGCACCGTCGTCATCGCCCCAGGCGCAGCCTGAACGAGATCTCGCCAGTAGCCGCTGACGGCTGCCGCGGGATCGGTCATCAACGCGGGCAGACCGATCGCTGTGATGCCCGCGGGGGCATCAAGTCCGAGCAGCAAGCGAACAACCGTCAGCGCATCGCCGCAGCCGGCCAGCAGCTGCGAGGCCACGTCGCTGACGGTGTTGCCGACGGCATCCATCACCGCATCCGGAGACGTGAGATCGAGCGTCGGATACTGGTGAGAGCCCAGCGTCACCCCGTCGGCGGCAAGCACAAACGTCAGGCGACGCGCCGCGTCGAGCGCGAGGCCGACGCGCAGCGTGTCTGCACGAGCGACCGGATTGCTGACGTCGAGTACGCGATGCCCGGCCCCTGGAGCGCCGGCCGCTGCCCAGAATCCGAACTGCGGCAGCGCGATGGCCGCACCGCTGACGAGATCGATCTGGAACAGATCGGCGCGCGCTTCGACTCGCGTGTCGCCGGCTCCCGACAGTCCTACGCCGAGCGTCGGGCTGAGACGAGTGTTGCCGGTGGGACCGGCGTCGACTCGCAGTCCCAGCGTCAATTCGGCGGCTCCGAGATGGAACACCACGGCGCCCGCGCTCGGTGTTCCGCCGAGCAGCGACGCGAGATGACCGATCCAATCGGTGCGACTCGCAGTCGTGGTGACGATGTCGTGTACCCAGGCCGCGAGCGCGTGCGCACCCTGCGTCGGAAGCTGCGTGATCGGAAAATCGGGAACGTTGTCGCCGCTCTTCAGACCGAGCAGGCCGCCGACCGCCGCAATCGGCGAATTGGGCGCGGCCGCGTCCGCCTGCGCCTTGACCAGCGACAGCACCAGATCCAGCAGCGCATCGTCGAGTTCGTCGAGCCCGTCGGCTGCGACGCGTATATCCCGGGGCGATGCGGCGCCCGGCAGTTGGAAGCCGGTGAGGCTCAGGCCGAAGATCGGATCAACTGGATCACCGGGCTTCGTCGGGACGTCTATGTCGATCCCGATCGCGCCCAGGCGTGCCTGACCCGGCGTCGGTGGCGCATCGGTGACCGTGATCGCCGTCGAGAGACGGATGCGTCCGCCGTTGGACCCGAGGAGAATCGGATTCGGGACGCTGGGCCCGCCCTCCTTGTGCGCGCGAAACAGCGGCACGGCGAGCGACGATTCCGAGCGCGGGTTGGATGTGCGCACCGAAACGCCAAGGCCGATGTGAATGCCTTCGGCCGGCGTCTCGTCGACGGTGACAGCGATCGTGAGATCGGGATCGTCCAGATGAACGATCGGAAGCCAGATCACGCCGCGCGGATCGGTCGTGCGATCGGCGCCGCCCATCGCCTCGTCGACAAATGCGATCAGCGCCGCACGCTGATCGTTGTCGGCGAGCATGTTGCCCAGCGATTCTTCCGGATCGCCGAACCAGTCGGGGTTGGGACTTCCGCCCGGCGTGAAGAGGCCGAGCGCGACCGCAAGGTTGCCGAGGACGCCGAGATCGTCGGTGGAGAAGCTCATCGCCCCTCACGCTTTTGTGACGCGAAGCCCGCTGGATCCCGCAAACCGGTGACGGGACATCGGCACGATTTCGAGCGCGCTCTTGGTCGCCATCAGTTCGACGGGCACGAGCACGTTGCCGCGTGCGTCCTTCCCCACCGCGCCCGCAATCCCCGTAAACAAGCCGAGGAGACATTGCCAGGCGAATGCGACCAACGCCTCACTCCAGACCGAGACGATGAGTTCGGGACCAGTCGGGCGTCTGTACGTCGACGCGTACAGGCCGCCGGGACTGTTCGGGCTGCCCACCGCGAAGACGACTTCGACGATGCCGGCGCCGGTCTGATCGCAGCGCACCGGAATCTTCACGTGGATCAATCCATCGTCGAGCGCAACGTTCAGCTCCGCCAGACCGACGGCGACCTCGCTGTCGCCGGCGACCCAGACGACTTCGGTGTGCTTCGTTGAGTGGAAGAGACCGCTGGCGCGTCTCGCTGCGACGCGCACGAGTTCGGAAAGCTGCTGAGGCGGAACGCGGACCGGATTGGACACTTCACCGGCGCCGCCTGGTTTCGTTGCCGCGTTCAGGCGGCCCGCGCGCCGCTCAGCCGCAACGAACTGAACAAATTCTGGAGCGACGGCGTCGGCCATGATGACGTGCGATGAGCTGCCAATTCTCGACAGATCAAAATTTCGTAAGGCGTCGGATGACAACACACGGGCTTTGCACTGTCAAGACAAAGCACGAGTTGTTTGAAGAAAAATTTTCGCGCTGAAGCTCATCAGCGATGTTCAAGCTCCACCGTTTCGCAATGAATCGATCGCAGGCCTGAAGGCCTGCGCCACAGCCCACAGATGAAGGACTGCTACACAAGCGCGTGTGTTGCGACGATCAGGGAACGTGCGCGAGGAATTCGCGAACGATGAGTGGGATGTCGCGATGCTCGACGTCCGCGGCGTAGTTCATCGCGCGCATGTCGGACGCAGACACGCGGCCGGACAGCCGTTCCAGCGCGGATCGCACAAGCGGATAGCGCAGCAGCGTGCCCGATCGCGCGACCACGGCTGCATCGTATGGAGGGAAGTAGCGCCGGTTGTCGTCGAGCTGTACGAGATCCAGACCCTTGATCAGGCCGGCGGTCGCATCGCCCGCGATCAGGTCGACCTGGCCGGCGGCCAGCGCGCGATAGCTGAGGGTGAGGTCCATGACGCGCGGCGGATCGGGAAAGCGCAGACCGTACGCGCTGGCGAGACCGCGGTAGCCGTCCGGGCGTTCAACGAATTCATAGCCAAAGCCGGCACGCCAGTGCGACGACTCGCGCGCGGCATCGTCGATCGTCCGCAGGCCGGCCGATCGCGCATCGCGGCCGCGCACGAGAATCGCGAAGGTGTTGTTGAAGCCGAGCGGCGCCAGCAATGTGCGTCCACTTTTTGCGTATAACGCGCGCACGCTGTCGAAGACAGCTGACGAATCGGAGGTCACCGGCTGGTGAAAGACGGCGGTGAGCGCCGTGCCGGTGTACTCGACGTAAGCGTCGATGTCGCCCGAGATGAGCGCCCGTTCGCAAATCAACGTGCCCCCGAGATTCAGGCGCCGATCGACGGACAGTCCTGCATCGCGTTCGATGGCCTGGGCGAGCAATTCGCCAAGCACCAGCTGTTCAGTGAAATTCTTCGAGCCGATCACGATGGCACCACTGCCGCGTCGTGCGGCCGCAACGCTTGATACCGTCACGATTGCGGCAACAATCGCCGCGAGTGTGACGGCCACGCGCTTCGATCGCGAACGCCGCCGCGCCGACATCTGCTTTTCGAGCCATAACAGGGTCGCGTCGACGACGAGTGCCAGCCCCGCGGCCGGTACGGCGCCGGCAAGAATGACGGTCGTGTCGACCATCGAGAGGCCGCGGTAGATGTACTCACCCAATCCACCTGCGCCGATCGCGGCGGCAATCGTCGTGGAGCCCACGCCGACCACTGCCGCCACGCGTACGCCAGCGACAATGGACGGAAGCGCCAGCGGCAGCTCGACCTGCCGAAGCAGTTCGCGCGGCGTCATTCCCATCGCGACGCCCGCCTCGCGAATCGACGGCTCGATGCCGCGCAATCCGGCGATGGTCGTTCGCACGATAGGAAGCAAGCCGTAGAGGATCAGGACGACCAGTGCCGCGCGTGCTCCGACGCCCCCGACGAGCGGCACCGGCAAGAGAAATCCGAACATCGCGAGGCTGGGAATCGTCTGGACGATGCCGGCAACCGCCATCAGCGGCGACGCCAACCGTGGCCGGCGCGCGGAGAAAACGCCGAGCGGCACGCCAATCGCTACGGCCGCCAGAGTCGAGCCGGCGACGAGCAGCACGTGCTGTCCGAGGAGGCTCGCGAGCTCGGCGCGGTGCGCGATCCAGAACGCGATCAGCGATCTCATCTCAGGGATGCGCGGTCGCTCCGGGCTCACGCGGAATCGCGGGCACGGCATCGAGCAGGCGTCGCACTCGAGGGTCGGTCGACGCGGCCACCGTCGCGGCGCGCTCGTTCGCGATCAGCTTCCCCTCCTCGAGAACGCCGACGCGATCGGCGAGCGCGAACGCTTCGCCCATGTCGTGGGTGACGATGATCACGGTCTTTCTCAGTCGTGACTGGATGCGGCGAAATTCGGCGTGCAGCTCCGCGCGCGTCAGCGGATCGAGGGCGCCGAACGGCTCGTCCATCAGCAGCACCGGCGGATCGACAGCGAGCGCGCGCGCGACGCCGACACGCTGACGCTGGCCACCGGACAGCTCGTCGGGCCAGCGGCTGCCGTACTCCGCCGCGGGCAAGCCGACCAGGTCCAGCAATTCGTGAACGCGCGGACCGATCCGGTCTGCGCTCCATCGCTCCAGCCGCGGCACGATAGCGACGTTGTCGGCGACCGACATGTGCGGGAAGAGCCCGACGTCCTGGAGCACATAGCCGATACTCCGCCGCAGCGCAATCGGCTCCCATTCGCGCGTGTCGCGCCCCAGCACGAGCACGGCGCCTGCGTCGGGCAGCAGAAGCCGGTTGACGAGCTTCAGCAGCGTGCTCTTTCCGGCTCCGCTGCGACCGACGAGCGCCAGCACGTCGCCTGCATCAACCGTCAGGCTGAAGTCGTCGAGCACGCGGGCCCGGCCAGGCCGCGTGAAGAACACACCGCGAAATTCGATCGCCGCAGCGGGCATCGGAATGGCGACGGTAACACATCGCGGCGGGAAGAGGCCGGCTCGGCTAGAAGCGCACGAAAACCGAGGCTCCAGCCGCAAGCGACGTTTTCGACCCGCCGTCGAATGCCACGCCGTTGGTACGGATGAACGCCCGGACATCGGCGCGGACGCCCACACCCTTTGTGTGCCAGTGCCCACCCGAGCTGAGAAGTGTGCTGACTCCTCCACCCACGTGGTAGAAGCTGCCCGTGTCCACGAGCGTTCCGGAATCGTGGAGCTGACGCAGGTAACCACCGCCACCGATCGCGAACGGGGCAAAGCGCGGAGACCGCTGTCGAAGCGGAAGGTACCAGACGAGGTTGCCGCCGATGGTGAACTGCTGGATCGTTTCGGTCGCCGTAACGGGCGCGGCGCCTTCCGTGTCCGCGCTGACCGCGATGCGAAGCTCCGGCTTCGCGTACGTGCCCTCGATTTCCGCGACGAACGAGTGAGACAGGCGGACGCCGACACGGCCGTCGATGCCGGCGGCGCCGCCGAGCTCACTTGTCGTGCTGAACAGCGGCGATTTCGCTCCGGCACCGGTCGTCTCGTTTGCCGCCTGGGTTCCCAGCGGCTCTGTTCCAATCCAGCGGACGCCGACACCTAACTCGAGTCGTGACACCGGCGGGTCAGCTTGGGCGAAGACCGGCGCAGACCAGCCGCAGAGTGCGCACAAGGCGAACGTGACGATCGCCGTCCGGATCACTTGTGCACGACCTTTAACGCGATTTGACCGCTGTCGCCGCCCTTCGGGACGGCCACGACACGGTCGAAGAACGCGACCCGGAAATCGATGTCGACGGTCTGCGCGCTGCTGAAGAAGCTGTCGATATCCGCATCGTCGAGCGGCTCGACGCGGACTGCGTACGGACCTGGGGAAAGGCCGCCAATCGAAAACTGTCCCTGCGCGTTCAGCGTGAAGCCGGCGATCATGGTGCCGGTCGCCGGGTTGAACGCCACGACGTGCGCGCCGAACAACGGCTGGCCATCTTTGGTCACGCTCCCCGACAGGCTGCCGTCCGTGGTCTGGAAATCACCATCGGGATACAGGTCGGAGATGCCGGCGATATCGTCGGCTTTCAGCGTCCGCGCGGCGATGCTGCCCGGCGCGAACGCAATCGGAAACATCACCGCCTCCGCCGACAGCACGCGCCGGCCGCCCGTGCTGATCATCTCGGTCTCGCCGAGCGCCGAATGCCCGAGCCCGCTGAAGTGTCCGATCTCGTGCAAGGCGATGCTCTCGAGATCGTAGCGTCCCGTCTCGCCTGCCGCGGCCGTCGACCATTGAAACGCGGAGTTGAAAAAAATGTCGGACTCGATCAGCGCGCCTGTAGTCGAGTCCACGAGAAAGCTCGTCGACGCGAGAACGCGATCGAGGTCCGGACGGCTCCGGAATCCCAGCACCGACGAACCATCGTCGCTCCCCGGCAACGCCGAGGTCACACCCGCAAGCTGGTATGTAATCGACGCGGTCGGCACCGCCTGCCACGTCGCGAAAGCGCGGCCCACGGCGTTCTGAAAATCGACAGCGGACACCCCGGGCACACCGGTGTCGGAAACAAAATACCGGACGGGCGTCTGGGCCCATTTCACGGTGACCTGCTGTCCGCGAATCGGCACGCCGAATTTCAGATACGCGTGCGCGGGCGCCGAGTGACCGAGGACAAGAGACGCGATAAGGAGTGCGGTGAACGCGCGCTTCATTTCGGCGCCCCAGCCAACGAACGAACGGTCTGTTCGAATTGGTCCAGCGCCAGCGCACGACGGGCCGGATCGCCGCGAACCACGCGCACGTCGCCCGCCGTCGCGGGCATCATCACGGGCGAGGTGACGAGCCAACCCGAGTTGTCGGCGGCACGCGAAACGTGAAACACACCCTGACTCAGCCCGAGCACGTGCGGCACGCTCGGTCCGCGGGCCCCGAGGAATACGACGATGCGCTGGTTGATCGCCAGTTCCGGCGCACCGACCACGATGCTGCGGAATCGTCCGAGCTCGCCGCCGGGGACGCGGAATCGCAGCGTCGATCCCAGGGAGCCCTTCAGGTAGCTCTCGACTTCCAGCGTCACGATCGTCTCGATCGACCCGTGATCCTCGGTCCACTGTCCATCGAGCGCGGCGACGCGGCCTCGAGCGATGGCCAGCGCGTCGCGCGACAGTTCGCCGAGATCCGCCGGAATCAAAACAGTGGCGCGCGCAGGAAGCGCGAGCGCCAGCACCACACCGCAAAGCACGAGTGTACGCATGTCCTACCTCAGACTCCGTTGTGTCCTTTGTATCCCTGGTGCCCTTGATGTCTTTGCTGAACCAGCCGGAGAATCGCTTCGGCCGCGCGGCGGCTCGCCCCCGGACCGCCGAGGCGCGCGCGAACGCTGGCGAGGCCCGCCCTGATCCGCGCGGCGCGATCGCGGTCGGTGAGCATGGAGATCGCCTCCCGCGCGACCGCCTCCGGCGTGAAGGCGTCCTGGACGAACTCCGGCGCGATGGTTTCTCCGGCGATCAGGTTCACCATCCCGATGGTGCCGAGTGTGACGACGCGGCGAGCGAGCTGATATGAGAGCGGCGCCATCCGGTACACGATCACCATCGGCGTATCGTGAAGCGCCGCTTGCACGGTGGCCGTACCCGAGGCCGTCAACGCGACGTCCGCAGAGGCCAGCACCGTGTCGGTGTCGCCGTCGACGATCGAGAGTGGCGCGCCGACAGCATGCTGTTGGACTGCATCGAACAGACGATCGTCGAGATGGGGCGCACGCGCGACCACGAACTGCGCGCCCGGAACCTCACGCAGGATCAGCCGCGCCGCCGCCGCCAGGTCGGGAAGGATGCGCGACACCTCGTTCGGGCGGCTTCCGGGAAGGATCGCGATCGTCGGCGCCGACGGCGAGAGATTCAACCCTCGAAGAAATACGTCGCGTGCCGCGGACGGTCTTGCGAGATCGATCAGCGGGTGCCCGACGAACTCGACAGGCACTCCGCCTTTTTCGTAAATCTGTGCCTCGAACGGAAAAATCACGAGCACGCGATCGGCGATCGCGCGCATGGTGGCGAGCCGCCCCGGACGCGAGGCCCAGATCTGCGGGCTGATGTAATAAATCACCGGCACACCGAGTTTTCTGATGGCCGGCGCGAGCCGGAAATTGAATCCGGAAAAATCGATCAGGACGAGCACGTCGGGACGTTCGGCCTCGGCCGCTGCGACAAGGCGCCGGCGCGCGGCGAGGAGCCGTGGAAGTTTCGGAATCCATTCTGTGAGGCCCGTCACGGACAGCTCGCGGTAGTCGTCGACGAGGCGGCCGCCGGCCGCAGCGAATCGCGGGCCGCCGAGGCCGGAAATCGCGAGCGACGGATCGATCGAGAGCAATTCGCGGATGAGGGCGCCGGCGTAGAGATCGCCGGAAGCCTCGCCGCAGGACAGGAGAAGGCGGGCGCTCAAGACGCCGGACGTTTGAACAGCGCGGGATCGAGGGTCGAGTTCAGCTTCACGTCCGTCACGCGGCGATCGACGGACAGCGACCCGACCCGCTGGGTCGCGTGGAAGGCGAACTGGATGCCATCGACGGCCCGGTATTCGTGGAACTCTTCCTCGATGACCGGCCGCCCTGGCGCGTCAGCTGTGTACAGCCGCTTGAGGATCAGGCTGGATTCCAAGTCAATGTAAAGCACGATCGGATTGAGGTCCGTGGCCGACAGCTCCAGCGCGTGACTGACCCGGCCCTCCGGGTCCTTCACATCGGGCAGCAATCGGACCGAGACCGTGCCGTCCTTCGCCGCCAGCAGCAACGCGACGATATCGCGGCGGAGGCCGGCCGCCATTTCGCGCGCGAACATCTCCGGCGCATCGTGCAGCCCGCGTTTGTCTTTCATCCAGACGCGCGCGCCGTCATAGGCCTGCACCTGCCCCTCGGTCTCGACGCGCAGGTGATTCGGATACTCGATGTAGTTGGTCGTCTCGACCGTGGACTCGCCGTCGGGTCGGCGGCTCGACTGGGTCTGCTTCGCGACGATCGATTTCAGTCCTCGCAGCTTGTCGAGACCACCCTTCGCCGCGATGACCTTGTCGAGCATCGCGCCGGCCTTCGCGATTTCGTCCGGCGACGCGCTATCCGACGGCCGGCTCGCAAGCGGCGCCTGCTGATATTCAGATGCAGGCCTAAAGGCCTGCACTACTTCCGAGTTGGATCCGCGCGACCGTGCTGCCCATCCAGCCCGTCCCGCCCATCCCGCCGCTCCTGCCGCTCCCGCCCATCCTGCCCCTCCCGCCGATCCTGCCCATCCCGCCCCTCCCGCCTGTCCTGCCCGCTCCGCTTTGACAGTGGTCCGCTTGAAGCTGGCCGACGTCAGGTCGAGATCGGCGAGCTCGACCGTCTCGAACGTCTCGAAGCCGACGCCCTTCAACTGCGAGGCAAACGCCGCCGAGTTGCCAACGAGCACGACCGACAGGCGATCGGGTCTGAGCAGCGCCTTGGCGACGCGCTGGATGTCGTCGGGCGTGACCGCGTTCACGCGCTCACGGAAATTCTGCAGCTCCTGCAGTGGCAGACCGTAGAACAAGGCGTTGACCACCTGCATCGCGATCGCCTCGGGTGTTTCGATCGTGAGCGGAAAACTGCCGGTCAAGTACGCCTTCGCGCCGTCGAGCTCGCGTTCGCCGACACGCTCGCGCTGCAGACGCCAGAACTCGTCCACGATCAGCCGCAGCACTTCGCCGGTGGCCTCAGATCGCGTGTTGGTCTCGGCCTCGAAATCGCCGCTTTCCTTCAGCGTGTCCATGTTGGCCTGCGCGCCATAGGTCAGGCCGCGCTCGGTCCGCAACACCTGGTGAAGCCGATTGCTCCCCTCTCCTCCCAGGATGCGGATGGCCAGGTTCACCGCCATGTAATCCGGATGCGTGCGCGGAATCCCGATGTGTCCGACGCGCACCTCGGTCTGCACGGCGTCAGGCTTGTTGACGACGATGACTCGTCGCGTGGGATCGGGCGGCCCGATGAAGGTCTGAGCCGGCAGATCGCCCTTCTGCCAGTCGCCGAACACTTTCTTCGCCGACGCGAAGGCTTCCGGCGCGGTGACGTCGCCCACGATCGCGAGGATCGCGTTGTTCGGCATGAAGAACTTCGCGTGGAACGCGACCAGATCGTCGCGCGTCAGCGCGGCCAGCGTCTGCGGCGTCCCGTTGTCGGGTAACCCGTACGGATGGAAGCCGTAGACCAGCCGATCGAACACCGAGTTGGCGATGTAGCCGGGATCCTCGGCGCTCACCTTCAGTCCCGACACCATCTGCTGCCGCTGACGTTCGATTTCCGCCGGGTCGAACGCCGGCTGGCGCGCCATGTCGGACAGCATCTTCAAGCCGGTGTCGAAGCTGTCCTTCATCACGACCATGTTGACGAACGTCAGGTCGGTGCCTGCGCCGGCGCCCATCGCGCCACCGATGAAATCGACCGCATCGTTCATCTGGTCGGCCGTCATCGTCTTCGTTCCCTGGTCCAGCAGAGACGCGGCCAGGTGCGCGAGTCCGAGCTTCTCCCGCGTATCCGACGCGGTGCCGGCGCGGATCAGCAGGCGCATGGTCACGGCCGGCTGCTCGTGGTGCATGACGACCACGACCTGCAGGCCGTTGGGCAGCGTCTGGATCTCGTACGGCGGGAACTTGATGTCGCGCGCGGGCAGCGGCTGCGGTGGACGCTCCGCGGGCCACGCGGTTGACTGTGCCTGGGCCAGGCCGACACTGAGAACGAGAGAGAGCACAGAGAATAACAAGCCGCTGAGACACCGAGACACAGAGATTCCTTTTGCTTTCCTCAGTGTCTCGGTGTCTCTGTGGCGGATCCCACTCTGCGTGCTCAAGAAGCTCCGTGTGCTCATTGTGCCGCCTTGCCCGACGGCATCAGCGTGAGGACGAGGCGATTTTCCGGCCGGAAGTACGCTTTCGCCACACGCTGCACTTCGGCGACGGTCATGTTCTGGAAGATGTCGAATTCCGCATCAGCGGTCTTGATGTCGTTGTGAATGACGACCGCGTGCGACAGCTGTCCCGCTTTCTGCTGGTCCGACTCGCGGCCCATGATGTAGTCGCGCGCGAACTGGTTCTTCGCGCGCTGGAGCTCGTGCGCGGTGATCGGCTCGGTCTTCAACCGATCGAGCTCCGCGATGAGCGCGTCGGTTACCTCCTGCGGGCTATGGCCTGGCTGGACGATGGCGACGGCGTAAAACAGATTCGGGTCTTCGATGAGATTGGCGTTGCCGAACGCGGCGACCGCCATCTGTTTCTCGTACACGAGCTTCTTGTAGATCCGCGACGTCTGGCCGTCGGACAGCACCTTGGCGGCGATGTGCAGCGGATAGGAGTCGGGGTTGCCATCCTTGGTGACGTGATAGGCCACGACGACGGCGGGAAGGGGCCACGGCTCCTGCAGGGTGACGCGCTTCTCTTTCGTCTGCGGAGGCTCTTGCGGGATGTCGCGCGG
>Ga0070665_100002528_pt1 | contig 20093 bp, 15 predicted proteins | sample KBSS13metaG_FD_65862 | JGI IMG/M metagenome (GOLD analysis project Ga0070665, IMG submission 65862) | Switchgrass rhizosphere microbial communities from Kellogg Biological Station, Michigan, USA - KBS S1-3 metaG | ecosystem: Host-associated > Plants > Roots > Rhizosphere > Soil ...
GAATTGCTGGTCTTGAGATTGCGGTAGCGCGCCAGGGCCCAGAGCGGGAAGAATTTCGGATAGCCGTGATAGTTCAGATAGAAGACGCGCGGAAAACCGCCGCCGGTGTAATGCGGCTGGCTCCACAGACCATCGGATTCCTGTGTCGCTTTCAGGTAATTGACGCCGCGCACCACCGCCGGATGATCCACCTGCCCTGCCGCCATCAGACCCAGCAGCGCCCAGGCCGTCTGTGAGGCGGTGGAAGGCGCGGGCTCATAGCCTTTGTAATCCAGCTTGTAGCTGTCGCAACTCTCACCCCAGCCGCCATCCGGATTCTGGATTTCGACCAACCAGTCGGCGCCCTTCTTCATGGTGGGATGATCGGGGCCGAGCCCCGCGCCATTCAGTCCCGCCAGCGCCGACCAGGTGCCATAGATGTAATTGACGCCCCAGCGGCCCCACCAGGAGCCGTCGCCGCGCTGAGTCTTGATCAGATAGTCGATGCCGGCCTTCAGGCGCGGATCGTCCGCAGGTGCGCCCAGCTGCGCCATCATGCCGACGCAGCGCCCCGAGACATCTTCGGTCGGCGGATCGAGCAGCGCGCCGTGATCGGCAAAGGGAATGTTGTTGAGGTAATAATAGCTGTTGTCGGCGTCGAAGGCGCCCCAGCCGCCGTCACGGCTCTGCAGGCCTTCCACCCATTCCGCGCCGCGGGCGATGGCGTCCTTGTAGAGACCACGCGTTGACGCGCGGTCCATGGCCATCACCACCACGGCGGTGTCGTCCAGATCGGGATAATAGTCGTTGCGGTACTGGAAGGCCCAGCCGCCGGGGCGGACATCGGGCTTTTCCTCAGCCCAATCGCCTTTCACATCCAGCACCTGCAGCGGCTTCAGCCATTCCAGGCTGCGCGCGACGGCTTCCTCTGCCGCTTCATCGCGCGTTTCCATCAGGGCATGGGCGACCAGCGCGGTGTCCCACACCGGCGAAACGCAGGGCTGGCAATAGGCTTCGTGATCCTTGACGACCAGCAGGTTCTCCACCGACTTGCGCGCGATGGCTCTGGTTGGATGCTCCGGCGGATAGCCGATCAGGTCGTACATCATCACGCTGTTGGCCATGGCGGGATAGATGGCGCCGAGGCCGTCTTCCCCGTTCAGCCGCTCGGTCGTCCAGCGCACGCATTCGGCAATGGCTTTCTCACGCACGCCTTTGGGCCAGGGCACGATCTTCAACACCCGGTCCAGCGCTCCGAAGAAAGCCGACCATCCGGCGCTCTGATGCGGCGCGCGCGGCGACGCCGCCGGCACGCCCGGCACGAACAACTCGTCCACATGAATGCCGCGCGGATTCTTGGCCAGCGGCCGGCGGGCGCAGAGCACCAGCAGCGGCACGATCACGGTGCGGGCCCAGTAGCTCATCTTGGACAGATGCACCGGAAACCACCGCGGCAGCAGGATCAGTTCCGGCGGCACCGTCGGCACATCGTTCCACGAACATTGCCCATAGAGCGCCAAGAGAATGCGGGTGAAGACGTTGGCTTTGATGGCGCCGCCGCGTTTGCGGATTTCTTCCCGGGCGCGAAGCATGTGCGGCGCGTTGATATCGTCGCCGATCATCTTCAGCGCGAAATAGGCCTTCACCGTCGCCGAGATGTCGAAGGCGCCTTCGTGATAAAGCGGCCAGCCGCCATGGGCGCCTTGGATGCGGCGCAGATAGACGCCGATCTTGCGCTCCAGCTCCAGATTGGGTTCTTCCGCCAGATAGTGGACCAGCAGCACATATTCGGCCGGAATGGTGGCATCGGCCTCCAGCTCATAGACCCAGTGCCCGTCCGGCTTCTGCTGGCCGAGAATGGCATCGGTGGCAGCGCGGATGGCGCCTTCCACGTCGGTGTAGGCCGAGGGGCTCATCTGGTTCATCACGCCCACTATAAAGACAGATGGCGGGCGGCCAAAGCCGCCGCCTTTTCGCCGGAGCGCAGCGCCCCTTCGATGGTTGCGGGCAGGCCGGTCCGGGTCCAGTCGCCGGCCAGGAACAGATTGCGCCACGCGGTCTTGGCCTCAGGCCGCCTGGCGTCCTGGGCCGGGGTGGCGGCAAAGGTGGCACGCTTTTCCTTGACGATCTGCCATGGGGGCATGTCGGCGCTGATGCCCAGCGCCTTGGCCACGTCAGACCAGATCAGGCGCGCCAGTTCTTCGCGGTCCTTGTCCACAATTGCATCGGCGCCCGAAATGGTGACGGAAATACGGTCCGGAAACGTGAATATCCATTCGGCGGTACCACCGATCACGCCCAGCATCGCCGGGCTTCCGGCGGGCGGCGCCATGCGAAAATGCGCGTTGACGATGGCGCGGAAATCATTGGGTACCGTCAGGTCAGGCACCAACTCGCCGGCAACCCAGGGCGGCACCGCCAGCACCACGGCGTCGTGCCGGTCGATTGGCCGGACGGCCTCACCCGTTTCCAGCGCCATCACATGGCGATGCGTCATCGTCAGGCCGCGCAGCCGGGTGCCGAGACGCACCTGCGCGCCTTTGCTTTCCAGATACTTGAGTGCGGGCTCGACGAAGGCCGCCGCCAAGGTGGGATGGGCAATGCGCGGGCGATAATGACGCCCGCCCTTTGCGAGCGTCTCGCGCAGCACTGCGCCGGCCAGGGCCGCGGAGGATGCTTCGGGTTCGGTGTTCAGCACCGCCAGCAGAAAAGGGCGCATCAAGCGTTCCCAAAGCGCGCCACGTTCCTTGACCACTTCGCCAATGTGCGCCTTGGGACCGGCCCATAACAGCGGCAGATAACGCAGATATTCGCCCATGACCGTGCCTGGCACGCGCTGGGCTTCGCGTGTGACCCAAAGTGGCAGCGGTCCTTCGCCGGGCTTCAGCCGCCAGCGCCTGCCGTCGCGCAGATCGACAAAGTCGAATTCCGCCTGCACCGGCCCGACAAGCGCGTCGCGCGCCCCGATCCGCGCCAGATAGTCGTGCACCGCGCGATTACCGGACAGGACCAGGTGATTGCCGTTGTCGATCACCCCGCCGATCGCGGCATCGAAATAGGAGCGACAACGCCCGCCCGCCTGGCCGGCCGCTTCCAGCAAGGTGACGGACGCGCCGCGCGACGCCAAGATGGTCGCCGCGGAAAGTCCGGCAAGACCGCCACCGACGACAAAAACCTTGCGGGTCATACGGCCACGCACGTCATGAGAAGAGCCCTTGCCGCAGCACCAGCGACAAAAGCCTGCTCTTGGGCAGGGAGACGCGGTGGCGCGGCGGGGCAAAGCCCTGCGCCTCGCTGGCGCGCAGGATTTCGGAATAGACCGCGCCCATCAGGCGCGGTGTCTTGATGCGGCCCTTGGGACGGGCCGACAGAATGCGGTGCGCCTCGTCATAGTGATGATGCGCCAGCGCGGCCACCTTGCGGCAGACGGCATCGATCTCCGGCCGGTTAATCACCGCCGCGGGATCGAGAGAGCGGCAGCAATTCATTTCTTCCAGATATTCGCGCGGCAGATAGAGCCGGCCGATGGCGGCGTCCTCGTCAATGTCGCGCAGGATGTTGGTAAGCTGCAGCGCCCGCCCCAGATGGTGGGCGAGCTGAAAACCCGGCCCCTCCTCCATCCCGAACACCTTGATGGAGAGCCGCCCCACCGCGCTGGCGACACGGTCGCAATAAAGATCGAGCGTCGCCAGATCTGGCGCAACGATATCCTCGGCCACATCCATGTCCATGCCGTCCAGCACGGTCAGGAAATCTTCCAGCCTGAGGCCATAATGTTCGACGGCCGGCGCCAGAAAGCGCACCTGGGGCGCGGCGATGCCGGCATAAAGCGCGCGCAGATCCTCGCGCCACTGCTCCAGCTTTTCGTGACGCTGGCTCCGCGTGCCGACGCCGTCATCGGCGATATCGTCCACCTTGCGGCAGAAGGCATAGATGGCGAACATGGCGTCGCGCTCTTCCGCCGGCATCAGCCGCATGGCGACATAGAAGGAGCTGCCGCTCGCTTTTTTCTTCACTGCCTTGGCGGCGGGGGCGCCGATATTTTCTGCGTTGGTCATGAGGCTCTGGGACGTTTGAGGCGCATCAGCGCGAAGGAAGGAAAGCGTTTCACGAACAAGGCCGCCACATCCAGCTTGGAATGATGCACAGGCTGTGACAGCGGATCGCGGTGGATCAGCATGGTGTTGAGATCGTCGGCCAGGGTCTGGATCAAATCCACCTCCAGCGCCAGGCGGCCGTCGCGGATACCGCGGGCAAAGGGGCGCGAGATATCTAGCAGCTCGGCATTCTTGCGCGCCAAGGCAGAGATCACGCCGGCCAGGGCCGGATTGGCCTTGTCTTCGCCCAGGGCCGCGACAGTGATGCCCGCTGCCGTGAGCACGGGCTCGGGAATATAGACCCGGTTCAGCTCACGATAGTCCTTGGCACAGTCCTGCAGATGGTTGATCACCTGCAGCGCAGCGCAGAGCGCGTCATTGGCTGGCCACAGGCTTTGAGATTCGCCATGCACATCCAGCACAAAGCGGCCCACCGGCATGGCGCTGTAACGGCAATAGTCGATCAGATCGTCCCAATCCTGATAGCGCAGCTTGGTGCAGTCGCGGCGGAACGCTTCCAGCAGGTCCAAGGCATGCACCGGGGACAGGCCACGTTCCTGCAACACGGTACGCAGGCGCACGCCTTCGGGTACCGCATCGCTCTCGCCGGTCAGGCTGGCGCGCATCTGCTCCAACAGCTGCAATTTCTCCTCTGCCGGAGCAGAGGCATGATCCGCGACATCATCGGCGGCGCGCACAAAATTGTAGAAAGCCAGCACCGGCGGCCGGTTCTGGGGCCCGATCAGGAAAGAAGCGACCGGGAAATTCTCGTTCTTGTGCCCCTTGCCCGACTGCAGGTCCGCCACGCCGCTCATGCGCCGGCCTCGTTCGCTTGCGCCCGGCCCTTCCACATGCCGCCGCGGCCGGCCCAATGCTGGATGGCCGATTCCAGCGTGAAGGCGGCATAGAAGAGCCCGATCAGGGGTAATGCAAATGCCCACAGCCAGGACAGCCGATAGAAGCGCAGCATCGGCAGATACATGCCGGCCATGATGATCCAGGCGAGCCAGCCGGCCATCTGCGAGACGCCCCAACCGAACAAGGCCGCTGCCACCGGCGCCAGATAGACCAGCGCCAGCCCGAATAGAGTACCGATCAGCATCAGGGGCGAATAGCCGAGCTGGGCATAAGCGCTGCGCGCCACCATATGGCGAATGTCGGCAATGTGGTTGTAGGGCCGCATCGAGACGGCGCGGTCGGTCAGGCCCAGCCAGATCGGCCCCTGCCGCTTCATCGCCCGCCCCAGGGCGCAATCGTCAATGATGTTGTGGCGGATGGCGGCGATGCCGCCGGCTTTGTCCAGCGCCTGGCGGCGCACCAGCATGCAGCCGCCGGCCGCGGCCGCGATGGGAGAATGGGTACTATTGACCGCGCCGAACGGAAACAGCATGTCGAAAAAGTAGACGAAGGCCGGGATCAGGAAATGCTCGGCCGCCGTGCCGCAGTGCAGCCGCGCCATCAGCGATACCAGAACCTTGTTGCCATCCTCCGCCCGCGCCACCAGCCGGCGCAGATTGTCCGGACTGTGGCTGATATCGGCATCGGTGAACCAGAAAAATTCCGGCTGCGCCGAAGCCGCCTGTTCCACGCCCTGGTTCATGGCCCACAGCTTGCCAGTCCAGCCCGCCGGACGCGCCTCGCCGGAGAGCACCGTCAGCCGGCTGTTGTTGAGAGCGCGCGCCCGCTGGCCGGTGCCGTCATCGCTCTGGTCGTCCACCAGCACGACCTGGAAATCGCCGGGATAGTCCTGCGCCAGCAGGCTGGAAAGGCTGGCCTGGATCACATCCACTTCATTGCGGGCCGGCACGACGGCCACGACAGAAGGCCAGGCGGCTGGTTCGGCAACCGGCAGCGTGTCGCGCTCCTTCAGCCGCCAGAAGCCGTGATGGAACAGCAACAGATAGAGCCAGATCGCCAGCGGCAGAAAACCGCACAGGATCCCCGCGATCATGCCCGATACCTCTTCATGAGAGGTACCCGTGCGTGCCGAACCAGACCAGCGCATCCTCGAGCCCCGCGCGATAGGCGCGCGCCCGATAGCCCAGTTCGCGTTTCGCCTTCTCCGAACTGAAGAACATGCGATAGCGCGACATGCGCAGCGCATCGGCGGTCAGGAGCGGTTCCTTGCCGGTGATCCGGGCCAGCGCCTCTGCCCCCCAGGCAATGGGAAACAGCGGCGCCCGTGGCAGCTTCACGCGCGGTGCGCGGCGGCCTGACAGGGCAGCGATGTCGCCCAGCATGGTCTGGAGACTCACATCCTCGCCGCCCAGAATATAGTTCTCGCCGATCTTGCCGCGGTCCAGCGCGGCAAGATGGCCCTGGGCGACGTCATCCACATGCACCAGGTTGAGGCCAGTATCGACAAAGGCCGGCATCTTGCCGGTGGCGGCCTCCACGATGATGCGCCCTGTCGGCGTGGGCTTGATATCACGCGGACCGATGGGGGTGGATGGCGCCACGATCACGGCGGGGAGGCCCGCTTCCTGCACCAGCCGCTCGACTTCGCGCTCGGCCACCAATTTGCTGCGCTTGTAAGCACCGATCACGCTTTGCGGCGTATGGCGGGAAGTTTCGTCCACCGCCACAGGTCCCGGCTTCAGCGCCGCGACCGACGAGGTATAGACCACCCGCTCCACGCCGCATTTCAGCGCCGCACCCATGGTGGCTTGCGCGCCCTGCAGATTGTTGCGCTCGATCTCGCGCGGGTCCGGCGCCCACAAGCGGTAATCGGCGGCGACATGGAAGAAATAGCGCGCACCCTCCATGGCCGAAACCATCGAAGCCTCGTCGCGCATGTCGCCCAAGACCGGCTCGCAATCCAGATCGGCGATGTTGTTGCGGGAGGCGGTGGGGCGCATCAGCACCCGCACACGCAGCCCGCGCGCCAGCAGCGCCCGCGCCACGGCCGAGCCGACGAAACCAGATGCTCCGGTTACCAGCGCGATGTCACTCATGGTGCGTCGGCCCCCGCCGCTCGCCCAAGCTCGCGGCGCTCGCCACTCTCGCAGGTCCGCTGGACCTGCTCGTTCGCTCCGCGAAACGCGGCTCGCCCTTCGACACCTTGCCAGTACAGTAGGGCGGGCACCCCCAGCACGAGCTCGCGCGCCCGCTTGAGCAGCGACACCGCCACGCCCATCTCGGCAGGCAGGCCGAACAACGGCGCCAGCACCGCATAACCCCATTCCTGCACGCCGATCGCGGCCGGTACGGGCGCCGCGATACTGCGCAAGGTGCAAAGCAGCGCCTCCAGCGCGATGGCGTTCAAGAAGGGAATGTCGCCACCGACCAGGCGGAAGGAAATCCAGGTACCGACGCCAGCTCCGATCCAGGCCAGCAGATGGAAAGCCGAAGATGCTGCCAGACGACTTTTGGAGTCGTACATTTCCTCGATGGCGGCGTGAAACGAGACCCCTTCCGCGCTTTGCGGGAAAAACCGCGCCGCCATGCGCTCGGCAAAGGCGGCGCCTTTCTTCTGCAGGAAGATCAGCAGCGCGATGCCCGGCACCGCCAGCAGCAGCACCGCCAGCATGGCTTCGGTCATCACATCGCCGGCAAGATGCCGGAATTGGGAAACACCCCAGCCGAGGCCAAAAGCGAGAAACACCACCTGCGCCATTGCCTCGGTGGTGGCATCGCCGGCGACCGAGGCGCCGGCATAGGCGCCGGGCATGCCTTTCAAGACCAGGAGCCGCGCAGCAGCCACCATGCCACCGACGGGAGAGAAGGGCGAAATCTCGGCAATGGAATCGCGCACCAGCCGCGCCAGATAGAGTTCGCGCAGCGGCCGGCGCTCGCGCGGCGGCAGCAGAAACTGCCAGGCGAAAGCCAGGCTGACAAAGACCAGCAAAGCGTAAAGACACAGCAGCGCCAAGCCGCCAAAGCCGGCGCGGGCGATCGCCGCAAAGATCGGATCAAAGCCGATGGACCAGACCAGATAGACTGCCGCCACCAGCCCGGCTGCGAGCGCCACGGCAACGCCGATCTTCGGGCCCCACTTCATTACGCAGGCAGCGGCTTGGCGCGGAAACTCCACAGGCGCATCGCGCCCAGTGCCGTTTCCGCCAGTTGCGGCAGGAAGCTGGGGCGCAGCAATTCCTTGTCGAACACGCCCATACGGCGGCGGTTCTCCGAATAACAATCCTCCAGGAAGCGCCGGAAGGTGAAGCCGTCCAGGAAGACGGATGCCTGGGTGGCGGAAAATTCCTTGCCGTCGTTCAGCTCCTTGCCACGCTGGGCGGTGCCGATCATGCGGCCCAGCGCCCGCATATAATAGCGGAAGTCGGTGAATGGCAGCAGCAGACGGGCGAGAAAGCCCTTCTGCGCCTGGTTATAGGCCATCCAGTTGACGAAGAAGACGATATGGCGCGTCTCTTCGTACATCAGGGTCTCGAAGATGTTGAACATCTCCTTGGGCAGGAATTCGGACTGCATGGCGATCTTGAAGACGCCGAAGCCCAGGAAGGAATCCATGCACTCGCCGAAACCGAAATCCTTGAAGCGGGTTTCGACATTGTCGCTGACATCTTCCAGTGGCCGCTCGGCGGCGTCGATGCCGTATTTCTCGATCATCACCCGGATCAGCTTGGCGTGGCGGGCTTCCTCGAAGCCCTGCATCGCCACGGCTTCCTTCATCACCGGATCTTTGATGGTCTTGACGAACTCGGCCACGATCGCGCCGGCGCGGCGCTCGGTATAGAAAACCTCTTCCCAGAAGGGCACGGACTTGAGGCGCGTCAGCGCGGCCTCGTCCAGATCCGGCCAGGGCAGCGTATCCGGATCGAACTCCGTATAGGTCTGCATGAAATGGCGGCAGAAAGTGTCGCGATGCTCGGGCGAACCGATCTTCATGGCTTCAGGCCGCCTTCTGCTTGTCTTTTTTCGGGCCGATGAATTTCAGCGCCTGCCGGGCCATGAAAGGCACGAAGCGCGGCCGCTTCAGGCGATTGTCATAGGGCTTGAGGCGCCGGTCATTCTCCGACAGACAGATGGCGACCAACTCACCCACATTGATGTCCGAACCCAGCTGGCTGGCGCCACTGACGGTGAAGTTGTTGTCCTGCTGGCCATTGGAGACATCCGAAGCGATGCTCATGCGCTCATAGATCAGGAACAGCCAGACGGCGAGAACCTTGATTTCGAAATAGGGCCGGCGCCACAACGGCATGTTGCGGCGATGCCAGGCCACCCAGTTCACGAAGAACAGGATGTGGCGGGCTTCCTCATTCACCACCGGGTCAAAGGTTTCGACCAGCTCGGGCGGGAAATAGCCGGTGTCCTTGGCGGCCTTGAACAGGCCGAAGGCGAAGAAGCTATCAATGCATTCGCTGTAGCCGGTGACCAGAAAGGCCCATTCCGGATTTTTCGGCCGCTCATAGACCGGCTCGGGCGCCAGCTTGATGCCATAGGCCTCGACCAGGTTGGCCAGCACATGGCGGTGGCGGCGCTCCTCGAAGCCGTTGAGCTCGATCGCCTTGCGCAACAGGGGATCGGGCACGCTTTCGGCATAGGTGCAGACATTCAGGCCGGCGCGATTCTCGGTCTGCACCGCGATGTCCCAGATGGGCAGCGCGGTGATGCGCTTTTCCGCTTCCTCCCCCAGGCGCGGCCAGTCCAGCACCGCGGGCTTGTAGGGATCAAAAGTGTCGAGCAGCGTCTTGCAGAAGAGGCGCTTGTGCTCGTCCGAGCCGAAACGGATCGGGCCGTCGCCCGGCCAGATCCCGGTGTCGCGGGTCAAGTCGGGTGGAATGGCAAAAGCCGGGCTACTCATCGGCAAGCCTCGTCATGAACGCTCCAGTTCTCGCGACTGCAATACCCTTTTAAGGGGGGCAATTGAACCCCAAAATGCGCCCCCGCAATTTCGGGTTAAACACCTGAAATTATTGGGAAGAAAAGTCCCCAAAACCCCCGCTTTTGATGCCCTGGCGGACCAGCAGAGCCGCAAGCTCCGGCTGGGTCAGCGCGGCAAGTTCCGCCCCATACCGATAGCCCGGCGCCGACCCGGAATAAGGCCCGGTGGCTGGGTGAGTATAAATCTCCGTGAGGCCTTCGGGCAGATTTTCCAACAGGCCGGTCAGACGCGGCGCCGTCATGGCGCCCGACCAGGCCAAGCCGAAGACCTGGTCCGGGGCGGCGATACCCGCCTTGCGGAACCGGGCCTGCAACGCGCGCGCGAAGGGCGTGGTCAGCGCCACCACGCCGGATGCCTTGTGCGGCTCGATACGGGCCAGCACCTCCTGCGGCTCCAGCGGCACCCGCGCACCTTTGGCGCCATGCGCCTTCGCGCCCTCGACCATGAAACGGGCGATGGTGGGATGCAGATGAAAATGCTTGTGGGCATTGACGTGATCGAGGGCGAGGCCCGTCGCCGCGAAGGCCGCGAACTGCGCCTCGACCTCGACCTTCAACTGCTCGCGGACCTTCGGCAGGAAAAACATGGCCGCGCCGGCCCGCGCCATGTCGGTGCGGAAATGCCCGGTGGCATTGACAAGATCAGGTACTTTGTTTGCCGGCAGCACCGGCTTTCCTTCAACCAGCACCAGATGCAGGCCGACGCGCAATGACGGCATGGCTTTGGCGCGCGCCACCGCATCCGCCGCGGCGGGGCCGGACACCATCAGGCTGGCGGCAGACAGAATCCCGTCACGATGAGCGCGCTCGACCGCTTGATTGACCTCGACGGCAGCACCGAAATCGTCTGCCGTGACGATGAGGCGCTTCACGGCCTCACGAGACGATCATGTCTTCGCGGTTCTTGAGGAACTGGAAGAACTCCACGCCCTCGCGCAGGCGCCGCACCAGCATATCGCGCGACGTCAGCATCTCCTTCACGATCTCCATGATCTTGGAGGGGCGGAAATAGAACTTCTTGTAGAAGTCCTCGACCGATTCGAAGATCTCGGTGTGGCCGAGATGCGGATAGTTCAGCGGCGCGATCTGGGTGCCGTCTTCCGTCAACAGGTCCACGTCGGAGGCGAACCAGCCATTCTCCTTGGCCTGCTTGTAGAGGAAGGTGCCCGGATAGGGCGCGGCCAGCGACACCTGGATGGTGTGCGGGTTCACTTCCTTGGCGAAGGCCAGGGTTTCCTGGATGGTCTCGCGGGTCTCTCCCGGCAGGCCCAGGATGAAGGTGCCGTGCACCACGATGCCCAATTCGCGGCAGTCGCGGCTAAAGCGCTTGGCGACATCCACCAACAGGCCCTTCTTGATGTTGTGCAGGATCTGCTGATTGCCGGATTCATAACCGACCAGCAGCAGGCGAAGGCCATTGGCCTTCATCACCTCCAGGGTCTTGCGCGGCACATTGGCCTTGGCGTTGCACGACCACACCACATTCAGCGGGCCCAGCGCCTTGGCCAGTTCTTCCACCCGGTCATGATTGTCGGTGAGCGTGTCGTCGTCGAAGAAGATTTCCCGCACTTCCGGGAAATTCTCTTTCACATACTTCACGTCCTGCACCACGCGGTCGATGGACATGAAGCGGTACTTGTGCCCGCCGATGGTCTGCGGCCACAGGCAGAAGGTGCAGCGCGACTTGCAGCCGCGGCCTGTGTACCAGGACATGTAGGGGTGCAGCAGATAGCCGCCGAAATACTGCTTCACGTCGAGCTGCTTGTAGAGCGGCAGCACCGAGGGAAGCTTGTCCATGTCCACCAGGATTTCGCGCTCGGGATTGGAGACGATCTGGCCCGAAGCATCGCGATAGGTCAGGCCCTTGATGCCGGCCCAGTCGTCGCCGCGCGCCAGTTCCTGAATGGTGAAGTCATATTCATTGCGCGCGACGAAATCCAAAGCGGGGCAAGCTTCCATGCTCTGGACCGGCTCGACCGCAACCTTGGCGCCGATGAAGCCGATCTTGGCATGGGGATGGATGGCGCGGATCATGCCCGCGGTCTTGCAGTCCGACTTGAAGCTGGGCGTGGAGGTGTGAATGACGATCAGCTCATGCGCCTTCACGTCTTCCTCAATATCCTTGAAGGAAAGATTGTGCGGCGGGGCATCGATCAGGCGCGAGCCCGGCACCATCGCGGCGGCCTGGGCCAGCCAGGTGGGAAACCAGAAGCTCTTCACTTCCCGCTTCATCTGATAGCGGGCGCCGGCGCCACCGTCATAGCCGTCAAAAGACGGCGCCTGCAGGAAAAGGGATTTCATCATCGAGGGTCACCTTTGGCCCAAAGCGGGCGGGGAACTTCAGGCCGTCAGACCTGGGACATCGCGCCGGAAGGCTCTACCGCAAACTCGGTCCCACGCCAATGCACCCGTTCACCGAACAGCGAGGCGCCAAAGACGGCGAAGCTTAACAGGTCGCGCAGGGGCAACAGCCAGAAGGGGCCGGCATAGGTACCAAAAAGCCAGTCAATCCGGGCTTTCAGGAACATGCGCGACGCCAGGGCGGCAACCAGGATCGCCACGCTGACACTGTTAAAATGCAGCATAAAAGCCGCCATCAGGGCGAAGGCGAAACCATGGGTGACGAAACTGCCCAGATGACCGGCGGGATTCACCAAACGGATGGTACGGGTCCAGCGCAGTTCATGGCGGAACAGTTCGAGCGCGCTGTCTTCCGCCGCCGTATGGCCGACGCCCATGGCGGGAATCGCCAGGGTGTAGCCCATGGCCCGCACGGCCCGGCCCATTTCATAGTCATCGGCCAGCTGGTCGGCGAAGGCGGCAAAGCCGCCCACTTCGTCCAGGGTCTGGCGGCGAAGGGCGATGGTGGAACCGAAGCAGGGCGAAGCCAGCCCCAGCGAAGTGCCCAGCACCGCGTTGGGCAGGAAAGTATAGGAGGTGCTCATCGCCGCCAGCGACGACCACAGGGGGTGGCCATCCCGCGCCGGCTCACCGGTATAAAGGCAAGTGACGATACCGACACCCGGGCGCGCCAGGGCGCTCATCACCTGGGAAAGCCAGCATGGGCCCACTGCGATATCGCTGTCCGACAGGATCAGCGTGTCATGACGGGCCGACGGCAGCATGTTGATCAGATTGGAAACCTTGGCATTGGCGCCATAGCGCGCCGCATCGGCGACGATGGCGGTATCGGCCTGCGGATATTTCGCCTGCAGGGCGCGCACCACGGCCACCGCCGGATCGGCTTCGTCATGGACGCCGAATACAATCTGCATCCGGCCGTCATAATGCTGGGCAAAGAAGGTCTCGAGATTGCGCTCCAGATCGGGCTCGCAGCGGTACAGGGGCTTCAGGATGGTGACATCCGAGCTGTGACCGGCCGCGTTTTGCGGCGTCTGCATGAACCGCCCCACCAGCGCAGAGGCCAGCACGGCATAGCCAGTGCCGGCCACGGCAATCGCCGCGAGCAGCCAACCGACATCATTAAGGACGCTGTGCATGATCATGGTTCGGGGGCCCCACCCGCCAGATACTTATTACGTTGGGCGGTGCAAGGGCGGAAGGGGTAAATGGTGACATTTTGCGACAATTTGAATTTTTGGGTCAAGTAGCTGAAATTTCTGACAGAAATCCGGCTCTATCCCTTACTTTGGTTATCATCGGACCTCCTATAGTGTGACCCCATGGTCACAACTGCGGCAATTACTCCCCTGCCCCAAGCCTTGGCGCTGGCGGATCAGGCCCTGCGCGCCGGTGATCCGGCCACCGCAGAACGGGTGCTGACCCCCCTGTTGCCCCCGGCCGGAGGCGACCCACGCCTCCTGCACATGCTGGGTTTGGTCAAGATGCACCAGCAGGACTTCGCCCAAGCGGCCGGCTTTTTCGCCCGGGCCCGGGCGGCGGACCCCAGGGCCGCCGCGCTGGCCTTCAGCCATGGCACTGCCCTGCGCTGGCTGGAACAGCCGGCCGAGGCGGCGGAAGCCTTCCGGACCGCCATCCGCCTCAACCCCGGCTATGCCGAGGCCTATTACGAAGCGGGCGCCACCCTGGAGCAGATGGGGGCGCTGGATGAAGCCGAATCGGTGCTCCGCGCCTGGACCCTGGCGATGCCCGGTCATCCACGCGGCGTGCTGGCGCTGGCGGATCTGCTGCTGGCGGCCGGGAAGCTTGCGGAAGCCGAAACTATCCTGCGAGCCGGGGTTCAGGATCCGCACGGCGCACCGCTGCATGCCTTGATGCATCAGCGGCTGGGTCTTTCTCTGCGCCGCCAGAACCGGAATGAAGAGGCGCTGGCCGCGCTCACGCGCTCGGCGGCACTTGATCCAATTCCTTTCACCGATGCCATCCGGGCGGAAATTCTCCAGGATCTGCGGCGCCACGACGAAGCGGTGCTTTTGTCGCGCGACATGATCCGGCGCGAACCGGAAAATCCAAAATGGCACAAGTTTCACAATGAACTTCTGTATCGGCTGCGCCATGCCGACTACCTCAAATCCTATGACACGGCGCCCAAGACCGCGGACCTGCTTTTGTCCAAGGCCTTTTTCCTGAGTCATGAAAAACGCGCGGCGGAAGCATTGGATGCCTATACCCGCGCCGCCGCACTGGAACCGGATAACCCTCGCGCCACCGCAGGCATCGCCAATTCCATGACCATGCTGGGACAGCATGGCGAGGCCCTGACGGCGTTCGAGCGCATCCTGGCCAGGCAGAAAAACGACACCGAAATCTATGGCTGCGCCGCGGAAGCCGCGCTTCTGGGCGGCGATGCGGAAAAAGCGGCGCATTTCTGCGAGCAGGCGCTGGCGCTGGATCCGCATGACCAGATCGCCCTCTCCAGCCTCAGCATCGCCTGGCGGCTGATGGCCGATGCGCGCGATGAAAGTCTGAGTGGCTATGACAGCCTGATCCGCAGCTTCGAACTGGAGCCGCCGGACGGCTTTGCCAGCATGGACGACTTCAATGCCGAGCTGAATAGCTGGCTGGACGGCATGCATCCGGACACGCGCGAATATCTGGACCAATCGCTGCGCGGCGGCACCCAGACCCCCGACCAGATTTTTGGCAAGGGCCATGTGCTGGTGGAAAAAATCCGGGCGCGCATCGACGAGGCGGTGGGGCGCTATATCGCCGAGATGCGCGAAGACGACCGGCACCCCTTCCTGTCGCGGCGGGCAAAGGGCTTTGCCTATTCCGGCTCCTGGTCGTCACGCCTGCGCGACTGCGGCTTTCACGTCAATCATATCCACCCCCAGGGCTGGATCAGCTCCTGCTACTACATCGCCGTGCCGAAGGTGGTGGAAGATGCAAAAGAACGTCAGGGCTGGATCAAGTTCGGCGAGCCGAGCTTCAACGTGCCATTGAAGGACGCCATCCGTCGCGCCATCCAGCCGCGCCCCGGCCGGCTGGTCCTGTTTCCATCCTACATGTGGCACGGCACCATCCCGTTCCATGACGCACAGCCGCGGACGACGATTGCTTTTGACGTCGTGCCAAAAATCTAGGACGCGCGGCGCCGGGTATGCACGGCGCGCGAGGTGGTCCGGCGCGCCTTGGCGGAGGCCACCAGGGTCAGCCAGTTCGCGAACAGCCTGACGGTATTGGCGCGCCAGGTCTGTCGCGGCAGGGCGCCTGCCACGATCCCCTGACAGCGGGCCAGATCGGCTTCGCCGCCGGTGCGGATCTCGGAAAGACGATCCTCCGTGGCGCGATCGAAGTAATTTTCCGGAATGTTTGGCGCCTCGTCCGTCTCGCCGCGCAGGAAGCGGGTCATGTCGCGCAGATATTCACGGCCCAAGGTGGCGGGGTCATATTCCGGATGTCCCTGGAAGAAGACGAAGCGGCTTTGGCCCGGAGTCTCGCGGGTGAACATGTCCACCTGCCCGTTGGAAAGCCGCGACAGAACACGATAACCCGCGGCCGCCAGGTCTTTTTCGGCGAGATCGTTGCGGCGCGAATGGGGCACCGGCACGGACGGACGGGTGTTGAAGAACAGCGGATCGTCTTCCGCCCGGCTGCTGTCAAAGATGCCCGAGAGCTTCTGCGGCAGGGCACGGCGTTCGATGCCATCCAGATGCAGCACCGCGCCATGGGCGGCCAGACATGAGAAGAGGGTCGAGACGGTGCCGGTCTCGGCCCACTCGATCAATTGCGTCATCTCCGGCCAGTAGGATTCCTGGCGCAGATTGGCGGTACAGGGCTGGGCGCCGGTGATGATCAGCGCATCGATGTTGGCGGCCGGAAGAAAAGCGGCGTCATCATAAAATCCGGCCATGCGCGCGCGCACATCTTCGCTGCGTGCGATGGTGCCCAGAGAAAACAGCCTGAGACGGATGTCCAGCGGACCGGCAGCCTCCTTCAGCAGCCGCGCGAACTGCAGCTCGGTGGCGCGCATGGCGGCATCGGGCATGTTGTTGACCAGCGCGACCTGCACCGCCTCGCGGTTGCGCCCCGCACCCAGCAGAAATTGCTCAGCCCGGCTCATCGTGCCATCCGCAGTTGGCCGCGCATGGCGGCGGCCAGCGCCTGGTCCAGGTCGGCAATGATGTCGTCGCGATGCTCGATGCCCACGGACAGACGGATCGTTTCGGGCGCCACGCCCGCCTTGCGCTGCTCGGCTTCCGGCATCTGGCGGTGGGTGGTGGAGGCGGGATGACAGGCCAGCGACTTGGCGTCGCCGATATTGACCAGCCGTTTGACCAGGCCCAGCGCGTCGTAGAATTTCTTGCCCGCCTCGAAGCCGCCCTTGACCCCGAAGGTCAGCAGCGAGGGCGCACGCCCGTCGAGATATTTGCGCGCCAGGGCGTGATAGGGGCTTTCGGAAAAGCCGGCATAGTTCACCCAATCCACGCGGCTGTCGCCGTGCAGGAAGCCGGCGACGTGACGGGCATTGTCCACATGCCGCTCCATCCGCAGCGCGACGGTTTCAATGCCCTGCAACAGCAGAAAGGCGCTCATCGGCGCCAGGATCGCGCCGGTGGTGCGCTGATAGACGCTGCGGGCGCGGGCGATGAAGGCGGTGCGGCCGAAGCGCTCGGCATAGACCAGGCCGTGATAAGACGTGTCCGGCGTGGTGAATTGCGGGAAACGGTCCTTGTTGGCCATCCAGTCGAAGATACCGGCGTCCAGCAGCATACCACCCATGGCATTGCCGTGACCGCCCATGAACTTGGTCAGGGAATGGACGATGATGTCGGCGCCGTACCGCGCCGGCTTGAGCAGCACCGGCGTCGCCACCGTATTGTCCACGATCAGCGGCACGCCGTGGGCGTGGGCCATGCGGGCGATCGCTTCGATGTCGCAGATATTGCCGGCGGGATTGCCGACGGTTTCGCAGAAGACCGCACGGGTGTTTTCGTCAATGCAGGCCGCCAGCGCCTCGGCGCTGTCACCATTGGCGAACCGGCCCGCCACACCCTGACCGGGCAATACCGAATGCAGCAAGGTATGGGTGGTGCCGTAGAGTTGCGGCGTGGAGACGATATTCTGTCCGGCCTGCGCGACATTGGCGAAGGCATAATAGAGCGCCGCCTGGCCCGAGGCGGTGGCGAGCCCGCCGGCCGCGCCTTCCAGCGCCGCCACCCGCGTCTCCAACACCGCCACCGTCGGATTGGCGATGCGGCTGTAGCGATAACCGTCCTGTTCGAGATTGAACAGCGCGGCGCCATGATCGGCGGAGTCGAATTGATAGGCCGCCGTCTGATAGATCGGCACCGCCACCGCCTTGGTGGCGGGATCGGCTTCAAAACCGGAATGCAAGGCGAGTGTTTCGTCGCGCATGAATGCCCTGAAAGACAGCGAGGCCGCATTTTATCCATCGGGGGATTAACAAAATCTCCGTGCGATGGCAGAGCGATGCGCGTTTTTCCGACAGGGCTGTTAACGCCGCTTGCACGGGCTGCGCGCTATCTTTGGATAGCCACTGCATACCGCCGTTTCAATTCGGGACAGCATGAATCAACATCTCGCCGCAAAGGAGCCTTCCGCCTCCAGGGCGTGGCTGCGCGCGCTCGAAATGACGGCCCGGATCGAGGATGCGCCGGCCCGCACTTTTCCCGTCGTGGTGGAAGAACTGGGCGCGCGTTTCGGCACCGCCCCCGCCCTCATCGGATCTGATGAGACCTGGTCGCATGCTGAGTTGGCGGCGCGCGCCAACCGCTATGCGCGTTGGGCGCAGGCGCAAGGTATCGCCAAGGGCGACACGGTGGCGCTGCTGCTGGGTAATTGCCCCGACTATCTCGCCATCTGGCTGGGCATCACCCGCATCGGTGGATTGGCGGCGCTGATCAACACCAATCTTTCGGGCGAGGCCCTGGCCCATTGCCTGCGCGTGGCACAACCAAAACATATCATTGCAGGAGAAGCAGGCGGCTTTGCGGCGGCCGTGCCGGTCTGGCGCCATGACGAAGATTTTTCGCGCGCGATTGAGGGATTCTCAGGCGCCCCGCTGACGGAAGCCGAGCAGCGCGCGGTCTCGCTGAACGATCCGGCGCTTCTGATCTATACCTCCGGCACCACCGGCCTGCCCAAGGCCGCCTATGTCAGCCATCGCCGGGTGATGAACTGGACCCATTGGTTCGCCGGCATGACGAACGCGGGGCCGGACGACCGGCTCTACAATTGCCTGCCCACGTATCACAGCGTGGGCGGCGTGGTGGCGACAGGCGCGGCGTTGCTGAATGGCGGCGCCGTCATTTGCCGCGAGAAATTCTCCGCCTCACGCTTCTGGCAGGACGTGGCCAAGAGCGGCGCCACCATCTTCCAGTATATCGGCGAGCTTTGCCGCTATCTTCTGGCCAGTCCTGAGCCCGCGCCGCCGCACAAGCTGCGCCTGGCGGTGGGCAATGGGCTTTCGGCCGACATCTGGGAAGCTTTCCAGAACCGCTTCGCCATTCCGCAGGTCCTGGAATTCTATGCCGCCACCGAAGGCAATTTCTCGCTCTACAATGCGGAAGGAAAGATCGGCGCCATCGGCCGCATTCCCCCGTTCCTGGCGCATCGTTTTCCCACCGCGATCGTGAAATTCGACGATGCCATCGGCCTTCCCGCGCGGGGACCGGATGGGCTGTGCATTCGGAGCGTTCGTGGCGAGGCCGGCGAGGCGATCGGCAAGATCGCGGGCGGCGCGGCGCGCTTCGAGGGCTATACCGATGCCGCCGCCAGCGAAAAGAAAATCCTGCGGGATGTGTTCGAGGCCGGCGATGCCTGGGTCCGGTCCGGCGATCTGATGCGCCAGGACCGCCAAGGCTTTTTCTATTTCGTGGACCGGATTGGCGACACGTTCCGCTGGAAGGGCGAGAATGTCGCCACCACCGAAGTGGCCGCCGCGGCCGCCTCCGCGCCCGGCGTCAGGAATGCTTGCGTCTACGGCGTGGCGGTTCCGGGCGCAAACGGCCGCTGCGGCATGGCGGCGCTGGAAGTGGACGCGGACTTCGATCCCGCCACGTTCCACGCCCATATGGCATCGCGGCTGCCGGCCTATGCGCGGCCGCTTTTCCTGCGGATCGTGGGCTCCCTGGCGGTGACCGAGACCTTCAAGCAGAAAAAGCGGCTTCTGGCGCAGGACGGCTTTGACCCCGCCGCCATTGCCGATCCGCTGTTTGCCGACTGTGGCGCAGGCTTCGCACCACTGGACGCCGCGCTTTATACCCGGATCAGTTCCGGCCTGATCCGTCTGTGAACCCGCCGCTCCTGGACCGGCAAGTCCACCGCGTAGCGGATTTCCGTGCCGATGATGCGCACCGCTTCCAGCGCGTAAGGGATCATGCGGGGCATGCAGTAGAAGTAATGGATCATGCCCGTATGGGCCCGGCCATGCACCGGCACGCCGAAACCGCCCAGGCGCTGGGCATAGGCTTCGCCTTCATCGCTGAAGGGATCGAACTGCGCGGTATGGATGAAAGCCGGCGGCAGATCGGCAAATTCCTCCGCCAGCAAGGGCGACAAGCGCACATCCGATAGCTCGGTGCCTTGCGGCACATAGAGCTCCAGGTCACGCTGCAAGGTCTCGTTGTCCAGGAAATAACCTTGCGCCAGCTCCACGCGTGCGGCCGATTCGCCATGCACGTCCAGAATGGGGCAGATCAGAAGCTGAAAAGCGATGTGCGGCGCATGCGCCTTGTCCCTGGCGGCGTCACGAGCCATGCGGCAGAGCACGGCGGCCAGGGTTCC
>Ga0070665_100002531_pt1 | contig 20087 bp, 17 predicted proteins | sample KBSS13metaG_FD_65862 | JGI IMG/M metagenome (GOLD analysis project Ga0070665, IMG submission 65862) | Switchgrass rhizosphere microbial communities from Kellogg Biological Station, Michigan, USA - KBS S1-3 metaG | ecosystem: Host-associated > Plants > Roots > Rhizosphere > Soil ...
GTGAAGACCTCGTGGATGATCGCGACCTGGTCGGGATGGATGGCGATCTTGCCGCCGTAGCCCATGCGTCGCGCGTCGTTCGCCTCGGCGCGCAGGCCGTCGACGTTCCTGATGTCGGGATAGACGGTGTCGTAGGCGGTGACGCCGGCGGCTACCGAGGCCATCAGGTTGACGGTGCGGGCAAGCCTGAACGTGTCGTCATAGACGCCGGGCAAGGGGCCTTTGGCGAGCGCGCCGAGATCGGCCATCAGATCTTCGCCGCCCCAGGAGTGGCCCATCAGGCGGGCGTGCCTGGCCGGGGCCGCGGCGAGCGCGAGGACGGCGGCGGCACTCTCGGTCGCGATGGTCAGGATCTTCGTCGTGCCCGCGGCAATGCCTTCCCGTGCCTCGAGCGCGTCGAGCCAGGTCGCGAGCAGGTCGAGGTCGCGCTGGCCGACGCACTTGGGAAATACGATGCCGTCGGGCTTGCCCTGCATGACGATCGCGAGGTCGCCCAGCGTCAGGCCGGTGTCGAGCGCATTGACCCGGACATAGAGCTTCGGCCCGGCGCGGTTGGCCGAGCGCAGATAGGCCAGAGCCATGTCGCGCGCGATGGTCTTGCGGTCGGTGGCGACCGAGTCCTCGAGGTCGAGGATCAGCCCGTCGGGGCCGCTCGACGGGCCCTTGGCGAGCTTGCGCTCGGAATCGGCGGGAACGAACAGGAAGGAACGCATCGGATTGTCCTCTAGGCCTTCGGCCGCTTGCGCATCAGCGCCTGGCGCTTGCACTCCGCGACGATCTCGCCGCGCTGGTTGATGGCGGTGTGGCCGAATTCGACGATGCCGGCGTCGGGCCGCGACTTGCTCTCGCGGATGCCGAGCACCGCGGTGCGGACCTTCAGCGTGTCGCCGTGGAACACCGGCTTGGGGAACTTCACGTCGGTCATGCCGAGATTGGCGATGGTCGTGCCGATCGTGGTGTCGTTCACCGTGATGCCGATCATCAGGCCGAGGGTGAAGAGGCTGTTGACGATGCGCTGCCCGAATTCGGTCTTCGACGCGAATTCCTCGTCGAGATGCAGGGGCTGCACATTCATGGTGAGCGAGCTGAACAGGACATTGTCCATCTCCGTCACGGTGCGGGTCCAGGCATGGTCGAACGTGCGCCCGACGGTGAATTCCTCGAAATACAGCCCTGCCATTTTTCTCCTCGCGAAAGCCGGTCCTTCTAGCACGGATGGACGCTTCGGGGGCGCCATCGTATCAATGCGGCCACAGTTCGAAACGGGAGTGAGCGATGCGGGCAATGATCAGCGAAACGCCGGGCGGGCCGGAGAGCCTGAAGCTGACGGAGCTGCCGTCTCAGCCCGTCGGCAAGGGCCAGGTGCGCATCGACGTGAAGGCGGCCGGCGTCAACTTCCCCGACACGCTGATCATCGCCGACAAGTACCAGTTCAAGCCGCCGCGCCCGTTCGCGCCGGGCCATGAGGTGGCGGGCGACATCACAGAGGTGGGCGAGGGCGTCACCGCTTACAAGCCGGGCGATCGCGTGATCGGCATGATCGGCCACGGCGGCTATGCGACCGAGGTCGTGTCCGACCAGACGCAGCTCCTGCCCATGCCGAACAACATGAGCTACGAGGACGGCGCCGCGTTCACGATGACCTACGGCACGTCCTACTACGCGCTGAAGCAGCGCAGCAGCTACAAGCCGGGCGAAACCCTGCTGGTGACCGGTGCTTCGGGCGGCGTCGGCCTCACGGCCGTAGAACTGGGCGCGCTGATGGGCCTCAACGTGATCGCCGCGGTCGGTTCGGACGAGAAGATGGAGGTTTGCCGCAAGTACGGCGCCACCATGTTCGTGAACTACGCCAAGGAGAAGATGCGCGACAAAGTGAAGGAGCTCACCGGCGGCAATGGCGCGGACATCATCTACGACGCCGTCGGCGGCGACGCCTTCGACGAATCGGTACGCTGCATCGCGTGGTACGGCCGCCTGCTGGTGGTCGGTTTCGCGGCGGGCCGCATCCCCTCGCTGCCGGCCAACCTGGCGCTGCTCAAGAGCTGCGACGTGCGCGGCGTGTTCTACGGCGCCTGGCGCGGCCGCGAGCCGGCCGAGGCGCGCAAGAACTTCGACGAGATGCTCGCCTGGTACGCGCAGGGCAAGCTGAAGCCCCACATCTCGATGACCTTCCCGCTGGAGAAGGGAGCCGACGCGATGAACGCGCTGCTGTCGCGCAAGGCGACGGGCAAGGTCGTCCTCACCATCGCCTGACGATGCGGAAGATCGGCCGGCGCGGCATGACGGCCGCGCTCGGCGCGTCCGTCCTGCCGCTCGGCGCCCGTGCCGACGATTTTCCGGTGCGGCCGATCACGCTGGTCGTGCCCTTCGCGGCCGGCGGTTCGATCGATGTGCTGGCGCGCCTGGCCGCGGACCATGCCGGGAAGGCGCTCGGCCAGAATATCGTCGTCGACAATCGCGGCGGTGCGGCGGGGCTGATCGGGGCGGCGTCGGTCGCGAAGGCCGAACCCGATGGCTACCTGCTTCTGATGGCGTCGGCGGCGCAGGTTACCATCCCGCCATGGATCAACCGCGGGCTCACCTTCGATCCGCCCAGGGATCTCGCGCCAGTCGCGCACCTGGTCGACACGCCGATGGCACTGATCGTGTCGGCGAGGTCCGACATGAAGACCGTCGACGATTTCGTCACCCAGGCGCGGGGGCACCGCGGCGCGCTCAACTACGCCTCGACCGGCGTCGGCACGATTTCGCACCTGGTCATGGAATCGCTCAAGCTCGCAGCCGACATCGACATCGTCCACGTGCCTTATCGCGGTGCCGCCCCGGCCCTCAACGACCTGCAGGCGGGGCAGGTGCAAGGCATGTTCACCAGCACCGCTTCGGTGGCGCCGCTGGTTGCCGGATCGAGGCTGCGGCCGCTCGCGGTCACCACACCAGCGCGCTCGCCGCTGATGCCCGACGTGCCCACGATCGCCGAGGCCGGTTGGCCGACGGCCGAGGTCGTGGTGTGGAGCGGGATCATGGCGCCGGCCGGCGTGCCGCGCACGATCATACGCAAGCTGGAACGTGCCTTCATCGAGGCGGCCCTGGCGTCGGACGCGCGCGAGCGGCTGGTCAGGCTCGGCGCCGATCCGGTCGGCCGCGGGGCGCGCGAGTTCGCCGAGGTGATCGAGAAGGATCTGGCCCTGTGGCAGCGCGTGGCGCTCGCCTCGGGCGTGAAAGTTGAATGAAGGAGGAAATGATGGGCAGGCTCAGCGGCAAGATCGCGATCGTCACGGGCGCGGCCTCCGGCATCGGGGCAGCCTCGGCCAGGCTGTTCGCCGACGAAGGTGCGCAGGTCCTGGCCGTCGACCGCCCGGAATCGGCCATCGCGACGGCGCATGCCGGCATTGACGCGATCGCGACCTGTGCTGCCGATATCACCGCCGACGATGCACCGAAGAAGATCGTTGCGGCCGCCCTCGATCGGTTCGGCGCGCTCGACATCCTGTTCAACAACGCCGGCGTCAGCGGCCGCGCCTTCGTCGAAGAGATGACCGACGAGATGTGGGACCGGGTCAACGGCGTGAACGTGCGCGGCATGTTCCGGCTCTGCCGCGAAGCCATTCCGGCCCTCAAGAACCGCGCTCGCGAGAAAGGCAGGGCCCGCATCGTCAACACGGCGTCGGTGATGGCCTTCGACACCGACTACGGGCTCGCCGCCTACTGCGCCTCCAAGGCGGGCGTCGGCGGCCTGACGCGCACGCTTGCGCTCGAGCTCGGCAAGTTCAACATCACGGCCAACTACGTCTGCCCGGGGGCGATCTATACCGGCATGACGCGGACGAACTTCGACAATCCGGAGATTCGCGCGGTATGGGAAAAGAAAGCGGCCTTGCGCCGGCTGGGCCAGCCCATCGATATTGCGCGCGGGGCGCTGTTGCTGGCGTCCGACGAGGCCGATTTCATCACCGGGCACGAGTTGGTGGTGGATGGCGGCCTGACCCTGCGTACCTAGCCGAGGAGGGGCGGCATGCCCAACATCCATTCGTTCGCCGCCGACTACAGCGAGGCGCGCGAGAAGTTCCTGGCCGCCGCGAAGATCGCCGGCGCCACCACCCACCGCTATGACAACCCGACCAAGGGCCCGCGCGGCGAATCCTTGTCGACCGACGTGGCGCGGCTCGGCCCCGAGGATGCCTCGAAGATCGTCATGACGATCTCCAGCACCCATGGCGTCGAGGGCTTCTGCGGCTCGGGCTTCCAGGTCGACTGGCTGGCGAGCGTCGGCGCCGCCGGCCTGCCGCACGACACGGCGGCGGTCTGGGTCCATGCGATCAATCCCTACGGTTTTGCCTGGACTCGGCGGGTGACAGAAGAGGGCAATGACCTCAATCGCAACTACGTCGACCATTCAAAGCCCTATCCGGTGAACGAGGGCTATCTCGAGATTGCCGACTACCTGATCCCGAAGGACATGAGCGAGGCTGGCCTCAAGGCGGCCGAAGCCAAGCTGGCCGACTACCGCAAGAAAGTCGGCGACATCGCCTATTACCGCGCCGTGTCCGCCGGCCAGTACAGCCATCCCGACGGCATGTTCTTCGGTGGCGGCGGCCCGAGCTGGTCGAATCGCATCCTGCACACCATCGCCGGCAAGTTCCTGAAGGGCAGGAGCGACGTGGCCGTGATCGACTTCCATACCGGCCTCGGCCCCTACGGCTACGGCGAGCCGATCACCCATTTCGACATCGATACTCCGGCCTCCCGTCGGGTGCGTGCGTTCTGGGGCGAGTCGGTGACCGAATCGAAGCGCGGCCAGACCGCGTCGCAGGCGCGCGACGGCTTGGGCCACTACGGCCTCAACCGCATCCTGACCGAGCCCGAGACACGGCTCACCATGTGCACCCTCGAATACGGCACCTTCGACCGCGAGAGTGGGCAGAAGGCGTTCCGTGCGGACCACTGGCTGCACAAGTACGGCGATCCGCTGGGCAAGGACGCCGGGCCGGTGCGCGCCGCCATGCGCCGCCAGTTCTATCCGGACACCGACGACTGGAAGGAAGCCGTCCTGTTCCGCGGCCACCAGCTCGTTCGCCAGGCCATCGCCGGGGTGCAGCGCGGGGCACTTTAGTCTGTCTTCCGAGCGCTCCCAGCGGCGCAGCGAAGGGACTCACCCCAGCCGTGCGGCCGTGTCCGATCGTCCGGCGAGATCCTTCGTTCCGCTCAGGATGACAGGAATGGGCGATCTGCTACATAGGAGCCATGCGGGTGTTAATGGCGCTGGTGGCGTTCGCAGTCGTGACGGCGCTCAATCTCTTGTGGTGGTGGTGGCCCAATCGGCCGGTCGAGATCACCGGTTGGACGGATGCGCCCTTGCAGAGCGTCTCCTTCGCGCCTTATCGGCCAGGACAGAGCCCGCTGACACGCACCTTTCCGACACCCGACCAGATCGACCAGGATCTCAAACGCCTGCAGGGCAAGGTGCGCTCGGTGCGGACCTACTCCGCCGGCGAGAATCTTGAGGCCGTGCCGCAGCGTGCGGGCAAGTACGGCCTCAAGGTCTGGCATGGTGCCTGGCTGAACGACAACGACAAGGAAAATCTCGAGCAGATCAACCTGCTGATCGACCACGCGAACCGCTATCCCGACACGATCGAGCGGGTGATCGTCGGCAACGAGGTGCTGCTGCGCAAGGATCTGACCGCCAGCCAGCTCCGCAGCTACATCCGCCAGGTGAAGAGCCGGGTGAAGCAGCCGGTGACATACGCCGACGTCTGGGAGTTCTGGCTGCGCAATCCCTCCCTGGCCGACGAGGTCGACTTCATCACCATACACCTTCTGCCCTATTGGGAGGACGAGCCGATCGGCCTCGACCGGCGCGATCCCAACGGGGCGTTGCGCATCGAGAACCACCTGCAGGCGATCTTCAAGAGGGTCCAGGAGCGCTTTCCCGACAAGAAAATCGTGATCGGCGAGACGGGCTGGCCGAGCGACGGCCGCATGCGGTCGGACGCACGCCCCGGCCGGGTCGAGCAGGTGCGCTATTTTTCGATCTTCCGCTCGCTCGCCGATCGTGAGCATTTCGATTACAACATCGTCGAGGCTTTCGACCAGTACTGGAAGGCGCGCCAGGAAGGCACTGTCGGCGCATCCTGGGGCTTGCTCGACGCCCAGAGAAACGACAAGTTCCAGCTCGGCAAGCCGGTCAGCGCCGAGCCCCATTGGCGCATGCTGTTCGCCTTCTCGACCATGCTGTCGGCCCTGCTGCTGCTGGCGTTCGCGAGCTCGAGGCGCCGCGCCGTCCCCCGCGCCATCGCGGTTTTCGCCCTGTTCGCCCAGCTCGTCGCGACCTGCTATGTGGAGGCGGTCTGGGTCGACCTGTCGCGCACCTTCTATTTCGAGAAGATGGTCGGCGTCGTGTTCTGGGGGCTGCTGCTCGCCGCCTTCAGCTACGCCCTGTTGCGCGGCATCGCCGACAGCCTAACCGATCGGATGGCCGACCCGTCGCTCTACGGCGCACGGGTGCGCGAAGCGTGGCGCGCCTGCCGCGAGCTGCCGCGCTTCCGGATCGTGCAGCGCGCCGACCTGCTGGCGCAGTTCCTCTATCTCGTGCTGACGGTGCTGTGCATCTTCTACCTGATCGTCATCACGATCGACTGGTACGACGGCGTCATCCGGTTGAGCGATACATTCTATCGCCAGATCGCCATCGACGGCCGCTACCGGGACTTTCCGATCTGGAGCTTCGTCATCCCGAGCATCGTCCTGATGGCCTGGAAGATCATGACGGTGCTGCGCAAGCAGAAGGTGCCGCGCCGCGAGCGCTTCGCCAAGGCGCTCTCGTTCGGCCGGCTGCTCGGCTACGACGGCAGCACCGGCTATGTGCGCATGCACAGGTCGTTCAGCCGTCTCCGGCCGGTGCTGTCCGAGATCGTGCTGTCCTCGATGCTGATCCTGTGGGCGGTGGCGCTGGTGGTGAGCGAGGGAGCGATCAAGCTCTACGACGGCGGCGCGGGCGGCCTGGTGTCGGCCGACGGCGGTCGCTGGGTGATCCGCACCCTGTTCTGGAACACCCAGGCCAACTGGTTCGCCGGGCTGGCGATGCTGATGGCGGTGCCCTATCTCGCGACGATCTACGTCTCCCTGCGCGAACCGCTGGCAGAACCGCCGCCGGACTCCTATACCAGCAAGTGGTAGAAGCCGTCGCTGAATCGGGAGTAACCCTATGGAAATCAAGGGCGAGTACAGGATCGCGGCGCCGCGCGACAAGGTCTTCGCGGCGCTCAACGACCAGGAAGTTCTGAAGGCCTGCATCCCGGGATGCGAATCGCTGGAGAAACTGTCCGACACCGAGATGACAGCCAAGGTGCGCCTGCGCATCGGTCCGGTGAGCGCGGCTTTCGGCGGCAAGGTCACGCTGTCCGACATCGACCCGCCGAACGGCTACAAGATTTCCGGCGAAGGGCAGGGCGGCGTTGCGGGCTTCGCCAAGGGGGGCGCCGTGGTGAGGCTCACCGACGATGGCGGCGTGACGGTCCTGGCCTATGATGTCGACGCGCAGGTCGGCGGCAAGATCGCCCAGGTTGGCGCCCGACTGATCACCGGCACCGCGAAGAAACTCGCCGACCAGTTCTTCGGCAAGTTCGCCGAGAGGGTCGGAGCACCGCCGCCTGCGGCAGCGGAATCCGCCTGATGGCCATGCCGAGCGATCCGCCGCCGCCCGTACCGGCTGTCGCGGCTGAACGGGGCGTGAGGCACTGGACGATCATCGGCTTCGGCGCCGCCATCCTGATCATCGTCTTCCTGATCAGCCGGTAGCCGCCAAGCAATAGTACGACGAGTCCATGCTCTTGCCGGACCGCGGGCGTCCGCCCGCTCTTGATCATGAGCGGGCGGGACGCCCGCGGTCCGGCAAGTCCGACGACCGTTATCCGTATCTCGTAATTCGCTTGACCGGCGCCTGACCGGCTTGCGAGAGTCCCGCCCAACGCCCGGGCAGGCGCGCGCTGTCGAGCGCGGCACAGCAACGATGTGAGGGAGACAGAGTGATGACCATCAACGTCGCCATGACCGTGAACGGCAAGGCCGTTTCCGGCAAGGTCGAGGCCCGCACTCTGCTGGTCCAGTTCCTGCGCGAGCAGCTCGGCATGACCGGCACCCACGTCGGCTGCGACACCAGCCAGTGCGGCGCCTGCGTCGTCCATGTCGACGGCAAGTCGGTCAAGTCCTGCACCATCCTCGCCGTCCAGCTCGAGGGCAGCAAGGTGACGACGATCGAGGGCCTGGCCGAGAGCGCCGAGAAACTCCATCCGATGCAGGAAGCCTTCCGCGAGAACCATGCGCTGCAGTGCGGCTTCTGCACGCCCGGAATGGTGATGAGCGCGATCGACATGGTGAAGCGCAACAACTATCAGCTCGACGAGGCCACCGTGCGCCGTGAGCTCGAAGGCAACCTCTGCCGCTGCACCGGCTACCACAACATCGTGAAGGCAATCCTGGCCGCTGCGCCGGCAATGAAGTCTGCAGGAGTGTAACGCCATGACCGCCGCCACCGGAATCGGCGCGCGGGTTCTCAGGACGGAAGACAGGCGCTTCCTGACGGGGACCGGCCGCTATGTCGACGACTTGCCCCTCGCACGGGCGACCTACGCGTATTTCCTGCGTTCGCCGCATGCCCATGCGAAGATCAAGAGCCTCGACACCGCGGCGGCCAAGGCGATGCCGGGGGTGGTCGAGATCTTCACCGGCAAGGACACCGCCGATGCCAAGGTGGGCGGCCTGATCTGCGGCTGGGTGGTCAAGGACAAGCACGGCCAGCCGCACAAGGCGCCGCCGCATCCGGTCATGGCGCTCGACACGGTGCGCTATGTCGGCGACACGGTTGCCATGATCGTGGCCAACAGCCACGCCGAGGCGCGTGATGCCGCCGAGGCGATCGCCGTCGACTACGAAGTGCTGCCTGCCAACGTCGACCTCGCGAGGGCCTTCGACAAGGACGTGCCCGAGGTCCATCCGGAAGCGCCGGGCAACCTGGTCTACGACTGGGAGATCGGCGTGAAGGCCGATGCCGACGCGGCGTTCGCGAAAGCGGCGCATGTCACGAAGATGGACATCGTGAACAACCGGCTGATCCCCAACGCCATGGAGCCACGGGCGGCTGCGGCGGACTATGACAAGGGCACCGGCAACTATACGCTGTGGTCGACGTCGCAGAACCCGCACGTCCTGCGCCTCATCCTGTCGGCTTTCGTCCTGGGCATTCCGGAACACAAGCTGCGGGTGATCGCGCCCGACGTGGGCGGCGGCTTCGGCAGCAAGATCTTCTGCTACAACGAAGAGACGATGGTCACCTGGGCCGCGTCGCGGGTCGGCCGTCCGATCAAGTGGACGGCGGAGCGTAGCGAATCGTTCATGACCGATGCGCACGGGCGGGACCACATCACCCATGCCGAGCTGGCGCTGGACAAGGATGGCAAGTTTCTTGCGCTGAAGGTCGACACGATCGCCAACATGGGCGCGTACCTCTCGACCTTCTCGACGGCGGTGCCGACCTATCTCTACGCGACCCTGCTTGCCGGCCAGTACACGACCCCGGTGATCTACGCCAACGTGAAGGCCGCATTGACGCACACCGCCCCGGTGGATGCCTATCGCGGCGCCGGCCGCCCCGAAGCGACCTTCGTGATCGAGACTATCGTCAGCAAGGCCGCGGCCGAGCTCAAGATGGATTCGGCCGAGCTGCGCCGCCGGAATTTCATTCCCTCGACCGCCTTTCCGTACCAGACGCCGGTGGCGCTGCAGTACGACTCGGGAAACTACCCGCCGATCATCGACGAGGCGATCCGGATCGCCGACTACAAGGGATTCGAATCGCGCCGGGCCGAGGCCAAGTCACGCGGCAAGCTGCGCGGCATCGGCTTCTCGTCCTACATCGAGGCCTGCGGCCTGGGACCGTCGCGGGTCATCGGCCAGCTCGGCGGCGGCGTCGGCCAATGGGAGGCGGCGCAGATCAAGTTCAACCCGACCGGCAACGTCCAGGTCATGACCGGCGCGCACAGCCACGGCCAGAGCCACGAGACGACCTTCGCCCAGATCGTGTCTGACAAGCTCGGCATTCCGATCGAGACCGTCGAGGTCGTTCACGGCGACACGGCGACGACGCCGTTCGGCATGGGAAGCTACGGCAGCCGCTCGCTGGCGGTGGGCGGTTCGGCCATCATGAAGGCGGCCGACAAGATCATCGCCAAGGGCAAGAAGATCGCGGCCCACCTCATGGAAGCCGACGTTGCAGACGTCGTCTTCGAGCAGGGCACCTTCAAGGTTGCCGGTACGGACAAATCGGTGCCGCTGGGCGCCACGGTGTTCGCGGCCTACGTGCCGCACAATTATCCGCTGGAGGAACTCGAGCCCGGCATGGACGAGAACGCCTTCTACGATCCGTCGAATTTCGTCTATCCGGCAGGCACCCAGATCTGCGAAGTCGAGATCGACCCTGACACGGGCGTCGTCGAGGTGGTCAATCACACCGCGGTGGACGACTTCGGCAACATCATCAATCCGATGATCGTCGACGGCCAGGTCCACGGCGGCATTGCGCAGGGCGTCGGCCAGGCGCTGCTGGAAATGGCCGTCTACGACAAGGAGACGGGCCAGCTCGTGAGCGGCTCGTTCATGGACTACACGCTGCCGCGCGCCGACAACGTGCCGTCCTTCAAGCTCGCCAACAAGGTCACGCCTTGCCCGCACAATCCGCTGGGCGTGAAGGGATGCGGCGAAGCCGGGGCGATCGCTGCTCCGGCTGCCGTCATGAATGCCGTCCACGACGCACTCGCGCCGCTTGGTGTCAAGCATGTGCCGATGCCCGCCACGTCTCTGAACGTGTGGCAGGCCATCCACGGAGGAAACTGAGATGTACGATTTCGCCTATCATCGCCCGAAGTCGCTGGCCGAGGCGGCGGCCGCCCTCAAGGGCAAGCCCGAGGGGCGCGTCATGTCGGGCGGCATGACCCTGATCCCGACCCTCAAGCAACGGCTGGCCAAGCCGAGTGACGTGGTCGATCTCAACGGCATCAAGGAACTGGCCGGCATCAAGGTCGAGGGCAACGGCGTCACGATCGGCGGCATGACCCGTCATTTCGACGTCGCGTCGTCGGCCGACGTGAAGGCCGCGATTCCTGCGCTGGCGCATCTCGCCGGCCATATCGGCGATCCGGCGGTCCGTAACCGGGGCACCATGGGCGGTTCGGTGGCGAACAACGACCCGGCGGCCGACTATCCGGCGGCAGTCGTTGCGCTCAATGCGACGGTCACGACCAACACTCGCAAGATCGCGGCCGATGACTTCTTCAAGGGCCTGTTCGAGACGGCGCTGGAGGATGGCGAACTGGTTACGGCGATCTCCTTCCCGAAGGCCGAGAAGGCGGCCTACATGAAGTTCCCGAACCCGGCGTCGCGCTACGCCATGGTCGGCGTGTTCGTCGCCAAGACGGCAGGCGGCGTGCGCGTCGCCGTTACCGGTGCCGGCCCGTGCGTCTTCCGCGTCAAGGAGATGGAGGATGCGCTCGCGAAGAACTTTTCGTCGGACGCGATCAAGGACATCAAGGTGCCGGCCGACGGGCTGAACAGCGACATCCACGGCAGTGCCGAGTATCGCGCGCACCTCGTCACCGTCATGGCGCGCCGCGCGGTCGATCAGGCCAACAAGTAGCCCTGTCGATCCGGATCGGATAGCGTTGGGGCGCTCCGATGGGGCGCCCCTTTTGTTTGGGGCGCTCGGAGCGGGGGCTGATCGGCATGAAAGCGTTGGTCACGGGTTTCGACGCCTTCGGCGGCGACAAGGTCAATCCGTCGTCTCTGGCGGTGCAGCGCCTCAAGCACAAGATCGGCGGGCTGAGCGTCCATACGGTCGAGCTGCCGACGTCGTATGCGCGCTCCTCGATCGTGTTGCGCGGCGTGATCCACGAGGTGCAACCGGACATCGTGCTGGGCGTAGGCCAGGCCGGCGGCCGCTCCGAGCTTTGCCTCGAGCGGGTCGCGATCAACGTCCAGGATGCGCGCATCAAGGACAACGACGGCAAGCAGCCGATCGACCGCCCGGTCGCGCGCGACGGGCCGGGCGCGTATCTGTCGACCCTGCCGATCAAGGCCTGCGTCGCGGAGATGCGCAAAGCAGGGCTGCCGGCCGCGGTGTCCAACACCGCCGGCACCTTCGTGTGCAACCACGTATTCTACTGCGTCATGGACATGGCCGGGCAGCCCTCGATGGGCTTTCGCGGCGGTTTCCTGCACATCCCGTACATTCCCGAGCAGGCCGCCCGCGTCGGTGGCGCGCCGTCGATGTCGCTCGACGACATCGTGCGCGGCATCGAAATCACCCTGGCCGTCAGCGCCGTGCGTCAGACGGACCTTCACTCGGTCGAAGGCCGGATTTCTTAGCGGCTCCATCGCCCCGCGTCATACGCTTGGGGCGCGTCACTCCAGTGACGTGTCATGGGGTGTCGAGACCGCACGACGCGCCACTGGAGTGGCGCGCCCCCAGCACAAGAGGACGAGCATGGCCATCCTGAAGTCGATCAACGCCGAGCATTTCCGCATTCCGCTCGATGTGCCCGCATCCGATTCGACCCACGGCGTGATGACCTCGTTCGAGCTGGTTACGGTGCGGGTCACGGATGCCGACGGCCAGGAGGGTGTCGGCTACACCTACACCACCGGCCACAACGGCGGCGCCATCCATCACATTCTAGCGCGGGAGGTCCCCGAAATCGTCGCCGGCATCGACTGCGAGCTGATCGAGGCGGCATGGCAGAAGGTCTGGTGGGCGCTGCACTATGGCGGCCGTGGCGGCGCGGCCGTGCTCGCCCTCTCGGCGCTCGACATGGCGCTGTGGGACCTGAAGGCGCGGCGGGCGAACCTGCCGCTCTACCGCCTGCTGGGCGGCCACGATGCCCGGGTGCCGTGCTATGCGGGCGGCATCGATCTCGACCTTTCGGTCAAGGACCTGCTGGCGCAGACCGATGGCAACCTGGCGAAGGGATTTCGAGCCATCAAGACCAAGGTCGGGCGCGACAAGCTGAAGGAGGATGTCGAGCGCATCCGCGCGATGCGCAAGCACCTGGGCGACGACTTCCCGCTGATGGTCGACGCCAACATGAAATGGTCAGTCGACGAGGCCATCCGGCGCGCGCGAGCGCTCAAGGAGTTCGACCTGGTATGGCTTGAGGAGCCGACCATCCCGGACGATGTCGCAGGCCATGCCAGGGTGATGCGCGAGGGCGGGCTGCCGGTTGCGACGGGCGAGAATTTCCGCACCCTTTGGGAATTCCAGCAGATGATCTCGGCCGGTGGCGTGAGCTACCCCGAGCCCGATGTCACCAACTGCGGCGGCATCACCGTCTTCATGAAGGTCGCGCACCTCGCCGAGGCCTTCAACCTTCCGGTCACGTCGCACGGCGCGCACGACGTGACGGTGCACCTGCTTGCCGCGTGTCCCAACCGCAGCTTCCTCGAAACCCACGGCTTCGGGATCAACAACTACATCGCCGACCCCATGCGCATCGAGGACGGCAAGGCCATCGCCCCCGAGCGGCCTGGCCACGGCGTCGTCTTCGACTGGAAGAGGCTGGACGGCGTCAGGGCATAGACTCAACGGAGCGCGTCACTCCAGTGGCGCTCGGATGCATGAGCGCCACTGGAGTGGCGCGCTCCCATGAGCTCACTCCGCCGCGAGGGCGAGCCGTGGCGGCTCGGGGTGCACCGGTTGGGCCTGCGCGGCCTCCGGACGCTTCACCCGGAACCACGCGGCGTAGAGCGCCGGGAGGAACAGCAGGGTGAGGGCGGTGGCGACCAGTAGGCCGCCCATCAGGGCGACGGCCATCGGACCCCAGAACACGCTGCGCGACAGCGGGATCATCGCGAAGATGGCCGTGCCGGCGGTGAGCAGGATCGGCCGGGCGCGGCGCACCGTGGCGTCGATCACGGCGTCCCACGCAGCGTGGCCGGCAGCGATGTCCTGGTCGATCTGGTCGACCAGGATCACCGAGTTGCGCATGATCATGCCGGCCAGCGCGATGGTGCCGAGCAGCGACACGAAGCCGAACGGCTGGTTGAACAGCAGCAGGAACAGCGCCACGCCGATCATGCCGAGCGGGGCGGTCAGCAGCACCAGCGCGAGCTTCGAGAAGCTCCTGAGCTGCAGCATCAGGAAGAGCAGGGTGAGGAAAGCCATCACCGGCATCATCTTGAAGATCGAGCCCTGGCTCTTGGCGCTCTCTTCCTTGTCGCCGCCGACCTCGATGCGGTAGCCCGTCGGCAGCGAGGCGCGCACCGGCTCGAGGGCCTTGTCGAGCCGGGTGGCGACGTCGGGACCCTGCACGCCGTCGGTCACGCCGGCGCGCACCGTCATCAGCAGTTCCTTGTTGCGCCGCCACAGGATCGGCTCCTCGAGCTCGAAATGCAGCGTGGCGAGCTGCGCCAGCGAGACGACGCCGCCGGTCGCCGTGCGCATATGGATCGATTCGAGCCCCTCGACGCTCAGCCGCTCGGCCGGCACCGCGCGCGCCACGACGTCGATCGTCTCGACGCCCTCGCGGTACTGCGTCACGACCACACCCGACAGGATGGTCTGCAGCGCGTTGCTGAGGAGCTGGGAGTCGACGCCGAGCGCGCGGGCCTTGGCCTGGTCGACATCGAGCCGTACCGACTTCGCGAGCTCGTTCCAGTCGAAGTTGACGTCGCGCGTGTCGGGATCGGCCTTGAAGACCTGCCGGACTTGCTCGGCCACGGCGCGCACCTTCTGCGGATCCTCGCCCAGCACGCGGAACATCACGGGATAGGCGACGGGCGGGCCGTTCTGCAGCCGCTGCACGCGGGCGCGGACGGCCTCGAAGCCTTCCTTGAACAACGCGTCGAGCGCGGCCACGACCCGCTCGCGCGCGTCGAGGTCCCTGGTCATGACGATGACCTGGCCGAAGTTCGCGTTGGTCAGCTCCGGCACCGTCGGCAGGTAGAAGCGCGGCGAGCCGGCGCCGACGTAAGTGGTGTAGTGGGCGACGTCGTCGCTTTTCGCGAGCCACTGTTCGAGCTTCTTCACTTCGGCGTCGGTCGCGGCGTAGGAGGCGCCCTGCGCCAGCCGGAGGTCGACGATCAGCTCGGGCCGGTTGGCCGTGGGGAAGAACTGCTTCTGCACCAGGCCGAACGAGGCCATCGCGGCGACGAAGGCGAGCGCGGTCACGCCGATCGTCACCCAGCGCCACCGGAGGCACCAAGTCACGGCCGCGCGGAACATCGTGTAGAGGCGACCGCCGTACGGGTCGTGATGCGCGCCGGGCTTGGGCGTCGGCAGCAGGCGGTAGCCGATCCAGGGCGTGAACAGCACGGCCACGAACCAGGAGATGACCAGCGACAGGCCGACCACCCAGAAGATCGAGTTGGTGTATTCGCCGGCGCTCGACTTGGCGAAGCCGACCGGCACGAAGCCCGCCGCCGTGATCAGCGTGCCGGTGAGCATCGGGAAGGCGGTCGAGGTGTAGGCGTAGGTCGCCGCTTCCATGCGGCTGAAGCCCTGCTCGAGCTTCACCATCATCATCTCGACCGCGATGATGGCGTCGTCGACCAGCAGGCCGAGCGCGATGATCAGCGCGCCGAGCGAGATGCGCTGGAAGTCGATGCCCAGCAGCATCATGCCGACGAAGGTGATCGCCAGCACCAGAGGCACCGAGAGCGCCACGATGATTCCGGTGCGGAAGCCCAGGCTGAGGAACGAGACGACGAGTACGATGCCGAGCGCCTCGGCCAGCGACTGCGTGAACTCGTGCACCGATTCCTGCACGACCTCGGGCTGGTTGGCGACGCGATGGACGGTGATGCCGACCGGCAGGTCGCGCTCGATTGCTTCCATTGCCGTGTCGAGCGCCTTGCCGAGGACCTGGACGTTGCCGCCGGCCTGCATGACGACGCCGAGGCCGATCACCGGCTTGCCGTTGAAGCGCATCGAGAGCTGGCGCGGATCGGTGTACCCGCGCTTGATCTCGGCTACGTCGCCCAGGGTCAGCGTGCGGCCGGCGGCGCTGAACGGCAGCGCCATGAGCTGCTCGGCGGAGGACGGCGCGCCGTCGACGCGGATCGCCAGGCGCTCGCCCTTGGTCTCGATCGTGCCCGAGGCGGCGATGGCGTTCTGCTTGCGCACCACGTCGAGGATCTGGTCGACCGGCACGCCCAGCATGGCGAGCCGCGCATGGCTGAACTCGATGTAGATCTTCTCGTCCTGCACGCCGAACAGGTCGGCCTTGGTGACGTCGGGCACGCGCAGCAGCCGCAGCCGTGCTTCCTTGACCATCGCCTTGACCTCGGCATCGGAGAAGCCGTCGGCCTCGAAGGCCCAGATCAGGCTGTAGGTGTCGCCGTATTCGTCGTTGAAGTTGGGGCCGAGCACGCCTTGCGGCAGCGTGGCCTTGATGTCGCCGATCTTCTTGCGCACCTGGTACCAGAGCTCGGGCACCTTGGCGGGCGGAACGTCGTCGCGCAGCGAGACGTAGATCACCGTCTCGCCGGGCTTGGTGTAGCTCTGGACGTTGTAGAAGTAGGGCAGCTCCTGCAGCTTGGTCTCGAGCTTGTCGGTGACCTGCAGCTCCATCTCGCGCGAGGTGGCGCCGGGCCACGCCGCCGACACCACCATCTGCTTGATGGTGAAGGGCGGGTCCTCGCCGCGGCCGAGGTTGAAGTAGGCGAAGATGCCGGCCGCCGTCAGCACGATCATGAAGAAGAGGGTGAGCGTGCTGTTCTTGAGCGCCAGCGCGGAGAGGTTGGGGCCGCGGGCGCTCATCTAGCGCGCCTCCGGCAGGGCCGGCTTCACCTTCTGGCCGGGCTCGAGCTTGTGCACGCCGGCGGTGGCGACGACCTCGCCGTTCTTGACGCCTGACGCAATCAGCGCGGTTTCGTCGCGCCAGCGCGAGATGGTGACGGGACGGAGCGCGACGGTGCTGGTCGCCGGATCGACCACCCAGACGGCGGGCTCCTTGCCCTGCTGGAAGATCGCGCTCAGCGGCACCTCGGCCAGCCGTTCCGGGTCAGGCCGGGCCAAAGTCAGCGTGGCCGTCATGCCGATACCGATGAAGGACGGCGGCTCCACGATGGTGAAGCGCGCGGGGTAGGTGCGGGTCATCGGATCTGCGCTGGGCGACAGCTCGCGCAGCTTGGCCGAATATTTGTGGCCGGCGTCGGACCACAGCTCGAAGGTGACCCGGCTCGCGTCGCGCACCGTCTTGAGCCGATGCTCGGGCACGCCGACCAGGATCTCGAGCTCCTCGCTGCGCGCCAGCTTCACCATGCCCTGGCCTTGCGCCAGCACTTGGCCGACCTCTGCCTGGAGCGCGGTGATGACGCCGGCGGCGTCGGCATGCAGTTCGGTATAGGCGAGGTTGTTCTCGGCCGAGGCGAGCTGGCTCTTCGCCTGGTCGACTCGCGCCTGCGTCGTCGAGGAAAGCGACTGCCGCGTTTCCAGTGTCTGGGTCATGAAAGAAGCGCTGCCGCGCAGCATCTGGTAGCGCTCGAAATCAGCCTTGGCGCGGGCATAGTCCGCTTCGGCCGAGACGAGGGCCGCGCGCGCATTGTCGACGGCGAGGCGGTAATCCGTCGGGTCGATGCGCGCAATCAACTGGCCGGGCTGCACGATGGCGCCGACATCGATCTCGCGCGAGATCACCTTGCCGGCCACGCGAAAGCCCAACGTCGTCTCAATGCGCGGCACGACTGTCCCGGCGAGCATCAGGCTGTGCATGTGCGATCGGAAATCAATCGTCGCGACCCGCGCCGGCCGGATCACGGGCTCGGAGGGGGCTGCCGCCGGCTGATTGCTCTTCCAGGAGAAGGCGCCGAGGGCGACCAGGGCCACCGTACCGGCTGCGGCGGTCGCAAGGAGTGCTTTGCGGGTGAACAAGCGGCCGAAGCCGTCAACAGAGAGCCGCATCGTGGCCATCCTTGTATCGTTCCGTGAACGTCCGCGGCGGCGTACAATGCCGCTCCGATACTGAATATCGATAACTTAACATTGATAACTTACCAACGTTCAGTTAAGTGTCAAGGGATGGAACGCCAGTTGTCCACGATATCTGCTGGCCCTACGCGCAAGCGGCGCGGCGAGGGCCACACGAGGCGCGACGAGATCCTGATCGCCGCCAAGGAGCTCTTCCTGCGCGAGGGCTACCAGGCGACGACGATCCGGCGGATCGCCGAGGTGGTCGGCGTCTCGGCGCCGGCGCTCTATCTCTATTTCAAGGACAAGGACGCGATCCTGATCGCGCTTTGCGATCAGACGTTTTCGGGTCTGATCGAGCTGATGGAGGGGTTGGAGCAGCAGGCGCTGACGCCGCTCGAGCGGCTGAGAAGCTGCGGCGCGGCCTATATCCGCTTCGCCCTCGAGCATCCGCGGGAATATTGGCTCACCTTCATGTCGGGCAACACGCCGGCAGAGATCAAGAAGCGCGGGCACAAGCCGGAGGCCTTCGACCCCGACGAGCCGGGCTCGAAAGGCGCCGTGGCCTTCGCCCGGCTGATGGCCACCTTTCGCGACATCGAGAACAGCGGCCTCCACCTCAACTATCCGGTCGAGACCGCCGCCGAACTGGTGTGGATGAGCCTGCACGGCCTGGTCGCCGCGCTGATCAACAATCCGGAATTCCCCTGGAGCAAGCGCGACCTGCTGATCGAGGGCATGCTCGACATGGCCGTCCGCGGCGTGGTCAAGGTGCCGTAGGACCGTTCATGGGAGCGCGCCACTCCAGTGGCGCTCATGACCCTGAGCGCCACTGGAGTGGCGCGTTCCGATGAGGTGTGGCGGCTACACCACTTCCGCCGAGGCGAGGACGCAAGGATGCGCGGGATCGCCGGCTTCGATCTGCAGGGTCGCGTGGGCGATGCCGAAGCGGGAGGATAGGTCGCGGCAGGCTCGTGCCAGCAGGCCGTCGTCGAGCGTGGCGCCGGGACGCACGAGGTGGACGGTCAGCGCGACCTCGGTGGTGCTCATCGCCCAGATGTGCAGGTCGTGGATTTCCGACACGCCGGGCAGGGCCCTGAGGTAGCTCTCGATCGCCGGCCGGTCGATATTCGAGGGCACGGCGTCGAGCGCGAGGTTGATCGAGTCCTTCAACAGCGACCACGTGCCGATCACGATCACGACGGCGATCACGATGCTGACCATCGGATCGATCCAAAGCCACCCCGTATAGAGAACGGCGAGCGCGCTCAGGACGACGCCGAGCGATACCACCGCGTCCGCGACCATATGCAGGAACGCGCCGCGGATGTTGAGATCGCCCTTGCGGCCCGCCATGAAGCCGACCGCCGTCGCGCCGTTGATGGCGATGCCGATCAGGGCGACCCAGATGACGGTCATTTCCGCAACCGGCGCAGGATCGCTGAAGCGCTGAACGGCTTCCCAGACGATGGCGCCGCTGGCGACCAATAGCAGCATGGCGTTGGCGAGCGACGCCAGGATCGGCGTGCGCTTCATGCCGTAGGTGTAACGATCGGTCGGCAGCCGTTTGGCCAGGGACGCCGCCGCCCAGGCCAGCAACAGGCCCAGCACGTCGCTCAGATTGTGGCCGGCGTCGGCAATCAGGGCCAGCGAGTTGGCGAGCACGCCGTAGATGGCTTCGGCGATGACGAAGCCGGTATTGAGCGTGATGCCGATCAGGAACGCCCGGTCGAAGCTCGCGGGAGCGTGGCTGTGGGAATGCCCGCCGTGGTCATGACCATGCTCATAGCCATGCTTGTGATCGTGTGCGTGGTCGTGCGGTGGATGGTCGGGCATGCGCGATCTTACCGCCGGCCCGACCGTACACTATTGCCTCACTGCGCCTGGCTCACTGCATGAACCAGCCGTGGCTGACCACCATGGACTGGCCGGTCAGGGCGTTGCTGCGCGCGCCGGCGAAGAACAGCACGCAATCGGCCACGTCGTCGACCGTGGTGAACTTGCCGTCGACGGTGTCCTTCAGCATCACGTGCTTGATGACATCGTCCTCGGAGATGCCGAGCTCCTTGGCTTGCTCGGGAATCTGCTTGTCGACCAGCGGCGTGCGCACGAAGCCGGGGCACACGACGTTGGCGCG
>Ga0070665_100002532_pt1 | contig 20083 bp, 17 predicted proteins | sample KBSS13metaG_FD_65862 | JGI IMG/M metagenome (GOLD analysis project Ga0070665, IMG submission 65862) | Switchgrass rhizosphere microbial communities from Kellogg Biological Station, Michigan, USA - KBS S1-3 metaG | ecosystem: Host-associated > Plants > Roots > Rhizosphere > Soil ...
CGCTGAGCGCGTGAGGCAACTCGGTGAACGCACCGGCGCGCCGGTGTTGCCGATGTGCGGAGCCCTGCTGGGCGGAATGGTCCACGCCATTCGCGGCGATCAGGTCGCCGCCCGCGAGACCATGGAGCAAGGCATTGCCATCTGCGAACAGCTGGGTACGAACATTCCCTTCACTGATTTCCTCGTCGACCCCTTGGTAGCGTTGCGCGCGAATATTTCAGTACCGCTCGTGTACCTCGGTTACAGCGCGCAGGCGCAGAAACAGCTCGCGCTCGCGGAAGAGCGCGCCCTGCAGCTCGGCCAACCGACGGCTCGCATGCTGACGCTGTGGGTGCAAGGCTTGCTCGGTGTGCGCCACGAGGAGCCCGAGAAGGTCGCGGCGTTTGCCGAGCGGCTCGCGCAGGTCGTCGAGGCCGGCATGATCACCCAGGGCGAAGGGCCGATGCGCTGGCTCAAGGGTTGGGCGATGGCCCGGCTCAGTTCGCCGCTCGAAGGCTTCCGTCTCATTCGCGAGGGCTACGAGGTGCACGCGCGCCTCGGGATGTACACCGGCAACACCGAAACGCTTGGATATGCCGCCGAGGCGCTGCTGATGGCGGGCGACCTCGACGGCGCGGAGCGCCAGCTCGATCAGGCCATGGAGCTGATGCAGCGGCTGAAAGAGCGTGCGGAGCTGACCAATCTGCTGCTGCTCCACTCCCGGATCGCGCTGGCTCGGGGCGACCACGACGGCGCACGGGCCGCCGCGCAGGACGCGCTCGCCGAAGCGCGCCACAGCGGTCCCTACTTCATCCTCAAGAGCGCAGCCGCGATCTGCGAGCTGCCGGACGCGACCGACGCCGATTTCGACCGCCTGAGCCAGGCATACGGGGCGCTGCCGGAAGGGCACGAAACCCCGTTCGCTCAGCGGGTTGCGCGTCTCCTCAAGCACTAGCGACCCAAGCCCGACCGAATCCCGACCGTTCCCGAACGACTCCCCGGGCGGTCGCGCCTACCTTGTCCTCCCATGAACAGGAGGACAGACATGGTGCTTCAGAAACATCCCAGCTTTCCGGCAACGCGTTCGTACGTGCTGAAGCTGCACCGGGACGCGACGCCTGAGCTCGGGAACCTGACCGGCCGGCTGGAAGCCGTCCACTCCGGCGAGCAATTCGATTTCAACAGCGGCGAGGAGCTGCTGGCCTGCCTCGCGCGCGCCCTCGCGTCCGCCCCTGATCGCTGAACTCAAACGCAACCGTACTGGGAGGATGTATGACGAAGATGGAAACGGAAGTGCTCGAATCGGCCACTGTGGCGCTCGAGGAGAGCAAGGCGAAGGCCAAGCGCAAACGCATGCTGCTCATCCTCGCGGGTGGGGTGCTGACCGTCGGCGGCAGCTACTTCGCCTACGATCACTTCTACGCCTCGAAGTTCGTGTCGACCGATAACGCTTACACCGCCGCGGAGATCGCGCAGGTCACGTCCGCCGTCGGCGGCATCGTTCGCGAAGTGCCCGTCACGGATACGCAGAGCGTGAAGCGCGGCGAGATCGTGGTCGTGCTCGACGACACGGATGCGAGGCTCGCTCTCGAACAGGCCGAAGCCGAGCTGGGTCGCGCCGAACGTCGCGTTCGCGGCTACGTGGCGAATGACAGCAACCTGCGCGCGCAGCTCGATTCGCGCGCGTCGGAGCAGGTTCGTGCGGCGGCCCAGCTGGCTGCGGCGAAAGCCGACTTCGAACGGGCGCGCATCGACCTGCAGCGTCGCGAGTCACTGGCCACGTCAGGCGCGATCTCGGGTGACGAGCTCACGAGAACTCGCAACGAGTACGCGAGCGCCGAGGCGGGTGTCGCCGCGGCGGAAGCGGCTGCGGCGGCATCCCGCGCCAACTACGCGGCCGCGATCGGCTCGCGCGAGGCCAACGCGGTGCTCATCACCGGAACGACGGAAGCCACGAATCCCGAGGTCACACTCGCCCGCGCGCGGGCAAACCAGGCGCGCGTCAATCTCGAACGCACGGTGATTCGTGCGCCTGTCGATGGCGTGGTGGCCAAGCGCTCCGTGCAGGTCGGTCAGCAGATTCAGGCGGGCGTGCCGGTGCTGCAGGTCGTGCCGGTCGGTTCGGTGCACGTTGATGCGAACTTCAAGGAAGTGCAGCTTGCGCGTGTGCGCATCGGTCAGCCGGTGGAAGTGACGTCCGATCTGTACGGCCACTCCGTGAAGTATCACGGCGTCGTCGCCGGCCTTTCGGGTGGCACGGGCTCGACGTTCGCGACGATCCCGGCGCAGAACGCCACGGGCAACTGGATCAAGGTGGTTCAGCGCGTGCCGGTGCGCATCCAGCTGGATCCCGCCGAGCTCGCGGCGCGCCCGCTGCAGGTCGGTCTCTCGATGAACGCCACGATCGACTCCCGCAACGAGAAGGGCTGAGGGCTCCATCATGACCGCATTGGAACGCGCAATGTCTGGCGACGCGCCGCTGAAAGGCGGCATGCTGTGGGCCGCCGCAATCGTGCTCGCCACCGCGAATTTCATTGCGGTGCTGGACATGACGATCGCCAACGTGTCCGTGCCGAACATCTCCGGCAGCCTGGCGATCAGCGCCAGTCAGGGCACGTGGGTGATCACGTCGTACTCGGTCGCGGAGGCCATCATCGTTCCGCTGACCGGCTGGCTCGCAGGGCGCTTCGGCGCCGTGCGGGTCTTCGTCATGGCAATGGGACTGTTCGGCGTGTTCTCCACCGTGTGCGGCATGTCGAGCTCGCTGGGCATGCTGGTCGCGGGACGCATTCTTCAGGGATTGGCGGGCGGCCCACTGATGCCCCTCTCTCAGACATTGCTGCTGCGGATATTCCCCAAAGAGAAGGCCGCGGCGGCCACTGCGATCTGGGCGATGACCACGCTGGTGGCACCCATCCTCGGGCCGATTCTCGGCGGCTATCTGTGCGACACGTATTCGTGGCCGGTGATCTTCCTGATCAACGTGCCGCTGGCGTTGATGGTGGCGCCGATCGCGTGGCGCATGCTGAAACGCTACGAGGAGAAGCTCGTGCGTGCGCCGATCGACAAGATCGGGCTGGCCCTGCTGATTCTCTTCGTGGGCTCGCTGCAGTTGATGCTCGATCTGGGCAAGGAGCACGACTGGTTCGAGTCGACCGAGATCTGCGCGCTCGCCATCGTTGCCGCGCTCGGATTCGTGGTCTTCCTGATCTGGGAGTCGGGGGAGAAGCATCCGATCGTGAACCTCAAGGTGTTCCGCCATCGCGGGTTCACGGCGAGCGTCGTGACGATCAGTGCCGGCTTCGGCGCGGTGTTCGCATCGAACGTGCTGACGCCGCTCTGGCTGCAGAGCTACATGGGTTATACCGCGACCTGGGCCGGCTATGCGTGTGCGTGGAGCGGCGTGCTGGCAGTGTTCGCCGCGCCGATGGCGGGCCTGCTGTCGCAGAAGACGGATCCGCGGCGGCTGATCTTCATCGGGCTCGTGTGGCTCGCCGGGATCATGATGATCCGCGCGGGGGCGACGACGGACATGACGTACTGGCAGGTGTCTATCCCGCTGCTGCTCTTCGGGCTGGGGCTGCCGTTCTTCTTCGTGCCGCTCACCGCGCTCGCGCTGGGCAGCGTGGAAGAGCACGAGACGGCCTCGGCGGCGGGGCTCATGAACTTCATCCGGACGCTGTCGGGCGCCGTCGCAACCTCGATTGTCACGACAACCTGGGAGAACAAGACGTCGTACATGCACGCCGAACTGTCTGGACTGGTCGACAGCAGCGGCGACGCGGCCCGCGCGCTCACGAACTCTGGGCTCTCGGACGAAGCGACCCGCACGGTGCTCGACAACGTAACGCAGGGCCAGAGCGTGATGCTGGCGACGAACGAGATCATGTCGTTCGTCGCCATCGCGTTCTGTCTTGCCGCGCTCATCATCTGGCTCGCGCCACGCCCGACGCGGGCGGTCGATCTCTCGAAGGCGGGCCACTGAATCGAGGGATAGAACGGAACCGGCGGGCTCGCCGAACGTTGCGGGCCGCTCCCGTTAACCTTTGAGGCCATTGCGCGTTCCCCTCCAGCCTGGAGGTGAACCATGAGATTGAGCAGTCTGGTCCTGTCGGCGGTGGTGGCCTGTAGCACCTTGAGCGCGTGCGTGATCGCAGCGCCGCCGCGGCGGCACGCGGTAGTGGGCGTCGGGGTGGATATCGACGTGCGGCCGCCGCCGGATCGGGTGGTGGTCGTGCCGGCGGCGCGCGGCGGCTACGTGTGGGCGCCGGGGTACTGGCGGTGGAATGGGCGCTCGCATGTGTGGGTAGACGGTCATTGGGAGCGCGAGCGGCGCGGCTATCACTGGGTGCCGGCGCATTGGGAAGCTCGCAACGGGCGGTACCACTTCGAGGATGGGCACTGGGAACGCTGAGAACAGGTCGTCGTGCTCACGGTGATGGGCACGATTCCCGGCGCCTGGCACTAGGGCCTACGTCGCGGCGTCGAAGGTCCCGACGCCGTTCGATTCCGACGAGCGGCATACAGTGCGCCGACGAGCGGGAGAACCGTCTCGGGCTCGTGTGACTTGTCCTGCTTTAGCGACAAGAAACTGAGCCCAATTGTCCCACCCGTTGCGTGCGGCGCGACCGAGGTCTTACGACCTCGAGCACATTACGTCCAACTACACGAACGTATGCAGTGAACAGTGTCGGCGTTCGCGATCAGTTTCCAGGTCGCTAGCAAGCTACACGTAGATAACGCGCCCGCGCGTGCGCAATCATCGCGGCCCGAAGCAGTGGGTCTCGAAGCCGTCGATGAATGACTCGATCCTGGATGTCGCCATTCTTGGCGCTGGCCCCGGTGGGCTGAGCGCCGCCGCGCGTGCCGCGCAACGCCGTCTCTCGCACGTGCTGCTCGAGGCGGGGGACAAACACGCCAACACCATCCAGCGCTATCAGCGACTGAAGCATGTGATGTCCGAGCCGGGTGTGCTGCCGCTGCGCAGTGACATCCAGTTCAGCGCGGGCCGCCGCGAGGAAGTGCTCGAGATCTGGGAGAAAGGGATCGCAGAGAAAGGAGTGCGCATCCGGTACAGCTCCGAGGTCACGGGTATCCAGGGAAAGAGTGGCGACTTCCAGGTGCAGCTGCGCACCGGCGGCGCGATCCGCGCCAAGCGGGTGGTGCTGGCGCTGGGCGTGCAGGGCAATCCCCGCAAGCTCGGCGTGCCGGGTGACAGCCTGCCGTTCGTCACCAACACGCTCGAGAGCGCGGACGAGCATCGCAACGAGACGATCATCATCGTGGGCGCGGGCGATTCGGCCATCGAGGATGCGCTGGCCCTGTCGCGCCAGAACCGCGTCGTGATGGTGAATCGTGGCACGGAGTTCGGGCGCGCCAAGGAGTCGAACGCGGCCCAGATCCTGCGGGCGATCAAGAATGGGCTGGTCGAGTGCGTGTATCAGGGCTCGATCAAGGCCATCGAGCAGGGCGGCGGCCGCGGCGGGCCCCCGGCGCTCGTGACGATCGCCTCCAAGGACGGCAGCGTGCAGACGGTGGCGTGCCACAAGATCATCACGCGGCTCGGCGCGATCCCGTCGCGCAGCTTCGTGGAGTCGATCGGTGTGCGCTTCCTGTCCCCGGAGGCGGACTCGCTGCCCGAGCTCACTCCGCAGTACGAGACGAACGTGCCTGGCGTTTTCATCATCGGCGCGCTGGCGGGGTATCCGCTGATCAAGCAGGCGATGAACCAGGGGTACGAGGTCATCGAGTACCTGCTCGGCAATCGCGTCGAGCCGGCCGATCACGGCGTTCTGCAGAAGAAGCTCGGCGCGCTGCGCATCGCGGGCGGCCGGGTCGACGTGGATCAGGCGCTCGCCGCCATCCAGCAACGTCTTCACGTGTTCCGCGACGTGAAGCCGCTCGGCCTGCGAGAGCTCGCGATCGTCAGCCGCATCGTCGGGTCGAAGCGCGGGGTCACGCTGTTCAAGAGCGGTGACTACTCCACGTCGATCTACAACATTCTCGACGGCGAAGTGCACCTGTACTCGAACAACGAGCGGCTGATGACGCTTCGGCGTGGCCAGGTATTCGGCGAGATGAGCCTGATCTCCGGCCGTCCGCACGACGTCACGGCCATCGCCGGCGACCGCTGCGTGCTGCTGGAGAGCCCGCACACGGCCGTCCGCAAGCTGATGCGGACCGAGGCATCGGTGCGGGACTATCTGGACCGCAACTACATCCTGCGCGCGCTGAGATTGTTCCTGCTGTCGCAAGCCGCGCCGGAGACGGTTCACAAGCTTGCGCAGACCGCGAAGATCCACCGCGTCAGCGCGGGTGAGCGGCTGTTCAGCGAAGGCGACGCGGTCGATCGTCTGTACATCCTGCGCAGTGGCTCGATGACGCTTTCACGGTCCGCCAACGAGCGTGACGTCATCGTCGCGTACTGCGCGGCCGGCAAGTTCGTCGACCTCGTCGGCCAGCAGTCCGGTGTGCTCGCCCGCACCGTAACGGCCAAGGCGACCGTCGCGTCGGAAGCGATCAGCGTCGAGTACTCGAGCTTCTGTGACGTGCTCTCAGCAGACCGGCAGCTCGAACGCGAAGTGCAACGCGAAGCGAAGGTGCAGCTCGCCGAGTACACCAAGATGCAGTCGGCGCCCGAAACGAGCCAGCTGCTGTCGTTCCTGTTCCAGCACGGTCTTGGTGAGGCCACGAACGTGCTGGTGATCGACGAGTCCCTGTGCGTCGGCTGCGATCAATGCGAGACCGCATGCGCGTCGACGCACTCGGGCGTGTCCCGCCTCGATCGCAAGGCCGGACCGTCGCTCTTCTCGCTGCATCTGCCGACGTCGTGCCGCCATTGCGAGCACCCGCACTGCATGCGGGATTGCCCGCCGAACGCGATTCACCGCATGCCGAACGGCGAAGTGTTCATCAACAACGACACCTGCATCGGCTGCGCGAACTGCGAAGAGAACTGCCCGTACGGCGTGATCCAGATGGCCGACGTCGATCCGCGGCCGGGTTTCCTGAAACGACTGCTGAAGAAGTCCACGGCTGATGCGGCGAAGACCGCTGTGAAGTGCGACATGTGCAAGGACCTGAAGACCGGCCCGGCCTGCGTGGCCGCCTGCCCGACCGGGGCCGCGATTCGAATACACGCCGAAGACGTCCCGAAGCTCGCCCAACGACGCGCGACGACGTCTCAGTAACATGAAAGCGAACGGGGAGCATGCATCAATCATTCTTCAGCTATCGGCGGTATCGCTACGCTGTGCGCGCCGGGGCGCTCGCGGTGCTGGCGATCCTCGCGTACGTCTTCTGCCCGCTCCGTGAGCCGAAGAGTGGTGGGACCTGGCTTGGATACACGCTGGGGACCATCGGTGCGCTGCTGATCATCTATCTGGCGTGGTACGGCGTTCGCCGCCGCACATTCGGCTCGGGAGGCAGTGCCACGGGATGGCTTTCAGCGCACGTCTACTTCGGTTTCGTGCTGATGCTGGTGGCGACGCTCCACTGCGGCTTCCAGTTCGGCTGGAACGTGCACACGGCCGCGTATGTGCTGCTCGCGCTCGTCGTGCTCAGCGGCGCGTGGGGCACCTATGCGTACGCGCGTTATCCGAGCCTGATCGTCAAACAGCGCGGCAACATCAGTCGCGCCGAGTTGGTCGAGGAGATTTATCAGCTCGACGGCCGTGCGTTGCGCGTGGCCTCCGTGCTTCCCGCTGACGTGCACGACTTGCTGGCCGATTCGATCCGCCGCACGCAGGTCGGCGGCAGCATCTGGGCCATGCTCCGCGGCTTCGACGAATCCACCGTGCTCATCCCGGCGGGCGGCAGCGCTCCGTCGCGTGTCGTTCCGAACCAGGGGCAGCGCGCGCTCATCGAAGCGCTCGCCGGCCGCCTCGCCGCGCAGGCGGACAGCAACGAGATCGCCAAGATGCACTCGCTGCTCGATATCGTCGCGCGCAAAGCCAGTCTCGTCGCCCGATTGCAAAAGGATGTTCAGCTGCAGAGCCTGATCCAGTTCTGGCTCTATCTTCATCTGCCCTTGTGTTTCGCGCTGCTGGTGGCTCTCGCGGCCCACATCATCGCGGTGTTTTTCTACTGGTGAGGGGCGATGCGCTTTCGCGTCCTGCGATGGATACGGTCGGACGTTGCAACGGGAAACAAGCAGTACCGCGAAGTCGTCGTTCAGACACGACGGCTGACGATTGGCCGTGGCAGCGATCAGCATCTGCAGATCGCAGATCCGAAGGTGTTCGAGAACCACGCGGTGATCCGTCCCGGCCGCGGCCGGGAAGGCGCCATGGTGGTGGAAGCGCTCACGCCGTCGGGCGTGATCGTGAACGGCCGCAATCGGCTGTCGAGCTCGCTGAATCCCGGCGACGAAGTGCGCATCGGGCCGGCGGTGCTGATCGTCGAACCGGTGCCGAAGGGCGCGCCGTTCACGCTTCGATTCCGGATGGCGGAGCAGGAGAACGGTCGGCTCGATCGCCTGCACGTGCTGTCGCTCAGCGACTCCGGTTTGAGCAAACGGTTCTGGTCGCTGATGCTAGCCTCGGGCGTCGCGGCCATTTTTCTTCTGGTGCCTATGGCCGCGGCGTTGTACCAGCCGTTGCGACCGCTGCTGCGAGCGAGCGCCATGGTACCGAGTGATGGCCTCTGGTCTCCCGGGCCGCTGCACGCTGCACACGCGTTCATCGGCTCGGACTGTAACGCCTGCCACACCTCGCCGTTCTCGCCGATCGAGAACGTTCAGTGCACCAGCTGTCATTCCAAGGTCGAGCATCACGTGCCGGTAACCTCGAATGACGTGGTGCTGTTCGATTTGAAGCGCTGCGGGGCCTGCCACATCGAGCATGCGGAAACGCCCTCCGTCGTATCGCGCGATCAGCGGCTCTGCTCCGACTGTCACTCGGATCTCAGAACGAAGTCGCCGAAGACCGAGCTGCTGAACGTGGCCGACTTCGGCAAGGACCATCCCGACTTCCGCGTGAATGTGCTGCAGGGGCGGGAAAGGCCGAAGGGTGGAATCGACTGGACGACCGTGCGGCTCGACGTGCTCCCCGGCGTGAAGCGCTTCGAGCGCTCGCACTTGACGTTCTCACACGCACAGCACCTCGCGCGCAAGGGCATCAAGGGACCGGACGGCGACGAGGTGCTCCAGTGCGCCAACTGCCACTTACCCGACGAAAGCGGCCGCAGAATGCAGCCGATCCAGATGGAGAAGAACTGCAGCCGCTGTCACAGCCTGCGCTTCGATGAGAAAGACCCGACGACGACGGTGCCTCACGGCGACATCGACGGCGTGTACACCACGCTGCTCTCTCATTTCAGTCGCCGCTTTCTCGAAGAGGGCGCGGGCCCTGTGCGGACCTCGCAGTTCGTGCGGCGCCCGGGCGGCCGGGCCGATGTCGTGGGCCGCGAAGAGCAGACGCGCGCGCGGGACTGGGCCGAGCAGCAATCGCTGCTAGCGGCTCGCGATTTGTTCGAACGTCGCGTGTGCGTCGACTGCCACGAAGTCACGAAGCTCCCCGGGATGACGGGCATTCAGCAATGGCGAGTGGAGCCCGTGAAACTCACCCGGAACTGGATGCCGCGCGCCCGTTTCGATCACCAGGCTCACAAGACGACTGAGTGCGTCGCCTGTCACGCGGGGGCCAATGGCTCGAAGACCAGCGGAGATGTGCTCATGCCAGCGATCGGCGAATGCCGTACGTGCCACGCGGGCGCCGACTCGAAAAACAAACTGCCTTCGGATTGCCTCATGTGCCATCAGTTCCATCTGCCCGGTCGTGGCTTGTTCGATCAGCAGGCGACGATCGAGTCGCAGGCGAGCCCACGCGCCGGAATCATCAGTCGCATGAGGGAGCAGCAGCCATGAGCTTCATGCGCTTCTTCACAGGCGCGCTCCTGTTCTGGCTCATGACGGTTGGCGCTGTCATGGCCGCCGATGCGCCGCTGAAACCCGGCACGCTGCCGGCGGCGGCGATGAGATTGCTGCTGCCTTACGAAGCGCCGAACAAGCATCTCGGCGTCGCGACCTGCTCGTCTTCTGTCTGTCACGGCAGTGTGAAATCCAAGAGCAGCTATGACGTTCAGCTCAACGAGTACGTCACCTGGTCGCACGATGACTCGCACGCCAAGGCGTACAACGTCCTGAAGAGCGAGCGCTCGCGCGCGATCGCGGCGAAGCTGGGCCTGCCGAACGCCTACGACGCGAAGATCTGTCTCGACTGCCACGCTGACAACGTGCCGGCGGCTACGCGCGGCAAGGAGTTCAACATCGCCGACGGTGTCGGGTGCGAGACCTGTCACGGTGGTGCCGAGAAGTGGATCGAGTCTCATACGATGAAGACCACGTCGTACGAGGACAACCTGAAGAACGGCATGTATCCGACTGCAACGCTGCCGAACCGTGCGCCACTGTGCCTCTCCTGTCACGTCGGCAATGCGGACAAGTTCGCCACCCATCGCATCATGGGCGCTGGCCATCCGCGACTGAGCTTCGAGCTCGATACGTTCCAGGCGCTGCAACCGCCGCATCATCAGATCGACAAGGACTACGCGGCTCGCAAGCCGGTCTACAGCCGCACGGCCGTGTGGGCGTACGGCCAGCTCGAATCGGCGCGCATGCAGGTTCAGCTGATCCAGCAGTACTTCTCGAAGGATGGCGCTGTGTTTCCGGAGCTGGCGCTGTTCAGTTGCCACTCCTGTCACGAAAGCTCGATGCGTCAGCTCGACTGGGCGCGCGGGATGACGACGATGAGCACGCAGCCCGGCAGCGTTCCACTGGCGGACGGCCATCTTCGAATGGCAATCGTGATCGCGCGCCAGATGTCGACGCCCGCCGCGCGCGATCTGGTCACGCTGTCCCAGTCGCTGCAGGAGGCGAGCGCGACGAGTCGCGAGCGCGTCGTTCAGATCAGCGGCCGGCTGGAAGAAACGTTGCGGCAGATCGAAGCGCAGGCCAGCACACGGCAATGGAGCAACGCCGAGCGCACGGCGCTGCTCACGGCGATTCTCGATCTAGGTTCCAAACGCGAGTACCGGGACTACATCAGCGCGGAGCAGGCGGTGATGGCTACCGAGCTGCTCATGCTCGATCTTGATACAGCCCAGCGGAATCGGCCCCGGCTCGATGCCCTTTTCAAGCTCGTCGAGGATGACGAAGCCTACCGCCCGGAGCAGTTCGTCACCGCCGTGGATCAATTGCGGGCCGCCCTCGGGATGGGCGCCTCCCCGGCCAGTCGATGAGGGCGCAAGTTATCGATTTGTAAGCGGAAAATCGGCACTGCCCGTAGGGTGAACCGCCGCTGCAAGCCGGGTCCCCGGCAATGAGAGGCGTACCCATTCCGGAACGGGCTCAGCCCGGCATACGAGACGAGAACTGCGTCTCCTATTCCCCGGCTGATGCGTGACCCAAGCCGCGCCGCATCACGGTGCACGCCCCTAGCATGGCTCCTTATGTCTGTGGAGCGGGCAGCCAAGCGTCGGAAAGTGCTTGCGAAACCGGGTTCAGGTTCGCGGGCCGCCCCGCACGTCCCGTTTCTGCGCCGGCTCGGGCTCGTGCTCCTCGTCGCGGCCGTCGCGGCGGGCATCCTCGGACTGCAGAACATCGCCGGCCGCAAGGTTGTGATGGACAGCTTCAGGCAACTGGAGCGCGACGCCGCCAGTCACAGCCTCGATCAGGTGCTGAACGCTTTCCAGGCGGATCTCGAGCACCTCGCCGTCAGCGTGCGCGACTACGCGCGCTGGGATGACGCCTACGCGTACGCCGCCGATCACAACGAACGCTTCACCCAATCCAACTTCGCGCCCGAGTCGCTCGAGAACATGGGCGTCGATGTGGTGTGGATGCTCGACGCGTCCGATCGCGAAATCCTGTCGCTGGTCTCGGATCCGAAACAGGTGAGTCGTGTCGAGAAGCCGGCCAACGCCGCGTTGACCGACCTGCTGCGGCGAAACCTGCCGCGCATGCGCGAGTTGCGCGGCAACTCGAGGCCGCTCCAACGCCTGCTGCAGACCCCGCAGGGTCTGATGGCGTTCGCCTCGCATGACATCGTCGCGACCGGCGGTCGCGGCGAGCCGCGGGGCATCCTGGTGTTCGGCCGATTCATCGGCGACTCGGTGGTCGCGCGGGTTCGCCAAACGAGCCAGCTGCCTGTGCAGCTGCACGCGACGCCCCGCAGTGTTCAGCGGTTGCCGGAGTCGGTTGTCGCCGCGTGGTCGGCTCCCAGCAAGGGCTCGAACAGGGTGCTGCTGCCGACCGATGAACAGAATCTCGATATCTACGGCGTGCTGCGCGATATCGATGGCGCGCCGGCCGCGGTGATCCAGACGAACACGGATCGCACGTTGCTCGAGTTCGGGCAGCACACGCTGAACTCGCTGATGCTGCTGATCTCTGCCGTCGTCGTGCTGGTCGCGGCCGGTGTTGCCTGGCTGCTCCTGCGGATGGAGCGTGCGTGGCGCTCGCAGGCGGCGAGTGAGCGGCGTTATCGCGCGGTGATCACGCAGGCGCAGGATACGATGCTGCTGGCGGACGCCGCGGATCGAACGATCCTCGAAGCCAATCCGGCGGCGACGACCACGCTCGGTTATCTCGAATCGGTGCTGCTGGAGAAGACGGTCGACGAGCTGTTCGTCGTCAACGACGGTGGCACGGTTCGCCCGGTGCAGCCGGAGCTGTACGCCGCTTCGGCGGATCTGGCACTTCAGGTGCGATGCCAGGATGGGCGGCTGCTCGACGTCGAAGTGTCCGCGAGCCCGCTCGACATCGATGGGCGCGAGGTCATCAGCTTCGTGTTGCGCGACGTTTCGGCGCGCAAAGACGCGGAGCGCGCGCTGGTCGATAACCAGCAGCGCCTCACGCAGGTAGCACATCACGACGCGCTCACCGGGCTGATCAATCGCATGGGGCTGCAGAAGCGGTTGCCCGACATCATCGAGCAGGCTCAGCGCACGAAGCGGCCGGTGGCGTTCCTCTATCTCGACATCGACCACTTCAAGAAGATCAACGACCTTCATGGCCATGCCTGCGGCGATCGGCTGCTGCAGATGGTGGCGGATCGGTTGCGCGCCTCGGTTGCGGCCTCGGATCTCGTCGTGCGCATGGGCGGAGATGAGTTCGTCGTGATCGCAACGGGCGTTCGCGATGTGAACGCGGCCGGCACGATCGCCAGCCGCATCCGCGAGAAGCTCGGCGCGACGTTCGAGGTGGATGGGCAGGAGATCACGGTGACGAGCAGCGTCGGCGTCAGCGTGTATCCCGAGCACGGCGCCGACTACGAGGTGCTGCTCAAGAACGCGGATATCGCGCTCTACGAGTCGAAGGATGGCGGCCGCGATACCCATCGCGTCTTCGCGCGCAGCATGAATACGCGCGTCAACGAGCGGGTCACGATCGAGCATTCGATGCGCGCCGCGATCCGCGAGAACCAGTTTTACGTGGACTACCAGCCGATCGTCGACCTGCGCACCAACAAGCTGGAGGGGCTCGAAGCGCTCATGCGCTGGCGGCATCCGGCGCGCGGCCTCGTGCCGCCGGCGGTATTCATCGATGTCGCGGAGAAGTCGGGGCTCATCGCGGAGCTCGGCGAGTTCGTGCTGAACCATGTCTGCCGCCAAATCCGGCGGTGGCAGGACAAGGGCGCAGAGCCGGTGCCGGTGTCCGTCAACGTTTCCGCGCGGCAGTTCGAGCGGCAGGACATCACGAATCTGGTGGCGCATGCCGCGTCCACGGCGGGCATCGACGTGCGCATGATCCACGTCGAGCTGACGGAGAGCGCGATCGTGGAGGGGAACGAGCGCCACCTCGGTGTGATGCGCGGGCTGCGGGCGCTGGGTGTGCCGGTGTCGATCGACGACTTCGGGACGGGCTACTCGAGCCTTGCGTACCTCAAGAACCTGCCGATCGATTGCCTGAAGATCGACCGCGCGTTCGTGCGCGACATGATTACCAGCGTCAACGGCGATGCCATTGTTACGGCGATCATCAACATGGCCGGCAGCCTCGGGCTGCGGACCATCGCTGAGGGTGTCGAGACGCTCGAGCAGCTGAAGAGGTTGCGCGAGCTGGGGGCGCATATGGGGCAGGGGTTCTATTTCAGCCCGCCTCTCAGTGCTGAGGCGGCTGAACGGTTGCTCACCGAGGCCGCGCGCCGGCAGAAACTCACCGAGACGTTGCGGTTGCGGACCCTTTCGGCGGTCGCGCGCTAATCACAACTATCTGATTTACAAGGCCTCTGGTTTAGATCTGAGTTATCCACAGGCTTTCCCCAGGCGATCCACAGCCTGACACCGGTAAGCTGTGTGACATGCGTCTCAGACTTTTCCGCCGCCGCCCCGTCGAAGAACCGGGCACCGTCATCGCCACGTATCCGTTTACCCGCCGTACCGCCCAGATGCTTCTGCTGAAGGACGGCCGGGTGCGTTGGACGTGTGATTGCGAGGCCGCGCAGCGCGCGACCGCCCGCAACCTCACCCCCTGGTGCAAGCACATCGAGAAGGCCGCCGCGAAGCGATCCGTCGATCGCCTGTTCCGCGAGCGTCCCGTGCTGAAGCCATCCGCTCACTGAGCCTCGCGAGGCCCGCGCCGTAAGACACGCGGCGCCGGGCTGTCTGGCCTTTCGGACACTGGCAGGCGATGGCCCGTACGGGCACAGTCGCCCGCATGATCGTCGTCCATCACCTGAACAACTCGCGCTCGCAGCGCATTCTCTGGCTGCTCGAGGAGCTCGGCGTCGAGTACGACCTGAAGTGCTATCAGCGCGACCGCAAGACGCTGTTCGCGCCGCCGGAGCTGAAGGCGGTGCACCCGCTCGGCAAATCGCCGGTGCTGGAGGATGGAGACCTGCTGCTCGCGGAGTCCGGAGCCATCATCGAATACCTCGCGGACCGTTATGGCGGCGGCAAGCTCGCGCGGCCGCACGGTTCTCCCGAGCGCGCCCGCTACATCTACTGGCTGCACTACGCGGAAGGTTCCGCGATGCCGCCGCTGCTCATGAAGCTGGTCTTCGATCGCGTGGTCGCCGCGCCGATGCCGTTCTTTGCGCGGCCGGTCGTGCGCAAGATCCACCAGAGCGTGATGGGCGCGTTCATCGGTCCGCAGCTCAACCTGCATCTGGATTACCTGGAAACGCACCTCGCCACGCGCGACTGGTTTCTCGACGGCGAGTTCTCGGCTGCCGATGTGCAGATGAGCTTTCCCCTCGAGACGGCCGTTGCACGGGGTGGCCTCGATCAGACCCGTCCGCGTCTCATGAGCTGGTTGCGTCGGGTGCATGCGCGTCCGGCATACCGCCGTGCAGTCGAGCGGGGTGGACCGTACGGCTCGGTCTGAGGTTTGATTTTGGCGTATCTTTACGCCCCGGCCGAACGATCGGCTGAGCGGAGAGAATGTCATGAGCAAAGGTATGGATCGCAAGAAAGAGACCAAGAAGAAGGCGGCAAAGTCGCTCGAGGAGAAGCGGGCGGCCAAACGCGAAAAGAAGGCGGCCCGCGGCTGACGCGGCCCTCCCTCCAGGTTCGGAACGGATACATTCATGCAGATCTGGGTGGACGCTGACGCCTGCCCGGCTGTGATCAGGGACATCTTGTTCCGTGCCGCAGACCGCGCGCGCATGCGGGTCACCTTGGTCGCCAACCAGCCGGTGAAGCGCGCGGTCTCTCCTTACATCCACTTCGTTCAGGTGCCCGCGGGCTTCAATGTCGCCGACGCGCGCATCGTCGAACTGATGGAGCCGCGCGACCTCGTGATCACCGCCGACGTGCCGCTGGCCGCGGCGGTCATCGAAAAGGGCGGCGTCGCGCTCGATCCGCGCGGCACGCTCTACACCGCCGAAAACGTGCGCGAACGGCTGAGCCTGCGCAATTTCATGGACGAGCTGCGCGGCAGCGGCGTGAACACCGGCGGCCCGTCGACGCTCGGCAAACGCGAACGCGCGCTGTTCGCCAACCAGCTCGACCGCTGGCTCGCCAAGGCAACGCCCCCGCCAAACCCCACCGCGCCGCCCGCCTCCTAGCCGCCCGGCGATTGAGGGCCTCTTGCTCCGGGCATGCGTATTGCGGGAAACCCCACACGCATGGCCAACGAAAGGGGTAGCCCATGACCACCATCCGCACGCTTGGCATCCTGACCGCGCTCAGCGTCTTATCGACCGCCGCGCTCGCGCAAGAGCCCGCTTCGCCACCCGCTGGCGCTACCGAACGCGCAGCCGGTGCCGAACGCGAAATCGCTGGTGACACCAAACCGAAGGACAAGCTCGTCGGCCTGCCGGTCGAAAGCGCCTCCGGTGAGCAACTCGGCTCGGTCGTCGATATCGTTCGCAACAAAGCCGGCACGCCAACCTACGCCGTCGTTGCAATCGACACCGACACCACAGCGGTTCCTTACGACACCGCAGTAGGCATGATCCGCGATAACAAAGTCGTGATGTCGCCGAAGAAACTCGCCGCCGCCCCGAAGGTGAAGCAAAGCGAGTGGCTCGACGAATCCCACACCGCCTGGCGCAAGGACTCCGACCGCTACTGGGGCAACACGCGCACGGCGTCGAAGGACGAGGAAAAGAAACCGGAGAAGCGCTAGGCCGTGATCAGTCCGTGCCGGATCGCGATGAGCGTCAGCTCGGACTGATTCACCACATCGAGCTTCTGCTTGATGTTGTAGAGGTGCGTGCCGACGGTGGAGGACGAGAGCTTCAGGTCTTCCGCGATCTTCTGCACCGTCGCGCCCTGCGCGAGGCGGATGAACACCTCGAACTCGCGCTCTGACAGGCGCTCGATCGGCGAACCGCCCTGGATGTCTGCCAGCGCAAGCTTCTGCGCGAGGCCGGCATCCAGGAAACGCCGACCGGACGCGACCGTCGTGACGGCTTCGATCAGCGCTTCCGGCGCGCTTCGCTTCGAGAGAAAACCCAACGCCCCTTCCTGCAGGGCCCGCCGCGCATGAACCGGATCATCGTGCGCCGACAGCGCCAGCACTCGCGCGTGCGGATGCCGCGAGCGGATGCGCTTCAGCGCTTCGAGTCCGCCCATGCCCGGCATCGCGAGATCCATCACGACAACGTCCGGCGTCAGCTCGGCGTAGCGCGTGCACGCCACTTCACCCGACTCCGCCTCGCCGATCACTGAGATCTCCGGAACGGCCTGTAGCAACAGCCGAAAGCCTGTACGCACGACGGCGTGATCGTCCACCAGCATCACGCGAATCACGCGCCGCCTCCCAGCGGAATTTCCGCTCGCAGCTTCACGCCGCGGTTCACGCTGTTGCTGACGGTAAATGTGCCGCCCAGCCGTTCGACTCTTTCGGCGAGCCCGCGCAGACCGAAATGGCCGGGCCGTGACCAGTCTGCCGCCAGCCCGACGCCATTGTCGGTGAGCGTGACGACAATGCTTCGCTCGTCAGACTGCACGCTCGTCTCGATGCGCGAGGCCTGAGCGTGCCGGAGCGCGTTGATGAGCCCTTCCTGCACCACCCGGTAGATGGTGAGCGCGACGCTCGGGCCGAGGTCGGCCGAGAAATTATGGCGCAGAGACAGCGTCGTTGCGGGGTAGCGCCGCTGCCAATCCTTGAAGAGGCCGTCGAGCGTGTTGGCGAGACCCAACGTATCGAGCGACAGCGGTGTGAGGCGCGGGATGAGCCCATGCATGTTGTCGTACAGCCGCGCGGCCTCGTCTGAAATCAGCTTTGCGGCTTCGCCCGTCGCCGGATCGCGCGTGCCGCCTTGCGTGGCAATGGCCTGCGCGAGGCTGCGAATCGCAGTCACGGACTGGCCGAACTCATCGTGCAGCTCATGCGCGATGAGTCGCCGTTCCTCTTCCACCTTCTGCTCGACGATGCGTGCCATTTCCTGCCGTTCTTCGAGGCGTGTTTCCGCTTCGCGCGCCTTGCGCTCGGCCGCGACCTTGTCTTCCACAGCCTCGGCCATGCGATTGAAGGCGGCGCCGATCACGCCGGCTTCGTGCCCCTTCAGCGGCGGCAGGCGAAAGGCCAGATCGCCGCGCTGAATCCGCTCGAGTCCGTTGGCGATGACGGGGAAGGGCGCGAGCGCCCGATCCACGAGCCAGAACGCCAGCCCGTTCACCACCATCAGCATGATCACCGAGAGCTCGACGAGTCGCACCATGTCATCCCAGGCATCGAGGATGGATCGCGACGTCTCGGACTCCACGATGAGCTGCGAGCCGCCCGGCAGCGGGAAGATGTGGCGCGGCGTTTGCGGCGCCAGCAGGCGCGTGAACCATTCCGGCGCCGCGCGGCCGGCCTTGTAGGTCGGTGGCGGCGAACGGTACAGCACTTCCCCGGTCACGGACTTCAACACGATGTCGTTGGCCCGCACACGCCCGAGCTGCTGCAGGAACTGCAATGTCAGGTCCGAGCCGCCCTCGCGCGAATAGATCGCCGCGAGCCGGCCCAGGAGCTGCGAGGCGACCCGGTTGGCGGCCTCGATCTCCTCCCGCACCGAATCGCGCGTGCTCCGGACCTCCGCCACGCACAGCACGGCCACGAACAGGGCGGTGAGGCCGGCGACGACCAGGTTCAGGCGGGTGCGGAGCTTCATGAGCGCAGGATGGTAACGCAGTGCCGGCTCAAGAAATTCATGACGCCACTTTCATGATGTTCCCGTGTCGGCTGCCCTGCCGGGCGGCGGAGTATCGAGCGCCCGATCTGAAAATGAGGACTGCACCATGAAGTGGGAAACCCCGGTAGCCATCGATCTGCGCTTCGGCATGGAAATCACGATGTACGTGTCGAATCGCTGAAGACCTGAGGGGCCTGCTTCGGCAGGCCCTTTTCCCGTGAAAATCAGGGTGCTTGGCTCGGCCGCCGGCGGCGGCTTTCCGCAGTGGAACTGCAATTGCCCGAACTGTGCGGGCTTGCGTGACGGCACGTTGCGGGCGGTGCCGCGCACCCAATCCTCGATCGTTGTTTCCTCAGGCTCGGATACCGAGTGGGCGCTGGTGAATGCGTCGCCCGATCTGCTGGCGCAGATCCAGGCAAATAGCGTGCTGCAGCCGGGGCGGGCGATCCGGGACAGCGCGATCTGCGGCATCGTTCTGGCGGACGGGCAGGTCGATCACACGACCGGGCTATACATGCTTCGGGAAGCGTCGAAGCCGTGGCCGCTCTGGTGCACGGACAGCACGTATGCCGATCTCACGCGCGGCAATCCGATCCTCACTGTTCTTTCGCACTACTGCGGCGTCGAGCGGCATCGCATCGGGCTGGAGGGCGAGGAGTTCGCGGTTGCGGGCGTGCATGGCGTTCGCTGGCGCGCGTTGCCGGTGGCGAGCAAGCCCGCGCCATACTCGCCCAATCGGGAGTCGCCGGTGCCGGGCGACAACATCGCGCTCGAGCTGATCGACGACGTGACGGGCCACTCCGCGCTGTATGCGCCGGGGCTGGGCGCGATCGACGAGCCGATCTGGCGCGCGATGCAATCCGCACGCTGCGTGCTGGTGGACGGCACATTCTGGACGGATGACGAGATGATCCAGCTCGGGATTTCGCGCAAGCGGGCCCGGGACATCGGACATCTGCCCCAGAGCGGTGTGGGCGGGATGCTCGAGTGGCTGGAGCGGCTGGCGCCGCAGACGCGGCGGGTGCTCATCCACATCAACAACACGAACCCGATACTCGATGAGGATTCCGCGGAACGCGCCGAGCTCACGCGGCGAGGCATCGAGGTGGCTTTCGATGGAATGGAGATCGAGCTGTGACTGACGACGCCGCGCCCTGGTCGCGTGAAGAGTTCGAAGCGAAGCTGCAGGATCAGGGCAGCGCGTATCACATCTATCACCCGTTCAACGTGATGCTGAACAACGGCGGCGCGAGCCGCGAGCAGATCCAGGGATGGGTGGCGAATCGCTTCTATTACCAGGTCTGCATTCCGATCAAGGATGCGGCGATCCTTTCGAATTGTCCCGATCGCGCGGTTCGGCGCAGCTGGGTTCAGCGCATTCTCGATCATGACGGGTACGGGGATGAGCCGGGTGGCATCGAGTCGTGGCTGCGGCTCGCGGAGGCGGTTGGGCTGTCGCGCTCGCGTGTCGAGAGTCTGGTGGACGTGTTGCCCGGCGTGCGCTTCGCTGTCGATGCGTATGTGAATTTCGCGCGACG
>Ga0070665_100002534_pt1 | contig 20074 bp, 17 predicted proteins | sample KBSS13metaG_FD_65862 | JGI IMG/M metagenome (GOLD analysis project Ga0070665, IMG submission 65862) | Switchgrass rhizosphere microbial communities from Kellogg Biological Station, Michigan, USA - KBS S1-3 metaG | ecosystem: Host-associated > Plants > Roots > Rhizosphere > Soil ...
GGCGCGTGCCCGCCAGGCTTCAACGTCGATCACCACCGGATCCGGCTCGGCGCCGGGGAAGCCGCCTACACGCGCGCCTGCGCTGCGCTGCGTCGCAGGGCTAGACGGTTATCCGCGGATTACGCGGATGACGCGGATTGATGCACGAGACGGCCGGCGGCCGGCCGCGAAGCGGCCGGGCCCGCGAGAGAAAGCGAACGGCGTGAATACGAGCCCGAGTGTGCTGGTGGCTCGCATTCACGGCGTTCGTTTTCTCTCGCCGCGCGGCTCCGCCGCGCCCGCCGGACGTCGAATCATTCAGCATGGATGCTCCTGGTCTGGGTAATCCGGCCGTGCCGCAATCCGTGTAATCCTGTAATCCGCGGATGATCTCCCTGCGACGTGGTCAGGCCTGCATGCCGGCGACCGGCCGCACCCGGCGGATCTCGGCGAGCAGCCGCCGGATATCGATCGGCTTCGAGACGTAGCCGTCCATCCCTGCCTGCAGGCAGCGCTCCTCATCGCCGACCATCGCGTTGGCGGTGAGCGCGATGATCGGCAGGTGCGCGCCGGTGGTCCGCTCCCGCTCGCGGATGATCGCGGTCGCTTCGAAACCGTCCATCTCCGGCATCTGCAGATCCATCAGCGCGAGATCGAAGCTGCCGTGCTCGAGTGCCGCGATCGCCGCACGGCCGTTGATCGCGGCCTCCACGTGATACCCCTCTTTCTCGAGCAGGCGAACGGCGAGGAAGCGGTTCACGACGTTGTCCTCCGCGAGCAGGACGCGGAGCGCACCAATCGGCGGCGCGCTGTCGCGCACGGGCGGCGCCACGGGCGCCGCCGGCGTCGGCCGCACCTCGACGTTGACCGTGAAGTGAAAGGTAGCGCCGCGACCGGGCGGGCTTTCGAGCCAGAGCCGGCCGCCCATCATCTCGACGAAGCGGCGCGAGATCGTCAGCCCGAGGCCGGTACCGCCGTAGCTGCGGGCGGTGGAGCCGTCGGCCTGCGTGAACGCCTCGAAAATCGCCCCCTGCCGGTCCGCCGGCACGCCGATGCCGGTATCGGCGACCGCGATGTGGAGCAGCGCGGCCTGGGCGGAGCGCTCCGCGGCATCGACGGTGACCACCACCCGTCCTTCTTCGGTGAACTTGAGCGCGTTGCCGACGAGGTTGATCAGCACCTGCTGCAGCCGCAGCCAGTCGCCCGTGACATGGTCGGGAACGTCCGGGGTCACGTCGCACCGCAGCGTCAGCCCCTTTTCCTTGGCCCGAAACGCCAGCGTCTTCATGCAGCGTTCGAGCTGCTCGCGCAGCTCGAAGTCCACCGGTTCGAGGGTCATGCGTCCGGCCTCGATCTTCGAGACGTCGAGGATGTCGTTGATCACCCGGAGCAGCGACTCGGCTGACGACCGGACCAGGTGCAGCGACTCGCGCTGGTCGGCAGTCAGGTCGGTATCGAGCAGCAACCCGGTCACGCCCATGATGCCGTTCATCGGCGTCCGGATCTCGTGGCTCATGTTCGCGAGGAATTCGCTCTTGGTGCGGTTCGACTCCTCGGCCTGCTGCCGCGCCTCGTCGAGCTCGCGCGACTGGACCTGAAGCTTGGCGACCATGCCGCGGGCGAACCGGATCGCCTCGACCATGCGCGCGCGCATCCGCTCGGCGGTGCGCGCGGTCAGCGACACGTAGAGGTTGGCGCCGTAGAGGATCAGCAGCTTGAACACCTCCGCCGGCCACGAGATCGGGCGGTGCTCGACCAGCGCGAGGTACAGGATCAGCAGCGCGTAGCTGGCGACCGCGACGTGGCTGAAGCTGAGCGCGCGCTTGAACGTCGTGTTGGTCTGATCGGCGACCCGGATGTAGAGCAGGAAGAACAGCCAGCTGTTGTCGGCGCCGGTCTGGTAGATCACCCAGACGAACGCCGGGATATCGAGCGCAAGAAACAGGGTGCCGAGATGGAGCCGCGGCTTCGCCTGCTCGAAGTAGAGGTAGAGGATCGCCCACGAGGCGAGCGCGTAGATGAGGAGGGCGATGCCGATCCGGAGCGGGAGCCGCCAGTCGGTGTCCCCGGTGGAGAACAGCTCGTGGAAGGTCACGAGCGTCGTGAGGATCGCCATGCCCAGGAGCCGCAGCCGGGGGATCTCGACGACATGAAACTGCCGCTCGCGCAGACGCTTCTCGAGCTCGGTCCTTTCCGGATCGAGAAGGAAGCGGGACTCGAGCGCCTGGTCCACGGTTCATCATATCCCTGTGGTGCTAGACTCGGCCGAGATGCCTGCCGCGGCCACCGCTCCCGGACCGAAGCTGTCGCTGCTCGAATCGCTGATCTATCGTCCCGGCGGCGCCAACCCGCTCGACTTCTTCACGCGGCTGGCGCGGACCTACGGCGACGTCAGCTCCTACCGGATGGCGGGCGAGCAGCTGTTTCTCGTCAACGAGCCGCGCCTGATTCGCGACGTGCTCGTCACCCACAACCGCAACTTCACCAAGAGCCGCGGGCTGGAGCGGAGCAAGCGTCTGCTCGGCCAGGGGCTGCTGACCAGCGAAGGCGCCATACACCTGCGGCAGCGCCGCCTGATGCAGCCGGCCTTCCACCGCGATCGCATCGCCGGCTACGGCGACCTGATGGTCGGCTACGCCGACCGGATGCGGAGCGGCTGGACCGACGGAGCGGTGCTGGACATCTCCCGCGAGATGAACCGCCTCACCCTCTCGATTGTCGGCAAGACGCTGTTCGACGTCGACGTCGAACAGCAGGCGGCGGCGGTCGGCGAGGCGCTGACCGCGGTCATGGAGTCGTTCTGGATGATGATGCTGCCGTTCGCCGAGGTCCTCGAACGGCTGCCGGTGCCGAAGCTTCGCCGCGCCCGCATGGCGCGCGCGCGGCTCGACGCGATCATCTATCGCATGATCGCCGATCGCCGGGCGAGCGGCCGCGATCACGGCGATCTCCTGTCGATGCTGCTGGCCGCTCAGGACCAGGAGGAGAACAGCGAGGGGGTTGGGAGCCCAGCTCCCGGTCCCGGCAGCGGAATGACCGATCAGCAGGTCCGCGACGAGGCGATGACGATCTTCCTCGCCGGCCATGAGACCACCGCCAACGCGCTGACCTGGACCTGGTATCTGCTCAGCGGCGCGCCGGACGTCGAGGCGGCGCTCCACGCCGAGCTCGACCGCGTGCTCGGCGGACGCCTCCCGGTGATGGCCGATCTGCCGTCGCTGCAGTATGTCGAGCGCGTGGTGACCGAATCGATGCGCCTCTATCCTCCGGCCTGGATCATCGGCCGCCGGGCGATCGACGAGTACCAGCTCGGCGAGCACGTCGCGCCGCCGCGGGCGATTGTGGTGATGAGCCCCTACGTCATGCAGCGGGATCCGCGTTTCTATGCGGAGCCCGATCGGTTCAATCCCGATCGTTGGACGCCGGAGTTTCGCGCGGCGCTGCCCAGGTTCGCCTACTTCCCGTTCGGCGGCGGCCCGCGCCAGTGCATCGGCGAGTCGTTCGCCTGGATGGAGCTGATCCTCCTGGTCGCGACGATCTCGCAGCAGTACCGCCTCCGCCTGGTGCCGGGCCATCCGGTCGTGCCGCAGCCGCTCATCACGCTCCGCGCCAAGCACGGAATGAGAATGACAGTGGAGAAGCGATGACGCCGGCGGCGAAGCCACGCGTGCGACGGGTGCTCGAAACCGCACTCGATTGCGGCGATCTCGCGCGGACGGCGGCGTTCTACAAGGCGCTGCTCGAGGTGACGCCGATGCTCGACACCGACCGGCTCGTCGCGATCGACGCCGGCGAAGGGACCGTGCTCCTCCTGTTTCAGGCCGGGGCCGCCACGCCGCTCGAGATGCCGGGCGGGCTGATTCCCGGGCACGAGTCCAGCGGTCCCGGTCATCTTGCGCTGGCGATTGACGCCGCGGACGTGCCGGTGTGGGAGTCGCGCCTCGCCGAGCTCGGCATCCCGATCGAGAGCCGCGTCAGGTGGGAGCGCGGCGGCCTCAGTCTGTACTTCCGCGATCCCGACAACCGATCGGTCGAGCTCGCGACGCCCGGGCTCTGGCCTTCCTATTAGCCGTGCGCCGCCGATTCGCCGTTGTGCTGCTGACCGTGCTGTCGCTCCCCGCCGCCGCCTGCGAGCGGGTGACCGGCGACTCGGCGACGCGCCTGGTGAGCGCCGTGCGCGACGGCGCGGACCGGCTGAAGCGCTCGCAAAGCAACACCCTTGTGCTGAGCGTGGCCGCGCGATCGTGGCCCGGCGGCTGCCCGGATGGCTATCGCCTCGAGTGGCGCGCCGATAGCGACCGGCTCCCCGGACTCGGCGTTATCTGCACCACCGGCACGCGCGGTTACGCGACGATCGACTATCGCGCGTACGTCAAGGTTCCGCGCGCGCTGCAGGTGACGAAGGAGAAGGGCGAGCCTGCGACAATCGGGCTGCGCAAGCGCCTCGACGGTGTGATCGAAGTCGTCGCGCTGCAATAGCGGTTGGTTGCTTCGTCCGGCATACAATCCACTCGAGGCGCTGAGTCAACGCAGCGGGCACGATGGACACAAGGGCAGGAGTACTTTTCTTGGTGTCCTTCGTGTCCTTTGTGTTTAATCGGCGGTGGTAGTGACCCATGGCAGAGACGAAAAATATTGTGATCACCGGCGCGAGCAGCGGCATCGGCGCGACGCTGGCCGTCGCCCTTGGCGCGGCCGGCCATCGGGTGGCGCTGGCCGCCCGGCGCGAAGCTGAATTGCAGGAGGTCGCAGCCCGCGTGGGCCCCGGCGCGATCGTGGTGCCGACCGACGTCACCAGGCGGAGCGAGGTCGAGCGCCTGCGCGATCGCGCGATCGAGGCGTTCGGTCACGTGGACGTCTGGGTCAACAACGCCGGCCGGGGCATCACCAAACCCGCGCTCGAGCTCACCGACGAGGAGCTCGACCTGATGATGACCGTGAACGTGAAGTCGGCGCTGTACGGGATGCAGGCGATCGCGCCGCACTTCATCGCGCGCGGCCGCGGCCAGATCGTCAACGTCTCGTCGGTCCTCAGCCGGGTGCCGTTCGCGACCTACCGTTCGGGGTACAACGCCGCGAAGGCGGCGCTCAACGCCCTCACCGCCAACGCGCGCGTCGATCTGGCGCGCGCGCATCCCGGCATCCACGTCACCCTCGTCATGCCGGGGCTGGTGCGGACCGAGTTTCAGCGCAACGCGCTCGGCGGATCGCCGCCCAACCCGGCGGCCGCCGAGGCGCAGTCGTGCGAGGACGCGGTCGCGGCGATCGTGCAGGCGATCGAGCAGCCGGTCGCCGAGATCTACACCAACCCACGCTCCGCCGCCGCGGTCGTCCAGCGCTACTTCCAGGACGTCGGCGCCTTCGAGCGCGAAGCGGCGGCGCGAGGGTGACTGCCATGTTCGATCTCACTCAGCGTGGACGCGTCGCCGTGCTCCGGATGACGCACGGCAAGGCCAACGCGATGGATCTCGAGTTCTGCCGGGCGTTGACGGCGCAGGTGCATGCCTGCCAGCAGTCGCCGGCCGGCGCGTTGGTGCTCACCGGCGAGGGCAAGATGTTTTCCGCCGGCGTCGATCTGCCGCGCCTGCTGGCGGGCGGCGCCGCCTACGCGCACGAGTTTCTGCCGGCGATGAACCACGCGTTCGAAACGCTGTTCGCCTTTCCGAAACCGCTGGTCGTCGCCGTCAACGGGCACGCGATTGCCGGCGGCTGCGTAATGGCCTGCTGCGCCGACTACCGGATCATGGCGCGCGAACCGGGACGGATCGGCATCCCCGAGCTGCTCGTCGGCGTGCCGTTCCCGGTCGTGCCGATCGAGATCGTCCGCTTCGCCACGCCGCCCCAGCATGTGCAGGCGCTGATCTATCGCGGCCTCACGCTCGTGGCCGACGAAGCGCTGCGGTATGGGCTGGTCGACGCGGTCGTCGATGCGGACCGCCTGCTGGACGACGCGGTGGAAGTGGCCGACCGCATGGCGGCCGTCCCGTTCGAAGCATTTCACCTGACCAAGCGCCTGCTCCGCGAACCGGCGATCCGGCAGATGCGCGAAGGCGGCGTCATCGACGCGGTGGTCCAGGACGCCTGGGCGGGCGACACCGTGCAGAACGCGGTGCGCGACTACGTCGCGCGAACACTGAAGCGGTAGACAAGGTCCGGCTAAAGCCGGACACTACCGAAACCCGATCTTCCTCAACCATCAAGGAGACCCTACGTGCCCCAAACAGGATCGCAAGCGCCCGCCAGCCCCGAACGCATCCTCCAGACCGGTCTCGCGTTCTGGGCAGCGAAGACGTTGCTGAGCGCGGTCGAACTCGAGCTCTTCACCCGGCTGGCGGAAGAGCCGTCGACGTGCGAAGGTCTCCGCGAACGCCTCGGCCTGCATCCGCGGGCGGCGCGCGATTTCTTCGACGCGCTGGTGTCGCTCGGCTTCCTCACGCGCACCGGCGACGTCTACGCAAACGCCACGGACGCGAACCTGTTCCTCGACAAGCGGAAGCCGTCGTATGTCGGCGGCATCCTCGAGATGGCGAACCTCCGCCTGTTCGGGTTCTGGAACCATCTCACCGAAGGACTGCGCAGCGGCTTGCCCCAGAACGAAGTCAAGTCCGGCGCCAGCAGCCCGTTCGCCGAGCTCTACGCGGACCCCGCGCGGTTGAGAAATTTCCTCCAGGCGATGACCGGCATCAGCCACGGCGCGAACATGACGATCGCCGCGAAGTTCCCGTGGCGCAAGTACCGCACCTTCGTCGACGCCGGCACGGCGCAGGGCGATCTCGCCGTCCAGGTGGCGAGCGCGAACCCGCACCTCAAGGGGACGGGGCTCGACCTGCCGGTGGTTCAGCCGATCTTCGAGGAGTACGCCGCCAAGAACGGCGTGCGCGACCGGCTCGTGTTTGCGGCGGTCGACTTCTTCAGCGGCCCGCTGCCGAACGCCGACGTGGTGATGATGGGCCACATCCTGCACGACTGGGACCTGGCGCAGAAGAAGGCGCTGGTCCGCAAGGCCTTCGACGCAGTGCCGGAAGGCGGCGCGTTCATCGTCTACGAATCGATTATCGACGACGAGCGGATCAAGAACACGTTCGGGCTGCTCATGAGCCTGAACATGCTGATCGAAACGCCCGGCGGCTTCGACTACACCGGCGCCGATTGCATCGGCTGGATGAAGGAAGCGGGCTTCAAGGAGGCCTATGTCGAGCACCTCGTCGGGCCGGACTCGATGGTGGTCGGCATCAAGTAAAATGCCGATCACGGTCCCATGCCCATCCTAGGTCTCCATCACGTGACGGCGACGGTCGACGACGCGCAGGACGATCTCGACTTTTGTTTGAACAGTCTCGGCCTCCGGCTCGTCAAGAAGACCGTCAACTTCGACAACCATCACGTCTACCACTTCTACTACGCCGACACCGACGGAACGCCCGGCACGATCTGGACGACGTTCCCCTACAAGGGCCGAGGCGTGGGGGTGGGGCACAAAGGCGCCGGTCAGGTGACCGTGACGTCGTTCTCGGTGCCGAACGGTTCGCTCGACGTGTGGCGGAAGCGGCTCGGCGCGCACGCGATCGCGGTCACCGATCTCCCGGCGCGCTTCGGCGATCCGGTGATCCGGTTCGCCGATCGATCCGGGATCACGTTCGAGCTGATTGCCTCCGGTCACGACGGGCGCAAACCCTGGGTCGCCAGGGACTTCGACAGCGCGGACGCCATCCGCGGCCTCCACAGCGTCACGCTCGTCGTCCGCGATGCAGTCAAGACCGTCGAGCTGATGACGCAGCTGCTGGACTACACCGTCGTCGACGAGATGGACAGCCGCATCCGCCTCGCGGTGAACGGCGGCGGACCCGGGCGGATGATCGACGTCGCGCACCATGCCGACGCGGAGCCGGCGGTCAACGGCCTCGGCACCGTGCATCACGTCGCGATGGCCGTGGCCAGCGCCGAGGAACAGCTGCGGCTTCGCGGGGAGCTGCTGCGCTACGGCTGCAAGGTGACGGAGGTGCGCGACCGCTGTTACTTCCAGTCGATCTATTTCCGCGAGCCGGGCGGTGTGCTGTTCGAGGTGGCGACCGTGCAGCCGGGGTTTGCGATTGACGAGGCCCCGGCCTCGCTCGGACGCGACCTGAAGCTGCCGCCCTGGGAGGAGCCGCATCGCGCCGAGATCGAACGCGGCCTGGCGCCGGTGACGTATTGATGGACGCGGCCACGCCGGCGGTGCTGCCAGCGCGGTGGCTGTTGAAGCGTGGCCCCGGAGAAGTGCCGATCGTCGTCGACGCCTCCGGCGTGGACGAGGACTCGGGGTTCTCCCGGATCCGGTGTCCGCATTGCGCCTGGCAGCCCGCCCCGTCGAGCACCTGGGCGTGCGAGGGTCTGGACGGCGCCGTTCCGGGTTTCAGCGGCTGCGGCACCGTGTGGAACACGTTCACCACCCGCGGCCGCTGTCCGGGCTGCCAGCACCGATGGCGGTGGACCGTCTGTTTGCGGTGCGGCGACTGGGCGCTGCACGAAGACTGGTACGATCCGAGCGCGGCGGACTGACCGTCCAGGGAACCAGATGAAACACTTCGCGCTGCTCTATGACGTCGTCGACCGCTTCGCCGAGCGGCGCCTGCCGTTCCGCGAGGCGCATCTTCACCTGGTCCGCGATGCCCACGCCAGCGGACTCCTCCAGTTCGCCGGGGCGCTCGGCGATCCGCCGGACGGCGCGCTGCTCGTCTTTCACACCGATTCGGCGGCCTCGGTCGAAGCGTTCGCCCGCGCCGATCCGTACGTGATCGAGAAGCTCGTCACGGCCTGGCGCGTGCGGCCGTGGAACGTGGTGATCGGCGTGCAGCCGGCCTCGCCGAAGGCGCTCTGATGATCGAGCGCGTCTGGTCTGCCCGCGCGAGCTCGCTGGACGGCGCCGCCGCGTACGCGGCGTACTTTCAGCGCGTGGTCGTGCCGGAGCTCTCCGCCGTGCCGGGGTATCGCGGCGCCAGGCTGTTGCAGCGCCGTCTCGCCGGCGGCATCGAGATCGTCGTCGCGACCGAGTGGGACTCGCTGGACGCGATCCACGGCTTTGCCGGCGACGACATCGAGAGCGCCGTGGTCCACGACGAAGCCGCGGCGTTCTTCATCGACTACGACCGCACGGTGCGGCACTTCGACATCGTCAGCGAGGACCGATAAGAAGAAACCGCGGAGACCGCAAAGCACGCAGAGGCGGCGCTTCTCTCGAAAACAAACGGAAACATGAAAACCCACGAAACCCGACGCCTGGTTTCGGTAGTGTCCGGCTTTCCGCCTCCGCCGAAGGCTACGGCGAGACTCGCCGAAGCGCGCTCCGCGCGCGAAGGCGGTAGCCGGACCGTGATCCTGCCAGGCGCTCCGTCATGATTCGATCGGTGTGTCTGGCGATCGCCGCGCTGCTCGCGCTGCAAACGGCGGCTCCCGTCGCCGAGCGCGCCATCGTGGCATATGTCGACGCCCACAACGCCGAGGCGCTGGCCCTGCTCGAGCGGGTGGTGAACATCAACAGCGGCACCCAGAACTTCGCCGGCGTGCGCGACGTGGGGGCGATCTTCCTCACCTCGTTCGATCGCCTCGGCTTCAAGACGCGGTGGGTGGACGGTGCCCCGTTTCAGCGCGCCGGCCATCTCATCGCCGAGCATCAGGGCAGCGGCCCGAAGCTGCTGCTCGTCGGCCACCTCGACACGGTGTTCGAGCGCGACAGCCCGTTCCAGAAATTTCAGCGGCTCGACGAGAAGACCGCGACCGGGCCCGGGATCATCGACATGAAGGGCGGCGACGTCATCATCCTGCAGGCACTCGCGGCGCTCGAGGCGGCCGGGGTGTTGAAGGACCTGAACGTGACGGTGGTGATGACCGGCGACGAGGAGGAGGGCGGCCGCCCGCTGGCGAAGTCGCGCGAGGCGCTCGTCGCCGCGGCGAAAGGAGCCGACGTCGCGATCGGTTTCGAGGACGGTCCCGCCGATCCGCGATACGCCGTCACCGCGCGCCGGGGCACCGTCGACTGGCAGCTGCGCGTCAAGGGCACGCCGGCGCACTCGTCGCAGATCTTCCGGGAGGAGTTCGGGCACGGCGCCATCTTCGAGGCGGCGCGACTGCTCAACGCGTTTCGCGAGAGGATGGCGGGCGAGGAGCATCTGACGTTCAACCCGGGGGTGATCCTCGGCGGGACCTCGGTCGATTACGACGCGGCGCAGGCGCGAGGGACGGCGTTCGGCAAGACCAACGTCATCGCGGAGCAGACAGTCGTCTCCGGCGATCTGCGGACGCTGTCGCCGGCGCAGCTGGATCGCGCGATCAAGACGATGCATGAGGTCGCGGCCGGCGCGTCGCCGCGGACGCAGGCGACCCTCACGTTCGGCGAAGGCTATCCGCCGCTGGCGCCGACCGACGGCAACGCGCGGCTGCTGACGATCTACGATCGCGCGAGCCGGGATCTCGGCTTCGGGCCGGTGACCGCCGTCAACCCGGACAAGGCCGGGGCCGCCGACGTTTCGTTCGTCGCGGGCGAGGTGAAGATGATCCTCGACGGCGTCGGCCTGATGGGGCACGACGACCACACGCCGGGCGAGACGGCCGACCTGAGCACGCTGCCGTCGCAGACCAAGCGCGCCGCGATCACGATCTACCGGCTGACACGACGATAAGAAGAAGCTACATCTTGGGTCCGGCTTTAGTGATCTCGGTAGTGTCCGGCTTTAGCCGGACCGTAAGCTTCAGAACTTGATGACCAGCGCCGTCCGGAAGACGGTGTCCAGCTTGTCCTTCCGCGCGTCCATGGAGCCGAGCACGAGCTTCGACGTGCCGGATGACACGGTCCGCAGGCGCTCGTCGCCCGAGCCCGGAATTCCATCCGGGTTAATCAACTCGACAAAGGCGACGACGTCGAGGTCGGACTCGAGCGCCGGCTCGTGCTCGTAGAGCCACTGAAGACTGACTTTGATTGAGATGTGGCTGACGACCGCTACCGTCAGCGCGCTGGTGGTGTTGATCGAGTAGTCGGCCGCATCGGAGAGATTCATGTTCGACGCAAACGTGTTGGTGAACGCGGCTGCCGCCGTGAACTGTTCCTTGTAGTCCCAACCGAGGCGGGCGCCGGCAAACCGCCGGTCCTTCTCCGGATCGGGGTTTTCCTCCTCGCGATCGGTGTAGCTGATGCCGTAGCTGGTGGTGAATCGCCGCCGCTCGGTGTCGGCCCATTTGTTGCCGACGCCGGCGTGCAGGATGTACCGGTTCAGGATGCCGGCATCGTCGTTGCGGTCCCAGCTCCCGCCCGCGTTCCAGAAAAATTTGGGCGAGATGTTCCGTTCGTAGCTGCCGCTGATGAGGTCGTTGGCGACATCCAGAGTCGGCTCGGGCTTGATGAGTGAAGTCGGCGGGTTGGCCGGCGCGCCTCCAACAGGGAACTCGATGCCGGGGGCGACCATGAAGAAGTGGTCATCCGACGTGCTCGCGCGGACGAAGTTGACATCGCACGCGAAGCGGGCGTTCGGCCACACATATCGCAGCTGGTTGGTGAATCCCCAGCTCTGGGATCCCGAGTTGCCGGCCGTGACGACGAGGCTGAGATCCGTGCTGTTGGACCAGCCCAGCTTCGGCGGTTCCTTGGCGGCGTCCTGCGCCCACCCGTCCGCGAGCCCCGCCCCAAGCCAGGCGGCAAGGACCATGACCACCACCCTCTGCTGACACCGCGACATTTCGTGGCTCCTGTCCCACGGCTTCGTGGGCATCTGCGGGTCCGCGAGAGCGGTCCGCGAAGAATCCGGGTCGTTTCCTGCGCGCCGCCCGGCCATCGTGTCCGGACGCGCCCAACCTGTTGGGGGGCGATGCGAGATTGTTGCCGGCTGACACGACGATGTTCACGGCTCGAGTCCGATCCGTGCCGCCCTCGACGTCCGCGTCCGAGCTAGAATGCCGGCCATGAAGCGTTCCAGCATCATCCCCGCCGCGATCCTCCTCGTCGCGTTGCTTGGCGCCCCGCACGCGTTTGCCGCTGACCGTGTCGTCACCGCTAGCGGGCCGGTGGACGGTACCAAGACCGCCAACGGCATCCGCCTGTTCCGCGGCATTCCCTTTGCCGCGCCGCCGGTGCGCGAGTTGCGGTGGCGGCCGCCGCAACCGGTACAACCATGGACCCAGCCGCTCGTGGCCGACCGCTTCGGCCCGCGATGTATGCAGCGGCCGATTTACGGAGACATGTCCTTCCGCTCGAGCGGCGTCAGCGAAGACTGCCTCTACCTGAACGTGTGGACGCCGGCCGAACGCGGCGACGCGAGACTGCCGGTGCTCGTCTATTTTTTCGGCGGCGGCTTCAACGCCGGCGACGGCTCGGAGCCGCGCTACGATGGCGAGGCGATGGCGCGCCGCGGCATCGTCGCCGTAACGGTCAACTACCGTCTGAGCGTCTTCGGGTTCCTGGCGCACGCGGAGCTGACGAAGGAGTCACCGAATCATGCATCGGGCAACTACGGCCTGCTCGATCAGGTGGCGTCGCTCGAATGGGTGAAGCGCAACATCGCGGCCTTTGGCGGCGACCCGGCGCGCGTCACCATCGCCGGCGAGTCGGCCGGATCGATCTCGGTCAGCGCGCTGATGGCATCGCCGCTGTCGAAGGGGCTGATTGCCGGGGCCGTCGGCGAAAGCGGCGCGATGATCGCGCCGACGCGTGAGCCGATTTCTCAGGCGGAGGGCGACAAGGAAGGTGAGACCTTCGCGGCGGCCGCGGGTGCCGCGTCGCTGCAGGCGCTGCGCGCGCTGTCGTCCGATGAGATTCTCGCCGTCACCGCGCGTCCCGGCCTGCCGCGGCCCAACTGTATTCTCGACGGCTACTTCCTGCCGAAAACCACGGCGGCGATCATGGCGGCGGGGGAACAGGCGCACGTGCCACTGCTGGCCGGCTGGAACTCGGAGGAACGATCGGTCTCAGGCCTGCTGGGTTCCGCGCCTCGCACGCCCGAGGCGTTCGCCGCTGCGGTGAAGAAAGAGTTCGGCGACCGCGCCGCCGACGTGTTGAAGGCGTATCCGGGTACGACGAGCAGCGAAGTCACCGCGTCGGGCACGGCGTTGGCGAGCGATCAGTTCATCGCGTTCGGGACGTGGAAGTGGATTGACGCTCACGCGCGCACCAGCACGAAGCCGGTGTATCGCTACTACTACTCGCATCCGCGGCCGGCGATGCGGCCCGAGATGGGCAACGCCGTGGCGGGCACGGCTGGAGGCGTCATCCGTGGCGGCGACGGTCCCAGGCCGCCGGCTCCCACCGGGGCCGTGCACTCGGCTGACATCGAATACGCGATGGGCAACCTCGCCGGCAACGCCACGTTTGCATGGACGCCTGCCGACCACAAGGTGTCGGAGATCTTTCAGTCCTTCATCGCCAACTTTGTGAAGACCGGCAACCCCAACGGGCCCGGGCTTCCGCACTGGCCGGTCGTGACCGACCCCGGTGCGACGCAGGTCATGCAGATCGACGTGGAATCGAAGGCGGTGCCCGACACCACACGCGCGCGATATCGACTACTCGATGAGATCTACCTGAAGAACAAGTAATGCAAACGCACTGGACTGGCGAATTGAGTTCTGGACGATCAACGCCCTCTCCACTCCGGCGCGCGCTTCCCAAGAAATGCCCCGATTCCTTCAGACGCATCGTCGAGGAGCATGTTGGACACCATGGCCTCGCCGGCCACGGCGTACGCCCGCGCGATCGGCTGCTCGACTTGCGCGTAGAAGGCGCCCTTTCCGAGGCAAATCGTGGCGGCGCTGCGCGCTTTGATAAGACCGGTGAAATGCGCGATCGTCGCATCGAGCGCGTCCGCGGCGACCACCCGATTGACGAGCCCCCACGCGAGCGCGGTCCGCGCATCGATCGGCTCGCCCGTGAGGAGCATTTCCATCGCGCGCTTTCGGCCGACGTTCCTGGCAACGCCGACCGCGGGCGTTGAGCAGAACACGCCGATGTTGACGCCGGGCATCGCGAAGGTCGCGGTATCGACCGCCACCGCGAGATCACACATCGAGACCAGCTGACAGCCGGCGGCGGTGGCGATGCCGTGCACGCGCGCGATCACCGGCTGCGGCAGCGCCGTGATCAAGACCATCATGCGACCGCACGCGTCGAACAACTCGCGCTGCCAGCTCTTGTCGTGCGCGTGCGCGCGCATCTCCTTCAAGTCGTGGCCGGCCGAGAACCCTTTGCCCGCGGCGGCGAGCACCACCACGCGCGTCGTTGCATCGCGTGCGGCGGCTTCGAACTCCGCCTCGAGTGCGGCGATCATCGCCGTCGACAACGGGTTGAAGCGCTCTCCGCGGTTCAGGGTCAGCGTCAATACTCCGTCGTCACAGGATCGGAGCACCAGCGGACGGTCGTCTGGCGTGTCGGTCACCACACCCTCCTACGCGGACGATGTTACTCCGGTGCGGCTCTGGGTGCTGACCAGAGCGACGAGACAGGGAGCGCGCACGGCGAATCCTCCTCAGATCACCGTGTCGATGGCTCGTGACACGGTCGCTGGCCCCACGTCGTGGGGCAAGGCCTCGCGTCGGATCCCGGGATACGGCTGTTGAACCGTCAGGGGCTCCGGTCCCTCACGCGAGGCCCGACATGTTAGAGAATCGTTCCATGCCGGGAATCTGGTCCGACGTGGTGTTCGCGGCGCGCGTGCTCCGCAGGAGCCGCGGATTCACGATCATCGCAGTTTCGTCGCTGGCACTGGCGATCGGGGCGAACACCACAATTTTTTCCGTCGGCAAACAACTTCTCTTCGATCGGCTCGACGTCCCTCACGCCTCATCGCTGAGGCTGCTCGCGACGACCGGCTTCTCCTACCCCGTCTACGAGCATCTGCGCGCGCAGAATACGGTGCTCGGTGATCTGCTCGCGTTCCACGCGACGGCGGCGAACGCCACGATCGGCGACAACGCGGAGCGCGTGCTTCTGCACGAAGTCTCGGGCAACTACTACGAGGTGCTCGGCGTCAGGGCGCAGATCGGTCGCGCGATTCGTCCTTCCGACGACGGGCCCGGCAGCCCCGCGGTAGCGATGATCAGCGACGCCTTCTGGAATCGCGAATTCGCGCGGTCGCCAGCCGCGATCGGACAGTTGATCAAGATCAACGATGTCCCCGTTACGATCATCGGCGTCAATCCCAGAGGCTTTACCGGAGCCGGTAGCACGCTGCCCTCGGAGACGCCGGCGGTCATTGTCACGCTGGCGAAGGCGACGCTCGTGACGCCCGCTTCCACCGGCCGGAACTGGCTCGCGGATCCGGCGGCCGGCGGCCTCATCGTCCTCGGCCGCGCGAGACCTGGTGTGAGCGATCGCATGGCGCAGGCCACGCTCGAGACGCAGTTCGTCACGATTTTCCGCGCGGTCGTGCCGATTCGCGCCAGCGATACCGTGCCGACACTGGTATTGCGCGACGGCAGCCGCGGCCAGTTCGCGCAGCAACAGGGGTTCGCCACGCCCATCGCCGTGTTGATGATGTTCCTTGGACTGGTCCTGCTGCTCGCGTGCGCGAACATCGCCACGCTGATGCTGGCGCGGGGCGCGCGGCGGCAGGCGGAGATGAGCGTGCGGCTCGCGCTCGGAGCCGGGCGCCGACGCATCCTCCGTCAGATGCTGGTCGAAAGCCTCCTCCTCGCGACGATCGGCGGCCTCTCGGGACTCGCGCTCGCTTATGCAGGACGAGGCGCCATCGCGCGATACACGCCGCACTTCGACTGGCAGGTGTTCGGGTTCACCGCGGCGATCACGATCGTCACCGGCCTGCTCTTCGGATTCGCGCCGGCGTTCGCGGCCTTGCGCACGGAGATCGCCGACGGCGTCAAGCGACGCCAGGGCGTTGGACGATCGGTGGTCGGATTCCAGATCGCGCTGGCGACGCTTCTGGTGATCACCGCCGGGCTCTTCATTCGATCGCTCGCCGGCCTGACATCCGTCACGCCGGGATTCCGTACGGATCATCTGCTGCTCGCGCAGATCGTCCTGCCGCAGAATCGCTACCCCGCCGGCGCGAACGTCGCGTTCCATCAGCGAATGGAACAGGCGATCGCCGCGATTCCCGGCGTCGCCTCCGTCGCGGGCGCCGAGGCTCCCTACCTCTCGGGCGAGCAGCTCGAGACGACATTCCTGCGGCAGGGCGAAGCGCTTGACGCGAGCAGAGACCAGACCGCGCCCTACAATGCCGTTGGGGTCGACGTTTTCAAGACCCTCGGGATCCGGATGCTAGCCGGACGGCCGTTCAACGCACACGACACCGGCGCCTCGCCCAAGGTGGCTGTCATCAATCAGCGGCTGGCCGTGACGCGCTTTCCGCACGAGAATCCGATCGGCCAGCCCGTTTCGGTCGGCGTGTACGCTGGCTACGGTGACATCCTCTCCACCGGTCCGCTCGAGATTGTCGGGGTGTGCGCCGACACGCTGTATGCAAATCTGAACGACACCGCATCGCCCCAGTTGTTTATTCCCTACGCGCAGCAAACACAGGTCCGGCGCCTGACCTACATGATCCGCACGCAGGTGGCGCCTGAGACAATCGTGCCGGCACTGCGAAAAGTCCTGCACGCCGCCGATCCCGCGCTGCCGCTCGTGCGCGTGCGCACGCAGCAGGCGCAGATCGACGAGGACCTCGCCGATGAACGGCTGCTCGTCTCGCTCAGCTCGATCTTCGGCGTCCTCGCGCTGGTGCTGGCGTCGGTCGGGATTTACGGGGTGATGGCGCTATCGGTCGCGCAGCGCACCAGAGAGATCGGCATCCGCATCGCCCTCGGCGCGATCCCCCGCCAGATTCTGACGATGGTGCTTCGCGAGGCCTCGGCGCTGTCAGTGATCGCGATCGCCATCGGTGTGGGCGCGTCGATCCTGTCGGCGCGATTTGTTAAGTCCGTGCTCTTCGGCATCGGGTCATCTGATCTGATCACGCTGTCGAGCGCGGCAGGTCTGCTGTTGATCGTGGCGCTGGCCTCGAGCTGGATACCCGCACGGCGCGCGGCCCACGTCCATCCGATGGACGCGCTTCGGCGCGAGTGACGACCTCGGGACGAACATAGTCGCCGCCAGACTTGGGCCGAGTTCTGACAGGCGCGCGCAAATAGTCGAGATGCCGAAATGGCGCCGCATTTGACCTAGGCCCGGAGGACAAAACGACCGGCGGCCCAACAGAGGACCGCCGGTTCCGGTGATGCTCGTGATGCCCGCTAATCGACTGCGTACGCTGCGGCTGCCACCTTCTCGAGATCGAGATACTGCGCCTTCTCGGTTGACACGCCGACACCCAGAATGGTGCCGCCTTTGAAGGTACCCGGGGACTGATACGCGTGGCTGACCGCATCGCCGCTGTCGCGCCCGACGCAGAGGCCGTCACCCGAGAGCGTGAACTTGCCCACCTGGGCCCGCATCGGGCCCTCCGCGACCACCTTGTCGTTTACGTACAGCTTGGTCGAGCCGATGGATTCGTGGTACTCGCCGGCCTTCTCCCGCGTGAACTCCATGCCGAGCGTGTATTTGCCAGGCCTCAATTCCGGTCCCACAAATGCCTGCTCCGGCGGGATACCGAGGAAGTTGTAGACGTAGTGCAGCTTCTTGTCCTTGATGAACAGGGAGTGGCCGCCGAATCGCGACCCGTGGGCGAAGATCACTCCCGAGCAGTCCGGATCAGTGATCTCGACGTCAGCCAGGATCTTGTACGACCGCCCTCGCACGTTGACGGCCACACCTTCTGGTACCGGAGACGTGCCGGGAGAGTAGACGTACCGTTCGCGTGGCGCCTCTTCGGACGGACGTGGGATGTTCAGCTGTTCGAGCGCCGTGCGGTCGTCGATCGGCAGCACCAGGTTCTTGTCGGCCTCTTCGAACCACGCCTTGACGAGCGCCTGCACCTTCTCCGGGTGCTCCTTCGCCAGGTTCTTCGATTCTGCGGGGTCGGCGTCGACGTGATAGAGCTCCCACACGTCCTGGTCGAGATGACCCTTGCCCGAGATCGGCGCGTGCAAGGCGACGGCCTTCCAGCCATCCTCCCACATCGCCCTGGTGCCTAGCATCGCGTAGTACTGGCGCTTCTTCTGTGTGGGCGCCGTCGGCGACTCGAAGGTGTAGCGCATCGACACGCCTGAGAGCGGATACTGCTCGACGCCGCGGTAAACCTTCGGCATCTCCAGGCCACAGATGTCGAGGATGGTCGGAACGATGTCGGTGCTGTGGTGGTACTGGTTGCGGACTTCGCCGCGCGCCTTGATGCCTTTCGGCCACGAGATGACGAGCGGGTCGCAGGTGCCGCCGGCATACTCGGAATACCGTTTGAACATCTTGAACGGCGCTGACGTCGCCGCCGCCCAGCCGGTGGGATAGTGTTCGTAGGTGTCGGGCGATCCGAGACGGTCATAGAGCTTCAGGTTCTCTGACAGTTGATCGGGATAGCCGTTGAAGAACTTGTTCTCGTTCACGGAGCCGTTCGGGCTGCCCTCGCCGGACGCGCCGTTGTCGGCGGCGAAGATGACCACCGTGTTGTCGATCTGACCGGTGCGCTCCAGATAGTCGATGATGCGGCCGACCTGGGCATCGGTGTACTCCGAGAATCCCGCGTAGACCTCCATCAGGCGCGAGAACAGCTTCTTCTCGTCGGCGTTGAGCGTGTCCCACGGACGGACCATGTCGGTGGCATTGGCCACCTCGGCCGGGAGCGGGTTCAGCGGCGTCAGCTGCGTGCCCTTCGGCAGGATGCCCTTCTCGATCATCCGCGGCAGCACCGTCTCCCGATAGGCCTCGTAGCCCGCATCGAACTTGCCCTTGTACCTGTCGATGTAGTGCTGCGGGCAATGATGCGGGGCGTGGTTGGCGCCGGGGCAGAACCACATGTACCACGGCCGCGACGGGTTCGTGGCGTGGTGGTCGCCGAGCATCCGCAGCGCCTGGTCGGCCAGATCCTTGGAGAGGTGATAGCCCTCTTCGGGGCCGTACGGCTGGTCGATGAACTTATTGTCGTCGACGAGGTCGGGATACCACTGGTTGGTCTCGCCCCCGAGGAAGCCGTAGAAACGGTCGAACCCCTGCTGCAGCGGCCACTGCTTGCGGGTGGCGCCTGAGGCGATGTCCTGCTCGGGTACGTTGTGATCCTTGCCCAGCCAGAACGTGCTCCAGCCGTTGTCCTGCAGGATCTGCGGCATCGTCGCGCACTCGAGCGGAACGCGTCCGTTCGCACCGGGGAATCCGTTCGCTCCCTCGGTGATGGCCGCCATGCCATTCAGGTGATGATTGCGTCCGGTCAGGAGCGTGGACCGGGTCGGCGAGCAGAGGGCGGTCGTGTGCCACTGTGAGTAGCGCAGGCCGCGATCCGCCAGCTTCTGCAGCGTCGGCATGTTGATGCCGCCGCCAAACGGTGACCAGGCGGCGAGGCCGGTATCGTCGAACAGCACGAACAGGATGTTCGGCGAGCCCGCGGGCGCCTTCGCCGGAAGGTAGGGGGTCCAGTCGGCCACTGAATCGCGGACGTCGAGCTTGATCGTGCCCTTGAACGGAATCGTCGGCATAGCGTTCTCTCCTGAGACCTGCCTCTTTTACCCGGCGCTCAATGGCGGATATTCGCCTTGGCGCGCTCCTTCGATGATCTGAGACGACGTACTTTTCGACGAGTCGATAACAGCCCGCTGACATCACTTGCGGCCTACCGTGAGTGACGCGCGAACGGTTTGGCGGAAAACATGAGTAAACACCGGTGCTTGCGTCCGGTTGGCTAAAGGAAGAGCAGGTCACGTACCGCTGGGAAGGGTCCATCGCGTTCGGCGCCGGCGGGCTCGCCGGTACCTTGTAGTGGGGACGCTGCCCGTCCGGTCGTCACTGCGCGACCAGTGGGAACCCACTGGCCATGAAGGCGGCGGACGGCTCTCACGTCGCGAGGGATTGCGAGAACGGTTCCTTTGATCCAGTATGCGTGCTTCCAATCACCCCGCATCGCAGTTCGGAGGCCGCAAATGATCAAGGTGAGCGTGATGTACCCCAATTCGCCTGGGGCGCGATTCGACCACGAGTACTACCGTGACAAGCACATGCCTCTGCTGAAGGCGCGCATGGGCAGCAGCTGCAAGTACTACA
>Ga0070665_100002537_pt1 | contig 20070 bp, 18 predicted proteins | sample KBSS13metaG_FD_65862 | JGI IMG/M metagenome (GOLD analysis project Ga0070665, IMG submission 65862) | Switchgrass rhizosphere microbial communities from Kellogg Biological Station, Michigan, USA - KBS S1-3 metaG | ecosystem: Host-associated > Plants > Roots > Rhizosphere > Soil ...
CGATCACCCGGCTCTGCACCTTGTCGCCTTCGCGGCCGGCGAGCGGGCTGTCGTTGACCGAGACCGTCATCGAGATGGTCGGCGGATCGATCGGCTGGGCCGGCAGCGCCTCGGACACCTCCATGGCGCAAAGGGTGTCGGCTACCGTGGCCTTCGCTAGGCCGGCGATGGCGACGATGTCCCCCGCCTCGGCCTCCTCAATCGGCTGGCGCTTCAGGCCCCGGAAAGCCAGCACCTTGGTGATTCGGCCGCGCTCGATCTCCTTGCCGTCGCGGCTGAGCGCATGAATCGCCAGGCCGGGGACGGCCTTGCCGCTCTCGATGCGGCCGGTCAGCAGGCGGCCGAGGAAGGGGTCGTTCTCGATCAGCACCGAGAGGATCTGGAAGGGCTCGGCCTTGCGCGCCTCGGCCTTCGGCGGCGGCACGTGGTCGACGATCAGGTCGAACAGCGGGGCCAGGTTGTCGTTCGGCTGCGCCAGGTCCATCGTCGCCCAGCCGTTCTTCCCCGAGGCGTAGATGTGGGGGAAGTCGAGCTGCTCGTCGGTGGCGCCCATGGCGGCGAACAGGTCGAAGGCGTCGTTCAGCACCCGGTCGGGATCGGCGTGCGGCCGGTCGACCTTGTTGAGGCAGAGGATGGGTCGAAGCCCCATCTTCAGCGCCTTGCCGAGCACGAACTTGGTCTGCGGCATGACGCCTTCCTCGGCGTCGACCAAGAGGACGCAGCCGTCCACCATGCCGAGGATCCGCTCCACCTCGCCGCCGAAGTCGGCGTGGCCGGGGGTGTCGATGATGTTGATGCGGGTCTCGCCGGCCTTGCCGCGCCACAGGACGCTGGTGCACTTGGCCAGGATGGTGATGCCGCGCTCGCGCTCCTGGTCGTTGGAGTCCATGGCCCGCTCGACCGTCGCCTCGTTGGCGCGGAACACCCCGGACTGGGCGAGCAGCTGGTCGACGAGTGTGGTCTTGCCATGGTCGACGTGGGCGATGATGGCGATGTTACGGAGCGACATGGGGCGAGCGGATCCCGAACGGCGGAAGGCGGGCTTTTAGGCGAGGCGAAGCGGCCCCGCCAGTTGGTTTCGCCCTCGCCGCAGCGGCGAATGCGCCCAAGCCCAGCTAGGGTCATTGTGCAGCGCAGCGATATAGGCGAGTTGGACGTAACTGCAAGTCCTTTAGATTCCACTGTTTTTAGTCGCACCGGTAACGGAGTGAGCAAAATTTAATGCTGTTGGGCTTGCTCCGTTGTGCATTGCACCCTATAACAGAGATGCGAGGCGTCGCTGACGTCTCTGCCCTTCCTGGGCGTTTCCTCCCTATGAACTGCCGCGCCCTTGAGGCGCGGCTTTTTTTTGGCCGGAACATCCTCTCCCCCGGCGAAGCCGGGAGGGAGAGGGCGAAGAGATCTACGCCTGCAGCGCGCTCCAGTCGGCGGTGGCGAGCGTGGCGGTCAGCCGGTCCAGGTCGGCCTTGAGCCTGGCGAAACCGGACGTGGGCTCCAGCGCGACCTCGTCGAGATAGAGCGCCCGGTTGATCTCGATCTGCAGGGCGTGGGTGCGCCGGACCGGGCGGCCGTAGTGCTCGGTAGTGTAACCGCCGGCGTAGGGCGAATTGCGCGCCACGCGATAGCCGAAGGACTCCAGCTCCCGCTCCACCTTGGCGGTCAGCGCGCCCGAACAGGAGGCGCCGAAGCGGTCGCCCATGACGAAATCGCTCGGCCGGTCGCGACCGGCCCTGGCCGCCGCCGAGGGCATGGAATGCCAGTCGATCAGGATGGCGAAGCCGTGCGCCTTGTGGGCCTCGCGGACCAGCTCTTCCAAGGCGGCGTGATAGGGACGGTGCGCCTGCTCGATCCTCACGCGCGCCTCGGCGAAGGTGAGCTTGCGGGCGTAGATCTCCTGGCCGTCCGACACCACGCGGGCGATGGCGCCCAGGCCCGCGGCCACCCTGGCCGTCCGCGCGCGGGCGAAATCCGGCAGTTCGTCGGCGAACATCGCCGGGTCGAGCTCGAACGGCTCGCGGTTCAGGTCGATGTAGGCGCGCGCGTAGCGGGCGACGATCGAGGGTGCGCCCAGTTCCGGCGCGAGAGCGATGAGGTCGTCCACCAGCACGTCCTCGGACCGGCGGATGGCGTGGGCGTCGAGCGCCGCCGCCGCCATCATGTCCTCCGGATAGAGACGGCCCGAGTGCGGCGAGGCGAACACCAGGGGCGTCGGCGGCGCGGCGCCTTCGGGGCTCGCGCGGCGGACCCGAAAGGCCTCCTTGCCTCCCTCCGCGCCCAAGGGTTCATCGGCTGTGAGAGGCTCGCACGCGGTCATCGCTCGCATACAACGCTCAGCGCCCGGCCGGGTCAAAGGGTTCATCGCGCCTTTACGCTTGAGCCGCTATGCTGTGATCTCAGATCGACATTGTTAATATCGCGCCGAAAGCCAATGCCCCGGATCCTGCTCGCCGAAGACGATGACTCCCTGCGCGGCTTCCTCGCTCGCGCCCTGGAGCGCGCCGGCTACGAAGTGACCGCCTGCGCCGACGGCGACGAGGCCGCCGCCGTGCTCGACGAAAACTGGGACCTGCTGCTCACCGACATCGTCATGCCGGGGATGGACGGCATCGAGGTCGCGCGCCAGGCGGCGGCCAAGCACCCGGGCCTGCGAATCATGTTCATCACCGGCTTCGCCGCCGTGGCGCTGGCCGCCGGCGAGAGCGCGCCCGCCGGGGCCAAGGTGCTCTCCAAGCCGATCCACCTGCGCGAGATCGTCCACGAGGTCGATCGCATGATCGCCGCCTGAGGCCGCCGGACGCTTGCGCGGGCGAAAACGTCCCGTTATATCCCCGGCTCCCCGCCCCGGCCCCGCCGGGTGGACCATGGTCAAGGACGCGTAGCTCAGCGGGAGAGCACTACGTTGACATCGTAGGGGTCGCTGGTTCAATCCCAGCCGCGTCCACCATTCCGTTTAAATGGTTAGCTCCCGAGTGGGTGGGTCCGTCGACCACCCGTTTGCCAGAAATTGCCAAATTCGAGGGCCTGGGGCGCGTTCTGGCGCGGACGGCTGGAAGGACCACACGAGCGACTTCGGGCCGTCCGCGACGCTCTCGGTGGCGTCCAGGGGCCTTTTCGGCTGAACTATCTGCGTCGAGCCTTTTTTGGGGCAGGAAGTTCGAGGACAGCCCGTTGGAGCATGTGATCCTGGGCGTGGACGTAGGTTTGCCTGGTGATCCGCGAACCGGGGGCGTGGCCCACCCGTGCGTAACCGATGCGCATTCCTGGCCCTCGTCACTTTAGGGTTAAGCTTACCAGGACTTGTCGCATAAATCGAGGAACAAACCCTAATGTGACGCATCTGTGTGCGCATTTTGTAACAGACTGGCCGCCCCACAGGCCTTACCCAAATGAGACACCTCAGCTTCAGGCCGCGGCAGCAAGACCACCTGTTGCTGTGGCTTGAGGCGCGATGTCTCCGACCGCCAACGCCCCCTAACGGTCCTTGCCAACGTCGGTAGCGTCTAGATGCTGGTCGCTACACCGGCGAAGGTCGGAGCCTGGCTCGACAACGCTGCACTTGCGGATGGTAATGCCCGGGCCATCGGCGAATATTTCAACGCTCTCGTCGCCGACCGAAATCCCATACGGGTTCATGCCGATATCGGCGATCAGCTTTCCGTAGGCGAACACCTGAACGCTATTCCTGATGCGGCGATACGACGTTTCATCAGTGCGCTCGTCCACGTCGCCCCTGGCGAGCAGTGAGATACGGCTGCGCCCCTCCTCCCAACCAGGGATGGCCGGAAGAGACGGAAGTTCACATCGCTGAGGTCGCCGCTTGAGACTGAGGCTCGTGAATATCCCGTGCTTCTTCTCCACGTGCGCAGTGGCCGTCGCGCCAGCGGTAAAGCCCTCGGTCAGATAAGGCCCCTTATTCTGGAGATTATAAATCCACATTCGTCGGACGGATGCGTACTGCAGCTTCGGCGCACAGGTGATCTGGACGAAGCTATATGGCCAATCGGCGTCCGCCCGTTCCGGCCAGCCCAGGGCCAGTAATGTTGCGGCGATTGCGATAGCGCTAGCTTGAGTGCGGGCGACCATAAGGTGACGCTTGCACGGTCGCAGGCTACTTTCCACCCTTCCCAAAGGTCGGGAACATGAGCGCTTCCAACGTCGCGCACCGTCAGCCAAGCTTGGCCGCACTGCGCGCCGGAGGCCCAAATGATCGGACGTTGGCTGGGTCTGTCGGGGTGCGCACTCGCTTGAGCAGCCCGAACGCCTGGGCGATCTCGCTGTGCAGGAAGTCGCGCATGAAAAAGCTTTGGGAGAGCCGGATGCGCCCGAACTCCTCCAGCCAACGCACGAGCGCGCTCGTGCCTTCGGACGGTGCGTTGCCAATCGTTGCCACATCTGGCCCCCAATCGGGCTGCATCTCCCCTACAAACGCCCCGACAACCCGTGCCGTAGCACCCTGCAAGCAGTTGCTTTTCCAGTTGTTTTTTGTGGCAGGGAGACCCGGAGGCAAAGTTGACATCGTAGGGGTCGCTGGTTCAATCCCAGCCGCGTCCACCATGAAAATCAATCACTTAGAACTTTAAAGCCGGCCGAACGCTCATTCGGGCGTGATCCACCGGCCGACGACCGGGTTGGCGCGGTAGTGCGCCAGGCGAGACCGCAAAGAGCCGACGTGCAGTTCGAGCTTATGGCCGTCGGGGTCGAGGAGGTAGAGCGAAGCGCCTTCGCTGCGGTTCTCCTTCCAGATGCGCGCGCCCGCCATGCGAGCGGCCAGTTCCGGGAAGTCGTCCTCGGCGACGTCCAGGGCGATGTGGGTGTAGTCCGGATGCGGGCTCGTCCGGGCGGCTAGATCTAGAGAGAGGCAGAGCCAAAGCCCGCCGGCTTCCAGGTACGCGCCCTCGGGCCAGTGGGCGGCAGCTTGAAGCCGAGCTCTTGATAGAAGCGGAGCGACCGCGCGAGGTCAGAGACGGCCAGCGTCAAATGGTTCAATCCGTGAACCGCCGCAGCTTCCATGCCGCCCCCTCCGCTCTCCGGACGCGTCGACGTCTACGGCGTTTCCCAAATCGCGAATACGGCGATTGCGCCCTTCCAAGCTCCCACATACCTGCTGCATGCTGCGCAGCCCGGGGACCTCCGCGACGGCTCCGGTGCTGTAGAATACGCCAAGGCGCGCAGTCATAGGGAGGAGGATCCCATGGACCTGAAGGACCTGATGTCGGAGCGCGCCCGGCGGAGCGTCCGCGGCCACTTCCCGGATACGGCGGCCACGGTGACCCACAACTTCGACCAGGGCATGCCGGCGCCGGAGACCTACCCCTTCGAAGAGCTGAAGGCCTATGAGGCGCGCGTGCTCGATCAGGAGGGCGTCGCCGCCTGCAGTTACTGGGGATTCCCCGGCGGCCGCGCCGAGATGGAGTACGGCTTCGCCGGCCTGCGCGACGAGATCTCGCGCTTCCTGCAGGCGCGCGACGGCTTCGAGCACGGGCGCGCGGGCGTGATCGTGGGCGCCGGATCGGCCAACGTCCTGTCGCTGGCGGCCCACGGCTTCCTGAACCCCGGCGACGGCGCCATCGTCGAGGAATCCAGCTTCCCCTACATGGTCGCCTACATGCGCTCGACCGGCGCGGACGTCCGCACTGCGCCGATCCAGGACGACGGCATGGACATCGACGCCGTCGAAGCCCGGCTGAAGGCGTTCCGCGCCGAGGGCGTTCGCCCGAAGATGATCTACACCATCCCGACCTACCAGGTGCCGACCGGCACGGTGATGTCGCTGGAGAAGCGCAAGCGCCTGCTGGCCCTGGCCGAGGCTTACGACCTGATCATCGTCGAGGACAACTGCTACTACGAGCTCTGGTACGACGCGCCGCCGCCGCCGAGCCTGCTCTCGCTGGACCGTACCGGCCGCGTCATCCAGTCGGACAGCATGAGCAAGATGCTGGCGCCGGGCGTGCGCACCGGCTGGATGTCCGGGCCGCCGGCGCTGATCGACGTGCTAGCCTCGGTGCGCCAGGACCTGGGGCACAGCCAGTTGATCGGCCACACCCTCGCCGCCTGGATGGCGGACGGCAAGCTGAAGCCTCACCTCGATTCCGTTCGCCCGCTCTACCGGCGCAAGCGCGACGTGGTGGCCGCCGCGCTGGACGCCCGCTGCGCGAAGTTCGTGACCTACCGCAAGCCGACCGGCGGCATCTTCTTCTGGCTGGAGCTGGCGCCCGAGGTCGACGGTCCGGCGGTGAGAGAGGCGCTCGCGCGCGACGGGATCGCCTGCCGCCCCGGCGAACAGCTCAGCAGTCTGGCCGACGCCAAGCAATTCCTGCGAATGTCCTTCCTGCAGGTCAGCGAGCGCGAGCTCGAGCGCGGGGTCGCGCTGCTCGGCCGCGCCCTGGCCGGCAACCTTCGGCCGGTCGCCGAAAAGGTCTGACCTTGGCGACGGCCGTCGACCACCGTCGGCGGCCGCGCACGCGTCAGCTTTGGCTGGTCACGGCTGCGACGACCTCAATTTCCATCATCGCGCCGGGGATCAGCGTTTCGGTGATCATGACCGCCGTGGCGGCGGGACGATGCGTCACGCGCTCCGACCGCACCTTGATGTAGGCGCGCGCCGCTTCTTTCGAGGTCGCATAGCAGGTCAGGCGGATGACGCCGGCCAGGTCAGATCCCGCCGCCTTCAGCACGCGCTCGATCGTATCCAGACAGCTCCTCGCCTGCGCCCCGGCGTCGTTCGCGCCGACCAGCTCGCCGGCGTCGGACACCGGCACGACGCCGGACAGATAGACGACCCCGCCGTGCACGATGGCCGGCGACATGGTCGCCGACTTGCGCATGCCTTCGGGGTCGATGGAGAGAAGGTTCACGGAGGTCATTGGCGTCCCTACCCCTCAGTAGTTGAGCTTCAGGCCGGGGCGGGCCCAATCCACCTTCGCCAGCTGGCCGGTTCCAGCGAGCGTCACATAGGCGGTGCGCATGTCCTCGCCGCCGAACGCGATGTTCGTCGTGACCGGATCGGGCATCGGGACGAACTCGACTTCTTCTCCGCCGGGGGAGACGACCTCGACGCCGCCGCGGTAGGCGGCGGCGACGGCGATGTTGCCGTTCGCCTCGATGGCGAGGGAATCGAAGATCTGGAAATGCGGCGAGCCGAAAACATAGTGGCCGGCGCTTCGCGACGTGGCGGGACCTGGCGCCACCTGGCCGGGCGCCGCTATGTCGAACCGCCACAGCCGGGCGGTGTTGGACTCGGCGACGTACAGCTGCTTGCCGTCGGGAGAGAGGCCGACGCCGTTGGGCGTCACCATGGGATAGGCGACTTCTCGGATCTCGCTGCCGTCGGCCTTGGCGTAATAGACCCCGCCGTGCGCGGCGCTTCGATCGTAGCGCTTGCCCAGGTCGCTGAACCAGAAGCCGCCGTGGGCGTCGAAGACGATGTCGTTCGGACCGGACAGCATGCCCTCCGGCACGCGGTCGTAGAGCAGCTCGACCTTGCCCGTCGTGAGATCCACGCGCTCGATGCGTCCGTTCGTATAGTCCGACGCCGGGCCGTGCGGCAGGACGCCCAGCCGGGGATGGTTGAACCAGGAAAAGCCGCCGTTGTTGCAGACATAGCAGGCGCCGTCAGGGCCGATGGCGGCGCCGTTCGGCCCCCCGCCGACTTTCGCCACAACCTCGGTGCGGCCATTCCAGCAGCGTGTGATCGTGCCGCGCTTGATCTCGACCACGAGCACCGACCCGTCGGGGCATACGATCGGGCCTTCGGGGAAGCCGAGGCCCTCGGCGACGATGGTGGTCTGTCCCATTCCTGTATCCTCCCGAACCTGGCGCTTTGCGCTCTATTCAATTCGATCAACCAGCCCGCGCCAAGGGCTAGGTCAGGCCGCGCCACAGCCTGCAAAACAACAGATGCCTGTGAGCGAGGCCGCTCCCCAATGTCAGCGTGAGACGTTGAATCCACGATCGAGAAGCGGTAGCTCTTTGCCCACTCACAGAGCTCTTCGCTCGGCGGCGACAGCGGCGCAATTCCGCTCGGAGCGGGCGCGCGCCGCGGCGCCGCCGCGCATGCTCTCCGCGGGGATGCGCGCGTCGGCTTGGCGGCGAGGCGCCTCTGGCGAGCACCGAAGGCTTCGAGAAGCTGTAAAACTGGAACTTGCGACCGCTTTCCGGCTCTGCGCCAGGGCCTGGGAAGCAACGGCGCGGAGATTAAGAGCGTGGACCCATTCGCTGGATTACGAGCGCTGGACCTCAGCCGGTCGCAAGCCGGCGCCCAGGTCAGCCAGGTGCTGGCCGACTACGGCGCCGAGGTGGTCGCGGTCGAGCCCGCGGGCGGTTCGCCGCTGCGCAAGGCGGCCGGCTTCCCGTTCTGGGCGCGCGGCAAGAAGAGCGTCGCGCTCGACATCCATGCGGAGAAGGACCGCGCCGAGATCCTCAAGCTGGCCCGCGGCGCCGACGTGCTGATCGAGAGCTTCCGGCCCGGCGTCATGGAGGCGCTCGGCCTCGGCTACGCGGCGCTTGCGGTAGAGAATCCGGGGCTGGTCTACGCCTCGATCACCGGCTTCGGCCCGAAGGGCCCGTACGCTCACGCCCCCGGCTACGAGCATTTGGTCTACGCCAAGGTCGGGCTCTTCCACGCCTTCTCGCGCATGAGCCCCACGCCCAAGCGGCCCCCCTTCGTCACGGTCGACTTCGCGAGCTTCGCTGCGACACAGACGGCGCTGCACGGAATCTTCGCCGCGCTGCACGAGCGCGAGAAGAGCGGCCTGGGCGATCATGTGGAGACCAACTTCGCCCGCGCCCTGCTGGCGCTCGACACCTGGGTGTGGATCGAGCACGTGCTCGCCAAGCGCTTCCCCGACGCGGTGAAGCCCGCGCCCAACTTCGACGACCAGGGCCGGCCGCGGCATCACCTCACCATGCGCCTGCTGGTCCCGCTGACGTCCGACGGCGAATGGCTGCAATTCGCCGCCACCGCGACGCGGCTCTTCACGGCCAAGATGCGCGCCCTGGACCTCGACTGGATGTTCGAGGATCCCGAATGGAAGGGCGTGCCGATGTTCGACAACCCCGACAAGCTCATGGAGCTCTGGACGCGCATGCTGACGGCGGCGCGCGCCAAGTCCAGCACCGAATGGGACGCCATCTTCGACACCGACCCGGACGTCTTCGCCGAGCGTTTCCGCGCGGGCGCGGGCATACTGCAGCACCCGCAGCTGCTGCACGACGGCATGAGCATCGTCCTCGACGACGATGAGCGCGGCCCTGTGCGTCAGCCCGGCCCTCTCGTGAAGGTCGGCGGCGCGCCCGCCCGGCTGCGCTCGGCGCCCCGCCTCGACCAGGACCGCGCCGCGGTTCTGCAGAACGGCTGGTCGAGCCCGCCCCTTCCCCGGCCAGCGCCGGCGTCCGATGCGCCGCGAGGCTTGCCGTTGGAAGGCGTCACCATCGTCGAGTTCGCGGTCCAGTTCGCCGCACCGCATGGGCCCGCGCTGCTGACCGAGCTGGGCGCCCGGGTGATCAAGGTCGAGTCGCTGGAAGGCGATCCGATCCGCTCCATCATCGCGCTTCCGGAAACCGGCGGCATCCGCGTGATGATGGGCAAGGAAAGCATCTGCCTCGACCTATCGAAGCCCGAGGGCCGCGAGATCGCCCGCGAGCTCTGCGCCAAGGCCGATGTCGTGGTGCAGGGATTCCGCGCCGGCGCCATGAAGCGGCTGGGCCTGGATTACGGGTCGCTGCGCGAGCTCAACCCGAACCTGATCTATGTGAACGCGCCGGGCTACGGCGTCGACGGGCCCTACGGTCACCGTCCGGCCTATGCGCCCTCGATCGGGGCGGCCGCCGGCTTCGCCCTGACGAACCTGGGCGTGACCGACACCGGGCCGGTGCAGATGTCGATGGCCGAGATCCAGGCCATGTCGCGTCGGATGGGCGCGGCCGGCACCCAGGCGGTCGCCCAGGCGGACGGCAACTCGGCGGTGGCGGTGGGAACCGCGATCGTCCTCGGTCTCTACGCGCGCGACCGTGGCGCCGGCGGCCAGGAGCTCTTCACCTCGATGCTCAATTCGGGCGCGCACATGATGAGCGCCTACTGCGTCAATTACCCGGGCAGCCCACCGCCGCCCCGGGTGGACGTCGCCATGAACGGCTTCCACGCGCTCTACCGGATCTATGACGCGGCCGAAGGCTTCGTGTTCGTGGCCGCGGGTTCGGACCGGGAGTGGCGGCGCCTGGCCGAGGCGCTCGGCCGCTCGGAGCTCTCCGACGACCCGCGGTTCGCCACCGACCAGGCCCGCAAGGCGAACGACGGCGCGCTCAGCGAGATTCTGGGCCAAGTCTTCGTTGCGCGCCCCGCCCAGGCTTGGGAGGACGAACTGCTGGCCAAGGACGTGGGCGTGGTCAAGGTCACTCAGACGCCGGTCGAAGCCTTCGTCCTGGACACTCCGTTCGGCGAGGAGAGCGACTTCATCGCCCACGTCGTCGACCCGACCTGGGACGAGGTTCCGCGCCAGGCGCCGATGGTGGCCCTGTCGCGCTCGGCCACACAGGCCAAGCCGGCCACGCTCGCCGGTCAGTATACGGACGACATTCTTCGCGAGATCGGCCGGGGGGACGACATTCCCCGCCTTCGCGCCGAGAATGTGGCCGGCTAAGGGGGACAACGGTGTCGAAGCCTGAGACATTTCCGATCGCCCGCGAGTCGGCCGGCCCTGCGCCGCCGAGGCGGCCGAACTCGATTCGCCGCACGACCTCGATCGATTCCGACTGGCCGAACGGGCAGAAGGAGCCCTGGGTCATGACCGGTCTGGCGCGGGACCTGCTGACCCCCGCCACGGGTGAGCCGGTGGTGTTGGCCGTCGGCGGCTTCGAGATCCTCACCTCGCGGCGGGAGATCGTGACGATCGACCTCACGCCCCCTCACCCGCGCGCCCAGGAGCTGGTCGGGGTGCGGGCCGGCGGCGCGAGCCGGCTGGCCTTGAGCCGGGTGCTGGGCGACATCCGCGGGACGCCGACCTATCAGCTGCTCGACGACTTCGCCGGCGCGAGCCTGGTGGCCGGCTGGATCTGGCTGCGCTGGATGGACCGCATGCCGGCCAGCGGCGGCCGGCGGATGGTCAACGTCTGCACGGGCTTCGCCGAGGGGGCGAGCTCACTCGACGCGGACGGCTTCTCGCGGATGGAGATCCAGTCGCACACGGAGGTGGGTCCCCAAGAGAATCCCGAGGATCCCGAGGGCTGGCACGTGATGCCCGTCCAGGAGCAGCGGCCGCAGCAGCGTCGGACGCGGCGGATCGACCTGTGGCGCGAGGGCGGGCTGATCAAGGCCGACGTCGGCTTCCAGGACAGCGGCTCCAGCCCGCTCGGCGGGCGCACCGCCGTCCACGAATATCGCGTCTTCGCCGATATCGACGAGGCCACCGGCTTGCTGACCGCCCTGCAGTCGCTGCCGCTCATCCTGCCCTACGCCGAATGCCCGGGCGCCGCGGTCAAGGCGCAGCGGATGATCGGCCGCAAGGTCGCCGGGTTCCGCGAAGACGTGCCGGAGACCTTGAGCCACGCGCTCGGATGCACCCATCTCAACGACGTGCTGCGCAGCCTCGCCGACGTGCCCGCGCTGGCGCGATCGCTGCCGCGCGACTGATCTGCAATCACAAACTCGGGGGAGGACGTCGGATGAAGACCTTCAAGGACAAGGTCGCCGTGATCACCGGCGGGGCGAGCGGCATGGGCCGCGCGACGGCCCTGTCGCTGGCGCGCGAAGGCGTGAGCGTCGCCATCGCCGACCTCAACGAAGAGCGCCTGGCGGCGACGGCCGGCGAGTTGGAGGCCCTGGGCGTCCGGGCGATCGGCGTCCGCTGCGACGTGAGCCGGCCGGAGGATATCACCGAATTGCGGCGTCAGGCGCTGGAGCGGCTGGGGCGCGTGGACATCCTGATGAACAATGCGGGCGTCCTGCCGCTGGGGCGATTTGAGAGCACCCCGCTCAGCGAGTGGGAGCGCGCCCTTCGCGTGAATTTCCTGTCGGCGGTCGTCGGGGTGCAGACCTTCCTGCCGGATCTCGAGGCCACCGGGGACGGCCACGTGGTCAACACGGCCTCGATCGCCGGGGCCTTCGCCTACGAGCCCGCGACCATGGCTTACAACACCAGCAAGGCGGCGGTGATCGCCCTGAGCGAAGGGCTCGCCCTGGCGTTGGCGCCCCGAGGGATCGGCGTCACCTGCCTCCTTCCGGGCCCGGTGGCCACGAACATCATGGAACAGGCCAGGCCAAGCGGCCCGATCGCCCAGCTCGCCACCTACGCCACCGCGAACTTCGAAATGCGCACGGCCGAGGAGGTCGGTGAGATGGTGGTCGAGGCGATCCGCACCAATCGCTTCTTCCTGCCGACCAATGAGAACCTGAATGACATTCTGCAACGGCGCGCCATGGACCCCGACGGCTTCGTCGCGGAGATGAAGGCCCATCTCGCGCAGGGCTAGGCCGACCGATCCGGCCCGCCGTCGGCGAGAGCTTGCAGCGAGACCTCGAGCCAGCGGCGGGTCGCCGGGTCGACGCCGCCTGAGAGGGCGTTCGCCGGCAGCAGCTCGAAATAGGTGAAGAAGCCGGTGCAGAGCATGGTGATGCGGACGGCCCGGCCCATCGCGTCGTCGCCGCCGAGCCATGCGGCGAGCGGCTGCAGCACGTCGCTCTCCAGATGCTCGAGCGCCACGGCCCGGGCGACCGGATCGGCGGTCGCCAGCACCATCATCGGCAGCGGGTTCGCCTCACCTCGCGGCGCGTCGAGGAACCGGCTGACCGCGGTGACGCCGAAACGTTCGCGCCCCCCGGCGAGCAGGCCGCTCAAGTCGATCGAGGCCTTCAGGGCGTCGCGGAACAACGCTTCCTTGGAACCGAAGTAGCGGACCGCCAGCGCCGGATCGACGCCGGCGTCCCGCCCGATGTCGCGCAGGCCGACGTCCGCATAGCCGCGCGTCGCGAAGGCGATCTGGGCGGACCTCAGGATCGCGGCCTTGGTCCGGGCGCTGTCGCGCCGCTTCGGCGAATTGGCGGCTGTGGCGTCCAAGAAGCTCGTCCGGGTTCGGCGCCCAATGGCGTCGGCGTGGTCTCAAGCGGCGTAGCCCACCGACCTTATGTCAGCAACTGTTGACAAGATCCGGCGTGAGACGCAACAGTGGCCGCCAAGGCAGGATGAAGGCCGGCGGAGGAGCCCCATCATGATCCACGAGCTCGACCTCAAGATCGACGTGACGGACGCGGCCGGCGTGGGCGAGCCCGCGCACATCGCCGTGACGGTCACCTATCCCGGCGCCGCCGAGGTCCGCGACGACGCGGTCGTCTGCTTCGGCAAGCCCGGAGGCGGCTATTCGCGCCGCTACTACACCTGCGACCTGCCGGGCCCCGCGCGCGGGGCGCAGGCGGCGTGGCACGCCGAGCGCGGCTGGATCTTCGTCTCGGTCGATCACCTGGGCGTGGGCGACAGCAGCCTGCACGCGCCGCACAAGCTGGACTACCCGAACGTGGCCGCCGCCAGCCAGGCGGCCGAGCAGGAGGTGCTCCGCCGGCTGGCCTCCGGCGAGCTCGCTGCAGGCCTGCCCAAGGTCACGGCGCCGCTAAAGCTCGGCATCGGCCAGTCGATGGGCGGATGCATGACCATCGTCCAGCAGGGCCGGTTCCACGGCTACGACGGCGTCGGCGTGCTGGGCTACAGCGCGATCCACACTCATCCGCCGACTCGTCCGGGAGAACCGCCGATCACCGCGGCCTGGCTCCCGCGCGATGGGCTGACGCGCAACCCGCAGATCGTGCTCAACCAGGAGGCGCTCGCCAAGACGGGCCGGCTGACCGGCGCCCCGGGCCAAGGCGACGCCATGGCCTGGGCCTTCCACTACGACGACGTGGACCCGGCCGTGGTGGCGGCGGACCTCGCCCACTTTAACAGCGGCGGCAGCGTCGACGAGGGGCATCGCGGCGAGCCCCAGCCCTGGAGCTCGTTGACCTTCCCCTCGATCGTGGCGCTGGGCTGCCTCACGCCTGGCGTCGTCGCCGCCGAGGCTGCGGCGATCCGATCGCCGGTGCTGGCGGCCATGGGCGAGCGGGACGTCTGCGCCGACCCCAAGGGCGAACCGCGCGCCTACCTCTCGACCCGGTCGTTCGACCTCTACATCTGCCCGCGCATGGGCCACATGCACAACTTCGCCAGCACCCGCGAACTGTTCTGGCGGCGGATCGAGACCTGGGCCGACTGGGTTCGGGAGGTGAAGACTCGGGAGGGCTGACGCCGGACGTCGACGGCGGTCAGCCGGCCGGATCCGCGGGTGGCGCCACGAGGCGCATCTTGCCGGACGTCGCGACCTGGCCATCGACGTCAGTGGCCCAGAGCTCCAGCTGGATCGACCGGCCGTTCTCGCCCTGCTTCACGTCGAGGACGCGCCCCGAGCAGTCGATGATCCCCGGGTGCAGGGTGCGCAGATACCGGACCGAATAGGTCTGCATGTCGGCCAGCTCGCGCGGGATCCAGGCGCTGACGGCCTGGCACATGTAGGCGAAGGTCAGCCAGCCGTGGACGATCACGTCCGGGAAGCCCTCCTCCTGGACCCGCGGGCGGTCCCAGTGCAGGTAGGTGTAGTCGTCGGACGCGCCTGCGTAGCGAACCAGGTCGGCGCGCTCGACGATCTTGCGCAGCACCGGAATGACGTCCCCCGGGCGGATGTCGTGGATCGATGAAACGGCGGTCATGGCGTGCTGCTACTGATGATGGGCTGTAAGGACCGTGATCTTCGCGACCCGCTCGTCGCGCTGATTGGTCAGGGTGATGTCGACGGCCTGGAAAAGCAGCGGCCCTCGCCGGCCGGTTTTCGCGAAGACGTCCGCCAGCACGCCCTGGGCGGTAATGACATCGCCGACGCGGATCGGCAGGTAGGACTCGATGACGTCGTCGGTGTGGAGGAAGCGGGTGAACGGAAGATCCTTCACGAGCGTGCCGGCGCAGGCCTCGGAGAATACGGACAGATAGGTGGGCGGGGCGATCAGCCCCCCGTAGACGGTGGTCCGGGCGTAGTCCTCGTCCACGTACAGCGGGTTGGTCTCGCCGACCGCGCTGCAGAATTTCAGCAGCGCGCCCTTTTCTATGGTCTTGACGCAGAATGGGCCCTTGCGGCCGATATGGCGGCGCACCCGCTCCACCAGTTCGTTCAGGTCAAGGTCCATCGCGCCGCCACGTTGCGAAGGCCGGTGCGGTGATCGCCGCCCTCGACCTAACAGATACACATAAAAGAGATCTCCGGGGGAAAAACACCCCGCCGGTTGCTTCCGAGACCGTAAACAGTTAGCTGTTGCCTGACAAGGCCGTTCAGAAGGAGCCGCGAGATGAAGCCATTTGTGTTCAGCGCAGACAGCCACGTGCTGGAGCCCGGCAACCTCTTCACCGACGGCCTGCCCGCCAGCCTGAAGCGTCACGCCATTCATGCCCGCAGAGACGGCGATTACATGATCACCGGCACTGAGGACAAGATCATCCATCGCCTGAAGCTCGGCCCGCAGCGTGAGCACCCGATGGGGCCGAACGTCGACCGCCAGGGACTGCGCGACCTGGGCGGCCGCCTCTCCGACATGGAGCTCGAGGGCATCGACGCGGAAATCTGCTTCCCGACGCTGGGCCTGTGGCTCTATCGCCTGGACGACGCCGAGGCTGAAGCGCAGTCGGCGCGACTCTACAACGACTGGAACGACCAGTTCCTCTCCGCCCATCCGGATCGCTTCGTCCGCTGCGGCATGCTGCCGGTGCTGGACTTTAAGAACACCATGGCCGAGCTCGACTACCTGGCGTCGAAGGGGCGCCGGGCGGCGATGCTCCCCGCGGTCACCCCGCCGGGCCTGCCGCTCTATAACGACGAGGTCTGGGATCCGGTCTTCGCCAAGGCGGCCGAGCACAACATCGTCTTCGTCATGCATACTGGGACCGGCCAGGAGACGGTGCACCGTGAGCGCGGCCCGGGCGGCGCGATCGCCAACTATACGCTGCAGTCGATGGAAGCCCAGTACGCCGCGATGCGGCTGGTGGCCGGCGGCGTCCTCGACCGCAACCCCGGCGCCAAGGTCGCCTTCATCGAGAGCGGCGCCAGCTGGCTGGTGGCGCTGGCCGAGCGGCTTGACGAGGTCGAGGAAGCCCACTCGAAAATGGTGCGGCCGAAGCTGTCGCGGCGGCCGAGCCAGATCATCGACGACCAGGTCTGGGCGAGCTTCCAGCACGACCGCGCCTGCATCCTGGCGGCCGAAGCCGGCCTGCCGGGCGCCAAGAACGTCATGTGGGGCTCGGACTATCCGCATGCGGAAGGCACTTTCCCGATCAGCCGCCAGATCGTCGACAACCTGTTCAAGGGCTTCAAGGTCAGCGAGGAGACCCGGCTGAACGTGCTCGGCCTCAACGCCGCGCGCCTGTTCGGCATCGAGCCGAAGGTCGTGACCAAGGCCACCGTCGCCGCCTGACCGCCAACCCGCCGCCGCGCGCCGATTTTTTGGCTCCCGCGCGCGGCCGGGCGCTCTCCCGAACCGGCTTTCGGCCGAGCCCGGCGCGCCGCATTGCGGCATATCAAATGCTCAAGCCCGGAACCTCGGCTATGATCCCTGGGTTGCACTAGCCACAGGGATCGGGGGAGCTTTCTTTGTCCCCAAACGCCACGCAATCTGGCCGGCGCCTGCGCGCGCGCCTGGGGCTCGCCGGCCTCGGGCTGCTGGCCTCCGGCTGTTCGGGCGGGGTCTTTGACCCCGTCGGCCCGGTCGGCGCCAACGACGCCGAAATCCTGATCAACGCGCTGATGATCATGCTGGGGATCGTCGTCCCCACGATCCTGCTCGCGTTCTGGATGGCCTGGCGCTACCGGGCCTCCAACACCAAGGCGCAGTACCTGCCCAACTGGTCCTATTCCGGGCGGATCGAGGCGGTGGTCTGGTCGATCCCGATCCTGACCATCATGTTCATCGGCGGGGTGATCTGGATCGGCTCCTATCGGCTCGACCCCTTCAAGCCGCTGCCGTCCAAGGTCCCGCCGCTCGAGGTGCAGGTCGTCTCGCTCGACTGGAAGTGGCTGTTCATCTACCCGCAGCAGGGGATCGCGACGGTCAATCAACTGGTGGTGCCGGCAGGCAGGCCGGTGCACTTCTCGATCACCTCGGCCAGCGTCTTCAACGTCTTCTTCGTGCCGCGTATGGGCTCGATGATCTACGCCATGCCCGGCATGGTCTCGCAGCTCCACCTGCAGGCCGACAAGCCGGCGGACATGTTCGGCCTCTCCGCGCATTTCAGCGGCGACGGCTTCTCCGACATGCAGTTCCAGGTGCGCAGCGTGCCGCAGGGCGAATTCGCCGCCTGGGCGCAATCGGCGAAAGGGAGCGGGTTGGCGCTCGATCGCGCCGCCTACGCGCAGCTGGCCAAGCAGAGCCACAACGTGAAGCCCTACGCCTACGCCGCGGTCGACCCGCAGCTTTTCAACGCGGTCGCCATGCTGCACGAGCCGCCGGGGCCCGGCCCCGAGCCGGCGGGCCCCGGGCATGCCGGCCGCGAGGTCACGACCGTGGGGCGTCACTGATGTTCGGAAAACTCGACTGGTCGGCGATCCCGATCACCCAACCCATCCCGATGATCACCTCGGTCGTCATCATCCTGGTGATCCTGGGCGTGCTCGGCCTCGTCACCGCCAAGGGCTGGTGGCCCTACCTGTGGCGCGAGTGGATCACCAGCGTCGACCACAAGCGCATCGGCGTCATGTACGGACTGCTGGGCGTGGTGATGCTGATCCGCGGCTTCGCCGACGCGATCATGATGCGCACCCAGCAGGCGGCCGCGATCGGCGGGGCCCAGGGCTACCTGGAGCCGGAGCACTACAACCAGATCTTCTCCGCCCACGGAACGATCATGATCTTCTTCGCGGCCATGCCGCTGGTGATCGCCTTCATGAACTTCCTGGTGCCCCTGCAGCTGGGCGTGCGGGACGTGGCCTTCCCGACGCTGAACTCGGTGAGCTTCTGGCTGACCGCCTCGGGCGCGCTGCTGGTCAACATCTCGCTGTTCGTGGGCGAGTTCGCGCGCACCGGCTGGCTGCCCTATCCGCCGCTCAGCGAGGGGACCTACTCGCCCGGCGTCGGCGTCGACTACTACCTCTGGGCCGTGCAGATCTCAGGCATTGGCACGCTGATGACGGGGATAAACTTCGTCACCACCGTGCTGAAGATGCGCTGCCCAGGCATGAGCTACCTGCGCATGCCGATGTTCACCTGGACGGCGCTCGCCTCCAGCCTGCTCATCGTGGCGGTGTTCCCGATCCTGACGGCGACGCTCGCCATGCTGACGCTGGACCGGTACTTCGGCTTCCACTTCTTCACGAACGACGCGGGCGGCGCCCCGATGATGTTCATGAACCTGATCTGGGCGTGGGGACACCCGGAGGTCTACATCCTGGTCCTGCCGGCGTTCGGCATCTTCTCCGAGATCTTCTCGACCTTCTCCGGCAAGCCGCTGTTCGGCTATCGCTCGATGGTCGCGGCCACCCTCTTCATCTGCATCGTCGCGATGATGACCTGGCTGCACCACTTCTTCACCATGGGCGCAGGGGCCGCGGTCAACACCGCCTTCGGCATCTCCACCAGCGTCATCGCCGTCGGCACGGGCGTGAAGATCTACAACTGGATCTTCACCATGTACGGCGGCCGGGTGCGGATGACCGTGCCCATGCTGTGGTCGATGGGCTTCATCTTCACCTTCGTGATCGGGGGCATGACGGGCGTGCTCCTGGCCGTGCCGCCGGCCGACTTCCTGACCCACAACTCGATGTTCCTTGTGGCCCACTTCCACAACGTGATCGTCGGCGGCGTGGTGTTCGCGCTCTTCGCGGGCCTGGAGTTCTGGTTCCCCAAGGCGTTCGGCTTCCGCCTGCACGAAGGCTGGGGCAAGGCCGCCTTCTGGTTCGCGTTCATCGGGTTTTGGGTGACCTTCACCCCGCTCTACATCCTGGGCCTGCAGGGCATGACGCGGCGGCTGCAGCACGTGAACATCGAGGAGTGGCGGCCGATGCTGCTGCTCTCCGTGGTCGGCGTCGCCATCCTCGTCGTCGGGGCGATCTGCCAGGTGATCCAGCTCGTCGTCAGCATCCTGCAGCGCGACCGGCTGCGCGACACCACGGGCGATCCCTGGGACGGCCGCTCGCTGGAATGGGCGACCCCTTCGCCCGCGCCCTTCTTCAACTTCGCCGTCATGCCCAATGTCGAGGGCGAGGAGGCCTACTGGGGCATCAAGCAGCGGGCGATCGAGACGCAGCAGCTCGCGCCCGAGCCGAAGTACGAAGCCATCGAGATGCCGGTGAACAGCCCGGTCGGCGTCTACACCGCCTTCTTCGCGAGCGTCACCGGCTTCGCCCTGATCTGGCACATCTGGTGGCTGGCGGCGCTCGCGCTCATCGGCGCCTACGCCGGCTTCGTGGTGTTCGCCTGGCGCGAGGTGCACGAGTTCGAGGTGCCGGCCGAGGAAGTCGCCCGCGTCGATCGCGCGCGCCGGGCCGCGCGTGAGGCCGCGCTGGCTCGCATGGCGCAAGCCGAAGGGACCGCATCGTGACGGACGTCCCATTCCCCATCAGCCGCGAAGCCATCCTGCGCCGGCGCGAGGATCCGTCCCTGATCGGCCATGGCGCGCACGGACCCAGGGACATCGTGCCCGGCGCAGGCCATGGCGAGACCGGGCCCGCCAGCAAGCGCGTCATCGTCGGCTACGGCTTCTGGATCTTCCTTCTCAGCGACATCGTGATGTTCTCCTGCTTCTTCGCGGCCTACGCCGTGCTGCAGGGGGCCACCGCCGGGGGACCGTCGGCCCGCGACATCGTCGACCTCCCGCGGGTGGGGATCGAGACGGGCGCGCTTTTGCTCTCCAGCTTCACCTGCGGCCTGTCGTTCGCGGCCACCAACGTACGCAACAAGCTGTGGACCCAGGTCTTCCTGGCCCTCACCGCCCTACTCGGCCTGGTGTTCGTGGGCCTGGAGTTGCAGGAGTTCATCGAGCTCGCAGCGCGCGGGGCGACGCCGCAACGCAGCGCCTTCCT
>Ga0070665_100002539_pt1 | contig 20057 bp, 14 predicted proteins | sample KBSS13metaG_FD_65862 | JGI IMG/M metagenome (GOLD analysis project Ga0070665, IMG submission 65862) | Switchgrass rhizosphere microbial communities from Kellogg Biological Station, Michigan, USA - KBS S1-3 metaG | ecosystem: Host-associated > Plants > Roots > Rhizosphere > Soil ...
GGCCTGCTGGCGGGCAAGAACTTCGGCAAGCTGATGGTCCGCGTGTCGCCGGATCCGACGCGGGCCTGAGCCCACGCGGTCTCAGAGGTCCGGTCTCAGAGACGGCGTCTCAGAGACGCGGTCTCAGAGACGCCGCGTGTTCGGATCCGGACGTTCGCTGTCCCATGAGCGGCCGATCACTTGCGGCCAACCACCGGTCGCCATTGCGCCATCAAATAGTTACGGCGATCTAAAGTCGGCACGAAACGTGCGCCGGTCGCAAGACTCCCATGGACACACTCTTCAAAGATCTCAACTACGCCGCTCGCGGCCTGCGCAAGAATCTGGGATTCGCCGCGGTGGCGACCCTGACCATCGCGCTCGGCATCGGCGCGTGCACGGCGATCTTCAGCGTGGTCAACGCCGTGCTGCTGCGCCCGCTGCCGTATGCCGATGCCCAGCGCCTGGTGTTGATCTGGGGCGAGCTGCGCGCCCGCAACGTCAACGACTGGCCGTTCTCGCCGCCTGATCTTCGCGACCTTCAACAGCAATCCTCGGACGTCTTCGAAGAGATCGCCGGAATGATTCCGGCCGGCCGCGTGCCGCTCGCCGCGCCCGGCGCCGATCCCGAGCAGATTCGCGTCGGCGGGGCCACGACGAACCTGTTCCGCGTCCTCGGCGCGCGGATGCTCGTCGGCCGCGATTTCGTCGCCGACGATGGCACGCCGGTACCGCAGCAGGCCGGACAGCCGCCGGCGGCGGGTCCGCCGGTGGCCGCGCTCCTGAGTCACGCGTTCTGGCTGCGGCGTTTCGGCGGCGATCAGTCCGTCATCGGCAAGGACGTCGAGCTCGGCAACGGGCGCGCGCGGATCGTCGGCGTCCTGGCGCCAGGCTTCGAGCTCCTGTTGCCGCCCCGTGTCAACGCGGAGAGCGCGCCGGAGATGTGGACCGCGGCGCGGATCGACGTCGACACCGCCAACCGCAACAACGTGCTCTACCGCGTGATCGGCCGCCTCAAGCCCGGCGTGAGCGCCGGCCAGGCGCAAATCCAGGTCGACCACGTCGCGGCCGACCTGCGCCAGCATTTCCCGATCAAACAGACCTCCGGCCTGTACTTTCACGTCGTTCCGATGTTCGACGACCTGGTCAGCGATGTGCGGCCGACGATCGTGTCGCTGATGGGCGCGGTGGCGTTCGTGCTGCTGATCGCGTGCGCCAACGTCGCCAACCTGCTGGTCGTCCGCGCGGCGGCACGCAGCCGCGAGCTCGCCGTTCGCGCGGCGATCGGCGCCAGCCGCGGACAGCTGGTCCGCCAGATGCTGGCGGAGAGCCTGGTGATCGCGGCGTGCGGGACCGGCCTCGGCCTGATTCTCGCGCGCGCGGGCATCGAGGTGCTGCTGTCGCTCGGCCCAAAGGATCTGCCGCGACTGGATGCGGTCGCGATGGATCCCGTGGTGCTCGCCTTCGCGGTATTGGCCGGCGCGGTGACGGCGATCGTCTGTGGACTGATCCCGGCGCTGCGCGCCTCTCGCGCCGACGTCATGGAGGTGCTGCGCTCCGTTGGCGGGCGCTCGGGCGGGCTGCGCGGTGGCCGGACGCTGCGCAGCGGCGTGGTCGTGACCGAGGTGGCGTTGTCGTTCATCCTGCTGGTGGGCGCCGGGTTGATGCTCCGCAGCGTGCTGGCGCTGGCCCAGGTCAAGCCCGGCTACGACCCGAACAATGTTCTGACCTTCGTGCTGCAATCGCGTTTGCGTCAGCCGGAAGAGCGTGCGGTGTTCAACCGGCAGGTCCGGGAGCGTCTGCTCGCGATTCCCAACGTGAGCGGGGCTACCGCCGTCACGCCGCTGCCGCTCGACGGCACGTTGATCAACGGTCGCTGGGGCACCGAGACCGCGGTCTCGGATCCGAGCAAATTCCGGCAGGCGAACTTTCACGGCGTGCTGCCCGGCTACTTCGAAACGTTGCACACGCGGCTCGTCGCCGGCCGGTTCTTCACCGAGGCCGACAACATCATCGATCAGAAGACCGACATGCCTCGCCAGATCATCATCGACGAGAACCTCGCCGCGCTGGCGTTCCGTGGCGAACCGGCGGTGGGGAAGCGGCTGCTGCTGCGGATCACCACGCCTGAGGCCGAGTGGTACGAGGTCATCGGCGTCGTCGGACATCAGCGTCACTCATCGCTGGCGACGCCCGGACCGGAAGCGATTTTCGTGATGGACGGGCATTTCGGCCACGGCTTTGCCATTCGCTGGGCCGTCCGGACCAGCGGCGATCCGAACCAGATCGTCGCCGCGGTCCGTCGCGCCGTCGCACAGGTGGACCCGCGCGCGCCGCTCGCGGAAATCCAGCCGATGACGACGTTCGTCGACAAGGCGATGGCGCCGATCCGCTTCACCGCCACCCTGATCGGCATTTTTGCGGTCGTCGCGGTGATCCTCGCCGGCGTCGGGTTGTACGGCGTGCTGTCGACGGTCGTGCGCCAGCGGACCGCGGAGATCGGGATGCGCATGGTGTTCGGGGCGCCGCGCTCGAGCATCCTGAGTCTCGTCGTGGGCGAGGGCCTGCGCCTGAGCGCCGCCGGCATCGTCATCGGCCTGGCCGGCGCCTTTGCGATCACCCGCGTGATGGCGAGCCTGCTCGTCGGCGTCAATCCGACCGACCCGGTCACCTTCGTCGCGATCGTTCTCTTGTTCGGGGTGATCGCGGTGACCGCGTCGTGGATCCCCGCGCGCCGAGCGTCGCGGCTGGACCCGATGGCCGCGATCAGAGAAGAGTAGGGGCTAAGAGCTGCGAGCTAGGGGCTGGGAGCTAGGAGCTGGGAGCTGGGATCTAGGAGTGGGGACTGGGAGCTGGGGACTGGGAGCTGGGGGGCCGGCGGTTGTAGGATCCGAGCCATCATGATCACAGGCGCACACTCGATCATCTACAGCACGAACCCTGACGCCGACCGCGCGTTCCTGCGCGATGTCATCGGCCTCCCGCATGTCGACGTCGGACACGGCTGGCTGATCTTCGGCCTGCCGCCGGCGGAGATTGCGGTGCATCCGTCGGACAAGAACGGCAGCCACGAGCTCTACTTCATGTGCGACGACATCGAGGCGTTCGTCGCCACGATGAAGGCGCGCGACGTCGCCTGCGGGCCGGTGCAGAACCAGGGCTGGGGGTTGCTGACGCAGCTGACGTTGCCCGGCGGCGGCATGCTCGGGGTTTATCAGCCTCGGCATCCGCGGCCGGAGCCGATGAGCGGCGCGACGCCCTAGTGACGCTCGACCTGATGCCCGGCTCGTATGCGATCTGCCGGCTGGACGCCACCGCCGGCGTGCCATCGTGGGCCACGCGCCCCGGGTTCTCGTCCATCACCAGAACAGCCGACGAGCTGTCGATCGTCTGCGCGACCGAGGCGGTGCCCGACGCGGTGACCGCCCAGCGCGGCTATCGAGGGCTCGTCGTCCGCGGACCGTTGGACTTCAGCCTCGTCGGGATCGTCTCGTCGCTCGCCGGCGCGCTGGCGGCTGCCGCGATCAGCATCTTCGTGGTCTCCACCCACGACACCGATTATCTGTTCGTGCGCGACGCGGACCTGGAACGCGCCGTCGCCGTGCTGCGCGGCGCGGGACACGCCGTGGCTATCGACGTCTGATCGACGGAACGATCGCCGCCTTGGCCTCCAGCGAATTCCTGATCGCGTCGGCGAACGCCTTGGCGATCACCTGGTAGCCCGCCGCGTTGGGGTGAAGGCCGTCGTCGCCGAGCAGCGTGAGGTTGCCGTTGAACGCCGCGTAGACATCGACAATCGGCGTGTTCCCGGCGGCACCCAACTGGTAAATGCGATCGTTGAGCGACGGCACCAGCATCGCGCCGGCCCCACGGCGGCCGGCGGGGTTCATCGGCGGAAGCGTGGCCAGTAGCGGGCGCACCCCGGTGACCTTCGCATCGTCGATCAGGCGTGCCAGCGCCGTGGCCGCCATACCCACCGGATCGGACCAGACGGGCTGGTACAGATCGTTCGATCCCTCCATGATCAGGACGACGTCGTATTGACCGGTGGACACGATCGCGTCGAAACGGGCGCGCGTGGTCCCGCTCCCGTTGATGGGGTTGGCGTATTCGCCAGGGCAGCCGCGATTCAACACGGTCGGCGACTGTGTGGTGTAGCGTGCCGACAGCTGCGCCTGCAGCTGGCCGGGATAGGTCTGCGCGTCCGGAAGGAGAACGCGCTGCCGGATGCCGCCGGTCGACGTGACCTTCGGGACACAGAGGTAGTTGGTGTCCGGTCCGCCGTCGACGCCGTTTTCTCCGGCCGTGATGCTGTCTCCGAAGGCGACGAAGCGTGTGACCGTGAGCTTCGGCACCACCGGCGCTGTGACCGTGACCGTGAACGAACAGGCGCTGGCTCGCTGCAGCGCGTCGGTCGCCGTGCAATTGACGGTGGATTGACCGAGCCCGAACGATGAACCTGACGGCGGCGTGCACGTCGTGGCCACCGGCGCCTTGCCGTTGACCACCGTTGGCGCGTAGGTCATCGTGATCGAACCGGCGCCGCTCGCAAGTTGGCCCGTCTGCGGCGCCGGGCACGTGATCTGGGGCGGATCCTCAGTCGGCGGCGGCGGTGGCGTCGGACTCGTGGTACTGCCGCACGCCCCGACGAGCAGGGCGCCGGCAAGGATGAGAACGTGGCGTGTCACTGATCTTTGGTGAGCTTGGTTGGCACGGTGAGCCGTGACGGCGCGGTGTCGGTCTGCAGCACGCGGTTCAATGCGTCGACTGCCCGCGTGGCATCGTCGAACGCCGAGTCGAGCTGGCGGCGCTGATCCGCAGTCGGCAGACCGGAATAGCCCTCGATCGCCCGCGACAGGTTGTTGACGGCGTTGAACTGGGCCACCAGGTCGGACTGCACCCGGGTCAGCCGGGTGGCGGCGTCGGGGCGGCTCGAGACGATGCCTCGGCCACCGGGGACGTCGAGCTGACCCGCCGCGGTCGCCCCGGCCGCACGCGCCGCCGCGAGCGATTTCAGCAGGGCGTACAGGTTCAGAAGCGCGGTCTGCCGGACGCGGCGATCCGCATCGGGGAAGACGACGCGGGGGTCGCCCTCGACGCGCAGCTCGCCCTTGAGCGAGCGACCCGCAGCGTTGACGGTGACCGTATACACCCCTGGCAGCACCAGCGGCCCTTGCGCCGCGCCGCCGAACCCGCCGACCGCCGGCGACTCGCGCGCGCCGTTGGGCATCGGCGGCTCCATGCGCAGATCCCATGAGACGCGATTCAGCCCGGCGCGGCCGCTGCTCCTGATCGTGCGCACCGGGGCGCCGCGCGCGTCGGCGATGATCACGGTGACATCCTCTTTCGAGGCGGCGCGCAGGTAGTAATCCAGCGAGGCGCCGAACTCGGGGTTCGGCGCGAAATACTGACCCGCGCCGTACCACGCCTGCGGGTTGTAGACCGCGAGCAGCCGGGCGCGCGCCGGCGGCACGAGAAACGCCTCGGTCTGCACCGCCTCCGGCGTCAGCGCCTCGAGCGACGAGATGTTGTCCAGCACCCAGATCGAGCGTCCGTGCGTGCCGACGATCAGATCGTTCTCACGCGGGTGGATCAGGATGTCGTCCACCGGCACGGTGGGCATGTTCAGCGTCAACGGCGACCAGCTCGCGCCGGCGTCGATGGAGAAATGGATGCCCCGTTCGTGTCCCAGGAAGAGGAGCCGGCCGTTGCGCGGATGTTCCCGAAGCCGGTGGACCGAGGCCGCGGGCAGTCCGGCCGTAATCGATCGCCACGTCCGGCCGTAGTCGTCGCTGACGTAGGCGTAGGCGCGGTAGTCATCGTTGTAGTGGCCGTCGAACGTCGCGTAGACGCGGCCCGCGAGGAAGCGCGACGGCAGCACGCTGCTGACGTAGGTGCCTGGCGGCAATCCCGGAATCCGCTCGTTCACGCTGGTCCAGTTCTGTCCGCCGTCCCGTGTGACCGAGAGCCGGCCGTCGTCGCTGCCCGCGTAGAGCAGCTTCGCGTCGAGCGGCGATTCCCCGATGGTCGTGAGGGTGGAGAAGGCCGTGACGCCGTCGTGCCGCGAGAGCGCACGCTCCGGGACGGCGGCGCCCATCATCTGAAGCGATTCGCGATCGACGTTGGCCGTGAGGTCAGGACTGATCGCTCTCCAGCTCGCGCCGCGGTCAGGTGACTTGAAGACCATGCTCGATCCCATGTAGAGCGTCCTGGGATCGAAGCTCGACATCACGATCGGCGTGTTCCAGTTCCAGCGCTCCTTCGAGGGCGGCCCCGCTCCCGCGATCGGAGAAATGGCCTGACGCTCCAGAGTGGACAGGTTGACCCGGTTGGCGCGGCCATCCTGTGATTCGATGATGGCGGTGCGCGCGTCGGCCGGGTCCAGCCGCGCGTAAAAGCCGTCGCCGCTGCCGATGTTGAAGCCGTCCCGGTTCGAGATGCCGGTGCGATTGCGCGTGGCGCTCGGCACGCACCAGTGCCCGTTGTCCTGCAGACCGCCGCAAATCACGTACGGGTCCTGCATGTCGGCGCTGATCTCGTAAAACTGGCCGACCGGCAGATTGTCGCGGAACAGCCACGTCAGGCCGCGGTCCCACGAGATCGAGACGCCGCCGTCGCCGCCGAGGATCAGATGGTTGGTGTCGTCGGGATCGATCCACAGCGCGTGATCCTCTGAATGGACGCCGCTGATCGCGTCCGCGAACGTCTTCCCGCCGTCGCTGGACGTGTAGAAACCGCGATTGGATCCGAGCAGGTACACCCGAGTGGCGTCGCGCGGATCGGCCCGGATCTGGCTGAAGTACATCGGCCGCGGATTGAGGGTGGACCACGCCTGCCAGGTGTCCCCGTGGTCCGCGCTGCGATACACGCCGCTATCGCGTCCGGCCGCCTCGACGACGGCGAAGATCACGCGCGGATCGGCGTGAAAGATGTCGAGGCCGATCCGGCCCTTGTCACCGGCGGGCAGCCCGTTCGACAGCCGCGTCCAGGTGGCGCCGCCGTCGCGGCTGCGGAAGATGCCGCTGCCGGGCCCGCCGCCGTTGAATCCCCAGGCTTTCCGCTGCCGCTGGTACATCGCCGCGAACAGCGTCTGCGGGTCCTGCGGGTCGATCACGAGATCGGTGGCGCCGGTGTTGTCGTCGACATACAGCACCTTTGCCCACGTCCGCCCGCCGTCGGTCGTTTTGAAGACGCCGCGTTCGCTGTTCGATCCCCAGAGATGGCCGGCCGCCGCGACGTAGACGATGTCCGGGTTCGACGGGTGAATGACGATGCGGCCGATGTGCCGGGTGTCGGCCAGGCCCGCCGAGGTCCAGGTCTGGCCGGCATCGATCGATCGGTAGACGCCGTCGCCCCATGACGAGCTCTGCCGGTTGTTGGCTTCGCCGGTGCCGACCCACACCACGCTTGGGTTCGACGGGGCCACGGCGATGTCGCCGATCGACATCATCGCGTCGACGCGATCGAAGATTGGTGTCCACGACGTGCCCTGGTTGGTGCTCTTGAACACGCCGCCGCTGGCGGTCGCGACGTAGATGGCGTCGGGCTGGCCGGGCACGCGCGCGACGGCGAAGTCGTCGATGCGTCCGCCGGTGTTGGCCGGCCCGATGCTGCGCCAGCGGAGCCCGCCGAGCAGGGCGGGATCGACGGTCGCCGCCGGCTGCGCATGGCCGCCGCTACCCAGAAGAAGCACGAAGAGGTAAAGGATTGGTAAGGAGCGAACCAGGCGCATCACGGCGAGTATACGATCGCCGTGATGCACTCAGAATCGTAGAAACGTTCTACTTCTTGGCGACGCCGCCGTGGTTGTCGCAGGCGGTCGTCTTCGTCTTTCCAGTCTGCGTCGTGCCGTCCTTGCAAAGCGCGCTGGTCGTGTCGAGGGTGACGGCGTCCTTCGTTTTTTCGCCCGCCTTCTCCACACCGTGGGCAGTAGCCTTCGCACCCTTCTTGACGCCCTTGCCGGTGGCCTTCGCGGCATCCTTGGCCGCTTCGCCGGCTTCTTTGCCGGCCTTCTTCGTTTCCTTGCCGGCCTTCTTGGCGTCTTGGGTGGCGGTCGTTTCCTGCGCCAGCGTCGTCGCCGTAGTGAATCCAATCGCCAGAACGCCGACGAGCGCGGGAATCATCAGTAGTTGCTTCAAAATCGTGCCTCCGGTGTTCTATCTATCAAGTTCCGTTCCGTACGGATGCTCCCCAGGTCGGCCCTCTTTTTGCTCAGTAAACCGCCCATGGAATGGACACCTGGCGATCGCGGCGACATTTCGGACCAGCGCGGACGATCCGGCGGCTTCGGGGCTGTCCATTTAGGGATAGGCGGCTTCCTTGTGCTGCTCGTGCTGAGCTGGGTCAGCGGCACCAACCTCTTCTCCTTACTCGGGACCGACTCGTCCGCGCCGACGCAATCGGTGGGCACGAGCGGCCAGGTCGCGTCCTCGCCTGCCGAGGAGCGGCTGGTGGACGAAGTGGCCGTGGTGACGAAAGACGCCCAGAACATGTGGGCCGAGAAGCTCGGCTCGCGCTACCGGCGCACGAAGGTGACCTTGTTCCGAGACGCGATCGAATCCGCGTGCGGCTTCGCGCAATCGGCAACCGGGCCGTTCTATTGCCCCGAAGACGGGCAGGTCTACCTCGATCTCGGCTTCTTCAACGATCTCTCGCGGCGTCTGGGCGCCTCCGGAGACTTCGCCCAGGCGTACGTGATCACCCACGAGCTCGGACATCATGTCCAGAATCTGCTCGGTCTCAACGAGCAAGCGTCGAGCGATCGGCGGAGCGGGGCGAACAGCGCCTCGGTTGCGCTGGAGCTGCAGGCGGATTGCTTCGCCGGGGTCTGGGGGCATGAGGCGGCGCAGCCCGGACGGGCGGTCAGGCTGAGCGAGGGTGACGTCGAAGAGGGGCTGCGCGCCGCGGCGGCGATCGGGGACGACCGGCTGCAGAAGATGTCCACCGGCCGCGTGATGCCGGAACGATTCACCCACGGCACGTCGGCGCAGCGCGTCGAATGGTTCAAACGGGGGATGGACTCCGGCGATCCGCGCGCGTGCGGCGCATCAGCGTCGACCACGCACTAGCTCGCGCACTGGTGTCCGTGGACAAACCACGGAGACGCGGAGACACGGAGCTGAGACGCGCTGCCGCCGAAGGCGGCCTGCGACGCGTTGGGATCTGCAGCGTGCGCTCCGGATCTCGGTGACTCTGTGTCTTTGCGTTCTCTGTGGCTGCTCGCAGCCGACAGCTTTCCCTCAGCGGCGGCGGCGGCCGGAGATGGCGGCGCGGACACGCGCCGAGGCGGCGCGCTGGCGGAGGATGTTCTGGCCGGCGCGCTCGCGAGTCTCCTCGACCTGGCGATGCACTCGTTCCACCTGTTCAGCCGCACTGCGTTTTCGCAGCCCCGGCAAATCCGGGAAAATCTCGAACAGGTCGCCGGGCTTCGGCGGCTTGGCCATGGCCATCAGTGTATCAACGGTGGCCTGAAAGCGATCCAGGACCGAATGTCTGTGGCTCCGCGTGTGGAGCTTCAGGTAGTCCGACTGCAGGCGAACCTGCTCAGGTGAACGCCAGGAGGCGGCGCGGCGCCGCAGATGCCAGGCGTAGGTGCGGCGGCACAGCCCCTCAATCAGCGGCGACGGCAGGCTGAGCACGGCTTCGAGCGCGCGTTTCACGAACGCGAGACCCGGAACGCGGAGATCGACCGGCGGTTGCACCGGCGCCCGCGTCGCGCTGTTGGGATAGCACGCCTGGACGAACGGATTGGCGGCGCGGAAGCGGTCGATCAGCTCGGCGCCGATGAGCGGCTGCAGGTGGATCACCTGGTTTGCAGTGAACAGATCCTGTTGATCGACCGTCAGGCGCGAGTCGGCGAGGACGAAGTTGGCGCAGATCGTTCGCCGCCGGCGGAGCAGGCGAGTCAGCACCAGCAGCATCAACGTCACCGTCCACACCCGCGATCCCCGCGTCACGATGAACAGATCGAGATCGCCGCCCGGTTCCAGGTTGCGGTGCGCGATGCTCCCGGAGAGGGCGACCAGCCGCGTGAAGGGGAGCGCGCAGATGAGCCGTAGCGCGAACCGGTGCTCGGCCAGGAATGCGTCGCTGCGCGCCTCGCGCCGCCGCCGCTCCGCGACGAGGTCGCCTCGCCCCGCCGGAAAGAAGAACCCGTCCCGGTACTCGATGATGTCGCGGAGCAGCTCGCTGCCTTCGAACACGGCGAGGATCTCCAGCTTCGTCTGATCGGACTCGATCAGCGAGTAGTGGAGCTGGTCGAGCGTGAGCGGGTAGTCGAACAGCGACGCGTAGATGACGCTCCGTGCGATGGCGGTCTCTCTCGTGGTCACCACGTCAGGCCTCGGTCACCAGCTGCTGCGCCGGCGCCGGCGCGCGCATGCTCCAGAGAGCGACGCTGCAGCCGGCGGTCAGGAAGATCTCGGTCCCGAGCGTGGACCACGCCGCGCCCTCGAACGACCAGGCCGGGATGAGCCGCACGTTCATGCCGACGTTGATCGCCAGCGCGGCGGCGCAGAGCATGGCGTAGGCACGCTGGCCGTCCCAGCCGACGAGCTGATGCGTCAGCACGAGGTTCAGCGACAGCAGCGGGAACGAGAGCAGCAGCACGCGGAACGCGGGTACCGCCGCGGCGTACGGCGCGCCGTAGAGCAACGGAATCAGCCACCCCGCCGCGATCCAGAGCACGGTGGCCGCCGCGATCGCGAAGCCGGTGAGCGGAACCGCGACCCGCGTCAGCGCTCGACGATCGCCGGCACGGACCAGTGACGGCAGCACGACGGCCACCACCGCTGCCGGAAACAGCCGCAGCGCCTCGACCAGGCGGAACACCGCGTTGTAGAAGGCGACCGCCTCGGTGCCGGACCAGAACTGCACCAGGAACAGGTCGATGCGGAAGTAAAGCGCCGAGAGCACGATGCCCGCACCGATCGGCCAGACGTCGCGGCGGAACACCGACCACGAGATCAGCTGCCGCTCCGGATTGCGGTCAGGCCTGCCCGGAGCGAGTCCAGCGGCAATGCGGATGCTGATCGCCAGGGTGACGGCGACCGGGATCAGCATCGCGATCGCGAGCACGGTGACGTCAGGTTTCCACGCCAGCGCGATCAGCCCGCACGCCAGCGTCCCTCCGCGCTGCCAGAGGATGAGCGACGACTCGACGTCGCTGCGCGACAGGCCGCGATAGAAATAGTAGAGCAGCTCGATCAAGCCGCTGCACGCGTAGACGGCCGCCAGGACGGCGATCGGCGTCGCCGACGCCGCACGCCATCCGGCGACCAGCGAGAGCGCGACGATCGCCAGCGCGCCGCCGGCCGTCCAGAGACGCACACGAAGCCAGCCGCGCAGCAGCAGCGACGCGTCTGCCGGCCGGCGCGCGATCGCGCGCGCCAGATGCAGCTGAATCCCGCAATCGGAAACGACGGCCACGATCCAGCCGAGCGTGGAGCCAAGCGAGAAGACACCGAATGACTCCGGAGACAACCGTCGCGCCGCGACAATCGTGATCACGAACAGCGAGCCCTTGCCCGCCAGATCGGCGAACGCCTTGTACGCGATCAGGAACGCGTTGCGCGATTTCGCGTTTGGAAACGATGTTTCGTCCACCGTAAGCGTTTCACCCTCTCTTGGGCGTGCGAGGAGCGGTGATCGACGGATATGCAGCAGCCGTGCCCGCGCACCCCCGCCGATGACGGTGGCAAGGATCTTGGAACCGTCCTTCCAATCCGCACCCACACCGATATGGTCGGCAGCACTTTCTTCGCCGGCGTCGTATTGCTGACGCTGATCGCGCCATTCGAGGCGACTACGCCGCTGCTGCGTCTTCCGCGCCAGTCGGTCAGCAATCTCGAAGCGGCCGTATTGTGTGCATTTGTCTGCGCCGCCGCCGCCCTCGCCTGGTCCCGCCGCCTCCTTGAGTGGCGTACGCCGCTGACGGCGCCCTGGGCGGCGCTGCTCCTCGCCATGCTCATCGCATCGGCTGCGTCCCCGGTCTCACGGGTGAACGCGTTCCACATGACCGGCCGCATCGCTGCCGCGTTCGGTGTCTACCTGCTGGCGTCGAACGGCATCACGACGACCGCCCGGCTGCGCTCGGTGCTCTGGCTGGCGATCGCGGTGGGCGTGGTCATCAGCACGCTCGCGATGCTGGAGTACCGCGGCGTCCGTCCGGTGCTGAATGCTCTGAAGATTTTCCGGCCCGCCGTTTCCACCGTCGGCGCGCAGATCCGCGCCGGCGGTCCGCTGCAGTACCCGACGATCGCGTCGATGTATCTCGAGGTGGTGTTCGCGTTCGGCGTCGGCGTGATGCTCGCCGAACTGGACGGCGGCCGCCGCGTTGGCGTGGCTCTGGTTTTCGTCACGCTGGTCCTGATCGCCGAAGCCATCACGCTGACCTTCACCCGCGCCGGGCTGATCACGATGGCGACCAGCCTCCTGCTGGTCGGCGTCAACCGCCGGCCGCAGCGAAACGGACGCGGCAGCCTGGCACTGGTCGCAGGACTGGCCGCCGTGATCGTGCTGTTGTTCGTGAGCTCTCGATCGAGGGAATCGGTGTGGCTGCGGATGACGACCGAGGGTCAGGACTCGTGGTACCGCGCGAACGTCGCCGCCCCTGCGGAACTGGAACTGCCGACCGGGCAACTGGCGTCCGTGCCGATCGCCCTGACCAACACCGGCCGCCTGCCCTGGGACTCTGAGGCGACGCCGCCGATGCTGCTGTCGTATCACTGGCTCGAGGCTGACGGCGATCGCTTCGTCCGGTTCGAGGGTGAGCGGACGCCGTTTGCCGACGCGGTCCTGCCGGACGCGACCGTCCAGGTCGCCGCGCGGGTGCGTGCGCCGCGGCAGCCCGGTCGCTACCGGCTCGAGTGGGACCTCGTGCAGGAAGGGCGCCTGTGGTTCAGCACCGAGCCGGGCGCGACCCGGACGATGTCGCGCGCGACGGTGACCGGGGCTCCCTACGACGGACCGATCATGACCACGCCTCCGCCGCGCCCGACCGTGAGGCCGGGACGCCTCGCGTTGTGGCGCGCGGCCGCGCGGATGTTCGCGGCGCATCCGCTTGCCGGCGTCGGCCCCGACAACTTCCGTCTGGCCTACGGCCGCTACCTCGGTCTCGAGGGGACCGACCCGCGTACCCACAGCAACAACATGTATCTCGAGATGCTGGCGGGCGGCGGCCTGCTCGTCGCCGGCGCGTTCGCATGGCTGCTGTGGCGCTCGACGGTGAGCGTCGCGGCGCTGGTGTCGAGCGCGAAGCGGGCGGGCGAAGGCTGCGGCCCGATCGCGCTGGGCCTGGCGGCGGCCGTGCTCGCGATCGCGGTGCACTCCTCCGTCGACTCGTTTCTCAGCTTCGCGCCGACCTACGTGCTGTTCTCACTGACCCTCGGATGTGCCGTCGCCTGTGCGCGCGGCCTGGAGACCCGGCCGGATGCGCATCGCGTTTGACGGTACCGCGCTGCGGCCGGGCCGCACGGGCGTCGGTTACTACACCGAACACCTGCTGCATCACCTGGCGCAGACGGCGACCAACGACGAGCTGATCGTCGTCTCGAATCGCGCCATCGACACGACGTCGCCGTTGCCGTCACGGGTGCGCGTGGCCACGCCGGCGCGCCGCGTGCCGCGGCTGGTCTGGATGCAGACGCTGGCCGTCACCGCGCTCCGTGAGGTCGAGGCCGACGTCGTCCACTTCACGAACGGCATGGTGCCGCTGATCTCGACGATCCCCACCGTGGTGACGATCCACGACATGAGCCTGCGGCTGTATCCCCGCTACCATCCGCCGCGGCGGGTGATCCTCAACCGCCCGCTGGTGGACCTCGCCGCGCGACGGGCCGACGCGATCATCACGCCGTCGGAGAGCGCCAAACGCGACATCGTCCGGTTGTATCGCCTCGACCCGAATCGGGTGCACGTGGTCTACGAGGCGGCGGCGCCGTCGTTCGCGCGGGTGCACGACCCGGAGGCGCTCGAGCGGGTGCGCCGGCGCTACGGGCTCGGCGAACGAATCATTCTCTACGTCGGGACGATCGAGCCGCGGAAGAACCTGCCGACCTTGATCGACGCGTTTGCGGCGCGGCGGCGCTCGGGAGAGCTGAGCCATCAGCTGGTGTGCGTCGGACCCTACGGATGGTTGTCGCGAGGAATTGACGAGCAGATCCAGCGAGGGCAGGTCGCGGACGCGATCAAGTTCACCGGTTACGTCCCGTTCGAGGACCTGCCGGCGCTGTACAGCCTCGCTGAGATGTTCGTCTACCCGTCGATGTACGAAGGGTTCGGCCTGCCGGTCGTCGAGGCGATGGCGTGCGGCGTGCCGGTGATTACCGGCCGCACCGCGGCGCTGTCGGAGATCGGCGGCGGCGCGATCGTCGAGGTCGATCGCATCGAGCCGGACGCGCTCGGGCGCGCCCTGGTCGCGCTCGCGGAGAGCCGCGATCGCCGTGACGACCTGGCGGGTCGCGGGCTGGCGCGTGCGAGCGCGTTCTCGTGGCAGCGCGCTGCGGGGGAGAGCCTCGAGATCTATCGCGAGACGGCCAATCATCCGCTGGGACGAACGGCGGGTCGAAAAGGACCCGCCCTACAACCCATTGCAGGCAGCCCCAGTCCCTCGCGGCCGGACGTGCCGTCGATCGTGCGTAGGCCGGGTCCTTTTGGACCCGGCGTGACGCACCCGACGACCGGCGCGATCGCGCAGTCGTCGGTCGACGTGCTCTTCGGCCAGGCGTACTTTCTGCGATTCGATCCCAAGCTCTGGGAGGCGCGGCAGCCTTACGCGCCGCTCGGGGCGCTGTATGCCGCCGCCTGCGTGCGCGACCGCGGCTATCGGGTGGCGTTGTTCGACGCGATGCTGGCTGCGTCCGAAGCGGAGTGGGCCGAGGCCCTCGAACGTCATCGTCCGCGCTTCGCCGTGATCTACGAGGACAACTTCAACTACCTGAGCAAGATGTGCCTGCTGCGCATGCGGCAGGCCGCGCTCACGATGATCGACGCCGCGCGCGAGCGCGGCATCACCACCATCGTCGCCGGCGCCGACGCCACCGATCATCCGGTGACCTACCTCGATCGCGGCGCCGCCGTCGTCGTCAGTGGCGAGGGTGAGGTGACGCTCGTCGAACTGCTCGGCGCGCTTTCAGGGGCGGGTGGCTCAGATGGGGCGGGTAGGGCGGGTGGGTCGGAAGACCTGCAGGTGATCGACGGTCTGTGCTTCCGAGACGAGAACGGCCGCGTCGTCCGCACACGACCGCGCGGGACCATCCGTCAGCTCGACTCGTTGCCGTTTCCCGCGTGGGATCTCGTCGATATCGAACGCTATCGCGGCATGTGGCGCGCGCACCACGGCTACTTCTCCATGAACCTGGTGACGACGCGCGGCTGCCCGTATCACTGCAACTGGTGCGCGAAGCCGATCTACGGTCAGCGTTATGCCGCAAGGTCGCCCGAGCACGTCGTCGAGGAGATGGCGTGGCTGAAGCGCACGTTCCGGCCCGATCACCTGTGGATCGCCGACGACATCTTCGGCCTCAAGCCCGGGTGGATCGAGCAGTTCGCCGCGCTGATCCAGGCACGCGACGCCGCGACGCCATTCAAGTGCCTGCTTCGCGCCGACCAGGTGACCGCGGAGATCGCGCGGGCGCTGCACGCCGCCGGCTGTCAGATTGCGTGGATCGGCGCCGAATCCGGATCGCAGCGGATCCTCGACGCGATGGAGAAAGGCACGCGGGTCGAGCAGATCGGCGACGCCACGCGGCTGCTTCACGAGGCGGGCGTCGACGTCGGGTTCTTCCTGCAGTTCGGCTATCCCGGCGAAACCCGCGACGACATCGACCGCACGATCGAGATGGTACGGCAGTGCGCCCCGGACGACATCGGGGTCTCGGTCTCGTATCCGCTGCCGGGCACGACGTTTTACCAGCGGGTGCAGGCGCAGCTGGGCCAGAAGCAGAACTGGGTCGACTCCAACGACCTCGCGATGATGTACCACGCGACCTACGTGCCCGACTTCTACCGCGCGCTGCACGCCCTGGTCCACGCAGAGTTCCGGGCGGGGAAGTCGAAGAGCCTGCTCTCCCAGGCGGCGTCACGCCCGTGGAAGTTCGGACGCCGTCACGGGCGCGCGGCGATCCACGTGGCGTACCAGAGCGCAAAGGCCTCGCTGCTGCGGCGGCGCCTGTCCCGGCTGGCGCGGCTCACTGCGCCGGCGCCGCCGACGCCGCTGATCCCGCTGCTCACTCCACAGGCGGCGTCGGTGCCGACCGATCAGGCATCGCTGAAATGAATCGATGACCTCCTCCGCGCTCGCCACGGCGACTCTTGTCCGACTGGGCCGGGCGACGAACCGTACGTTCGTCCTGCCGCTGCTGATCTTCTATCCCACCGGGCGCTGCAACAGCCGCTGCGTCTCGTGCGACTGGTGGAAGCAGAGCGGCGCCGACGATCTCGCGCTCGACGAGATCGCGCGCGTCGCCGACGCGCTGCCCGGGCTCGGCACGCGCATGGTGGTGTTCTCCGGCGGCGAACCGCTGCTTCGCCCCGAGGTGTTCGACGCGGCGCAGCTGTTCCGCACCAGGGGGATGACGCTGCACCTGCTGACCAGCGGCGTCCTGCTCGAGCGCTTTGCGTCCCGCATCTCCGGGCAGTTCAGTCGAGTCATCGTGTCGCTCGATGCGACGACCGCAGAGCTCTACGAACAGATCCGCGGCGTAGATGCCTTGAAGACCGTCAGCCGCGGGGTGGCGCTGCTGCGGCGTCTCTCGCCGGACATCCCGGTGAGCGGGCGCGCGACGCTGCACCGCGCCAACTTCCGCGAGCTGCCCAGGCTGATCGACCACGCGAAGTCGCTGGGACTCGATCGGATCTCGTTCCTGCCGGCCGACATCTCATCGCTCGGCTTTGGGCGCGAGACCGGGCCGAACCGCGATCCGGCGCCGCTGCGCAGGCTGGCGCTGGAGGCCGACGAGATCGACGAGCTCGAGGCGATCATCGAGCGGACGATCACCGTCTACGATGCCGATTTCCAGTCCGGGTTCGTGGCCGAATCACCGGAAAAGCTTCGGCGGCTGCCGCGCTACTACGCGGCGCTGCGGGGCGCGGAGCCATTTCCCAGCGTGTCCTGCAACGCGCCATGGGTCTCGGTCGTCGTCGAGGCCAACGGCTCGGTCCGTCCCTGTTTCTTTCACGGATCGATCGGCAACGTGCGGGAGACCCCGATTGCCACGATTGTCGCGAGGAACCTGCGGGCATTCCGCGAGTCGTTCGATGTCGGCGCCAATCCGGTGTGCGTCCGCTGCGTGTGCTCGCTCAAGACGTCGTGGAGGAGCGCGCCATGGGTGTCGTGACGCCCGCGCTCGCCGACACGCAGCGGGCCTTTGACGGCGTCGCCGGCAGCTACGATCGATCGAACGCGTCGAATCCGATCCTGTGCGCGATGCGCGCGCGCGTGCAGACGACGCTGGCCGGGTGCGCGCCCGTGGGCGCGCATCTCCTCGATCTCGGCTGCGGACCCGGCACCGACGCGACGGATCTCGCCGCGAAGGGCTATCGCGTCACCGCCATCGATTGGTCCGCGGCGATGGTGGAGGAGGCGCGCCGCCGGGTCCGCCACGAGGACGTGGCCGATCGCGTCGACGTCCAGCACATCGGGATTCACGAGCTCGATCGGCTCGAGGCGGCCGTGCCCTTCGACGCGGCGTACTCCAACTTCGGTCCGTTGAACTGCGTCGTGGATCTGCCTTCCGCTGCGCACCGGATCGCGGACCGGCTGAAGCCGGGAGGCGTGCTGGTGGCGTCGGTCATCGGACGGATCTGCCCGTGGGAGATCGCCTTGTATGTCGCGCGTGGCGCTCTGGCGCGCGCGGCGGTCCGTTTCCGCCGCGGTCTCGTCCCGGTGCCGCTCGACGAGGGCACCGTGTGGACGCAGTACTTCAGCCCGCGCGAGTTCGAGGCGATCTTCGCGGCCGCCGGCTTCACGCGCGTCTCGCTGCGCGCGCTCGGCCTGTTCGTTCCGCCGCCGTATCTTGAAGCGTTTGCCGATCGACATCGTGCCCTGGTGGCGGGACTGCAGCGCGCCGAGGATCGGTGCGGGGGATGGCCCGGGCTCCGCGCGTGGGGCGATCACTTTCTGATTGTGTTGCGGAAGGCCTGAGCCGTGTGGTTGCCGCGTTTCAGTTGTCCTGACTGCCGGACGGAGCTCCTGGAGACGGGCTTCGAGCGCTATGCGTGCGCGCACTGCGGCCGTGTGTTCGACCGCCGCGGCGGCGTCTGGAGGTTTCTTGCGGCGACGCCAGGGGCACACCTCGAGCCGATGATTCGCCAGGCGCGGATCGCCGGTCAGCGCGGCGGACGCCGTCCGGCGCCGGCCGACTACTACCGCCGTCTTCCGACCGTTCCGCCCAGCGATCCCCAGGCGAGGGAATGGCAGGTGCGCCGCGAGACGTATCACCACCTGCTCGGCCACGTGCTCGCGACGGGACCGTCGCCGATGCGCATCGTCGACCTGGGCGCCGGCACCGGGTGGCTCTCCCATCGCCTCACGGCCCTCGGCCACGACGCCGTCGCGGTCGACGCGATCGACGACGATGTCGACGGTCTCGGCGCGACGCAGCTGTACGCGACCGGTTTCCCGACGGTGCAGGCGGACTTCGACGCGCTGCCGTTCGCGGAGGCGCAATTCGATCTGGTGGTCTTCAACCGCTCGTTGCACTACGCCGCGGACACGGCCGCCACGCTCGAGCGCGCGCATCGCCTGCTGGCGCCGGGCGGCGCGCTCGTCGTGATGGACTCGCCGATGTTCCGCGGGGAGGTGCACGGTGCGGAGCGCCTGACCTTTGCGCGCCTCGCCGGCGTCGCCGAACGGCTGGCGCTGCGGCCGCAGTTCGTCCCCTCGCGCGGCCCGTTCGCCTGGCGTCTTCGCCGGGGTGTCGCGCACGTGCGGCACCGTCAGGCGCCGGCCTCGTTCGGTCTGTGGGTGGCGCGATGATCGTTCTCTTCAACCCGATCTCGACGACCCCCGGAAAGCAGCCGCTGCCGCTGTCGCTGATGTCGCTGGCGGCCGTCCTGGAAGCCGGTCCCACCGTCTCAGAGACGCGGTCTCAGAGACCCGGTCTCAGAGGTTCGGTCTCAGAGACCCGGTCTCAGAGGTCCGGTGCCATACCCTGGACCCTGGTGGATGGGAACATCGTTCCCGATCCGGCGTCCGAAATCATCGCCCAGCTGACCGCGGCGCCGCGGTCGGAGGTCTCGCTTCTCGCCGTCAGCGTGATGCCGGGGCCGCAATTGACGCAGGCCGTCGACGTCTGCGCACGCGTGAAGGCGGCCCTCCCCCAGGTGCCGATTCTCTGGGGCGGCTACTTCCCGACCCAGCACACGGACACGGTCCTGCGCGCGCCGTACGTCGACTTCGTGATCCGCTCGCAAGGCGAGCGCGCGCTGCTCCAGCTGATCGGCGTTCTCCGTGCGCGTGGGGTGCTGAACGACGTCGGCGGCCTGTCCTGGAAAGCGGCGAGTCAAATCGTCAACAACCCGGTCCAGCCGCTCACGAACCTGGACGACCTGCCGGAGTTGCCATACCACCGCGTCGATATGGCGCGCTACATCCACAAGAACTACCTCGGGGAGAGGACGGTCGCGCACAACTCCTCGTTCGGCTGCCCGTTCGCCTGCAGCTTCTGCGCGGTGGTGGCGATGTCGAACCGGCGATGGCTCGCGCAGTCGCCGGCCCGGCTCGAGCGCGTGATGCGCCAGCTGGTCACCACCTACGGCGTGGACGCCGTGCAGATGCACGACATGGACTTCTTCATCAACGAAGCGCGGACCGCGGAGTTCTGCGCGCGCATCGCCGGACTCGGGTTGCGCTGGTGGGGCCTCGGCCGCGTCGATACGCTGATGCAGTACCGCGACGCCACGTGGGATGCGATGGCGCGCTCGGGTCTGAAGATGGTGTTCTCGGGCGCGGAGTCGGGCGCCGACGCCACGCTCGAGCAGATGAACAAGGGCGGGAAGTCGTCGGCGGCGCTGACGCTGGAGCTGGCGCGCCGCATGCGCAGCTACGGCATCGTGCCGGAGTTCTCGTTCGTGCTCGG
>Ga0070665_100002540_pt1 | contig 20052 bp, 16 predicted proteins | sample KBSS13metaG_FD_65862 | JGI IMG/M metagenome (GOLD analysis project Ga0070665, IMG submission 65862) | Switchgrass rhizosphere microbial communities from Kellogg Biological Station, Michigan, USA - KBS S1-3 metaG | ecosystem: Host-associated > Plants > Roots > Rhizosphere > Soil ...
GGCGCGAACCCGTTCCGTCGATCCTGATCGACCCGCCGCGCGAGAGCCGCCACGTCCATGCACCGGTCGGCATCGATCGACACCACGCGCAGTGCCCGGCAGCCGAGGCCGGTCACCCGAGCGATCTTGCCGAACGAGCCGTGCGCGTCGCCCGTCAGGTAGATCGCCGGCGATGCCGGCAGACTGCGAAGTCCGCCGTCACCCCACTGTGGGAACCGCCGCGCCAGCGCAACGACGACCGCCGACAGGTTCGCTTCGGCGCCACCGGTGGTGAAGTGCGCGATCGTCGATCCGGGCAGGCCGAATTTTCCCGCCAGCCAGGCCAGCGTATGACGCTCGATTTCGTTGGCGGCGGGCGAGGTCCGCCAGGTGGCGAGCTGCGGGTTGTGCATCGCCGTCAGGGTGTCCGCGATCACCGAGGGAAGCGTGACGCTGGGGTTGAACAGCCCGAAGTACCGCGGGTGCGTGACCTGGACGTGCCAGCGCCGCATCATCCCGGCGACGTCCGCAATCACATCGTCGAGTGAGAGTGCGCTCGAGAAGTCGTAGCGCGACGCCAGATAGTCGCGGATCTCGTCCGGCCGCACCGCCGGTACGATGGCGCCGCCCGCGATGTCGGATTCGAGCGCTGCCACGGTCCGTCGGACGTCCTCGAACATCATGTGAATCGATCCGCTTCTTGACTGCGCGTGACCGGCGCTCCTCAGAACGGCAAGCCGACGAATGTCGCGGTGACCGACCGTGCCGAGCCCATGGCCACGGTGCAGGTCGCGCCGGACACCGAATCGCATCCGCTCCAGCCGGTGAGCAGCGCTCCGGGGCTCGCGGTCAGCGTCACGACCGTGTCGATGTCGTAGGGCTCCGAGCAGTCGCTCCCGCAACTGATGCCCTGCGGACTCGAGGCGACGGTGCCCAGCCCGCCGGCGACACCGGACTTGTTGACGGTGAGCACGACCGGCTGCGGCGGCTGGCGCACGGTCAGCACCGTGCTCGCGCTGTTTCCGGCCTGGTCGGTGGCCGTGATCGTCGTCGTGCCGGCGCCGGTGCCCGTGGCCAGCCCCGCCGAGTCGATTGTGGCGACCGCCGTGTTGCTGCTCGTCCACAGCACGCCGGCGCCGCTCATCGCGACCGGGCTCGTGGATCCCGTCGTCGTGCCGTTGCCGAACTGTCCCCACTCGTTGCTGCCCCAGCACTGCACCGTGCCGTCCGCCAGCCGGGCACAGCTGTGATGCCACCAGCCGGCGGTCACGGCGGTGGCGCTGGCGATTCCGCGAGCGGCCACGGGTGTCGACGAGTTCGTCACCGTCCCATCGCCGAGCTGCCCGAATTCGTTCTGTCCCCAACACCGCACCGTACCGTCTGCCAGCGAGGCGCACGCATGGCGCCATCCAGCCGAGATGCCGACCGCGGTGGTGAGTCCAATCACCTGGACGGGCTCCGATGCCGTGTTCGTCGTGCCGTCGCCGAGCTGCCCGAACTCGTTCTCCCCCCAGCACCGCGCGGTACCGTCGCGCAGGACGGCGCACGTGTGCACGCCGCCGCCGCTCACGGCGACGACGTCGGTGATGCCGTTCACCCGAACGGGACTGGCAGCGCTGGTTCGCGTCCCGTCACCCAGCTGCGCCTGATCGTTGCGGCCCCAGCAGCGCAGCGTGCTGTCCTGGAGCAACGCGCAGGTGTGAAAGGCGCCGGTCGCGATCGCGACCGCTCCGGCGATACCGCTCACGGCTACCGGTACCGACGATCCGCCTTGCGGCGTCGACGGGCTTCCGAGCTGTCCGTCGACGTTCGACCCCCAGCAGCGCATCGCGCCATCAGCCAGGAGCGCGCAGGCGTGGCTGTATCCCGCCGCGACGGCGACGGCCGTCGTGATGCCGCTCACGGGGACGGGGCTGGTTGCGAACGTGTTCGTCGTCCCGTCGCCGCGCTGGCCCGACTCGCCGAGGCCCCAGCAGTTCACCGCGCCGCCGGCCACCACCGCGCAGCCGAACTCGTCGCCCGCCACGACGCTGGTCGCCGTCGTCATCCCGCTGATCGGCACGAGAACGGAGGAATTGTCGAAGGTGCCGTTGGCGAGCTGCCCGAATTGATTTCGCCCGGCGCACTGCGCGGTTCCGTCGGGCTGTCGCAGGCACGTGTATTCGCCACCGGCCGAGACGCCGGCGGCGGTGACCGTACCCGCGGCCGTGAACGGCTGCGTCTGGCCGATCGAAATCGTAGGATTCGAAGGCGCGATCGCGATGTCCGGCGCGGCCTGTCCCGTCAGGCTCAGGCCAACGAGGGCGGCGCCGAGGACGACGACTCTGGATCGGCGATTGGCGTTCATGCGGTTCTCCATGGCTCACGCCGGTTGATCGTGCGGCTCCCGATCGCGGCGCCGCTGGGCCAGCGCTCCGCGCCGGATACGGTCGTACAGCGCCTTGTCGACGGGAAGGAATTGCCCGCGGTCGGGATCGTCGAAATAGAGCGGGTCGCTGGTCGCGCCCGGATTGCAGCCCTCGTGCGCGAGCGATTGCTTCGTGTGCTTGAAGGTCGTGGTGACCGGCAGGTCGCGGCGAAGGCGCAGGAAGACCGGACGCGCGTAGTCGGGCAGCCGGTCGATGAGGTGCGACCGAAGCGCCGGAAGATCCACGTGCGCATCGGTAACGACGGCTGCCATCCCGGCGCGTCCATCGCTTCCGGGAATCGCGACGCCATAGACCGTTGCGTCCTTGATGCCGGGAAAGGCGCAGATGGCGTCGGCGACCTCCGACGTCGCCACGTTCTCTCCCTTCCAGCGGAACGTATCGCCGACCCGATCCACGAAGTAGAAGTAGCCTCGCTCGTCCTGCCGCAGCAGGTCGCCCGTTCGGACCCACGCGTCTCCGGGTTCGAAGGCGTCGCGCACGATCCTCGTGTCCGAGGCGGCCTGGTTGGTATAGCCCTCGAACCGGGTGCCCACACGCTCGGGTTGCTCGACGAGCCTGCCGATCGCTTCGCCCGCTTCCTGGGGCGCACATCGAACACAAAAACCGCGCGCATCGCGCACCGGCAGGTTCTCGTCGGCGTCGTACTTGACGAGCGCCGCCGCGAATCGATATCCCAGGAATGGCGGGACGCGGCCGACCGAGCCGGGCTCGCCGTCCACGTTGACCAGCGAGACGTTCCCCTCGGTCGAGGCGTAGAACTCCAGTATCTGCGGGATTCGAAACCGCTCTTTGAAGCCTTCCCAGATGTCCGGCCGCAGGCCGTTGCCGCAACACAGCCGGATTCGGTGTCGCGTGTCGTCCTGGTGCGCGCCGGTTTGCAGCAGGTAGCGGCACAGCTCGCCGATGTACTGGAACAACGTGCAGTCCCACCGCACGACGTCATGCCAGAACTGACGTGCCGAGAATGTCTCGCGGATGACGACCGACCCTCCGGCGACGAGCAGCGCGCCGGTCGCCAGGACGCCGCCGACGCTGTGATACATCGGCAGGCAGTCGTACATCCGATCGTCCGGACAGGTGTTCATCAGCCCGGCGAACCAATGACTCCATTGCAGGATGCGCGCGTGGGTGACGATCGCGGCCTTGGACGCGCCGGTGGTGCCCGACGTGTAGATGTACAGCGCGCGTTCGTCGATCGTCACGCGCCGCCGCTCGTGGTCGCGAAGCGCATCGCCAGGAAGTCGGTCGACGATCCGATCGATGCGAGGAAAGCGATCGTCTCCGTCCCCGTGAACCCAGATCGTCGGTGTGTCCGCGAGCTGATGTTCCGCCAGCTTGACCCGTTCGACCAGGCCCGCGGCAACGATGAGGTGTGCGGGCGCCGCCGTGTTGACGGCGCTCGCGAGCGACTGGCCGGTGAGGTTGGTGTTGATGAGCGCCACGACGCCGCCCACTCGGGTGATGCCGAGCCAGATGGCCATGTACTCAGGCCGATTCGGCATCAGCAGGCCGACGACGTCGCCCTGTGCGATTCCCTGCTCGAGCGCCCATCGCGAATAGCGCGCGGCGCGGCTCGCGAGCGTGCGGTAGGAGAAGGATTCGCCGTCCGACAGCAGCGCGGGGGCGTTGCCGGATGCGTCGGCGAGCTCCTCGATGATCTGCGGCAGCGTCCGCTCGGGATTCGCCGCGATGGTCGCGGTCCGCGACAGCGCCCGCGCCCAGGCGCTCGCACCCCTTGAACCCGGCGTCGCCGTTCGCGTCATCGCCTCGAGCCTGTCGCCGTCATGACGCTGCAGATCCTTTCCGCTCATGCCGTGCTGCCCGCGTCGACCGTCAGGACGGTCCCGGTGATGCTTCTGGCCCTGGATCCGAGCAGGAACTCCACCGCGTCAGCCGCGTCGCTCACATCAGGCAACCGGCGCAGCGCGCTGCGCCGCGCCAGCTGCTCGCGGCGTTCCTCGTCAAGGCCCTGGGTCATATCCGTGTCGAGAAAGCCGGGCGCAACCGCGTTGACGTTGACGCCGCGTCTGCCCACCTCGCGGGCCAGCGAGCGCGTGAAGCCGATCAGCGAGGCCTTCGTGGCGCCGTAGACCGACAGGCCGCTGTAGCCGGTGAAGCCGGCGATCGACGCCACGTTGACGATTCGCCCGCCGCCGTCGGCGAGCATGTGCCGCACCACGTACTTTGTGAGGATGATGGGAGACAGCACGTTCAGTCGGATCAGCCGCTCGATGTCGGCGTTGGGCATGAGCGCGAGCGATCCGTCCGTGCCCACGGCGGCGTTGTTGACGAGACCGTAGATCGGGCCGAGCTCGGTTCGCAGTTCCTTGACGAACTCCGCGAGCCCGCTCACGTCCTCCAGATCGAACGGCGCGAACTGCATCGAGCCGGGGCGCGAGCGCTCGGCTTCCTCGATCGACGCCGCCAACGGATCGTTCATCCGCCGCGCCACCACAATCGCGCCGTAGCCCTCGCAGACCAGGCGGCGGACGATGGCCAGCCCGAGGCCGCGGCTGCCGCCGGTCACGATCACCTTACGCATGGCGAGCCAGCTTGCCGGCAGCGGCGAATTCGAGGGTGGGAACGAAGCGAATCATCGCCGGAACCTTGTGCGGGGCGAGCGTGTCGGCGCAGATCTGAAGAATCTCCCGCTTGAAGGCCGCGGCGTCGGCGCTGATGTCGGGCGCCTGTTCGAGCACGACGTCCGCGGCGACGAGCGAGCCGACCATCGAGCTCCTGGCCGGCCGCACCATCGACATGCGAACGGCGGGGTGGCGGTTGATGGCCGACTCCACCTCCTCCGGATACACCTTCAGTCCGCCGACGTTGATGAGACCGCTGCGCCGGCCGAGGAAGTAATAGCGATCCCCGCGGCGTTCCACGACGTCGCCGGTATCGACGAATCCTCCCTCGTCGGCAAGGCACGAGGGTTCGTCGCCGACGAGCCGGACCGCGGTGCGCCCCGACCGAATCCGCAGCGAACCGCCCTCGACGTCGATCTGCACGTCGCCGGCGTTGCCGACGACCGACGCCGGAAACCCCTCGAGACCGTCGTCGACCTCGAATCCGAGGCCCGCTTCAGTGGACGCGAAGGCGTGACCGACGCGGGCATGAGGGTAATAGGCTCGAAGCGCGTTCAGGATGCCCTGATCGGCGATTTCTCCTGACAGCCGAACGTAGCGGGGTGCAATGGCGCGCGCCTCGACGCTCATCAGCGCCCGACGCCAATGCGTCGGCGTCCCCGAGATGTGCGTCGCCAGTTGCCGGCCCAGACGCAGCAGGTAACCCGCGTTCGACTCGTGCACGCCGGACACCACGAACGACGCCTGTCCGAGAACCGCTCGCAGCAGGATCTGGAGCCCGCCGTATCGGCGGATGTCGTAGAAGGTCCCCCAGACGACGCTGTGTTGCGGCTGCGGCCGGTTCCGTATGGGCGCCGACAGCGTGTCGAACGTGTGGGCGACCAGCTTCGGCGCGCCGCTTGTGCCCGACGTCAGGAGCACCCACTCGGTCTGACAGCGATCGGCCGGCGCCGTCGATGACGGGGTGACGGAACCGTGGCACACAACCCGCCGCGGCACCGCCCACTCGATTTCGCCGTTGCCGCGATCCGAGACGATCGCGTCGACCCCGGCCTTGTGGACGAGGGCGCGCCGATGCTCGGCGGCAAGGTCTGGCGGACACAGGATCAGGCGGCGTGCAACGCCGTCCAGCTCGATGAGTGCCAGCGCGGCCGCGAATTGATCCCGCGTGTCGATGACGACGCAACGTCCGGCGAGCTCGTCGACGCGCCCGCCGAGACACGTGCCGCTCAGAACATCGTCGAGCCTGACGCTCCGGCTGGCGCCGTGCAGCCAATGGTGCGGTCCAGGCCGGACGTCAGCCAGCGTGCTTCGTATCGACGATGCGGCGTTCGGCAGCGTGTTCATAGAACCTGATGAAGTCCCCGAGCGTTACCGGAAACGCCATGTCGGTTGGTTCGGCGAACGGATCGAATCCGAACGCCTCTTCGAGGCGAACGACCAGAATGGCGACGGCAAGCGAATCGAGCCCCGAATCGAGCAGGACGAGGTCGTCGGTCAGGTCCGGCGGAGGTGTCCTGTTCTCCGCCGCCAGCCTCTGAATCTCGTCAATCACCGCAGACTTCACGGACATGGCTTCTCATCCCTCTGATAGAAACACCTGAACACACGCCTAGTTGACGCTGACGATGTTTTGAATCAGGGTTCGAAGCAGCTCGACCCCTTCGAACATGTCGCGATCGGTCACACCCGGCGCCAACGCCATCTCGGCGTCGAGCGCGCGGAACAGCTCCTGGGTGTGGGTCACGTCGCAGACGCCATGGACGTCGGTGTATTCCATCTCCACCGAGCCCTGACGCTCCGCCAGCTCAGCCAGATAGGCCATGAACCGCTGGATGAAGCCCTCGAAGAACGCCATCGTCACCACGATGGGCACCGGCGACAGGCGTCCGACGAACAGGCGGACGTTCATCAAGTTTCGATAAACGGCGGCGGCGTCCGCCTCGGTTGGGACGGCATCCGCGGCGAGGGCAAACCGTCGCATCATCCCCGGATGGCAGTCGCGCACCTCCTCACGAAGGTTTTCGACAATCTTTTCGCGCGCCTCGTTCGATCGAACGGACAGTAGCGCGCCGGTCATCCAATAGATGAAGTTGCCTTCGAGGACGGCCGTGTAGCGCGCGATGATGCCGCGGCGCTCCTGCGCCGACAGCTGTCCGATTGGCGGGAGCGACGCGAGCAGGTCCTCGACCGTTTCCTCGATGCGCGTTTGGATTGAGGCGAGCGATTCGGTCGACGACACGAGATCGACGGCGGCTGGAGTCATGGTTGTTCCTTTCGCGATGACGTTTGCGTGACCCGCCGTTCGCGTGGACGTCGCGAAGGGGACGCATCACCGACCGTGAAGATAAAGCCGCCGCGGCCCAGGTGGAATCACTCGGACGTGACCGATGGGCGTAGCACCCCCGGCACGCGACACCGGACCACGCGAAAGATCTGGCATCAAGTCTGCTGCTGCCGCGCCGTCGATTCGGAAACTGTATTGATGAAAGACACAAAGGCGCGCGCGATCGCGGCCATTGTCAGAAAGACGGACACGGCAGACGCAGTGGGCGCTTCGGCGCCTGCGGCAGGCGAGGGCGCCTTCCCCGGACCGCACTCCACGATTAGCACTTTCGGGTGATGGACGACTGAATCTTGACGGCACCACGATCTGCGGATATGTCTCAACACAGACGCTGGCGTCGGCCAGTCTTTTTGATGGTCGCCTTGGCGATGGTCGTCGCCACGGCCACGGTCAAGGGCCAGGGCAGCGGCAAGCTGGATCCGACATTGAGCGGCCGCGTCGGCTCGCTGTTCGGTCGCTCGAACGTCATCGTCACGGCGCGCGATGCCGCATCGCTCTCGGCGGCCACTCTGGCGATTCAGTTCGCCGGCGGCACCCTGGGCCGCTCGCTGCCGATCATCAACGCCCGGGCGGCCGTCGTTCCGAACGCCGGTCTGGCCGCGATCGCGGCGAGCGCTTCCGTCCTGCACGTCGCCGAAGATCGACTGATCGTCGGCGCGAACGAGCGCACCGGCTTCACGATTGGCTCCCGGCCCGCGCGCACGGACTTCGGCCTGGATGGGTCTGGTGTCACCATCGCCGTGATCGATTCCGGGATCACGGCCTGGCACGACGATCTCGCCGACTCCTCAGGCGCGAGCCAACGCGTCGACCGGTTCGTCGACTTCGTACAACAGCGTGGCGCGCCTTACGACGACTACGGTCATGGCACGCACGTCGCCGGCATCATTGCCGGCAACGGATCCGACTCGGACGGCGCGCGCGCCGGGATCGCGCCTGCATCTCATCTCGTGGTGTTGAAGGTGCTCGACGGCTCGGGGCGCGGGCGGATCAGCGACGTCATCGGCGCGCTCGACTACGTGCGCGCGCATCACGACGAGCTGAACATTCGCATCGTCAATCTCTCGATCGCGGCCAACGTCGTCGAGTCGTACCTCGTCGATCCGCTCACGCAGGCGGCGAAGCAGGTCGTCGACGCGGGCATCGTGGTGGTCGCGGCCGCCGGCAACGCCGGACGCAATGCCGACGGCACCGCCCGGTACGGGGCGATCACGGCGCCGGGCAATGCCCCCTGGGTCCTGACCGTCGGCGCCTCGAGCCACATGGGCACGATCGATCGCAGCGACGATGTCGTCGCGCCATTCAGCTCACGAGGGCCGACCGCGGTGGATCGGATTGCGAAACCCGACCTCGTCGCGCCGGGCGTGGGCATCGAGTCGCTGAGCGCACCGGGCAGCCTGCTGTACGATTCGATGTCGCCGTACCTGCTGGGCGGCACGACCGCCACTTCCACCCTTCCGTATCTCAGCCTCAGCGGAACGAGCATGGCGACGGCGGTTGTCAGCGGGACAGCCGCGCTCCTGCTCCAGGCCAACCCTGCGCTGACGCCGAACGCCGTCAAGGCGATCCTCGAATACACCGCACAAATCTATCCCGGCTACGACGCGCTGACTGAGGGCGCCGGCTTTCTCAACGCGTACGGCGCCGCCCAACTGGCATTTGTTCTGGGATCACCGCCGGACGCAGCCGAGCGCTCGGCGGCGGCCGACTGGAGCGGTGAAATCATCTGGGGCAACCAGCGTGTGTCCGGCGGCCAGCTGATCGCCTCGGCCAGCGCCTGGAGTGTCGGTGTCGCCTGGGGCCAGGCGAGGTCGGCCGGACAGAACGTGTCGTGGGGCCTCATCTGCACCGCGCACTGCGGGACGGCGATCGCCAACTGGGATTCTTGGACGGCCCACTGCGTCGACGCCGGATGCACGACGTCGTTTCCCTCCGGGAGCGGCGCCTCCGACAACGTTGTCTGGCGCACGTCGTGTGGCCTGCTCGGTTGCATCGCGACGTCGCTCCTCGATGGGCTGAGCGGCGCCGGCAGCGCTGCGTGGGGGGCGGACGCCGACGGCGACACCGTCGTCTGGGGGACGGCGGGCGACGGCGACACCGTAGTCTGGGGGACCACCTGCGCCGATCCGAGCTGTGAGCCGACCGTGTGGGGGCAGCCATGAGCGCGCATGCCGGCGCGCTTCGCTCCTCGCGGCTGCCGTTCGCGTCACGGCTGTATGTCGGCGCGGTGGTGATCGCCGGCACGTGGGGCCTGATCGCCTGCGTGCCCTTCACGGTGTCGAGCCCCGCGCTGTTCGCGTCGCTCCTGGTCGCGGCCTGCGTGACGTCGGCGTGGAAAGTCAACCTGCCGATGCCGCTCGCGAGCGGCTCGACGCTGTCGGTGTCGTACGCGGCCGACTTGACGGCGCTGCTCCTGCTTGGCGTGTACCCGGCGGTGATCATCGCCGCCATCGGCGCATGGACGCAGTGCACCTTCAAGGTCAAGCAGCGCTATCCGGCGTATCGCACGGCATTCAGCGTGGCGGCCGAAGTGATCACGATGTGGACGACCGGCTGGGTGTACATGCGGCTGGGCGGCGCGTGGGCGCCGTTGAGCTTCGAGTCGCTTCCCAGACCGCTGGTCGGGGCGATCGCCGCGTATTTCTTCGTCAACACCGGCCTGGTCGCCTACGCGATCGCCAGTTCCACGCGGCAGCGTTTCTGGAAGATCTGGCACGACGATTTTCTGTGGAGCGGTGCGAGCTTCATCGTCGCCGGTACGGTCGGCGGGGTTGCCGCCGTGGTGATTGCCAACGGCGAGCAGTGGCTGGGCCTGCTCCTGATGGCGCCCATCTATTTCGTCTACCGGACCTATCACACCATCGTCGGCCGGCTGGACGATCAGCGCCGCCATCTCGAAGAGACCCACGCCCTGCACGAGGAGACCATCGGCGCGCTGGCCCAGGCGCGGCGCGCCGAGCAGGCGCTCACCGCCGAGAAGGAGCGGCTCGCGGTCACGCTCGGCGGCATCGCCGACGGCGTGATCGCGACCGACATCGACGGCACGATCGTCCTCATCAACCGCGCGGCGGAATCGATGACCGGCTGGAGCCACGACGCGGCGATCGGCCGCCCGCTCGGCGAGGTGTTTCAGAACCTCGATCCCGAGACCCACATGCGCTGCGACAATCCGGTCGCCATCCTCCCGACCGCGGCCGGTCAGAACGGTCGCCGATGCACGCTGCTCGTGGCGCGCGATCTGAGCGAGCGGCCGATCGAGGAAAGCGTCGCGCCGCTGCGCGACGACCATGGCCGCGTGATCGGGATGGTGCTCGCCTTCTGCGACATCACGAGCGTGTTGAAGGTCCAGGAAGAGCGGGCGCGATCCAACAGACACTCGGCCCTGGGACTGCTCGCCGGCGGGATCGGCCACGACTTCAACCAGATTCTCATGGTGATCGTCGGGAACATCGGCATGGCGCGAAAGCTGGCGGCCGCGGACCCTGCGGCGGCGGCCCTGATCGAGGCGGAGCGTGCATGCCTGCGCGCGCGGGAGCTGATCTGGCAGCTCTTGACCTTCTCGATTGGCTCCGTCCCGGTCCGCAAGCTGGTGAAGCCGTCGCGCGCCACCGAAGAAGCCGTCGAGACCGCCATGCGCGGATCGAACCTCGGCTACACGCTCGACATCGCTCCCGATCTCTGGCCTCTCGAAGCGGACGAGGACCAACTGGTCCAGGCGTTGACCAATGTCGTGGTCAACGCCAGGCAGGCGACGACGCACGGAGGCGTGGTCGTCATCCGCGCGGAGAACGTCGTCCAATCGCTGCGCCGCACCGAGTACGGGCTGCAGGTGGAGCCGGGGCGGTACGTGTGCGTATCCGTGGCGGACAGCGGGCCCGGCGTCGCCGCCAAGGATCTCGGCAGAATCTTCGATCCCTACTTCACCACCAAGAACCAGGCGACCGGCCTCGGTCTCGCGACCACCCATTCGATCGTGAGAAACCACGGTGGATTCGTGACCGTGGACTCGAGGGTCGGACAGGGCACGACGATGAGCATCCACCTGCCGGCGGCGGCGCGCGAGGCGGTCTCGCCGGAGCCCTCGGCCCCCGCGCCGGACGCCCGGTGGCGCAGCCGCGTGCTGATTATGGACGACGAAGTCGGGGCGCGGCATGCGGCCGCGAACATGCTCGACTTCCTCGGCTACCAGGCCGAAGCCGTCGAGAGCGGCACCATGGCCATCGACCGCTTCATGCGCGCGCGCGATCGCGGCCGGCCGTTCGACATCGTCCTGCTGGATCAGATCGTCCCAGGTGACCTGGGGGCGAAGGAGACGATCGATCAATTGACGCGCATCGACCCGGAGGTCAAGGCGGTGCTGGTCAGCGGCGGGAGCGTCCCGGCCGACGGCGACTACCAGAAGGACGGATTCGAGGCGGTGATTTCCAAACCGTTTACCTTGCAGGAACTGAACACGACGCTGCACGTGGTGCTGGCCTCGGGCGCCTACCGCGTTCACTGAGGCAGCACTTTTTCAAAAGCGAGTCTGTTGTGTGGCGCAATTCCGCAACCGCTGAAGATCGTTCGACCGAACCCGAGTCGCCGCCGAAACCGGCGCCGCTCACGCTGGTGCCCGCCCCGGCACCGGCGCCGATCCGGGCGGTGATCGCCGACGAGCATCCGATCTTTCGCGACGGGTTGCGCTGCCTGCTGGAAACGTCGCCCAACGTGCGGATCGTGGGCGCGGCCGACGCGTCGAACGTGATCGCGGTGATCGAACGCCTGACCCCGGACATTCTCATCCTCGGCATCTCGGTGGCCTCGCGCCTGTCGGTCGACACGATGGAGCAGATCGCGGCGGCGAGCGCCACGGTTCGCACCATTCTGCTCAGCACGACGACCGACGAATCGGACATTCTCGAAGCGCTGCGCCTCGGCGCCTACGCGCTCGTGCCGAAGGACACCACGCCCGACACGCTGTTCAAGACCATCGACTCGGTCATGGCCGGACACTACTGGGTGGGCTGCGAGCGCGTGGCCAGCGTCGCGGCGGGCGTTCGCGAGCTCGACAGCGAGCGGCGGCGCTCGAAGGCATTCGGCCTTTCGCGCCGCGAGCTGGAGATCGTGGGCGCCGTGATGGACGGCAACACCAACCGCCAGCTCGCGAAGCGCTTCTCGATCAGCGAAAACACCGTCAAGCGTCATCTCACCCACATTTTCGACAAGGTCGGCGCCTCCACGCGCGTGGAGCTTGCCCTGTTCGCGGCGCACCACCACCTGGCGCCGGGGCCGGCGCCTGCCGACCGATGTCACCCCACGACGTGTGAAAGGTTACCGGGAAGAAAACCGTGATAGACCCTGAACCCGCATTGAATCGCAGCCCTCGCCCCACCCGCGTCGTGGTCGCCGACGATGAATCGATGTTCCGGGCGAGCCTCCGTCAGCTGCTCACCGTACCGCCGCACGTCATCAAGCAGGTCTACGGCGTCGACGTCGGCGCCGGGTTCGACGTGATCGGCGAAGCCGGCAGCGGGGAAGACGCGATTTCCGTGGTGCGCGCGACCAGTCCCGACTTGCTGCTGGTCGATCTCTTGATGCCGCGGCTCACCGGCCTCGACGTGCTCCGCGACCTCCAGTCGTGCGGCGGCGGGCCGCACACCGTCGTGCTCGCGGCCGCGATCGACCGCCGGCAGCTGCTCGCGGCGATCCGCCTCGGCGCGCGCGGCGTCGTGTTGAAGGACTCGACCACCGAGCTGCTCTTCGAAGCGATGATCAGCGTGATCGCCGGCGGCTCATGGCTCGGCAAGACGCTGGTCGCCGACCTCATGGATCTGGTCGGCGCTCCCGCGAAGGACACCGACAGCGTCTTCAAGCCGCAGTTCGGCCTGACCGCCCGCGAGCGCGAGGTGCTCGCGCTCGTGGTCGCCGGCTACGCCAACAAGGAAATCGCCCGCAAGTGCTCGGTGAGCGAGGAAACGGTCAAGCACCACCTCACCCGCATGTTCGACAAGGTCGGCGCCTCCAATCGTCTCGAGCTCGCCATGGTCGCCAGTCAGAGCGGCCTCATCGGCCAGTGAGCATCCGGCGCACGTCCGCGCCGGGTGTGGCCCGCATTCCAGTCCGCCACCCGGTGCTACGAGTGCCGGTCACGTCCGGGTGATAGTGCCCGGTCCTCACCCGAATTATCTTGTAGCTGCGAGGTCGCCACGACTCGCAGCGTCCGCAGCAAGACCCGCGAACGCATCCGGCTCCTGAAGACACAGACGCTCTCGAGCGAAGGGGGCGAAGCCTTGCCAGTCGACACTCGGAACGGGGATGCCATGGATCGATACGACGAGCTCGAGCAGTCGCCCGCCCCGCAATGGTTCGTGGTCTGGACCGCGAGCCACTGCGAGCGGCTGGTGCAGGAGCAGCTCTGTGCCGCGCGATTCGAGGCGTTTCTGCCGACGATGCGGGCGTGGTCGCGTCAACGAGGGGTGCGGCGGACGATCGCGGTCCCGATGTTCGCGGGCTACGTGTTCGTCCGCTGCGGGATGGACAAGCGCAGCTACATCGAGATCGTCAAGCTTCGCGGCGTGGTGCGTCTGCTTGGCGAAGCGTGGGACCGCCTGGCGCCGATCCCCGACGACGAGATCGCGACGATTCGACGCGTCGTCGACACCGACATGCCGGTGTTTCCCTATCCCTACCTGCGCGACGGGCAACAGGTGCGCATCACCGATGGACCGTTGAAGGGCGTCGAGGGAGTGCTCGTGCAATCGAAACCGCGGAAGGGTCTGCTCGTCGTCTCCGTCAGCCTGCTGCAGCGCAGCATCGCCGTCGAAGTCGAAGGCACCGACGTCGTGCCGGCGTCAAGCATATGCCGCTCTCATGCATCCGGGTGGGATCCCGCTGCGCTCGCCGCGCACGGGCTCCGCGCCTGATCCTGGCGCTGGCGGTCGGCGCGCTGTTCGTCGCACCAGACGCGGACGGGCAGCCTGCGCTCAAGCTCGCGCCGTCGGTCGCCTTCACGACCGTCTTCGACGACAACGTCTTCGTGACGCCCGACCGCGCGGAGGGCGACGTGATCGCGCGCCTCACCCCCGGCGTCGACCTGCAGTACGAGCAGCCGCTGATGACCATGACCGGGCATTACCGCTTCGACGCCGAGCGGTTCTCCGACCACCCATCGCTCACGACGGTGAACGGACGCCAGGACGCCGGCGTCGACGTCCGGTCCCGTCGGTTTCGCAACGCGATCTTCGGCGGCGACGCGACCATGACGACCACGAACACGCCCAGCGAGCTGAACACCATCAGCGGCCTCGCCGTCGGACGAGCCCGCGCGGCGCGCGTCGCGGCGCATCCATCGCTCGTGTGGGACGCCGATCGCAATACCGCCGTCAAGCTCTCGTACTCGTATGCCTACGATCGGATCGAGGCCGGCCCGAGAGCTCACACCCAGGGCGCCTCGGTGGCGATGGAGCGCCGCCGATCGGCGCGCCAGAAGTTCGCCGTGACCTACACCGCCGAGCGCTTCGCCTTCGATCAGGCCCCGCCGATCCTCTCGCACCTCTCCACGCTCGGCCTGGAGACGACCGGGCGATCGTCGACGGTGAACGTCGCCGCGGGAGTGCGGCTGACCGACGGCCGGCCGTCGCCGGAGCTGTCGCTCGCTGCCCGGCGGGCACTGCGGCGGGGCGAGCTGTCGCTGGGATACGCGCGCACCAAGACGACGATCGTCGGCGTCTTCGGCCCCGTGGACACGCAGAGCCTGGCCGGCGCCGCCACCTACGCCACCGGCCGAGGCCTGCGCGTGCAGGCGTCCCCCGGAATCTCCGCACTCACGGTTGCCGATCGGCAGGCGTATGTGTTTCGCGTCGCGCTCGAAGCCTCGGTCCCCATCGGCGGGACGCTGGCCCTGGTGGCCGGGTCGACGATCAATTCACAGCAGGGACGGTTCGGTGATCCGCGTTGGATCGCCTTGTCGCATCGCGTCCTGTCGGTCGGCGTTCGCGTCGCCGCGCCCACTGCCAGCCGGGAGTAATTGTGGTACGCACCATTGCGGTCATCCTGACGCTCGCCGCCGCGATCGCGATCGCTCCCTGCGCAGCGGCCGCTCAAGAGAACCAGGCGCAGCCGGACTACGCCATCGGCCCTGAAGACGTGCTGGACATCGCCGTCTGGAACAACGCCGACATCAGCCGGACGGTTCCAGTCCGGCCAGACGGCAAGATCTCTCTGCCGCTCCTGAACGACGTGCAGGCGGCCGGTCTGAGTCCCGCGGGGCTTCGGGCCGTCCTCGCCGCCCGGCTGGCCGACTACGTCTCGTCGCCGATCGTCTCGGTCATCGTGCGCGAGATTCACAGCGTCAAGGTGACGGTGATCGGCGAGGTCAAGACGCCGGGGCGGTACGAGCTGCGAAGCCGGACGACCGTGCTCGAAGTGCTGGCGATGGCCGGCGGGCTCAGCCAGTACGCAGCGCGCGCACGGATCACCGTGCTGCGGCGGGACGGCGAGAAAGTCCGCGAGCTGGCATATGACTTCGAGAAGGCCATGACCCGCACCGGTCCCAAAGGCCCACCTCAGGAAAACTTCTGCGTGCAGGCGGGCGACATCGTCGTCGTTCCGTGAGCCGAGAGCTGTGATGACTTCCCGATTGGCCGACCATTCGATCCAGGCGCAAAAGCTCGATCTCGCGCTCGATGCGTGGAGCCGGCGAAAATGGCTGGCGCTGCTGGTGTTTGCGGCCGTCGCCAGCAGCACCTTCACGCTGGCCCGGACGCTGCCGAACCTGTACCGCGCGGCGGCGACCGTCCTGGTCGAGCGCCAGCAGGTGTCGGAGGCGTTCGTCAGGCCGTCGGTCACGGCCGAACTCGAGACGCGGCTGCAGACGATCCGGGAAGACGTGATGAGCCGCACGCGGCTCACCGATCTGATCACGCGCCTCGACTTATATCCCGAGCTGCGGCAGAAGGTGCCGCTCGACATGATGGTCGCGCGGATGCGCGCGGACATTCAGCTCGAGCTCAAGGGCGTCGAGTCCGCCATGGGCGGCCGCGCCTCGACGATCGCCTTCACCATCAGCTATGGCGGCGCGCACCCCTACACCGTCGCCCGGGTCGCCAACGAGCTCGCGCGCTTGTACGTGCAGGAGAACACCCGGATCCGCGAGGGCCAGGCGTCGCGGACGGCCGAGTTCCTCAAGGCCCAGCTCGCCGACGCGAGGCGCGAGCTCGACGAACACCAGCGGCGCGCCAGCGAGTTCAGGTCGAGCCATCTCGGCGAGTTGCCGCAGCAGGTCCAGACCAATCTGGCCAGCCTCGAGCGGCTGAACATGCAGCTTCGATTGAACGGCGAAAACCAGATTCGCGCCCTCGACCGCCGTGAGCGGCTCGAGCAACAGCGCGCCGGCGCCACCGCCGCGCGTCCGGGGCTCGCGGCGTCGCCCGAGTCCGAGCGGCTGTCGAAGCTCAACCAGCAGCTCGATGACCTGCGCGGCCGCTACACCGATGCCTATCCCGATGTCGTCCGGCTTCATGAGGAGATCGACGCGTTGAAGGGCCAGATCGCCCGGCAGTCGCGCCCCGACGAGCGGGCCTCCGCGCCATCGGCGCCTCCAGCCTCGTCCGAGTCGATGCTCGAAGTGGACTCCGAGCTGCGCACGCTGCGGGACGACGAGCGCGTCTTGCGCGAAGCGATCGCCGGCTACGAGCAGCGCGTCGACAACGCCCCGCGGCGCCAGCAGCAGCTGCAGGAGCTCTCCCGCGATGACGATACGACCAAGGAACGCTACGAGACGCTGCTGAAGCGGTACGAGGAAGCGCAGCTCGCGGAAAGCCTCGAACAGGGCCAGAAGGCCGAGCAGTTCCGGATTCTCGATCCCGCGCTGCCGCCCCGCGATCCGGTCGCGCCCAATCGCCTGCAGATCCTGGTGCTCGGGCTCGCGCTCGCGCTCGGGCTCAGCTTCGGCGCGGTGCTCGCCGCCGAGCGGTTCAACACCGCCTTTCACACCATCGACGAGGTCCGCGCCCTGATCGCCGTCCCTGCGCTGGGTCGGGTCCCTCTGATTCAGAGCTCGACCGAGAGGCGTCGAAACCGCCGGCGGGCGGTACTCGCCGCGGTCTCCGCGCTCGCGGCGCTGTCGTTCATCGTCGCCGCTTCCCGCCACGTCGCCAAGAACAACGAGCCGCTGGTCCGGATGATGGAACGAGGCCGCGCGCAATGACCGTCGAAACCCGGGTCGAGCGATTCGACCGCAGCGTCGAGCCACGCTTTCCCGCCGGCGTCCCGTTCCGTGCGGCGGCCAGCCACGAGATTCTGCCGGCCAGCGTCGCCGAGCCGCTGGTCACCCTCAACGCTCCGGCCACGGTCGCCGCCGATCAGTATCGAGCGCTGCGCCACAACCTCGAGAGCCTGCTCGAGAGCCCGGGGCCGTACGCGATCGCGATCACGAGCCCGTCGCCGGGCGACGGCAAGACGGTCACGACGCTGAACCTCGCCGGCGCGTTGGCGGAGAAGGACAACGTACGAGTCCTGGTCATCGATGCCGATCTGCGGCGTGCCAGCGTCGCGGCGTACCTCGGATTGCCGGGCCACCCGACGCCGGGACTCGCGGATGCACTGCGTGAGCCGCGTTGCGATCTCGGCCAGATCGCTCGTCGCGTGAGAGGCACCAATCTCTGGATCGCGCTGGCGGGGACGCCTGTGTCGGCGCCGCACGAGTTGCTGAGCTCGCCTCACTTCGGGGCGCTTCTTGAAGATGCGCGCCGCGAGTTCAACTGGGTGTTGATCGACACGCCGCCCTGCGTGCTGATGCCCGATTGCCGCCTGATCGAACGGTTGGTCGACGGGTTCCTGCTGGTCATTGCCGCCCACAAGACGCCGCGACGGCTGGTGGCGGAAGCGCTGCAGGAGTTGCCCCGAACGAAAACGCTGGGGGTGGTGTTCAACGCCGACGACCGCGCCAGCTCCAGCTATTACGGCTACTCCGGCGGCTACTACGACGATGCCGCGCGGCGATCGCGTCGCGGCGCGTGGTGGAAGCGCGTGTGGGGTGGGTGATGACAATGACCGTTGCGTCGCTGGTTGTGCTGCTGCTGGTGTGGTCGAGCGTGATCCGGCGCCTGAGATCCGCCGAGCGGGTGCTGATCGTCGGGACGAGCGAGCTGGCGCGCCAGCTGGTCGAGAAATTCGCCGGCGGAGCCGCCGGGCGGCAGCGTCTGGCCGGCGTCGTCGACGACCTCGACGAGCGCGACGTCCTGAACGCCACGCGTCTGGCCGGTCCGCTCGCGCGGCTGGGCGCGGTCATCACCGACCTGTGCCCCGATCGCATTGTCGTCGCCCTGGCCGATCGGCGCGGCCGGCTCCCGATGAGCGCATTGCTCGAAGCGCGGGTGCGCGGGGTGGTGGTCGAAGACGGCGTCGAATGTTACGAGCGCCTCACGGGAAAGATTCCCATCGAGTCGCTGGCGCCGGGCCACCTGGTCTCCTCCCGCGAGTTCAGAAAGAGTCATCTCGACCTGGCCTTCGGACACGCGCTGAGCCTCGTCGTGTCCGCGGCAGCGTTGGTGGCGCTGGCGCCGCTGTTCGCTGTCATCGCCGTGCTCATCAGGCTGGACTCGCCCGGCCCGGTGCTGTTCGTCCAGGATCGAATCGGCTGGCGCGGCCGCCGCTTTCGTCTTTTCAAATTTCGAACGATGCGTCCGAGCAGCGAACCCCGGTCCGAATGGGCCCGCGACAACGAGCACCGGGTCACGAGAATCGGCCGATGGCTGCGCAAGTACCGGCTCGACGAGCTGCCGCAGCTGATCAACGTCGTCCGGGGCGAGTTGAACCTCGTGGGGCCGCGGCCGCACCCCGTCTGCAACTTCGAGCTGTTCGTCAGGGGAATCCCGTACTACTCGCTTCGCTCCGTCGTTCGTCCCGGCCTCACCGGCTGGGCGCAGGTCTGCCAGGGGTACGCCAACGGCCTCGAGGAAGAGACGGAGAAAATGCGGTACGACCTGTACTACATCAAGCACAAGTCGGTGTGGCTGGACCTTCGCATTCTGTCCAGGACCATTCCGATGGTGTTGTTCGGCAGCGGCTCCGAGGCCCCGATGGACGCGAAGGCCGCGAAGCGGCCCGCGAGCGCCGCGGCGTCATCGCCCTCGATCGCCCGCGTCGGAATCGCTCACTGACAGCGCTGGCCATGAGAATCGGTCGCACGCTACCTCCCGCTGCGGCGCCAATGACGTGCGCAGACCTCTGGCACGGCCTGCGCGGCCTGTGTTCCGCCGGGCCGTCGATTCAGGCGATCGAGGGTCAGATCCGGGAAGACTTCGGCGTCTCTCACGCATTTCTCGTGTCTTCTGGAACGGCGGCGCTGACGATTACGTTGATGGCGCTGAAGGCCCGGGCAGTGTCGGAAGGGTGTTCGCGGAACGACGTCGTCATCCCGGCGTATACCTGCTTTTCGGTGCCGGCGGCTGTCGTCAAGGCGGGACTGCGGCCGGTCCTTTGCGATGTCGAATCCACGTCGTTCGATTACGACCACGATCAGCTCGAGCGAACGGTGAACGATCGGACCCTGTGCGTCGTCGCGCATCATCTGTTCGGGTTTCCGGCCGCGATGAGCCGGCTCCGCACGCTCTGCCGCGCGCACGGGGTCGTGCTGGTCGAGGACGCGGCCCAGGCGATGGGCGCGGAATGCGACGGGCGGCGGCTCGGCACGCTGGGCGACGTGGGGCTCTTCAGCCTCGGCCGCGGCAAGAAC